>Ga0209052_1000033_pt1 | contig 88182 bp, 61 predicted proteins | sample WorMetHEROISLAND_2_FD_187409 | JGI IMG/M metagenome (GOLD analysis project Ga0209052, IMG submission 187409) | Marine gutless worms symbiont microbial communities from Max Planck institute for Marine Microbiology, Germany - Olavius sp. 4 HERON... | ecosystem: Host-associated > Annelida >...
AGCTTGTAAATTCGATGGTTTCTGTGTTACATTTTGTCACGGCAAAACCTCCTTTGTTTTTCAATCTAAGCAATTGATATATAACAAATTATAGGAGGTTTTGCTTCTTTTTTATGAAATATTCAGGCTAATTAAGGTTCCCACCTACTTTGTCACCGTGAATACAGCCATAATGATTGCCTGGTGGCGCTTCTTAAACGGGCAAAGGATTGCAATGTGGACACCATCGGAGAGGTAGACAAAAGCTTCTATCTGTGAGAATTTTCGCACTTTTACAGAACATTATTGTTGTGAAACCCATTCGCAAGAGGGGACTCGATTATAAAGAAAGTTGCCCATTTTATCGATAGTAGTGATCCTGGCGGAGCGGAAACGCTTATTATTGAAATCAGCAAAAATCTCGGTCGTTTTGGTTTTATGCCTGAAGTGTTTCATTTTGGAAACGCATGGTTAGATAAGAAATGTAATGAGCTTGCGATTCCTTCTGTAATCGTCCCAGGCCATAGATTTTACAAGTCCATTCGGACGATTCCTATCTTCGCTTTGTCCTTTTGTCGTTTTCTTAAAAAACGAAACATCAACATGCTGCATTCACACTTGTATGGCTCTATAACCGGAGCCTGCTTATCAGCTTTTTCAGGTAATATACCTCATATTGGCACTCTTCATGACAATTATACAATTGAGGAAAAAAAGATACGAATCTATTCACTCCTGTTGGCCGCTTTCCTTGGCGCTCGTTTAGTTGCTGTATCAGAAAAAATGCGGGAGTTGTTGGAAACATCCGGGAAATTTCCTAAACGCAGACTCCAAACAATACTAAACGGTGTCGATTTGCGCAAATTTGACAGGCCGATTAAGAGGGAGTTGGCTTATGAACTTAGGCTAAATTCCAATGATATTATTTTGATTTGTGTCGGAAGGCTTGTCGATATCAAGGGGCATGATATTCTTATTGAGGCTTTCAGTAGATTGAAATCTGAAAAACAATTAAAGCTGCTTATTGTCGGCGATGGACCAAATATGGATCACATTAGAGCGCTGGTTTCACAAAAGGGCTTGATAGACAACATTAAACTACTTGGGCTAAGAGATGATGTTCCCTCACTCCTCAAACTTAGTGATTGTTTTGTGCTTTCATCCCATTCCGAGGGACTTTCCTGTAGTATAATCGAAGCGATGGCATCCGGTTTACCTGCGATTGCAACCAACGTGGGAGGTAATTTCGAGCTTATCGAAGATGGAAAATCGGGCTATCTTGTTCCTCCTAATGATCCGAATGTCCTGGCTCAAAGAATACAGGTTCTAATTGACGATGAAGAACGCAGGAAGGATTTCGGTGAATTATCTCTCAGACTCGCCCGGGAAAAGTTTTCTTTACAAAAAATGGTAACCCAATATGTTGAGATCTACCGGACAATGATTGGATGACATGGTCAACGTTGCCGAAGTTTCCGTCGTCCATCGATAGATATGGCGCAATTATATCTCCAACCACCGGGCTTGGGGGTTGTCAAGCGCAGATCGCCTCTGCGAGCCAATAGCCCGCCAACTGAAGCCATTGTCAATATAAAACGCTTTGTCGGCACGCTGAAAGTCAAAATATTCAAATAGGGAATTATGAACGCCGAAAAGCCGCGAGTTCTGCTGTTGTTCCCAGGGCCCAAGTATAGAATTAGGTCATTGTTTCAGGAGCGGTTGATAAACCTTTCCGAGCATTTTCAGGGTGCTCTGGTAACTATTTCCGGTAATGACGAGCGCCTGCAGATAGGCCGGTTTGAAGTTTTATTGATTGGGTCCGATGCACCCACAAGCATGAAGTCAACCGTACAGATGTTTCGAAAAACTAATGAACTGATGAGATTGTATAAAGCCCAAGGGAAACCCATAGATCTTGTCGTGGCCTATGACCCGCTGAAAATAGGTTTGATGGGTGTGTTGCTGGCCAAATTGAATAACTGCCGTTTAGCCGTTGAGGTTAACGGTGATTTTGCCTCAGATGCAAATTATCTTGACTATAAATCTGCCCTCAAAAGACGAATTAAGAAACTTGCAATGCTGTTGACTGAATGGTTTGTGTTGAGGTTTGCAACTGGTGCCAAGCTGCTTTTTGATAGACAGCTGGATCATTTTTCAAGATTAACTAGCATTCCGGTGGTTAGGGTATTTCCTGATTACGTTGATTTGTCGAATTTTAAGCCTGGAGTTCAACTAAATAAAATTCTTGTTGCTGGATTTCCTTTTAAAATTAAAGGTATTGATATTTTGATTGCAGCTTTTAAAAAAGTTGCAGTACAGTTCCCGGATTGGAAGTTGATAATACTGGGTTGGTTTCCACAGATGCAGGAACTGAACAGCCATATGGATGGGCATTCTCAAATCTTTCATCATCCGCCGGTCTATTTTGATGAAATGCCGGCGCATATGTCTACGGCATCAATTTTTGTTCTGCCATCGCGAACCGAGGCTATGGGCAGAGTTCTTTTGGAAGCGGCTTCATGCGGTGTGGCCAGGATAGGTTCCAATATTGGTGGTATTCCTACAGTCATTGAGGATAAGGTCGATGGTTTACTTTTTGAATCAGAGAATGTTGAAGACCTGGCTGCTAAGTTGTCGTTGCTAATGGGTGATGAAAGATATCGAAAGAAAATTGCTGAAGCCGGATTTAAAAGAGTAGCAAATGACTTTTCCGGCGAGAAATATTTCGAACAGTGTGCTTCATTTTATCGTGATGTGATTAACTACTAGGGGGATCGTCGTCAATATATCGTGGTTTGGAAAATGATTTTTAAATGGTAGGAAAATGATCTTATAATAGGACGTTGCTGTACTCAAAGATTAATCAATTCAGTTTAGGAAAATATTGAGATATTATGAAAGTATCGATTTTTGGTCTGGGTTATGTGGGCACTGTCTGTGCGGGATGTCTGGCTGCCAGGGGCCACACTGTCGTCGGAGTGGACGTCAACAAGAGCAAAGTGGAAATGATGAATGCCGGGTTGGTTTCGATTATCGAACCTGAGGTTCAGGAACTGTTTGATGCCGGGCACCATCAGAATCTATTGTTTGCTACCAACTCCGTTGACGAAGCCATACAGGCGACAGATATTTCGCTGGTTTGCGTAGGTACGCCGAGCAAAGCGAACGGCGACTTGGATCTGACGTACATGGAGCGCGTGAGTAAAGAGATCGGCGAGGCGCTCTATAACAAGACTTCGAAACATCTTATCGTTTTTCGCAGCACTATGCTGCCCGGGACATCAGAGGAAATGCTCACCCTGATCTTGGAGGCCCGTTCCGGTAAAAAAGTGGGAGGCGGATTCGACGTTTGTTACAATCCTGAGTTCCTGCGTGAGGGGACTTCCGTTTACGATTTCAACAATCCTCCGAAAATCGTTATTGGCGAGCGTGAAACGGGTACCGGCGACGCAGTATGCGAGCTTTATTCCGGCATCGATGCCCCAATCATTCGAACTCCAATTCGTGTCGCTGAGATGGCAAAGTATTCCGACAATGCTTTTCACGCCCTGAAAGTAAGTTTCGCTAATGAGATTGGAAACCTTTGCAAGCAAATGGGGGTGGATAGTCATGACGTCATGTCGATATTCTGCGAGGACAGAAAGCTAAATCTGTCTCCAGCTTATCTCAAGCCGGGATTTGCATTCGGCGGATCATGCCTGCCCAAAGACTTACGTGCTTTGGCGTACCAGGCGAAGCGTTTTGATTTGGAAAGCCACGTGCTAAATTCAATCCTAATGAGCAACGGTGCGCAAATTCAATTAGCCATTCGGTTGATTAGCGATTTCGGCAAAAAGCGTATTGGTTTTCTTGGCATGGCGTTCAAGCCGGGGACGGATGATCTCAGAGAGAGTCCGTTGGTAAGTGTTATCGAAACATTGCTAGGCAAAGGCTACGCACTGCGCATTTATGACCGCAATGTTTCGACCAGCAGGCTGATTGGTGCAAATCGACAGTATATGGATGAGCACATTCCGCATCTGTCATCACTTCTCGTGGAGCGTATCGAGGATCTTACCGAAGCCTCGGACGTAATCGTTGTCGGATATAAGTCACCGGAATTTGCCGCGGCGCTGCAATCCCTGCGTCCGAATCAAAAGGTGATTGATCTTGTCCGACTCGCCGATGAGGTCACGACGCCTGCTCAATATGAAGGTATATGTTGGTGATTTCTGTAAAAAACGAGGCTGTCGCCCGAGGTAATTTATGAGGATTATGGTCCTTGCCTGGGACATCCCGGCGACCACCAATATGCCGGGCTCACCCCGCCTGTTCAATCTGTGCAAAGGCCTATCCCAGCGCCATAAACTTGCCTTATTTGCATTCAGTAGCAGCGGGGAGAGATATCAAAACTTTTTGGCTGATCCGATGGTCAAAGGCGTATTTGAAGAGATCGTAATTTTGCCCGGCCCACCGGTTCCAACCTGGTGGCGCAAGCAAATTCATCGATTGCATCGAGGAGTGCACTTCGCGACACGTCACCGCAGTCCTGAATATCACAAAGAGCAATGTGAGAGGATCTGCAATCGTTATGTAGAAGGCGAGTTTGACATCATCTATGCTGACGGCTTGGCTACGGCGCAGTATGTCAATGACTCCAAGCTACAATGCCCTGCCATCATCGATCTGCACGACAGCTTAACCCTTTTGAACGCGCGGATGGTGCAGGCGGAGCGAAATAGGCTGCACAAGTTGATGCTCCGTGTTGAGACCAGAAGCGTTGGTCGGTTGGAAAAAGCATTGAGCCGCAGGTTTGGTGCGATAATTACCAATTCGAAGGTCGATGAGGCTTATTTGAGGTCACTCGATCCTTCCGGGAAATTTGTCACGATTGGAAACGGCGTGGACAGTGAGTTTTTCACGCCGGGCGACAAAAGGAGTGACGTGGCGAACTTGGTCTTTACCGGGGTTATGAATTACGGCCCGAACGAAGATGCCGTGGTTTACTTTTGCGATGCTATCTTGCCCTTGATACGAGAAGCCCACCCTGAAGTTCAGTTCTGGGTGGTCGGCAAGGATCCGACGGATAAGGTGAAAGTGCTAAGCCGAAGATCAGGCGTCCACATTACGGGGGGGGTCCCCGACCGTGCGCCCCTTTTTGGACTCCGCAGGTATATTCGTGTGTCCGCTGCGCTATGGTGCCGGAGTGAAAAACAAAATTCTAGCCGCCTTGGCTATGCGCAAAGCAGTTGTGGCGACACCCCTCAGTCTTGAAGGCCTGCATCTTCGCGAGGAAAAGCATGTGATTGCTGCCGATGGGCCTGAGCATTTCGCTTCCGCCGTCATAAACCTTGTTGAAGATCCTAACAGGGTTGCCCAACTCGGTTGAAACGGGCAGACTTTCGTTAGAACCGAGTACTCCTGGAAAACGAGCGCCTGTCAACTCGAGAGCATTCTCGCCGACTTGGTTGTCCCCGCGTAGGCGAGAGACTGCATGGATTGTTCAAACGAGGTTGATTTTCAAAAGTTCAGATATTGTGAGGCAGCACATTGCGTGTATTATGGGTTGGACATAATCTTGCGTATCCCCCGGTTCGAGGCGTATTGCAGCGAAACTTTAACTTATTGCGTGAGGCGGCAAAAAAGTGTGAGGTACATGTCCTCGCATTTGACCAATTTCGTTCGCGGCCGCGTCATGTCAGTCCTGGGGATTGTGTCAAAGCGCTGTCGGAATTTTGCGCTGAAGTTGATTGGATTCCAATCTCCGACGATTACAGAAAAAACCGCTACTGGCTGAGTCTGCGGGGATTGTTCTCGAGGAATGCTTTCGATGTTAACTGGTTTGCTTCTGCGTCAATGGCAACCCGTCTTCAACGCATGTTAGCGCGCACGAGCTATGATGCTGTGCACTTTGACACACTCGGCCTTGCTCAATACCGAGGGCTGGTGAACGGCGAGGGCGTGGTCTTAAACCACCATAATATCGAGTCTTCAATGATGTTGGACCGCGCGGCGGCCGAGAAACGATTCGGTGTGAGGCAATACTGGGCGCTGGAGGCCAGAAAGCTGCGTAACGCGGAACGGCGCTACTGTCCGCAGTTTCCGTTCAATCTGGTCGTCTCCCCTGAAGACGGAGAACTGCTGACAAAGCTTGCCCCAGGTACCCGGACAAGGGTCGTTGCGAACGGCGTGGATACTGAATTTTTCTCTCCCCGGGCGGATCCCGGTGGCAGCACCCTGTTGTTCTGCGGTGGATTAGATTGGTATCCGAACGGCGAAGCGATGAGATATTTCTTTGATCGGATATGGCCATTGCTTATGAGGCGACTGCCAACGGCGCGTGTCTTGGTGGTGGGAAGAAATCCGCCGAAATGGTTGACGCAGCTTTCAGCCTCGAACCCATGCGTGGAAGTAACCGGATTTGTTGACGATGTGCGAAAATATTTTAGACAATCGGCGGTCTATTTTTGTCCGATACGGAGAGGTGGGGGCACGCGGCTCAAAATTCTTGATGCCCTTGCCATGGGCATGCCGTTGATAGGGACGACATTTGCTTGCTCTGGAATTGCGGTCGAGCATGAAAAGCACGTCCTTTTGGCAGACACGCCGGAAACTTTTGTGGATCAGATACTACGGGCCCTTGCAGATCCGGGGTTGCGTGCGAAATTGGCCGATAACGGGCGCAAACTGGTGTGCGACAAATATTCGTGGTCGGTAGTTGGCGAAAAACTCATCGGCGCATACATGGAGGTCGCTTCATCCGAGCAACGAAACCGCGCGTAAGTTGGTCTCTTAGATTGGCCGTGAATGTCAAGCTACGTAAACCATAGACTCCCGACGGTCAAACCGTATTCTCGTTATTACGACGGGGGTTGCGGACTATAGAAGAAGAGCCCCTTGGTTGGCGAGTTAGAGACTAAAAAATGGTTGCTTCATTTTTTTGCCTAAATACGACGAATGGAAAGAGGATTGCCTTCCCACAAATTGGTTAGATCAATTTCTGCAGCGGTCAGCGTGGTGGGTGTTTCCCTGGTTTTCGGCGTGATTTGGGGACCGTGGATTACCTATAACCACCTGCCTGAGCCAGCTATCGGGCAAGAGGTGGTCTCAGATGGACGAGATGTGCCCAATGATGCCTTGTTAGCAGAGCTTGGCAGTCATGAGTTGTTCCCATCTTTTGTGTGGGCGAACAATAAGCAGTTGGTGAACACGGCGGAGAAGTTACTCGTGAGGCAGATCGAACTTCCTCGATTCGCAACCGGAACCTTCACGATGCCGCTCACAGCAGAATCCATGGCATCCGGACCAAGGATGTGGCAGCTGTTTGTCCAGAGTCTGGGTATTCCTCAGGTGCTTCTCGAGGCATACGATCTTACCGGTCAGATGACCTTTCTTCAGGCCGCTGCCGAGTATCTCGTCGCCTACGATATCTTTGAAGCCTCGGGCTGGGCCTTGGACGGTTATCTCTGGAATGACAAATTCGGAAAATTGGTTCGAAACGACCACGCGGTTGCATCGCGTGTTTCTGTTCTGACCGAATTCTGGAGACATTACCGCCATAGTCCGAACTATCAGAACGATGTCGCAGAAGCCATTTTTCGTATGGTAAGCCGTGCCTCTAAACTTTTGTCGGACCCTGTGCGTTTTACGTTCGCCACTAACCATGGCGTGATGCAAAATATTGCCCTGTGTAACATTCAACTCGCTTTTCCGACACTGCCCGGCGTTGAGGATCACTGTCGACTCTCATTCAGTCGCCTTGACGAGCAATTCGCATTCTTCATTAATGATGAAGGATTTTTCCTAGAGCATTCCCCCGGATATCAGAGTTTCTCGCTTCGATTGGCTGGAATTGCATTGCGATACATTACGTTGTCGAAAATTGAAATCCCGCCATCCTGGCTCAGGAAATATCGCGCGGCGCAGAGTGTATATGCTGGTCTGCGCCGTCCGGACGGATCACTTCCGATGTTCGGCGACACAAATGGCGGTTCGGACGGCGCAGGCCCTATTGTTTTTCCGATCGATGAGCAAGGCCGTGCGGGCCGTTCCGACACGAGAGCATGGACTTCCGACAACGAGGTCCTTTTCGCTCCAATTGCGGGATACACTCTGTGGTGGGACCGGCCGGACGTTTTGGCCGACACCCGGATTTTAGCGCAAACCGCGATTAGCTGGAGCTACTTTCCGGGGATGGGACACAAGCACGCCGATGAGTTGAGTTTGTCTCTGTGGGCTCAGGGAACGTCATGGTGGCAAAACGTGGGCTACTGGCCTTACGATGCGGTCGGTAGGAAGTTTGCTGAATCCTGGCAAGGATCGAACGCGCCTCATTTAGTAGGAGAGTCTGCGCAATCTTTGCGCGATACGCGCCTGCGCTACCACGGTCGCGATGCGAATTTCGCTATGATCGATCTCGAGCGGTATGGACCGGATGCTTTTCGCGCCCGCCGGCAGGTAGTGCACATCGGGCAACGGATTTGGATCGTCATTGATACTTCTTTCGGAGACAAGGAGTCCCGGACGCGAACGATATGGACGACGTCTCCGACTGTTCGGATGGTGGAAGGCACGACAAGTGGTGAATACAAATTGACAGATGAGCTGTCGGGGCGATCTTTGCTTGCCTTCTTCGCCGGCGCCGTTGGTATGGAAAGGAGGCTAGTCAAAGGCAGTCAGTCGCCCTTTGGAGGCTGGTCGGTGATTTCCGGAAAAGTTCGAGAATCATATGCGATCGTAACCGAAAGGCCCTCGGACGGTGCCTGGCAGCTTTCGTCCTGGGTTTTGAACGAAGACGATCCGGAAAGTGCTCAGACGAACGAGATTCGTTTGTCCGGACCGCCAGCGATGCAGCGTTGGAACAGCGCAGATGATTGGGAGCTGAGGTTTCCTGGCGCAAATGGTCCGGCCACGCTGAAGTATTTTGATGGACACATAACGATGCTGGCCTCCGAAGGACGTGCTTGGTCCCTGCGTCTGAGTTCCGGGCCAAATGTGTCTGAAGCAAAGGCGGTTCTTCGCTCAGCCCTTAAAGCCGCTTCCACCAAATACGGCACGTTTGACACGTCGCTGCGGTATCGTGCCAAGGTAACGTTGTTTCTATTGGCGCTCCTAATCCTTAATGCGGCTGGCTTAATAATCGTGGGTCGGATACGCCCTAACTTTCGCTTTGCCCTGGGTGCTGTTCTGATCGTCGCTTGGCTGTTAACCAGTTACTACTTCATATACTTGCGCGCCCAGCTGGTCTAATCGAATGGTATCACACAGCATTGATCAAAATCGTGAATTGAGCATTTCCTCTTCAGGCCGCGTCGGCTTTGTAGTCACGCTGATCTATCTTTGTTTCGAGTACGGTCGCCCGCAGGATTTAATCCCCGGACTCGGTGCGCTTCGCCTTGGATTAATCCTCATGGCGACGCTGATTCTGTTGCTGTTGGTCAACAATCATCGATTACGAATGGTGGCAAGCCCGCAAACCTCCCGCGTACTGCTGCTGCTGCTCTTGATGGCTCTGTATATCCCTTTTGCGGTAAACAATGGCCGGGCGTATCTCGTGACCAAGGGTTTGTTTATGCAATTGGTCGTATTCGCTTCGATCTTGACCTTTGTTGATACGTTTGACCGATATCGAATTCTAATGCGCTGTTGGATTCTATTAATGGGCTACATTGCCGTTAACGGAATCTTGGGAAGCGGTGCTGCCGGTTCGAGTTTCCTTGCAGATGAAAACGATTTCGCGCTCCTTATGAATATGATGCTGCCATTCAGCATTTTTCTGTCGTTTTATGAGAAGAATAAGAAGACGAAGCTGTTATATACCGCCTCCGCGCTGGTGTGTCTGGCGAGCATAATTGCTTCATTCTCGCGCGGCGGGTTTTTGGGTCTTGCCATCGTTGCGCTTGCCGTGTGGTTGGCGACCCCCAGGAAGGTGTTGACGCTTTTTGTCGGGATTTTTTGCGTAATCGTTCTGTTGAACGCGCCGATTCGGCATTCGGGAACTCTGGTCAAAGGGTCTACTTACTGGCAAGAGATGGCCTCGATCTTTGGTGAATCCGGGAAGGATTACAACAGGGATAGCAGATTGGAGTTGTGGAAGGCCGGGTGGTATATGTTTTTAGACCATCCCTTTGGTGTGGGGCCGGGTAACTATTCCGTGCGTCTCCCCGAATACCAGTCTGACTACTTTGGCGCCCGAAATATGTGGGGGAAGGCGGCTCATTCGCTGCTGGTTATGCTCTTGACAGAACTCGGCATTCCAGGCCTTTTGCTCTACGTGTCATTGCTCATGGCGAATGTGCGTGACATCCGTTATTTAAAAAGCTTGCAGTTGGATTCGAACGATGTCCATCGATTTGCCCACTTCCTCTCGCTGGCATTCTCGACTAGCGTGGTGGGGTTTTTTGCATCAGGAATGTTCGTATCTGTGCTCTACTATCCGCATTATTGGTATCTTACCGCTATGATCGTGGCCGGCAGGAAAATTATCGATCGAAACCTTGGTAGAGACGAGCAAGCTTGATTGTTGAAAAAGGAGAACTGTAGTAAATTGTTTGACCAATATTGATCTTAAGACTTTGCACGCCGGCATCGCTGGTCTTGAAGGCAGATATTAAACAAGCCGGATTGAGCATCAAAATGTGGGTATCCAACATTAATATCTGCCCTCGCGGATTCAAAACTCCTTTCATCTGTATGATATATAATAACGCTGTTGCACTATTTCAGACATTTTTTGGGAGCAGCCCCCCAGTTCTGGTATACAAGCAACTAAACCGTGCCCCAATGGCGCCCCCCATGGCCAAATATTCGCAGACAAAACCAAAAGATAGTTGTTCCTGCCGCACCGATGCAGCAAAGGGTGTCGGTTATGGTGTTGCGAGTATTCTCAATCCTTGCGGGGCGGCCGGCGGTGTGGCACCGCCCCCACTATCCACCGAACATCCGATCCGGGTCGTAGAGAGCACCAGATTGTCCCAATCACGATACTGCGACGACGACACGCCCTCGTTCATGTAATTTTCCAGGCGGAAGACATTGATACCATAGTCCGAGTAGGTTCCCATAAAATTAAGTTCGGTTTTGTTGGCCTCCTGAACACCGTCGATCCAGAGGGTTTGCACGCCATCTGAATTCCCCGGTGTATTTAATTTCACATAGCCCTCGACACAGCGCCAGGTATCGGCAGCAGCCGGGCCCATGATATTATCGCTGCCGTTGTCCGATCCCAGCCAATAAAGCCCGTTGAAATCATTCCATCCGTTGGTAATCACGGTATTGTTGGTGCAGACAGGCGAGCCGGCTGGATAGACACCCCCTTGGCACACGCCGCTGGCTGGATCAACGGCCAGCAAATTTTCAGGCGTTCCTGCGCCCCACCAATGTGAAATCATGGCTTGCGTCCAATTCGATGATACAAAAGAGGTTGCCCTGGTGAATTTCATACCTTTCCCAGGTTGCCAACCGGGCTGGGTCTTGATGAAGGCTCTCCAATAAAGTTCCTGATATTTGGTATTATCAGCAGGATCTATCTTTGGAGAGACTGGAGATTTTCCAAAACTTACCGTAAAGTCACCGCCATTGGCGGTTGACCCGGGCGCTGCAGGGAAGGTCGCGCGCAGGGAATAGGTGCCGGTGTACCCTTGACCCGAGCTTCTCACCAAGGTCGTTCCCCAGCCATTGTGATCTACATGGAGGCTTGATTTGTCCGTTTCAAAATCATCACACCAAATCCATTCAGGATGTACGGTTTTCCAGTTCGACTCGCATTCTCTGCCGCCGGATCCCCCCACGGTGACAGTCGCATTCTTATTAGTTGCTCCTCCAGGACCGACGCAGGAGAGGGTGTAGGTAGTGGTGGTACCGGGCGAAACGGATTGATTGCCTCCGCTGGTTGATTTGCTACCGGTAAAGGTTCCGCCACTCGCGGTACAACTCGTTGCATTAGTGACACTGCCCCAGGCAAGGGTGCTTGATTCTCCGCCGGTGATTGAGTTTGGGTTTGCGGAGAACGTGAAACTGGGAGCAGGTGTGCCGCCGGAGTAAATTGAGTTATAAACATCATCGGTAGAAACATCATCTATATAGATTGTTCCACCATCTGAGGGTGTGCCGTTGAGTTGCCAATAGGGATATACCATCCAACTACCCCATAAATCCTTAAAATAGTTACCTGTTTCATCATGGAGCTTGTAGTTATTGTTTTGTCCGACAGATACCCCATCCACCCATGCTTCGAACTCTGCATCACAGTTAGTTCCCGCGGTGCAATCAGCATTGGTATTCGGTTTTATTTTTACAATGTATTCGTGCCAGGCGCCATCGTCTATGTTCCTAAAATCGTAACGGATAAACAAATTACTGTCTGTATTGGTTGCCCCATTATTTAAAAGACAGCCACCGCCAGGCTGTTGGTGAGCCTCACCACATTCCCCGATGAGAAATCCATACGACATTATATAGCCGGTATAGCCTCTCGGATAAGAAACCCCGCCAACTCGGCTTGACTTGACTTTTGCAGTGCCGGATCCCCAACTGAACCCGGGCTCAATCCTCATCCACCAGCGGTAATATAATGCTGTGCTTCCGACAAAATTCCATGGATAAGTAGGTTTCGGTCCTATCAAATCTGCACCCGAAGGACCGTTACCATTGTCGTCGCCTCTGACATTTATTCGCATGGAACAGGAGCCGGAATGTGAAACAGTACAATCTTGGACAGTATTTGATTTAAACTGAACCTCATATTGGGCTGTGCCATTAATCCCCCAGCTAGGCCGAAGATCCTCTACCCCCCAGTTGAAGTAATTGGTCGCCAGCGCCTTCTGCGGGGATAAGAGAAACAAGCATACGAAAAAAGAGGTAAGGAGTCCTCCGTGATACAAGCATCGTTTCATACCCGAGTGGGCTTTCTTGCTGTAACAAGAGTTAGTTGGTTCCCCTTCTTGTTTTTGAGCGATCATACTATTGCCTCCTTGGACGCGAAATAAAAAATGTAGCAATTATCGACAAAGGGCTTTAGGGCAAAATGGATTGCCTTTGTCGAGTTAATTTCATTTTTTTCTGACTTAGGCAGTTTCCTGCGGTGAAACTGATCAATAATCAAAATTGATTGGAGCACTAAACATCGCTAATATCAGCATCAATTATCGACAATGTAAAGCAAAAAAGATGCCAGCCAGGAATGAAATCGTATAATCCTACAAAAAATTTGGCACACCACCAAACAAAGGAGTTTTAGCAAAGATGACAAAGACATATAAAATGATGAATTACCGGTTTGCGTCGCAGCATCTGGGCAAGCTGAGGAGATTGTTTGGCAAACCATTTAAGGGTGACTCGGGACACCTCCTATTGCACTGCTGTCACCATAGAGTCGGGACACGGTGGTTCGGAGGGGTGCTGAGTTCTATAGCAGACTATTATGGATTGCCTTTTATTAGGGATAACGATTACAGATCGCCCATTACTGGGAATGATCAGTCAAAGTTTACCAATCGCCCCAGCATATTCTTGCAGAATCATAGTTACATTGATTTCTCTTTACTTCCAGAGTCGTACAAGGGTTCTCATATAATTCGAGACCCACGAGATATAGTGATCTCCGGGTATTACTACCACCTATGGACTGTCGAGGAGTGGGCAAACAAACCTATCAAGGACCTTAGACCGGACATTGAAGCCCACTGGCCCTTGCTACCCATTAAAGAAATATACAACATGACTTATAAGCAATATCTCAACTCTCTCAGCCGAGAGGAGGGTATATTCGCTGAGATTCAACGCTCATCCTCGCTCGTTATCCGGGACATCGTGAACTGGGACTATACCAATGAGAACTTTTTTGAATTCAGATATGAAGATATCATTAGCGACGAACATGGCATTTTCCGCAAGATATTCGAGCATTATGGATTTTCGGAAGATGCGGTTGGCAAGTCGCTACGCATAGCCGAGACTCACAGTTTCAGAAACGTGACAGATCGGAGCATTGGAGATGTCAAAGAGGAATCTCACACTCGATCCGGGAAACTCGGGCAATGGAAGAACGAATTTACCGATTCACATAAAGAATACTTCAAGGAGCTACATGGAGAAGACCTCATCAAGCTGGGTTATGAGCACGATATGCATTGGTAGTCCAGAGACGAGCGTTTTTTTAATTGATCATTTTTGTTTTTACATATTTCCAGCCGATTTTAGCCTTTTGCAAGGTTGACATTACGAAATTCATTCCGTACACTAAAATTTTAATGAGAGGAGCCGGTTGGGGCTTGGTGCTGCATTGGCAGCGGGGCAGGATGTCGTTGCCCACCCCCGGTCGTCGCACCACCCTATCAAACTTGTTTTCTTGCTTGATTCACTTTCAAAAAGCGAATTCTTATCCTTGGGAGAGTGAGAGGTGAAACATGTTTGCCTAGCTTTGAACTGGGCATTTGGGATTATCTTCTTGCTGCTTGGCTTGCATTTATCTAGAGAGTTTCTTACAGGCGGCTTGTTATTGGTTCTGATTTCCCTGCTGATGCTGCCGCCAGTAAGAAAGCTCGCCTACTCAATAACGGGAAAACAACTCTCACCACGAGTTAGAGGGGCCGTAATATTGCTGTTATTGGTTGCGTCGTCTGTTGCTGTCATAGGGAGCAAAATTCGAGAAGATCTAGAGTTATCCGCTATGGAAGCTCGAGAGAGGATTCAGAAGGGATACGCTCGAAGTCAGAAGCGACACATGGATTTTTTCTGGGTTGAGTCTTGGAGTCACTCGGATTACGTCAAACGCCATGGGGCAGCGTTGTGTGCCTTCTGTCACGGTCTAGACGCTGGTGACGCAAGCCTTTTTGGTCCCCGATGCATGATTTGCCATCGCGACATCCCGGCGTTTGAGCGCAGCCTTCAACCTCGCCCGGCGGAACCTGTCAAAGACAAAGAGAGGCTCGGGTTGAGCAATTAGAGAGCAGCGTACTGTTACGTAGACATCAAATCGAATATCATGCCATTGACCAAGATTTACTATGTATGACTGATCTCGGTTAATGGCCAAATAGTGGGCAGACAAAATGCTCCTTGACGCGCGACATGTTCCTGACGGCCGGATCCTCGAAACCGATGTGTGCATCATTGGGGCAGGAGCCAGTGGCATCACGTTGGCTCGAGAGTTTCGGAACAAACCTTTCCGCACAATTCTTCTAGAAAGCGGTGGGCTGCAGCCGGACGCGCAGACCCAGTCACTTTACAAGGGCGACATAATCGGTCACGCTTACTACCCATTGGACCGATCACGAAACCGGACCTTTGGGGGGTCGACCGCGACGTGGGGGGGCATGTGCCTGCCGTTTGATCCTATTGATTTCGAAGAGCGGGATTGGGTGCCCCACAGTGGTTGGCCTCTGGTTTTGAGAGATCTCGAACCCTACTACCGGCGGGCCCATGAGCCTTGCCAGATAGGCCCGTACGAGTACAGGGAAGAATACTGGACTCCACGGCGTGGCAAGCAGTCCATCCCCATCGATGGCGGGCGCATCTTGCCGCAGATCGCGCAATTCAGTCCGCCTACCCATTTCGGCAGGGCCTACAAGGAGGACATCGAGCGCTCCGAGTCCGTGACGGCATATCTTTACGCGAACGCTTTGGAACTGGATGCGGACGAAGCTGCTCGTACGGTGCAGAGAGTACGCGTCGGAACCCTCGATGGCGGCCGATTTTCGGTGTCGGCGAAGTACTATGTTCTGGCGACGCATGCCATCGAGAATGCGCGGCTGCTTCTGCTTTCCCGCAGTGTGATGGCTGATGGACTCGGCAACCAGAACGGGCTGGTGGGCCGCTATTTCATGGAACGCGTCAACTATCGCTCCGGTATCTTAGTCCCCGCCGATGCGGGCGTGATCGCGCCCTTTTTCCAGAATGACAAGCTGGCCGAGTGCGGCATCAACGGCTTCCTCGGCCTTTCCGAACAGTGGCAGCGTGAGAACGAAGTGCTCAACTCGTCTATACACCTGCACACAGCTCGCTTACCATTGCGTGGTACCGCAGCAGAGTCGAGGTCTGAAGAGTCCAGGTCGGCCTGGGATGTCGTCAGAGAAGCTTGGCGCAGAGCCTGGCGGAGGTTTGGGGGCGGAGACGCAGACGTCGTATTTGACATATGGCTGGACATTGAACCGGTGCCGAATCCGGATAGCCGGGTCATGCTGTCGCGCGAGCTCGACAAGCTTGGGCAGCCCAAGATCATGCTCGACTGGCGCTTGACTCCGTCCCTTGAAGGACGAACGATACGGACTGTGTTGGGACTATTCGCGGCTGAGATGGGTCGTCTCGGGCTAGGCAGGGTCCGGGCGGACATATCTGAGGACGGGGAGGAGTGGGTCGACAGCGTGGTCGGCTCATTCCATCACATGGGGACGACCCGGATGCACCGAGATGAAAAGAAAGGTGTCGTGGACGAGAACTGCAGGGTTCACGGTCTCTCGAACCTGTACGTGGCCGGTTCCTCGGTCTTTCCGACCGCAGGCCAATCTAATCCGACGCTGACGCTGCTTGCGTTGGCCCTACGACTCGGCGACCGGATCACGGAGGAACTGTCATGACGCGAGTCACTTCCATTACACGTAGACACTTCCTGACTACTGCGGCGCTCGCTCTCGTCGGTTCGGGCTGCGGGTGGCTTGGATCGCTCGTCAGGCTCGATCATGAAGCCTATTTCGCGAAGGCACTTGGCCGGCGCATGGTGGCGCTGCTTCGCTTCCCTGAGAGCGCCCGCGTCGTCGGGCGGGCATACTTGCAGAAACGGCCCCACGAAGCCGACATCAGGTTGTTGGTGAGCTCGATTGGCGGCAGTGGCGCCCAAGGCGATAGGCGGGGTATGATGACCGACCAGGCGGTACTTCACAATGCATTCCAGGCTCAATGCCACCGCGATTTCGAGAACGGCGAAATCGTCTCTATCGGCGGCTGGTATCTCGCACGCAGTGAGGCCCGCCTGTGCGCTCTGGCGATCATGCTGTAGCCTGGCAAATCTACTAAGGGCACCCATTGCCACATCTTGTCAAAAATGTTTCCAGATGGAAGATACCACACAAGCCCAAGCCGTGGTGGGAATCAATGGTTGTACCAAGGTGTGCCTGCCGGTTATTACCGGGGTATTGATTCTAATTTTTGCCTCACTAGTAATTTGCTAGACGCACATAATCTATATAAACGGTTCTTGGTTTCGGCAGGCTGACAGCGAATATCCCGAGGCCTTGGATTTGATTCAATTCCATTTTGCGTTTAAGCGGTGCATTGGCGATCTGATTGAAGGGTATGTTGATCGGATTCCAGCCGTTGGCTATTGAAAAGGTTTTATTGAACCGGTCCTCGTAAAGTTGGATACCGCGGCGGTGTTGGCGGTCATGGATGCGGCAAGTAACCTGGATGGGTTTTGTACTCGGGTTGTAAATACTCAGGCGCAGCTCCTTGTAGTTAATCCAATTTTCCGGAAAATATTTTAACTCAACGCCGGAATAAAGTGAGGTGTTCAATACTACTTTCAAGGATGCTTTGCCATGGGAATGAATTTTCCGGTCGATTGAAAAATCGGCATCTCCGATCCACCTGCCTGTTTCGAAACGGGTCTCAAAATCTGATAGAACAGGAAACTGTTCCCGGGCCGCTGTTTCATCCATGATAGCAGCTATCAGGGGCAAGAAGGCCATGAACACCAAAATCGCGCAGATTGCTTGAAACGTAATAAGGCCGGTTTTCGGAAGTGTTTTTCTTTTGGGCGCATAAAAGGCCAAGGCGATCAAACAGCCGCTAATATCTCTGGCCACGTCCATTAAATCGAAAGTTCGGAATGATGCTATCTGCACCAGTTCAATCAGGCTCCCCAGGCAGATTGTGAAGAAAATAACAAAGATACTTTGACGCAAAAAAGAAGTTCTTAATTTCGTTGGCCAATTCGATATAATAAGATGGCTCAATATCGAGAAAAAAAGTATGTGCCCTATATTCCAAAAGTGTATATATGAGCGCGGCGAATGATAGTCCGGCCCTGCGACAAAAAACAAAACAAGGCAGATTGCGGCAACCGCAGTCAGGAGGGTGTTCTTATTTGATAACGAATTGCTTTTGCTGAATGACATTTTAAAATTGTAGGCAGAATATTCAGCCATCTGTTGATTTATTTGGCTGGAGAGCATAAAAAAGGCAGGGCCGTTTACGACCCCGCCTTTGGTGTTTTATATGAATATTTTTTATTAACTCTTCGTAAATTTTCTAGTGAATCCTGCAAGACCGATCAACCCGGCGCCCAACAGAAGCATGGTAGCAGGTTCGGGAGTGGGGATGGCCCGCTCGGGCGACAGGTGAAACTCCAATTCATTTGTCTTTATATCGGATATGAGGGTGTCTATCTCAGTTTGGGTAAGACTGCCGAACATAAACTCGAATGCCATAGGAATGTCATCGGCATCGCAGTCTGTCGTGTCACAGCCCGTGATGTTGGCGGTGACATAGTCAACGGAATCCGCGTAAGATATTAGACTTAATCCTAGATACCCACCCTTTATGTCCACGTCACCATCGAGGTCGGCCTTGATCCCGGCAAAACCGTTTGACTCTTTAGTATCGTAAATTTGAAAGCCGTCTTTCTCCTTAAATGCACCTTGACCGAAGATGACTTTTTCGCTTCCTGTCATTTTGCTAAAGGTGGTTTTTGGGCCCCAAAATTCTGCAAAGGTTTCGTTATGGTGCGTGGAATAGTGCTGATAGTACAGTAGCGCTTCTTCCTCGGTAACACCGTCTCCCCAAATCATGCTTTTTGCGTCCAAAGGCGTTTGCAGATACAGGTAAAAGTTCCCTCCGGTGTTTTCCCAATACACGGTTGTCTCGTGATCATCAGGTTTTTGGAAGCGACTGTCGGCTTGTTTGTGCGCGTTGTACCAACCGGCTACAAATGAATTGCTATATTCATTAACGCTCAAAAAACCATCGACCACTGGAAGGGCGAACGCTGGTGTGTTTATCAGTAAAAAAATCGGCACCAGAACGGTAAATATTAGTACTGAGACCTTTTTCATTGCTGTCTCCTTGGCGTGATTTCTATGGATTTTTTCCCCCAACTGTCATAAGCCACCGACCCTGTCTCACAGCCGGTCCGGTCTTGACTATGAACCGGTCGTAGTTACAGAGTATCCTATTTGCATGTTGCAAAAATCGTGCAGAAAATTGATATATTTTAATTTACTAAAAAAAACAAATGGTTAAATTGAATCCGGTGGATGCGCATAGAAAAAATGGGTAGCCTTTTCCATAGCTTTTATGAAACAATTTACACAATTATAGATCGCGATTTACACAATGATAATTTGTATATCTCGATCTGGTGCGTCTTACCGCTATCTGCGAGTGGCAGTCAGGAGTTTATTATTATGCATGAGCAACATAGGGGAACCGAGTTCTTTCGCCAACCGGATTGAATGTTAACTAATATTTATGGCTATTTCAGAGCATCCATATCCGAACAAGGCATTAATATTTGGCAAGCATTGGTATCATTATTGCATAACCGCCTAGTATTAAACACGATTTTATCATTTCTGACGTTGACTTCAGCAATAATATCCATTATCATCTTTTAATTGATTTTTGGCTATAATTCAGCTGCCGGGTAGTTCATATACTAGGAATCAGCCTCGCCCTATGAGACTATGATTTAAGAAAAGTCATCTCTGATCATTTCCGGAACGCCTCTGCTTTGATGCCTGGTACGCCTATTAGGGCTTTTTCTTGATGCGCAGTGCCTTTTATAACACTTGTCGTCTTCGTCGTCCCCGGCTATTGATCCTGTGGTTCTGGCTTTTGACTGGTACCAGCGTACTATGTCCTCAGACCGTTTTAGCCAATTCTGCGCCAGTGGCCCTTAGCTTGGACCATAGCGAGGTGGCGGAGAATCAACCCGCGGGCACGGCGGTGGGCCGCCTGAGCAGCACAGATCCGGATCCCGGTGACACCCACAGTTACAGCCTGGTGCCGGGGCCTGGCAGCGATGACAACGCCATATTTGCGATTGGCGGAATTGGGAACGATGAGCTTCAGACCGGCATCATTATTGACGTCAATGCCGGTGGCACCTACAGCGTGCGCGTGCGCAGCACCGATACCGGCAGCGGCAACCTCTTCGTTGAGCAGCGGTTTACGATCTATGTTACGCATCAGATAACTGTTGCCTGGAATTCCAGCTTTAGTCCGGCGGTGGTCGGCTATGAAATCTGTTACGGCACCGAACCCGGAAAATATGACTCTTTTCACGATGCCGGTGATAAAACCGAGGATGTCATTTCGGGGCTCAAAGCAGAAACCCTCTATTTTATGGCCATTAGGGCCTATGACAGCAACGGCTCTAAAAGCGACTATTCCGAAGAAATCACTTACAAAAAAAGTTCATCCGGGACTCCGGGAAAGATATCCGGCACTGTCTACCGGTTCTCAGGGCCGGTTTCCGATATACCGGTTGTTGATCTACCGGTGTGCGCGATAGACAGTAATTCCGGATTCTGGGCCGGATGCGCCCGGACTCAGGCGAACGGTTCATATGAGATCGGCGTTTTGCCGGCCGGCAGCTACATCGTCAGGGCCGTTGCCGAAGAAACGGAGTTCCTCGCAGAATATTTTCCGGATGCCGTTGATCAGAGTGCGGCCGGTATTATTACAATTGGTTTGGGTGAATCAAGGACGGGCATAAATTTCGTTCTAAATCAGGGCGCTGCCATCAGCGGTGCTTTTTCTTACGATGGGGACCTGCCCCTCGATAACCCACTAGTCTATGCGGAAGACTCGGGGACCAAATTTGTTTACGAGGGGGTGACTCAACCGGACGGATCATACATGGTGGGCGGCTTGCCGGCCGGGAGCTACCGCCTGCGGGCTGAAACCCTGGATTCCGGTTATATTCGCGAATATTACAATAATGCAGATGATTACGGTGGCAGCCAGCTTGTCGCGACGTCAGTGGCGCAGGCGGCGTCAGACATCGATTTCGAGTTGGCCATCGGAGGTAGTATCAACGGGAATGTTATCCGTAACCTGGACGATCAGCCCATAGAGGGACTCTGGGTAAATGCTTACCACGAGGATAGCGGCAAATGGGCGGGAAAAGGGCGAACCGGGGCGGATGGGATTTATACGATAACTGGTCTGAGCGCCGGGAATTATCATGTCCGGTGGAGACCGGTGACACCGATTATCTTGATGCATATTATGACGGTACATCCGAATCCAGTTCGGCCACACCGGTTTTTGTAAATATAGAGGAGGTTGCCACTAACATCGATTTCAACCTTGTTGCGGGAGGCAGGATTACGGGCCGGGTGACCCGTGTTTCTGACAGTGCACCCCTTGCTGGTATCGAGGTTGTTGCTTATGAATACAGCACCGGAGCCCAAGTTGATAGTGCTCTAACCCGGTCAGATGGAACCTATACCATCGCCCGACTGCTCACTGGCAGCTACGGGGTTCATGTAGAGACCGGCGACACGGTATATCTGGATCAACATTACGAGAACACTTACGATTCAGGCTCCGCCCGGGAGATTGTGGTCACCGTTCAAGAAGAAACTCCAAACATCAATTTCGAACTGGTCGAAGGCGGCAGAATCACGGGTGTAGTAAGACGCGAGGCGGACGATCAGCCATTGCCCGATATTAGGGTGAATGCCTACGATTACGGCAGCGGCGAGTGGCGGGCAAGCAGCCTGACCCTCGCTGACGGATCTTATATCATCGCCAAGTTACGTAGCGGTAATTACAGGGTCCTGGCCGAGACCGACCACAATAACGTCTACGGAGAGTATTTCGACAATGCCTACCGCGATTATCTGGCCTCACCTGTCGCTGTCGACCTGGCGCAATCCACTGCGAGTATAGATTTTCTGCTGACTGAATTCTCAGGGACCGACACGGATGGCGACCGCCTGACCGACAGCGATGAAACTGATATCTACCACACCAACATATACAGCGCGGATACGGATAGTGATGGAATCGATGATTCCGATGAACTTGATTTCTGGGGTGAAGACTGGGATGAAGATCTGGACGGTGATGGCAGTCACAATCTTGTCGACTACGATTCGGACGGTGATGGATGGCGTGACGGATACGAAGATCAACGGGGCAGTGACCCGGCAAATCCCATTTCGGTGCCGGCGGGTGTCATCGCCGGGACCGTGTTCGACAACAGTGCACCGAACGACCATTTGTTCGGGGTGATAGATCTGGCGGACGGGATGGTTTATGGAACGAACTCAACAGCCACCAATATTCACTCCCATTATTCCGGGACCGAACTGGATGCAACGCCCGGATTCGTTTACCGGGGGCGAGTGCGGATTTCCGCAGGAAGCGGCGGTGTCGGAGTAACCTTCTTGAGTCAATACCCGTTATCAGACACTTATTACCGTTTGCGCCGTTATGGCAGCAATGATTTTCACCTGAGCCCACATGGGGCCACGGTGGCCGGGAATACAAATACTGGTGTGGTTCCGGCAGCCAATACCTGGTACATATTTAAGATTGAAGTGCAGGATACGGGCAGCCGCACGGAAATCCGCGCCAAGGTCTGGCCGGAGGCCGCCGCCGAGCCGGTTGACTGGCAGGCTAACGCATTCGATGACAGCCCGACACGCCTGACCACTGGGAAAGTCGGTGTGTGGAGCTATGCAGCAGGCAGCAAATACTGGGACGATCTGAATGTGGAGTCGCTGGATCCATCAAATACTCTGTATGCAGCCGATTTTAATAGTTATCCTGCAGGTTCAGCTCCTGCGAACTGGCTGAATACCGGGGCGGATAACAGTCTGGAAATCGAGATCGTCAACGAAATACCACTTAGCGGGACAAACTTGTATGTGGAGCTTTACGCCGGCGACCACTGCAGCGCCGCACAGTTCATTCAACGGACCGGTATAAATACCGATACAGGGACCTATCTTTTCGAGGGCTTGGATCCGGCCGCAGGACCATTTTATCTGAAAACTGAGAGGAATACCTTCGATTATCTCGATGTGTGGTGGGCGGCGGACAAAAGCAGTCCGTTCTGCCAGGATGCAGGGCCCATCGATATTTCAAGCATGGGCCGGAACGGAGTTGATTTTCGGGTGGACCGGGACGAGTATCCCGTTGCCGGTGATGATGCCGCATTCACGGCTGAAGATGCTGCCACAGCCCCCATCCAGATCCTCGGCAATGATACGGATGCCGACGGCAGCATCGATCCGGGCACGGTGACATTCAGGGTTCCTCCCGCTCACGGATCGGCAGCCGCCGATGCCGGGGGTAATGTGGTATATACACCAGGGCTTAATTTCAACGGAATCGATTATTTCACTTATACGGTCCGAGACAATCTGGGGGCCATCTCGGAGGAAGCCACCGTAACCGTCAATGTCGAACCGGTCAACGATGCGCCGAGCATTTCCGGTACACCCGTCTCCAGGGTCTATGAGGATGCGGCGTACAGTTTCACGCCCAACGCCGACGATATCGACGGTGACTCCCTGACTTTTAGTATTATCAATCGACCTGCCTGGGCGATTTTTAATCCCTTCACCGGCACACTCAGAGGTACCCCTGCCAAAGCGGATGTCGGGATTACCGGTGACATCAGGATTTCGGTGACCGATGGCAGCGCCAGTGCATCCCTGGCTGCTTTCGATCTGGAAGTGGTCAATGTATCCTTTGACGGCGATGGCGACGGGATGCCTGACGTGTGGGAACAGTCAAACGGATTGGATCTTGCTGCAGATGATGCGGCCCTCGATCCTGATGGCGATGGTTACACCAACCTGGAAGAATATGTATACGGCACCCGGCCCAACGATCCCGAATCAAAACCGCTGCCGCCTGCCGCCGATGCCGGTCCGGATCAAACGGTGAGCGAGGGTGATACGGTGACCCTGGACGGATCCAATTCAAGCGATCCGGACAATGATATTGAGGCCTATTATTGGCGGTATTTAGGAGACGAGCCGGTTATTCTGTCCAACCCGGATGCGGTTCAACCGACTTTCACCACTCCACAGGTCGGCCCGGGTGGCGCCTCCTATGCATTCGAGTTGACAGTCACCGATCGCAGTGGCCACGAGGATACCGATACCTGTATTATTAATGTAACCTGGGACAACAACCCTCCTGCGGCCGATGCAGGCGAGGATCAAACGGTGGGCGAAGGCGTTACGGTGATCCTGGATGGATCGAGATCAAGCGATCTGGACGATGGCATTCACAGTTTTCGATGGACACAGACTACCGGTATTCAGGTGATCTTAAATGATGCCACATCCGTGCAGCCAACCTTTACCTCACCTTTTATTGCCGCGGACGGCATTTATCTGGAATTTGAACTTCGCGTAACCGATAACAACGGCCTGGTGTCTACCGATACCTGTATCGTCAATGTCTCCTGGATCAATGACGCCCCCCCACGGCCGATGCCGGGTTGGATCAAATCGTCGCAGAAGGCGGCACCGTGACGTTGGACGGATCGGATTCAGCCGATCCTGATGACGGAATTGAACATTATATCTGGACACAGACTGCCGGCACTCCGGTAACACTGTCAGACAGCAGGGCTATGCGACCTACTTTCGTGACACCGCCGGTTGATTCCAACGGTGAACGCCTGAAATTTTTACTAGCGGTGATCGACGGCGGTGGGCTTGCGCATACCGGAACCGCCAGTGTTGATGTCCAAGACAATGGGATCGATGTTTTCCCAGACGGTGCGATTCCCACGGTCTCCGTAACGGGAGAAAATATTGCCATTGAAATTGTAGAAGAAGAAGGGGCCGAACGGGGCGGACACCTGGTAAGTTTTACGACCATGAGCCCCGAAGAAGTGCCGGATATATCGGCCACCGATACCATACCGATTAATCTCATTTATGGTCTGGTCGATATGGCAATCAAGGTTGACGAGCCCGGCGCCGAGATCAGGGTCACCGTCCACCTGGATGCACCGGCACCGGTGGGATACAGCTGGTTCAAATATACTTCAAAAGACGGATGGATGGATTTCAGCGACCATGCCGAATTCAATCCTGCCAGAACTCAGGTTACCATCACCCTGGTCGATGGCGGCATAGGCGATGATGATGAGGCTGCCAATGGAATGATTGTGGATCCTTCCGGGCTGGGACAGACCGCGCAAAGCGTTACCACTGGCAATAGCGACAGCGGCGGCGGGGGCGGCGGCGGGGGCGGATGTTTTATTTCGAGTGCAGGGGACACTGGTTCATCGCGTTTGATGACTGTATTGGGGGCGGTGAGTGCATTTGGATTGCTGGGATTAACACCCTGGCTAATGCGTCAGAGAATTATTCATCGCAGGCGGGCGCACTAGTCCACTACGTTCGTCTTCTTGAAATCCCCTGTGACATCCCACCTGAAGCCGGTGAGCAAAGCTTGATCTTGATTGATCAAGCAAACTCGAATCTTTGCGGTTTTAAATAGACCTAAATCGATCATATCAAAAACGGAGAATACCGAATGCGCATACACCTGATTGCAGCGGCACGACCGAACTTTATGAAGGTCGCCCCCCTTTACCATGCCCTTGCAAAGGAACCGTGGGCCGAGCCCGTGATCGTGCACACCGGACAGCACTATGACCTGAACATGTCGGATGTCTTCTTTCAGGACCTCGGGCTGCCGGAGCCGGACATCCACCTGGGTGTTGGCAGTGGTACCCATGCCGAGCAGACCGGCCAGGTAATGATGGCCTATGAAAAAGTGATCCACGACACTCGACCCGACCTCGTCGTGGTAGTCGGCGACGTCAACTCCACCATGGCCTGCACCATCGCCGCTGTGAAGATGCCTGAAAACAGAGGACAGAAGCCAGAAGACAGAAAGCAGATGACAGATGACAGAGGACGGATAACCGATTGCAAAGGCGAGGGCAGAGAATGTCGAAGGGTCGGAAGGCCGCTGGTGGCGCATCTGGAGGCCGGACTGCGGTCCTTTGACCGCGGCATGCCCGAGGAGATCAACCGCATGGTGACCGATGCCCTGGCCGACATTCTCTGGACCCCGTCGGCGGATGGCGACGAAAACCTGATCAGGGAAGGCGTCGCGGCTGAAAAGATCCACCGGGTGGGCAACATCATGATCGATTCGCTGGAAATGTTGAGAGAGATGATCGAGAGCCAGTCAACTTATGAAAAATGGGGCTTGATAGCCGGTGGGTACGGTCTGGTAACCCTGCACCGTCCGTCCAATGTCGATGATCCCGAAATCCTGGAACGACTCTGTAACGCACTGATTCGTATTTCACAGCACATCCCCCTCGTCTTTCCGATTCACCCGCGGACCCGCAAGAACATCGCAGATCTGCAATTGATGACAGGGCTGGAAAAGGCGAAAGGGCTGATGATTGCGGAACCTATAAACTACATCCGCTTTATGAACCTGGTCTTCAACTGCCGTTTTGCCCTGACGGACTCCGGCGGCATCCAGGAGGAAACCACTTACCTGGGAATCCCCTGCCTGACGTTGCGGCCCAACACTGAACGCCCGGTCACCGTCGACCAGGGCACCAATCGTTTGTCGACCATTGACAATATTGAATTGCACGTAGGGGAGGTGCTTGACGGCAAAGCGGTCAAAACCGGCAAAATCGATCTTTGGGACGGACGCACCGCAGCGCGGGTGGTTGATTCAATTAAGTCTTTATTTATAATTGCATAGCCCATCAGGTTGAGTTGGAATGGTTCTATTTAAAATCAGGTTACCTTAAATTGCTCTTGCTCCGGGGGCCGCACGCGGGCAATTCTTATAGATTCCTGATCCTGGTAAAGCAAAACTGCACCATGCTCCATAGCGATTTGCGCGATGCAGCAGTCTATTGGGCCGTTGATGGTGATGCCTTTGCGCCGTAGTTCAAAGTATATCCTGGCTGCCTGCCGCCAGGTATCTTCAGAGGCTTCAAGGTAATATTGAGTAGAAAGATAATCATTGAGCAAATCCCATTCTCTCTCGTCTCTCGCACCCTGCAGAAGCTCCAGCTGACTAAACCTGCAGATAACACAATCATCGAGATCAAATCTATCATGAAAGGCCTTTACCGCACGACCGGATTTATACCGCTTTTCAAAAAAATGTTCCGAAATACGGAAAGGGTGGTATAGGTGTTTGTAGAAAAAAACGTACCGAAGCGTTTGGATAACGGAACATTTTTTTGACAACCGCTATATCCCTGAGAATTTCGACCCAAAAATACACCTTGATAAGAAAAACACTGGTTGGCACACGCCGGGAAAGTCAGATTTGACTCCCGCCTGTGTTTTAGGGTATGCGTAGATACCCGGGCAGTCATATTCGATTGAGTTGAAACCTGGGCGGTTCGGATCCTTCTTCAGAATAGACGTTGTCGAGTTTTCGAATAAATGACCGCCTTGGTATCGATAGCAAGACGTGAATTCGAGCCTGACCTTTTACACGGGGACAAAAGACGGCCAATCATGGCGCGATTATTCCGCATAATAGCAGTTCTCTTAGCGATCACGCTATATATCGGCGATCTTGTCGGTGCTCAGCGGGCGGCAGCATTCGACAGCCCCCATCGCAGTTCCAATAGCGGTCGAATCCGTTTTTTGAGCATAATCGACAGTATTCCCCATCAACCTGCCGGAGCAGTCGAACAAACCGCGGTACCCGATGATACATTATTCGCTGTATTGATCGAATCCAGGCTCGCAATCAACCTGGCCGAGACCGGAAGTATTCGCTTTTCCATCGATGACGGGATTCATCATGTCTACCGGCGCGACCTGGGCTCCGATGCTGTGCGGGTGGTTAGAGTCGCCGGTGCCGACCCGCCAAAGACCCTTCTTTGGGCCGTTTACGAACGCAGCCTGGAATCCTTTCTGCCGCCGGTATATCTCCCGGATACAGTCGTGCACATCGGGGTGGAAGTCGGGGACGTGGCCCGAAACCGCCTGTCCCGGCAGCATTTTCGTTTTACAATTGAACCTGAGCCCGGAAATTTGGTGGATTTTAACCGCTTGCCGGATTATGAATTTATGGAATCAGACGAATTCAGCCCTGAAGGCGTCTACAATTCAGGCATCGAAATCCTAAGCGGTCAACTGCAAGGCGCCCGGATTATTTACAACCACCAGGAGCCATTGACACCGGGATTTGGACCCCTGGATGAAATTGAGGCCCTAAATCTTGCAGATTCACAAGGCGTTGGTGTACCGTTAAATCTGTTGCCCCACACCGTTTTCAATGCTCCTGTAAAGCTATTTATTCCTTTTCCGGAAGACAGCGACATCGAACAGATGGATATATTCTATCACAATGGCACCCGATGGCTTCCGGCCTGCGACAGCAGCGGCAAAGTGCTGCCGGATGGAATCGGATGGATGGTACCCGGCTCCCGCATCAACCACTCGCAGAATATACCGCCGCTTGTTGAAATCCAGGTGTATCATTTTTCTGCCGCCCAGGGAGGCTTTGTCGTCGCCAGCACCGGGACGTCCAGAGATCATGATCATAGCAGCCAGAGCGGCACGGTGGTGTTCGTAAAATGCTTCATAGAAACCGGCGTCCAAGAAGCCAGCCTGACGGCTTTCGACCATGCTGCCCTGCCATGGGTATTCGGAATGTTATCATTTTTGACGATTTGGTATGGGTTTCGGCGTATTAAAGTTTCTATGCAGTTGGATGCTTTGGACTGAAAGGTGTAAGGTTCAGGGTGCAAGGTCTAGGCCGATGACGTGAGAAACAGGACCCATGGGGCCGAGGGCATAGAGCCGAGAATAAGCGGCATGGAGCAGGGGAGTTCAAAAAAATTTTCGGCTATTGGCCGACAAGGCTGATTTTTCGCGAGTCTGTTGCGTAAGATTCTTTATCACCTGGCGTCATCGTTTATTAAACGATCTGATTTTTTGCGAATATCTCGAAAAATTGGGTGGGAGTCAGGATGGGGATGCTGCGATAGGATTCAAGCGAAAGCAAATGGATGTCACCGGATATAATCGCTTTTGCGTTTCCGGCTTCGGCACACCTCAAGAATTTATCGTCATCTGGATCTTCTTTGATGATGGGCGGACCGAAAACACATTTGACCACTTTAAAATACGGCAGTATTTCTTGATAGATAATAAAATTTATTTCTTCTTCCGATAGTCTGAATTTCGGGTACGCTAAGACTCGAAGGTACTCTGTTGAAATCTCTTCGGATATCAGCGGCTTTATGCGTTTTTCCTTCCATAGTTCGATTAGCTTCGCAGGACCCCCACCAAAAAGGAGTGCTGAAACAACAACGTTGGTGTCAATTACGACTGGGATCATTTTCTTCTGGCCCATTCTATCGCCTCGGAAACTGTGTTTTCCTTGAGTCCCAGTTTTGTTATTTTGGATCTGATTTGATCCAAATTGGCTCCGTAAATCTTTAGTGGTTTGAGTAATATAATCCCCGCCTCGAAATCCACATCGAAATATTTTGCATCAGGAATCTGAGAAATTATTTTTTTGGGGATGGTGATCTGGTTTTTGGACGTTAGTTTTGCCAGCATTTATTATCTCCTTGTTTCCTTACTATAAGATATCCTGAAAATATTACTTTGCAATAGGATTTTAGTCAAACTTTTTTTAATGATATTGTAAATCCTTTCCTTTTTCTTACGCTAGCGTAATTCAAATTCCCCTTAGAATTTTACAAAAAGATACATGTGAATTTTCCACAGGAATCGCCTTCAGCGATATTTCATTTAATTCAAGTGGGTTAGGAGAAACTTTGCAAACTTGGGCATTGGCACAGCTATTGCTGAATAGAGTCTTAATGATTGTTAGACTGCAGCCTGAGCCCGAAACAGCTGAACACAAATAAACACAGTTTGCACTAAAGAATAATTATATTGCGGGAAATGAGATGGATACAAAAAAATCCACCAAGGTAAATGCTCGAAAAAGGCAAACCGTCTGAAAGGGCGGGACGCAAAGCCACTGGTCCTACTTCGCATGAAGCTTCGCCGAGAGGCCTAAGACCTTAAAGCATATCCATTAAAGCTTCATACGACAGAGGATAGCAGGGTTGCCGGGCAATCGTAGCACCTTTCAATGATGCTGCGCGTTGCGCGGAAAGCAAGATGATTTGAAAGGTCTACGTATGAAGAATGCAAAGACGAATCCACGCCGTACCAACAACCGGATATTCAGGGGGGTTGCCGCCCTAACGGCACTTCTTTCCTTGATACTATTATGGCCGGCGATGGCGCATGCGCTTGTGCCGGTTACCGTGGCATGGGACGAAAACGACCCGGTTCCGGCCGGCTATATCCTCTATTGGGGTACATCGAGCCGCAACTATACCGATAATCATGATGTCGGCGCGGTCACCCAGTATACCGTTCCCGATCTCCAGGAAGGCGTCAAATACTATTTTGCCGCCACCGCTTATGATGCGGACGGCAATGAAAGTGCCTATTCCGAAGAGATATCCACAACTGTGGGAATCTACGGCATTGAAGCGTCGGCCGATGCCCACGGCAGCATCACGCCTGCGGGAACCATAGAGGTCAACCACGGCGGCTCCCAGACCTTCACCATCGCAGCGGATCAAAATTATCAGATATTGGGGGTTCGGGTGGATGGCACCCTGATCGGAACAGCCAGTTCATATACATTTAACAACATCACCCGGAATCACACGATTGAAGCGAGTTTCGTCTATGTCGACCCGGATCCGGACACCGACGGCGACGGGGTGCCGGATGCTCAGGACGCCTTCCCGTCGGATCCGAGCGAAACCACGGACACCGACGGGGACGGCACGGGGAACAATGCCGATGAAGACGACGATGGCGACGGTATGCCCGATGACTGGGAAATCGTCCATAGCCTCGATCCGCTGGTAGACGATGCCGCCGGCGATCCTGACGGTGACGGGTTCACCAATCTGGAGGAATACAACGCCGGAACCGGCCCGCAAAATTATGAAGATTCTTCCGTGCCGGACTCCCCGGTCATATTGGCGCCGGTTGACAACACGCTTGTCTCCTTGACACCGGAATTGACCACAGACACGTTTTATGATCCGGACAGCGGCGATGTGCATGCCGCCTCCCGGTGGCAAATCTTCAGGGCCAGCGACAATTTCTGTGTCATGGATGTTACCAGCACCTCCTCGCTGACGGCCTTAACGGTCCCGAAGCTGATCCTGGCCGAAGATACTGCCTATAGCTGGAAAGTGCGGTTTATCAACAACCACGATGCCGTCTCGGGTTGGTCGGATTCCGGATATTTTTCGACGGAATCTCCCGGCGACGACCCGAACGGCAACGGTGTCCCGGATACCCAGGAGGTGATGGCCGACCTGGACCTGGACAACGACGGCGTCATGGACAGCGAACAGACCGACATCAAGTGCGTCGACAACTCGGCTGAAGACGTCCAGATCGGGGTCAGCATCAAGGATTCTGAAAATGCGTTGTCCATCGATGCCGCCGAAATCGAGGATGCCGGTGAAGCGATTAAAAACACGAAATCGAAAGGCAAGCCCAAATACGCCCAGCTGGGATTGATTCATTTCAAAATATGGGTCGACAGCCCGGGGGACGAAACAGAGGTATCTATTCATTTGTCCCATGCAGCCATTAAAGCCAGTACAATATACAAATACGACCCGGTGAACGACGAGTGGCTGGACTACTCCGATTACGCCGAGTTCAGCCCCAACCGCAAAACCGTCTATTTAACCCTGAAAGACGGCGGTTTCGGCGATGCAGACGGACTCGAAAACGGCGTCATTGTCGATCCGCTGACTATCGGCACGGAAGTTCCCGTGAGTTTTGGCTCAGGTTCGTCGAATCCGGTCGAGGCGGTAGAAGACATCGTGGACGGCCTCCTGCCCAAGGTCGGATGTTTTATTTCCACTGCAATTCAGCAGCCGGCAGTCGGGTGGAATTTCTGGACGGAAGTCCGCGGTCGGGAACTGGCGATTCTTTTCGTCCTGATCCTGATCGGATATATCGGCAAGATTGTTTACAGTAGAAGACGGTTTTACCACAGGAAGGCTCGCAGCTTTGTGGAAGATAGTTGGGACTCACCCCTGATGAAGAAGGGCACTGACATTCGTGTTTAGTTAGGCTTTGTTGAGTTGTACCAGGTAGACGGTGGGTTTAAACCTTGCCCCTGTCTCCCGTAGTAACTCGTAACGAACTACCTCCCGGCAGTTCAAAACGTCGAAATCCGAAGGAGGGCAAAGATCTCCTTCGGATTTCATTTTGGGAGGTTATGTAGTTGCTATGGATAGGGTGTTAGACCCTTGATCCCGGTTAGTTGCAGCCCGGCGCTATCTTTTTTGATTACCGAACCGTTTTCGACCCGAATTTTAGTCGGGCACAACATCTATAGCACAAGTAGTTTGGTTTGTACAGCAAAAATGTTCTTTTATTTGGACATCTGCAAAAAATATTCCGCTTGGGCAATACTAAATAAATACATAATTATATCATCAGTATATGCCTTAATCGAATAAATCTCAAGATAAAAGTGGGTATATTTTTACCCTAAAAGTGTGGAATATATTCCACACTTTTACCTTGATTACACAGTTCTAGCGGTTTTTTCGCCAGCGCGGGTGGGTGATGCCGAGTTTTTTAATGCGGTAATTGAGGGCGCGGGGTGAAATTCCCAATTTGAGTGCGGCGTCTTTCTGGATCCAGAGGTTGTCCTCCAGGGCTCTGGCGATCATTTCCTTTTCCTCATCTTTGGAGAGTTTGAGACTCGAAGGCTGTTTTCGTGAGGGGGCCAGATCCTGGTTCTTGGGCAATGAAACGCTATTCTTGCTGATAACCGATTGGTCCTCCAGCAGAATAGCTCTTTCGATGGTATTGGAAAGCTGGCGGATGTTTCCCGGCCAGGAATATCGGCGAAACATGTCGATGACGGCGGGATCAATGGATGTCATCTTCTTTTTGACGGTGCGGCTCAATTTTTTCAGCAGATAATCGGCCAGTGGTTCAATGCAGGCGGTCCGCTCCCGCAGCGGCGGCATATGGATCCTGAGCACATTGACACGATAGTACAGATCTTCGCGGAATTTTCCCTCCCGCACCAGGGCTTCGACATCCCGGTTGGTGGCCACGATGATGCGCGTATCCGCGTGGATGGTCTTATTACCCCCGAGACGCTCGAAGGCTTTCTCCTCGATGGCCCGCAGGAGTTTGGCCTGCAAATCCAGGTCCAGCTCGCAGAATTCATCCAGAAATATCGTTCCGCCGCCGGCTTGCTCAAATCGTCCCGTCCGCGATTTATCTGCCCCTGTAAACGATCCTTTTTCATGACCGAAAAGTTCGCTTTCCAGCAAAGTCCCGGGGATGTTGGCACAGTTGACCTGGATGAAAGGCTTGTTGCGTCGGGGGCTGTTAAAATGGATGTTGCCGGATAAGAAGCTTTTCCCGGTGCCGGTCTCCCCGGTTACCAGAACCGTTGAATCGGTGCCTGCCAGACGTTTGATGGTCTGCATGACTGCCTGCATGGCCGGGCTGACCGCAATGATCTGGTTTTGGTCATAAACAACATCCTGCTCCCGGCGCAGGTAATCGATTTCGTTTTTCATGCTTTGGTGTTCAAGGGCTTGATGAACCGACAGCTTGATTTTTTCCGGCGCAAAGGGTTTGGTCACGAAATCAAAGGCCCCGGCTTTGACTGCCCTTACAATCAACTCGGAGTCGTGCTGAGGGCCGATCACAACAATCGGAGTGTTTGGCGCATAGGTCTGCAGCTCTTCCATGCTTTCGACCAGACTGGATCCGTCATTTGCATAGTCGAAAAGAATTGCACTGAAGGCTTCTTTTTGCAGGCGTCGAACAGCTTCCGGGACGTTGGGCGCTGCGCTGATGGGATAGTCGGCCGCCAGGGCGTCAGCCAAATTTCTGGTTTCCTGCTCTTGCTGACCGATAACCAGAAGCCGGGCGCTTTTTTCAATTTGAATGTTGGAGGTGGTTGTCAATTTTCTTCCCCGTAAACCCAAGTTGCTAGGTATTGATTGTAAACTCGTTTAGCGCCGAGATGTAAATTGCGCGCGGGAATTTTAAGTTTATTTCTCCCGGCGGCCTAATAAAAATAAATATCAGCCTGCTATGCACCTCATCAGTGGATACGAAATCTCGGCAAGCATACATTGATCAAAGCGTCTGGTGCCAATTCCAGGCCGTGCGAACAATGTCCTCCAGGTTGGTGTATTCGGGCTGCCAGTTCAGGCATTCCTTCGATTTTGTGTTCGATGCCACCAGTACCGGCGGGTCGCCCGGTCTGCGGTCAACGCGGACCGAGGCGATGTCCCGCCCGGTAACGGCCGATACCTGGTCGATCACTTCTGTGACCGAAAATCCCCGGCCTTGCCCCAGGTTGTAAAAATCACTGGGGGCGCCGTCCAGCAGGCGTTCGAGGGCTAGGATGTGGGCCCGGGCAAGATCGGTAACATGAATATAGTCCCTGATGCAGGTTCCGTCCGCGGTGGGATAGTCATCACCGAAAATTCGGATTTCCTTGCTTTTGCCGGCCGCCACGTCCAGAATCAGCGGTATCAGATGTGTCTCGGGATTGTGGTTTTCCCCGACCTCGCCCTGGGGATCTGCTCCGGCGGCGTTAAAATATCTCAAGCTGGCATATCTCAGCCCGTAGGCCGAATCGCAGTCCGCTAAAATTTGTTCGATCATCTGCTTGGTTCGGCCGTAGGGATTGATGGGATTTAAGGGATGGGCCTCATCAATGGGCGTCGCTTCAGGGATGCCGTAAGTCGCACAGGATGAAGAGAAGATAACAGAGCGCACCTCCTTGGACAGTGCCGCCTGCAGCAACCGGATGGTGTTGCCGACATTGTTTTGATAGTATTTCAACGGATCGACCACCGATTCTCCAACATAGGCGTAGGCCGCAAAATGGATCACGGCATCGATGCGGTAGCGCGTAAAGCAGTCATGTAGATCCTGCGGATTGCCCAGGTCGCCCCGGTAGAAGTCCCCCCACCGGACGTTTTCTTCATAGCCATAAACCAGGTTGTCGAATGTAATCGGGTTGAAACCGCTGCCGCGCAGTTCTTTGCAGCAATGCGATCCGATATAGCCGGCCCCACCGGTAACTAGTACGTTGGTCATACCCGCATGCCTTTTGAGTTTAAGTAAAATGCCTTATAGCTTCAGCGTAATTGCGATTCTCGAATTTCCTGGGCTTGAAGGCCGGGAAAGCCAGTCGGCTGGAAGGCCTGAAAGCTTGGAGGCTGGAAGGCACTGATAGGCGGACCGCGAGCTAAAGCTCGCTTGGCCTTCGGCCATCCGCCTATCGGCCGGCTGTCGAGCTTCGCTCTAACCCACTTGACAGGCTCCGCTCACGCTCCGCCTATCAAGTGCGTTAGAGCCGACTGCGATTCTCGGCATGAAAAGAAAATAAAAAACCATTTTCTTCCCATGCCTGCGATTCTCGCGGCTCAACAGCCGGCCGATGGCTGAACTTTGCAGCTTCCCAGCCTTCCAGTCTCCAAGCCGTTTAGCTTTATAGCCTTATAGCTTGCCGGCCCCTCAGCCGTTCTTTTTAAAAAATTCCAGTTCCCAAATAAGCAATAGCAAAAAACGGACCTCCCATTTAGCTCATCTTGAGCTAAATGTAGCCTTTCTGCTGCAGGTGCAGCAAGATCTCCTGGGCCGCTTCATCCGGGGTGATGTCACTGGTGTCGAGGCGGACCTCGGGTGATTCGGGGATCTCGTAGGGATCATCGACGCCGGTGTAACCCTTGATCAGCCCGGCGCGGGCTTTGGCATACATGCCCTTGCGGTCTCGTTTTTCGCAGACCTCGATTGGGGTGGCCACGTGGACTTCGGTAAACCCCCCGTATTGTTCGATTTTTTCCCGGATTTCCCGCCGGGTGGCGGCATAGGGCGCAATCGGAGCACAAATGGCAATGCCGCGGTTCTTGGTAATTTCGCTGGCAACAAATCCGATGCGTCGAACGTTAATATCGCGGTGCTCCTTGGAAAAACTCAATTCGGTCGACAAATTCTGGCGCACAATGTCGCCGTCCAGAAGGGTGACGGGTCGGTCGCCGATTTCCAGGAAACGAGCGTAAAGAATTTTGGCCACGGTAGATTTGCCGGCCCCGGACAGCCCGGTGAAAAACACCACAAAACCCTGCCTGCGCGGCGGCGGATAGGCCCTTTGCATTTCTTCGACAACCTCCGGGAAAGTCGCCCAATCCGGTATGCGGCGCCCGCTGCGAATACGATCGCGGATTTCCGAGCCGGAAAGCGATATGACCTGGGCGCCTTCCGGAACCTGGTCGACACTGCGGTATTCATCCTCGAAGGGCAGATAGACCATCTCGGAAAATGAAATGCTCCTCAAACCGATTTCATCGCTGAAAGATTCCACCAAATTGATGGCTTCGTTACTGCGATAATACGGCTGCCCGTTGGGATCGGGTGCGGGGCTGGCATGGCTGCGACCGGCGATGAAATGGGTGCAGCCGTAATTTTTGCAAACAATCGCGTGCAGCAGGGCTTCCCTTGGTCCCGACATGCGTGTGGCCAGGGGTAATAGGCTCAAAATGTGGGTGTCCGGCGGATAATGTCGGGCCACCTGGCGGTAGCAGCGAACCCGGGTGTAGTGATCAAAATCACCGGGCTGTGTCATGCCGGCGATGGGCAGCAGCAGCAGATTGGCCCGGGCCTGTCGCATGGCGTGGATGGTCATCTCGAACTGGGGCCGGTGCAGGGGATTGCGGGTCAAGAATCCGGCCATTCGCTTCCAGCCCAATTTGTTAAATACAGCCCGGATTTCCGCCGGCGTCAGGCGAAGTCTTTTAAAATCAAAGTGCAGCGGTAGGCTTAAGATTTCCAGCCTGCCGCCCAGGTAGTAGTGCCCGGATCTCGATAGCAAATATCTGGTGCCGGGATGGGCATGGTCAGTTGTACCATAGACACTGGCGGCCTCCTTTTGAGGGTCGAACTTCCAGATATCGTCGATGTGCATGACAGCCAACAGGAAGCCTTCAGGGTCTCTGAGGGCGACGGACTGTCCAGCCTCCAGACTGTGGGCCTGCAACTCGCTGACATCGAGGCATATCGGTATGGGCCACAGCTGGTCGTTTTGCAGCCGCATGCGGTCGAGAACCGATTCGTAGTCGGAACGGGTCATAAAACCCTTCAGCGGCGAGAAGGCACCGTTTGCCAGTAATTCAAGATCGCACAGTTGGCGATCGTTGAGGGTAACATCCGCCAGATTCAGAACTATATCTTTTAGGATGGCGGCGCGCTCGTCATCAACCAGCAGGTTGACCAGCGAGCCGTCGTGAGGGGAGGTATCGTCTTTTTTGCTCATAATCTTCACTGTCGTCTTTATCACAATTTTAGTTAATTATTTAAGCATACTATCTTAATTACAATCTTGCAATAGGGAAGCGTCGAAGACGGATGACAGAAGACAGAAGACGGATGACGGATGACAGAAGACGGATGACGGATGACAGAAGACGGATGACGGATGACAGAAGACGGATGACAGAAGACGGATGACGGATGACAGAAGACGGATGACGGATGACAGAAGACGGATGACAGATGACAGATGACAGATGACAGATGACAGAATACAGAATACAGATGACAGAGGACGGATGGCAGAGGACACGTCTTTGCTCTTCGAGCTTCGCCGTGGCAAGCAGAGGACAGAAAACAGAAGACCGATGGCAGATGATCCGTCTGCGTCCCGCTGCGGCGGGACTTCGCCCGAGGCGGTCGAGTTCCACCCTTTCCTTCCGGGAAATGGCAAAAAAAATCCTGCAAGTCCTGCGCACCGAGGCGAAGCGAGCGCAGACTGGTAAATCCTGCCCATATAGGCTTCCTAATAAGAAATTCCTTCCTTTATAACCATTCACCTGATCAACCGGTCAACAAATCAACTAATTCCCCTTGATTGTCCGGGCAAAACGCTTCATAATCCAGGTTGCTTTTCGAATTCGGGGATTTTTCGCACAACACCCTAAATCAACTGCAAATGACAGCCGACACTATTCAGGCTGTCGGAATTTGTATTCAATCTGACTGCTCTTGTATAAACTGCGGATCAATGAATGAACTGCCAAATAAAACCGCCACACCCGAAATCCTGGCGCCGGCCGGCAACCGGGCTTCTTTCCTGGCAGCTGTTGCTGCGAAGGCCGACGCCGTCTACTGCGGATTGAAGCTGCTGTCCGCACGCATGCAGGCTAAGAATTTTGTGATGGAAGAGCTTGCAGAGTTGGTCCATCTGGCCCATGAGCGGGGTGTCCAAGTATTCGTGACACTAAACTCGCTGATAAAATCGGCCGACCTCCCGGCCGCCGGGCGCATGCTTGACAGGTTGCAGCGACTGGTGGAACCCGATGCCGTCATCGTCCAGGATCTGGCGATGGTAAAACTGGTCAAGCAAGCCGGATTCGACGGCGAAATACACCTGTCGACCCTCGCAAATGCGGGCTTTCCAGCAGCCCTGCAGGTGATCCGGCAAAAGCTCGGTGTTGATCGGGCGGTTCTGCCCCGTGAGTTGAACATCGATGAAGTCAAAACGCTGGCGGCACACTGTCCGCCCCGGGCTGGGGCTTGAGGTTTTTGTTCACGGAGCACTATGCTACGCGGTGTCAGGCAGATGTTACTGGAGCAGCTATTTGGGGGGAAAAAGCAGTCTCAGGGGACGCTGCGTTCAGCCCTGTCGCCGACAGTACAGCCAAAAAAGCCGCAAACACAGATTTTTCTCCTGCCAGGACTTGAGTGTCGATGTGCTGGCCAAAGTGCTGCTGTCCATCCCCCGGGTTGGCACCTGGAAAATAGAGGGCCGCAAAAAGGGCCCTCACTATGTCTTTTACACTGCAAGGGCCTACCGCCTGCTAAGAGATCACGGTAACGATCCCAAAATGAAGAAAAGCGCTTTGGGATTGTTATCCCGGGCGCTGGGACGGCCCGGCACACATTATAATTTCCTGCCCCAGCGGCCTCAGTATCCCGTCAATCCAGCCGGTCAAACCGGATCCGGGCTGCTGGTGGGCCGACTCAAAGGATCGCGCCAAAAACCTTTCATAAACGCCCGGGAAGCGCTGTTGCCGGGAGACATTTTGCGGTTGGGATACGAGGATGAGACCGGCCACACGACCAAACGTGTCGGCCGCTCCGTTCCCAAAGGCGGACGGCTCGATTTCAGATTTACGCCAAAGGCCGTTCCGGTCAAAGGGGCACCGGTATTCTTGACCGACCGGCGTGAGACGGAACTGGTGGGCATGATTGCAGAACTTGAAAAGAACTTGGGCCCGATATCCGGGCAAAGTAGCTTCGAGTCCCCCTTTAAACCCCGGCTGCCGGTCGGCATTGGGCATAAGGGCAGGGTGACCGAGCTGACAGTGCAGCGTCGACCGACCGGTTCGGTCCTGCGCCCAGGAAGCGGATTCTGGCTGTCATCGCAGACCGACTTGCGCCTATCGGCCAAAAGGAAGGCAAATGTCTGGTGGTGGCTGCCGCCGGTGGTCTGGCCGCAGGATGAAGATGAAATACGTATGCTTGTCGACAGCGCGGTTGGAAAAGGTGCACGCCATTTTGTGCTGAATGCCCCCTGGCAGGCCGCCTTTTTTAACCGCAGGAAAGATCTCAACCTGTGGGCCGGGCCCTTTTGCAACCTGGCGAATCCGCTGGCCATTGCCGTCGCGAAATCTCTGGGTATCAGCGGCGTTATTGTCAGTCCGGAGCTTGGCCGGGAAGACTATCTGCAACTGCCGCGACACAGCCCGCTCCCGCTGGGGATGGTGATTGCCGGAAGCTGGCCCCTGTGTGTTGCCAGAACACTGGCACAAGAGGTCAAAACCTACCAACCCTTTTCAAGCCCCAGGGGGGAGCAAGCCTGGGTCGCGAAATATGACGGCGACTACTGGGTCTACCCGAACTGGAAAATTGATTTGAGAAGTCATAAGAAGATGCTGCAAAAAGCCGGGTACAGGCTATTTGTGGATTTGATTGAACCTGTGCCGAAAACGGTGAAACTCAAGCAAAGAAAGGGGCTGTGGAACTGGGACGGAAAACTTCTGTGAATTTTAGCTTTTAGCTGATAGCTGATGGTTCCCGCTTCCCAAACTCTGGCAGCGGATCAAGGAGACGGAGCATGCAGACAGTCGCCATATATAGCAAATCCATCGAGGTGAGTTTGAAGACCGGGCCGGATATAACCGATATCTCTCCGGCCCTTGAGCAGTTGATCGGCGAGTCCGGCATCCGAAACGGCCAGCTCTGTGCTAACATGGTGGGCTCCACCGGCTCAATCACCACCATCGAATATGAACCCGGAGTGGTTGCGGATCTGAAGCGCGCCATCACCTCCCTGGCACCGCCCGGGCTGGAATACGCTCACGAGAAAGCCTGGCATGACGGCAATGGGCACAGCCATGTTCAAGCCGCGCTGCTGGGTCCTTCCATTGCGCTGGCGGTCAGGAACGGGAGATTGAAAACAGGGACATGGCAGCAGGTGGTCGCCATCAACCACGACAACCACCCGCGCAAGCGGACGATCGCGGTGACGATTATAGGCATTGCCGGCCGAGAATAGGTATTCACCACAGAGATCACAGCGCGGCAGAGAATATTCCATTTTTACCGGCCGGGTTGCGGCAACCATTGCAAGGCTGTGAAATAAACCTGGTTGATTCCGAAGAAATACCCCACCAATGTTTCGACGAATCTTGAAGCTTAACTGATATATGATAACGTGATCTCAGAAGGTAGAAAGAAATTACCCGATCGTCGCTTCCGATCGGGTAAAAAAGATGACTCGGTGTTCTCGGTGTTCTCTGTGGTTATAAAAAACTACCTTTTCCTTCTCAGCCTGTTCATGGCTAATCTGAGACTGGTCTGCATGCGGCCGATGGCTTGAGCCAGCAATCCGATTTCATCCCTGGACTTTATGTCGATTTTGACGTTCAATTCTCCCAGACTCATACGCTCAGCTGCATCGGTCAGCGTCATTATCGGAGAAACAATGGCTCGGGCCGAAAACCAGGCAATTATCAGCACCAGGACGACCGTACTTGCAAGCAGAATCAAGGCAAATTCCTGGGCACGGTGATAGGCGGCAAACACCTCCCGTTCTTCTTGCCGCAGAACGAGCGCCCAACCATATTTATTGCTTCTGACATGACCGAAGGCTGTTTTGCCGTTGTCGGCCTTGAAACTGCCGGTAATCGTGCGCCAGCCTTTTGCACGAAAATCGTCAATGAGCGGATGACTGTTGAGGTTTTTGCGTTTGACCACATATTCTTTGCTGGGATGAGAGACGACAAATCCTTTTTCATCCACCAGAAAAGCCGAGCCGGTATCTCCCTGGCGCCATCGGGCAATATTGTTGGAGATCACATCGACGGTCATGGCTGCCGCGATGACACCCACCAGGCGCTTACCGGATTGGATCGGAACCGCCAACACCAGGGCCGGCTTTTTCGAGGTCTTGCCGATAAGTGTTTGCCAGCTGAGCCGCTTTCCGCTGATAATATCCTTGTAATACTGACGATCAGAATAGTCCCGCAAAGCCTTGTCATCGCTGCGGGCGATATTCATACCGGCAAGATCGACCGTGAAAACCAGATAGGTCCAGGAGTATTCCTTCTGGATGGCCTTCAACACCGGTTCCTGCTCGCTGGGATCCATGGCTTGTATTTCGGCCAGATTGGCGGCGGTGCGCAGAATTGAAAGGTTGTTGTCTATCCACGCGTCGACCTGTTCGCTCATACCTTTGGCGGTTTGAGTCATCAACTTCTCTGTTTCCGTGCGCAGCCGCTGGTTGGTTTCTCTGAGGGTTATGCCCCAGTAAATGGCGAAGGGCAGCAGGCTGACGATCAGCATCACGATGATGATTTTTCCGAATATACCAAAACGAATTTTTTGGCCGCTCAAGAATTCAGACGAATCCACCTCAACTGCATCCGGCTGTTCCACCTGTGGGAGGGGGGCGGGGCGTTCAACCACGATTGGCGGCACCGGTTGCGGCGGCCGAATGATCGGTTCGGCGTCATCGGCCGGTATCGATGCTTCCATATTTTCCGGAATCAGCGCTGGCTCGGCCGTGACCTCAGGGCGGGGTTTGGTTACCACTATGAGGGTGCTACAGGCTTTGCATCGGACTCTGGCTGTCGCGCCTTTGATCTTGGTTTCATCGACCCGGTATTTTTTTCCACAGGCGTCACAGGATATTTCCATCATATTTTGGTTCCTCAGGCTCTAATTTTTTTCAGAATTGCGAGCAGCGTCTTTTTAAATTGCATTCGATGTTCTTCATCGGGGATTTCCAGCGAAAGGTGGGTGATCAATTCAGCGGCTTGATGGACCGGAATAGCCGCAGGATCAATCTGCATGTCTGCCGTCAGATCATCTATCAAGATTTCGGCCATGGGACCGATGGCTCGGGATAAATTGATGCGAAGGGTCTGGATAAATGATTGGTTCAGCACCGGGACGCCTTTTTGAACCGGCTCGATCAGACCCTGGTCAAGAAGCCTGGATAGGGCCTTCTTAAAAGCGGCTTTGCCGAGATCCACCTCTTCGGCGATTTGATGCAGGGTTTTATTTTCATCGACGGCAATCAGCAGGCGGATCATGTCCGCATCCAGTGAAACGGCATCATTGTCCCTGCGGATTCTTTTACGGAAATAAGTATCCGATCGGCCTGCCCAACCATTGCCCATCTGCATCCCTCTACTGCGAATCTACCAGAATATTGATTGAAGTAAATCCCTCTATTGATGACTTGGCCCTGTCGGAAATCGGTGCTGGTTTCCCTTAAGTAAATGATAATCAGGATTCTATGTCAAGGAAAAAATTCAGTATGATATTTAATACTTGGACAGGTATTGACTACTTTTTGGACCTGGAATGGACTGATGGAACGGTTGTGTTATTCCTATGCACCCGGGCTCCGGCGTAGCGTCCTTTTTGTTAAGCGCAAAACTCGAACTGAACTTGAAGCCGTTCAAAATCTTCGAAGTCGATTTTTTTGATCTCAAATCACAAATCCGCCTCCGGCGGACCAAATCACAACATTCAAATTTAAAACCGGTCCTCGGATATGGTGATTCGGATTAGATAACATATTTATGGGACACGACTCGAGCGCAGTCTTCGGCAAAAGGTCAGCCGGTCTGATCGGAAAAGAAACTGTTTATTTTCACGCAAAGACGCCAAGGCGCTAAGAAAATATATGACTGCAATCGTTTCCTTTGCGTCTTTGCGAGAGGCAAATAATATTGAGATAGTTTCATATAATAAAACTGATTGTATTGTCGAACACGGATGTTAAGCCCTGAACCGTGAGGCTGTTTTACTTACTTTCCAGCTCCTTTTTAAGCTTTTTTTCCATTTCGGCAAAAAGATCTTGTTTCTTTTGCTTTTGCTGGGCTTGAAATGTTTCTACTTTCTGGGAAAAGGCCTTGCGGTTGTCCTGAAACTTTTTGAGCTCGTCTTCAAAACTGTTTCCCGGATCACCACGGGGGATATCTTCTATCTTCAGATAGTCGCGAACGAAAAGCCGGGTGCCATAGGAGCCTTCAACGGCCTCGATGATATCCAACTCTTCAAGTTTGCGGCAGATAAAGCCACCTTTCTCGACAGAAAAATTGATTGCCTGGCACAGATCATCTATAGTCGGCGGACGGGAATTGACATGTTCATAGACCCGGATAGCCGCCACCATCAGGTGGGCCTGGGAGTAGAGATCGTCTTTTTTATCATGGTTCTGCATGATTTTCCTAATCGGCTTAGTCCCGACTTGTGATTACTTGACATGCCGGTAGAAGCAGAGTAACATTTCTAACAAATTTGTCAAGATTCACGATGTTTGATGCAATTTTCGACGACATGCCTTGAAGTGCGATCTACGGATTGCAGCAATCTCCAGGCAGGGGAGGACGATATGACCGAAATAGTTGATGTGAAGGCCAGACAGATAATGGACTCCAGGGGCAATCCTACCGTTGAGGTAGACGTTTACGTTGCCTGCGGTGCCGTCGGGCGGGCAGCGGTGCCTTCCGGGGCATCCACAGGAAAACGCGAGGCGCTCGAACTCCGGGACAAGCGCTCCAAAGCCTTTGGCGGCAAGGGTGTTACCCGGGCCGTGAAGAACGTTCAGACTGTTATTGCTCCGGCCATTCTGGGCATGGATGCCGCCGACCAGATCGCTCTGGACAATCATATGATCCAATTGGACGGTACCGCCAACAAAGCCAAACTGGGTGCCAACGCGATTCTGGGAGTTTCGATGGCCGCTGCCCGAGCAGCAGCGATGGCCTATGATATGGCTCTTTACAGGTATATTGGGGGAATCAATGCGAGGTATCTCCCGGTCCCGATGATGAATATCATCAACGGCGGTGCCCATGCTGCCAACAACCTCGATATCCAGGAATTCATGATCATTCCCTTCGGCGCGAAGTCCATCGCCAAGGCAGTCCAGATGGGAGCGGAAACGTTCCACAGCCTGAAATCTATTCTCAAGGCTGACAAGCTGGCAACCTCCGTCGGCGATGAAGGGGGATTCGCCCCTGATCTTGAGTCCAATGAAGCTGCCATCAAGCTGATTATTACCGCCATTGCGGAGGCCGGTTACAAGCCGGGTAAAGATATCGCCATCGGGCTGGATGCCGCTGCCAGTGAGTTTTATCAAAATGGAAAATACGTCTTGAAATCGGAGAATAAAAAACTAACAGCCGCAAATATGATCGACTATTACGGTGAACTCATCAGCCGCTATCCGATCGTTTCCATCGAAGACGGTCTCGCCGAACAGGATTGGAAAGGCTGGAAATTAATGACGGACCAGCTTGAAAGCGACATCCAGATAGTGGGGGACGATATCTTTGTAACGAATCCCAAAATATTTAACAAGGGAATCGAGCAGGGTATTGCCAATTCCATCCTGATAAAGCTGAATCAGATCGGCACCGTGACCGAAACCCTCGATGCCATTGAATTGGCCAATCAGGTAGGATACACCACTGTGATTTCCCATCGGTCCGGTGAAACCGAAGACAGCTTTATTGCGGATCTCGTCGTCGGTGTAAACGGCGGCCAAATCAAAACCGGGTCGCTGTCGCGCAGCGACCGACTGGCCAAATACAACCAGCTCATACGAATCGAAGAAGAGCTGGGTGAAGCCGCCCTGTTTGCCCAGGAGATCTTTTAAGCTGGCAACTGGTTTCTGGCTGCTGGTCCCCGGTTACTGGTTACTGGCGGCACAGTGGCTTTAGGCCCGCGGCTTAGGTCACCATAATAAGGTCGATGATATTCTGCGGGAGGCACAAGGCTTAAGTCATAGAAGACCGTATGGCGATGGTAGTCGCAGGCACTCTGACATCTGACATCTGACATCTGACATCTGACGTCTGTCATCTGTCTTCGGTCTTCTGCCCTCCGCTTGCCACGGCGACGTGTCGCGGCGAAGCTCGAAGAGCGAGGACGGGTTTTCTGACCTCCGTCATCTGTCTTCTGACATCTGTTTTCCGTCTTCTGTCATCTGTCTTCTAAGCTCTGGAGTTATCTATGGTTATCAGGTTAAAGAGATTACCCATAATTTTTTGGTTGATTACTTTTTTGTTTTTTATCCATGCGCCAGTTCAAGGGTATGTGCTCCAGGGGCTTCATATCCTGGATTTGATGATTGAACAACTCGGTCAAACCCAGAGCCTCTATGTGACTCAGGGCGTTATCTTCTATCGTCCCGCTTCTCAGAACGATGCGGAGACCAGCGAGATAATGGATGCGCCACCTCAGTCGACGGAGCCTACGGAAACCGATTTGCCCGAAGACCGGATTGCGGAGCTTGGTCATAATGTCGCCGCGCAGGGAACCCTGGAGCTCGAGGAAACCCTGAGTTACCTTTTTTCGACTGCCTTCCGGTCGGATGCCAGGTCTAGGGATTCTGAACGAATTCATGTTGTCTCCGGCGACAGATCTTTAACGATAGTCGATGGGAACATAGCGCCGGCTGCAGCCAATCGATTCGATCTTTACAAAGATATTTTGCTGTACCGCACCCGTGAGGAACTTGCGGACAGGTTGTTGGAGCTTGGCGTGGATGTTTCGGTTTCGAGTCTGGGTAGATTCGAGGGCGAGATAAATTTCGTCCTCGGAGCGGTATATCCGGACGATTCGGTCTCCCAGATCTGGATCGATCGGGAAACTTTTCTGCCGATACGATGGGTGATGCGGGGCGGCAGCATCGGTTCGGCGTCCGATGTGCTTGAGGTGCACTATCTTGCCTGGTGGAAGTCCGGCCAAAGCCGCTATCCTTCCCGCATTGAATTCTATCAGGACGGCGAACTGGTGCGCGTCAATCAGGTTAAGGATTTCAGGGAGGGGGATATGTTCTCAGACGATCTTTTTGATATCGATCTGCTCAGGTTATCCTACCCTCAGACGCCCGAACAGCCGCTCATACCCGGAGAGCCTGACGAACCCAGCGAGGTACAGAAAACCATAGAGGAGTTTAGACGTGTATTCGAATAAAAAAATGGAATATTCCATCTTATACCTTATTATTGACCTAAAAGACGCTAAAAGATGAAAAAGTCTTTGAGAAAAGGTCTTTTAGAATGAGAGGGCCTATTAAGATCCCCATCCGCGCGACAACATCTTTAGTTAGTTTAAGTGATCGATAACCCCCTTGAGCATCGCACAAGGGGGTTTTCGCTTTTTTCTGGGTTAATTATTCACATATGAAAGGCATGGTTAAGGTAATAGTATGTCAGATAAAGCAAAATTTATATTTGTAACCGGCGGCGTTCTGTCATCCTTGGGTAAAGGACTTGCGTCCGCTGCCATCGGGGCCCTGCTGGAAAGCCGGGGGCTGACCGTTTCCCTTCAGAAATTGGACCCCTATATCAATGTCGACCCGGGCACCATGAACCCGTTTCAGCATGGCGAAGTGTTTGTCACCGATGACGGCTCTGAAACGGACCTCGACCTGGGGCATTATGAACGGTTCACCCATGCCAAACTGGGACGGGACAATAATTTTACAACCGGCAAGATTTATCATTCCGTCATCTCCAAGGAGCGCCGGGGAGATTATCTGGGTGGCACCATCCAGGTGATCCCGCACATCACCGACGAAATCAAGCGATGCATCCGACTGGCTGCCGATGGCGTCGATATCGTAATTGTCGAGATCGGCGGCACCATCGGCGACATTGAGAGTCTGCCCTTTCTGGAAGCCATACGGCAGTTCCAGGCCGACGTGGGAAGAGACAATGCCCTTTACATCCACCTGACCCTGGTGCCCTATATCGGCACTGCCGGAGAGGTTAAAACCAAACCGACCCAGCACAGTGTTAAGGAATTGCGCAGTATCGGGATTCAACCCGACATCCTGTTGTGCCGCACCGACAGCTACCTTTCCAAGGACATCAAGTCTAAAATCAGCCTTTTTTGTAATGTCGGTGTGGATGCGGTGGTCACCGCCAAAGACGTAGATTGTATCTATGAGGTGCCTTTGGTATTCCACAAAGAGGGGCTGGACAATAAAATCGTCGAATTGCTCAAAATCTGGACACGGGCGCCCAGGCTTGAAGCCTGGGCCGAACTGGTTCGCAAAATCCAGAATGCCAGGGAATCCGTGACCATCGCCATTGTGGGTAAATATGTCGACCTGACCGAATCATATAAAAGCCTCAACGAAGCGTTGTACCATGGCGGCGCCGCCAACGATTGCAAGGTGAACCTGGTTTTTGTGGACTCGGAGAAAATTGAAGACGGAACCTGCAGCAGCATGCTGGCGGAAGCAGACGGAATTCTGGTCCCCGGCGGGTTCGGGACTCGGGGCATCGAGGGAAAGATATGCGCGGCCAACCATGCCCGGGAAAACAAAATACCCTATTTCGGCATTTGTCTGGGTATGCAGATCGCTGTAATCGAATTTGCCCGCAATGTCGCCGGGCTGGCAGAGGCCAACAGCTCTGAGTTCGATGAATCCACCCCGGACCCGGTCATTTACCTGATGCTGGAGTGGCTGGACGAAAAGACCGGCACGACCCAGCGGCGGGACGAGTTCTCCGACAAAGGCGCCACCATGCGCCTGGGGGCCTATCCCTGCCGTCTGGTTAGAGATACGTTTGCCTACAGGGCCTATGCTGCCGGAGATATTTCCGAGCGCCACCGCCATCGCTATGAATTTAACAACGAATATTCAGAGCAGCTGGCCGCAAAGGGATTGGTCATCAGCGGCACTTCGCCCAGCGGAGATTTGGTTGAGATGATCGAGATAAAGGACCATCCCTGGTTCCTTGGATGTCAATTTCACCCGGAATTCAAATCACGGCCGATGGATCCCCATCCCCTGTTCAGAGATTTTATCCGCGCGGCGCTGGAGTTTTCTAAGAAACGAGATAGGTAGCTTGATCTGCCACCCGGATGTAGGCCCCCAATTGGCGAGTATTCCATTTGATTCTGGATACGCGATGCTGGATACTATTGTCGTGTCCAGGAATAACTGTCAATGAAACTACTTTAAATTATTGCAATACCTAGCCCCACCCAAACGCAGTAGGGGTGAAGTTTCCGGCCTAGCTGGATGACCCATCGATCCCGATGGTTAAAGGTGGGCCTTATCCCCGCCCGGAGCAGTAATCGTGCTGGGTTGCTGGCGGGGATGAACCCCGCCGCTACGACTGAAAGATCGTCGTCAAACCGCAATTTGACCCTAAGGTACTCGCAATTAACTCTGGTACACAACACTATGATGATCAAAGCGGCGATCCATTTCCGCTTATCAACGTGAATCGAGTCTCGAGTATCGAGAAACGCGCATCAATCATCGAGTTTCGAGAGCGACCACCGAAACCCGAAATGCCTCCAGTAATGGTGGGCGAGGCCTATCGCGCAGCGGCTTAGCTTCCCTTGGCACTTGCCTTTTTCAACGCCGCTTCGATTTCCGCCTCCATGCTTGTCATGCCGCGGTTTTTTATCTTTTTACCATTTATAAATACAGTGGGGGTTCCGCGCACACCGAGGCGGAGGCCTTCTTGGTAGTCCTGCCGGATTCGGGCCGTCTCGGCGGGATTCTGGCGGTGTTCGGCGAATTTTGTTTGATCCAGCCCAAGCTCTTTGCTGATGTCAATAATTTTTTGATCATTGAGGCGATTGTAATTTCTAAAAAGCGCGTCGTGAAATTCCCAGAATTTGCCCTGGCGCCCGGCGGCCAGTGCCGCTGCGGCAGCCTTAACGGCGTACTTGTGACTTCGAATGGGAAAATTCTTGAAAACAACCTTCAGATCCGCCGGATATTTTTCGAGCAACTGCTCGAGTTGGGGCACCAACTGTGCACAGTACCCTCATTGAAAATCACTGAACACCGCCACAATGACCCTCGCATCGCCGGGGCCTTTCGATGGCGAGCCACTAACATTGATTTTGCGGATGAAATCCAGCGCAATGATTTCGACGGTTTGATTTCGCCTGCTGGTGGCAAACAGCTTCTCGCCGCTGGGACCGATCCGGATTTGGTCGATATGGGCGCCGACCTCGATGGTGCCTTCGGGCCGGCCGCGGCGATCATAGACAGCAATGCTGCCGTCTTCGGTCAGTACGAAAACTGATTTGCCGTCTGGCGAGACGGCAACATCGATCGGCGGTTGACCCGTCTTTAAAGTATTTTCAATTTTCCACTCGACCTCGGCATCAGCCTGGAAGGCAATCGCCAAAACCATCAAGACTGCCGCTCCCACTGCGAATTTAGCACAAGTTGTGAACATTATTTGACTCCTTCATCTCCGATTTTGTCAATTGTCATCACTACCTGATTCCATATTTGGCAATCAACCGCGACAAATAGGTTCGCTGAATCTTCATTTTTTGGGCGGCTTTGCTGCGGTTGCCGTCGGTATGTCTGAGATTCAGAAGGATGAACTCTTTTTTGAAGGCATCGATGGCCTCTTTCAGGGTCAGGCCTACTTCCATGCCGGGATATTGGGGACGGCAGGCAAAGGTTGGGAGGTCGTCCGGCAAAACCTGATTACCGTTGCCCATCACCACCGCACGTTCCAGGGCATTCTTCATCTCCCTGACATTTCCCGGCCAATCATACTCGACCATCAGGTCCATGGCTGCATCAGAAATAACCAAATCCGATTTGCCGCTTTCTTTCTTGAATATGTCCAAAAAGTGCTGCGCCAGCATAGGAATGTCTTCCCTGCGTTCCCTTAAAGGCGGCATTTGAATCTGAATGACATTAATGCGATAATACAGATCCTCTCGGAATTTTCCCTCCGCGACATCCGCCTCGATGTTTCGATTGGTTGCCGCTATGACCCTTACATCCACGGGAATGGATTTGTTGCCCCCCACCCGGTAGAAAACACCTTCCTGTAGGATACGCAGCAGCTTGGACTGCATGCTCGGGCTCATCTCACCGATTTCGTCCAGAAATATGGTGCCCTTGTCCGCTAGCTCGAATTTGCCTATTTTGCGGCTGGCCGCGCCCGTGAAAGCGCCCTTTTCGTGACCGAACAACTCGTCTTCGAGGAGTGTTTCCGGCAGGGCGGCACAATTGAGAACGATCAATGGTTCGTCTTTTCTGACGCCGGCGCGATGAATCAGGCGAGCCAGCAATTCTTTGCCGGTGCCGCTTTCGCCAAGCAAAAGGGTGCTGGCCTTGGAATTGGCGACCTTGATGGCGTCAGAGATAACCTTGCGTAATGCCTTGCTGTTGCCAATAATCTCATACTTGCCCTGCAATTCCTGTCTCAGATCTTTAATTTCTTTTTTGTCGTGTTCGATCTCGCGGGCATTTCCTATCGCCTGTGCGGCCAGCTCGGCGAAAACGGAAAGGATTTTCAAATCCTTGGGCAAAATAGCACTGCCGTCGGCCTTGTCGATTATCTCAACCACACCGATGATATGGCCGTTTAATTTCATCGGCACGCAGGCGATGGATTGGGTCGCAAAGCCGATGGACTCGCTGATTTCCTTATACCAGCGGGAATCCCGGGCGACATCCGGTATCAGCAGCGGTTCCCCCGTCTCTGCAACATGACCGGCGATACCCTGGCCGAGATTGATTTCGAATTGCTTGACGTCGGCACCCTTCTCGCCGGTGGCAACTTTAAATTGAAGCTTTTTAGACTTTTGATCCAACAGGAGCAAGGAGCTCGCTTTGGCATCCATCATTCGGGTGGCGGTTTCGATGATGAGTTCGAGCAGTCGATCAAGATCCTGAACCGATGAGACCCAGTTGGTGATCTCTTTCAATCGATCGATTGAAGCATCGGCAGATGTGGGGGCATTGACCATTGTTAATCTCTCACTTGACAGCTTGCCGCCAAAAATTCGAGGGACCGGGGAGTTTGGCCTGCTGTACCCGGTTAACCCCCGGGCCGCCGTCTTCCCCCGCAAATCCGCCGCCGGCCGGTGTCAAGCCGTCCGGTGGCCGGGAAGCCGCTGAGGGGGAAACTCACCGATCCCTCGCTTAGTTTGGCGGGATCGTATTAGAAAAAATCGGTCCTTTGAACGAAAATAAGGCTAACCTTCCATGAGGTTGTAATTATGTATTAATTTCAGATTAGTAAAGCACTGGAGTGCTGGAGTAATGCAATGATGACGGCAGCGCAGGCCACCAGATGACAACACTGCATCACTCCAGTACGCCATGATCGATAAATTCTCGGACTGTAAATAATTCTCAGTATTCCTTATTATTGTTCCCAGGTCCGCAAAAAAAATAAGTGGTAATGTATTTCACTATAGTATACATGGTATCGTAGTTTCAGCCTGCTTGTCAATTTTTCGTGTACATTTTTATCCACTTACGATAGGCGATCGGTCCCATTCGTCTGCGCAGCAATGTATTCGCCGATTTTCTCTGCAGATCGACCGAACAGCTCTTCGATTGCAATCATCTCAAGATAACGGTCCTGCCAGGAAATGCTGTTTTCCTGAACAATATTTTTTACATGTTCGTATTTACCGCCGAGCGCTTTGATTTTCCGGTCGAGGGGAACACGTTGCCTGAATGATACATGCAACAGCAGCAGGTGGACAATTTTGTTGGAGCTGTCTGCTGAAGTGGATAAAATGGGGATGACCAATATGCTGCGATCATCCTTGCGGCCTTTGCCGATATACACATTGCCTTGTCTGACGATTATCCGTTTGGTGCCTTTAAGGCGGCTTTCCGACTCGACCCGGGAGGGCACGTTGGCGGCGTCCCCTCTCTTGACCAAGACTTCGATGGTGGTGTCGTCGGTAGGCTCACCGAGCAGACTCAACTCATCTATGCGATAAAGGACAGAGCCCTCGATGCGATCGATAATCGCCTGCAGGTTTTTCAAGACGATAATGTTGTTGTTGGTCAACTGTGAAATGGTGAAGTTCTCAGCGTTTAAGGCGTCGAACAGGATTCCTTCGATTCGTTCGACAATGCGACTGGTGCCCACGGTTACGGTCTTGGCCTGATGCTTGATGGCATCCACCGGCCGTGCCATGGCGCTGATGGCGTCTGCCAAGCAGTTGAAAAATAGGTTGAGCATGTTGACCGCCGTACCTTTTTGGTTGAAATCCAGATCGAAATCCCCCACCGGCAGCCTGCCGGACAGATACTTGAGCAACAGGGTCAGATCCGAAGCGATATCGAGGCCGATGGTGGTTGGAAACTGGTCGGAGGCCCTCTTTTTTCTGAACTCATTATAGAATGCGGCTATTTTTTCCCGAAACGGCTTTTCCAGAATGACTTCGTATACATCCAGCCCCCGCGCGTTATATTCATCCAGGCTGGCTTTGATGTCGTCCCGGAAGCGGTACAGAAATCGTGAGCCTTCATTGATTGCCAGAGCTGCGTAGTACCCCCAGAGATGCCCGACCAGGGTGTTTAGAATCGGAGCCAGATGTTCGCTGATGTGCGGTACATGAAAGACCTTGTCGGCGTAGGGATAAAATCGGTCATCGCCTTCGTCTGCAATTACAATGGGCGTGGCTTTGTGGGCTTTGAATATAGCGGTATCTTTAACGATGTCACCGATCACCGCGTGTCTGGTGCCGGCCGCACAGACGATAATCAGGGGTTCCGATGACAAATCGATATGTTTTTTGTCTTCCACGAAGTCCGATGAAATCGTCTTGTAGCAAAGCTCGCTGAGCTTGATCCGTATTTCATCCGCCGATGCTTTGTTGGGGCCACTGCCCACCGCAGCCCAGTAGGTTTTGGATACCGCCAGCTTGGCAGCGGACACCCGGATGGCTTCCCTGGCGGCCAGCACTTTGCGCATCTGGTCCGGCAGCGCCAGCAGTTGCTGAACCTCACTGGCGACAAACTCCTCGCCGCGACGCTTCTTAAGGGCCGCAATATAGAGCCCCAGGATGGCGCCGGCGACGATTTGCGAGTAAAAGGCTTTGGTTGAGGCCACCGATATCTCGATATCCCGGCCGCTGCTGGTATACAGCACCCCGTTGACTTTAAAGGTGATGTCGGAATCGCGCCGGTTGACAATGGCCAGCGTGTATGCCCCTCTTTCTCTGACCATGTCGACGGTGCGATTGGTGTCGGTGGTCGTACCGGATTGACTGATGGCTATTACCAGCGCGTCCTGCAAGCTGTCGGCCGTGTCATGCTCATTTAGCTGGAAACCGGAGAACTCGGAGGCCTTCAGTGCTCCAATCTGGTAGGAAGGATTGTCCATATAGTAATTGAGAATATTGGCACAGGCCAAGGCCGCCACACCGGCGGTGCCCTGCCCGATGAAATAGATACGCCTAATCCGGTCCTGAAGCAGTGCTTTCTTCAACGACGGTGGAATGACCGTTTCATCCAGAGAGATAGTGTATTGGCGGTCGTTGTGCGGATGGACCTTCCAGCGATTCTGCAGGGTCTTTTCGATGGAGTCCGGGGATTCGGATATTTCTTTCAAAAAATAGTGGGGATAATCCAGGCGGTCGATATCTCTGGAGGTAATTTCGGTGGACTTGATGTCGCCTGGGCCCAGGGTCAGCGCAGTATTGTCATAATAGGCGGCGCGGATGCCGTCCAGCCCGCCGCCGGCCTGCTGATCGAGGATGAAAATCTGCCCCTGGGTGGGGCCGCTGCTGCCTTCCACGACGGTTTCTCCATCCAGTTTTATGAATCGATCGGTTTCTTCGACAAAACCGTAGACTTCAGAGGCGGCGATATAATGATTCTCGGCGATACCGACAAAAAGTGCCTGCCCGCTGCCCTTTTGGGCCAGATATAGTTTGCCGGGATCCAGGTCTGTATGCATCGAGATGGCATGGGAGCCTTCAAAATTATTGACGGCCAATCGAAAGGCCTCCTGCACCGGATGTCCCTGGCGGTAATACTTCTGGATGACCAGGGGGATGATTTTGGTGTCCGTGGTGATATCATCTGGTATTTGTTCGCCGTTTTCCTCTAGTTCCTGCTTGAGCTGCTGATAATTGTCGATATCACCATTGAGGCAGGTATGAATGATGCCGTTGCGCCCTCCAAAGTCTTCAACGGTCTGATTGTCTACCGGGTGACAGTTGGCTTCAGTGATGGCACCTACCGACGCCCAGCGCGTGTGGGCTGACACCGTGCTGAATTCGTCCGCATATGCAGCCAGTTCCTGGAGGATGCGGTCGTTGGCAATCTGGCGGCGCAAAAAGGCGATGTTATCCCCTAAGCGACCGATTTCTTTAGCGATTTTATAGGTTATCGCCAGGGCGACCTGATCTTCGTGCGTTTCTGTTTGGATCCGGTGAACACTGATGCTGCGATTTGCCAGATTCGCCAGTCTTTCGGGCTGGCAACGTGCCTGCAGCCGATCAACGAGATTCTTTTGCTTCAAGTTTTGCTCAAAGCGGTCATATTCGGCCGCGCTCAGCACAAACAGCAACGAAATCCCGGCCGAATCCCGCCCGCGGACCTCGAGACGATCAATACTGTTCAGGACGGAATTTATGTTCTTAAACGTGCTTACCATCGACGCCTGGGGCTGATGGTCGGTCCCGCTGAGCAATGCGTCGATTTTGCGGATATTGTCCATTATTTCACGCCGTATGCACCAGGCAATATCCTTGAGTCTCTCCAGCCTGGCGGTCATCAGTTCCACATTAGGGGTTGCCAAGCGGCCCATGTGCTGCGCGAGTATTTCCGTTTCGTTCTCGACAAAACCGTTTAGTTGATCGCCTACGGTATCGAGGCGCCGGCGCTGTTTCGAATCAGAGTAAATAGCGAAAAAGCGATCCTCGCCCTTGATGGCTTGGACCCGATGCCAAACAGATTCGATCAGGTCTTTTCCGCCCAGATAGCTGCGGTCAAGGCTGGCAAGGTCATCTTCGAGACAGGTTTTACAGCCGTTGTGTGCGATGGGCTTGATCAACTCATCCAGGCCGTCACCATCCGGCGGGAGGGGGACAGTTGCGGCGAGTTTATAGGAGACAATGGCGGCGATACCGCAGCCCAGCAGGTTGGGTTGAATCGGGAAAAAAACAACGGACCCGGGAGGTACGCCGGCCATCGATCTTCCGAAATATAGATTTGCTGTCAACAATCGGCCCAGACGGTGCCAGGCGAGCCGGGTTATCCGACCGAGTCTCGCTATAACCGGTGATAGTCCCTCATCAAGTGATTGCTTCATAATATTCAATCCTATCCCGGGCGACCCGGAAGTCACAAATGACAAAAAACAAATCACAAATAATATTCAACACGCGGCGTGAGCGCCTGCACTGCGCGTGACCCAAATCGCAAATTCAAAACTAGAAGGTGATAATCAGTATCAGTTTTGCTCATTGCTATTTCGAATTTAGGATTTATTTGTAATCCAATGCTTCCGGTGCTCGTGTTTTGGAATTTTTCAATTTGGTGCTCGCAAAAATATTTTTCATTTATCGCTTCATTGTTTCTAAAACAATCTGCTCAACGACATGAATATCTTCAGGTCGATCCACGGCAATACTTTGATAATCGGTTAAAACGACGTGAACGGGGATGTTGTTTTCCAGCAGTCTCAACTGTTCGAGCTTTTCGGTGACTTCCAGGCGGCTGGGTCCCAGGCCGACGAATTTCTCCAGCACATGCATGCGAAAGGCGTAAATGCCGATATGGCCGTAAAAATTATCATTTGACACTTGGCGATGGAAAGGAACCGGGGAACGGGAAAAGTACAGCGCAGTGCCGTCGGGGGCAAACACAACTTTGACCTGATCCGGACTGGCGGCCTGCCGGGCACTAATCGGGCCGGCCAGGGTTGTTGCCCGGATTTCGGGCTTGTTGAAGGGTTGAACCAGCTCGGTCAGCATGGCCGGCTCAAGGACCGGCTCGTCACCTTGGATGTTTATTACCACAGATTCTGCGGGCAGGTTCATTTTTTGGGCGGCTTCCAGCACTCGGTCGGTTCCACTGGGATGATCCTGCCGGGTCATTGCCACCGGGATATCATATTTTTCGGCAACGGATCTAATGCGTTCATCGTCGGTCGCCAGGACAACCGAAGACAGTACGGGACACTGCCGGGCGCGCTCGAAAACATGCCAGATCATGGGACGTCCGCAGATATCGGCCAGCGGTTTGCCGGGAAACCGGCTGGACTGGTAGCGCGCGGGAATGATGGCGTGACAGTCCGGTATACTGTTTTGGTGGTTTTTAGCGGTCATCATTAATCTGAATCGACATTTCCTGCAAGAATGCTCATTGGATGTTGGTAAAACGGAGTGCTGGAGCTTGGGCCGTGCTAATTATCTTAGAGGTTTCAGGAATTTAATCTACAGTTTTGGAATTTACAATACGCCGATACTATATTACTCCCTCTCGCGATCCCTATTGGTATGTTCCTTCACAAACAGGACAGCTATCTCAGCGGTGTTCCAGGGTCAACGGGTTTATCCAAAACGGCTACCGTGGGTCCGGATTCGTCGACAGCTGCAATCAGCATCCCGTTGGAGACGATACCCATGAGTTTGGCCGGTTTCAGATTGGCCACGATAATGACCTGTTTTCCGATGAGTTCTTCGGGCGCATATTTTTCTGCCACCCCGGCAACGATGGTTCTTTTCTGTCCCAAGTCAACTTCGAGCTTCAAAACTTTTTTGGCGCGCGGGATTCTTTCCGCGTTTACCACCGTTGCAACCCTGAGGTCGATCCTGCTGAATTCCTCCAGCGTAATCTCTGCCTTTATATCTAAACTTCCATCCGATTTTTCCTGCTGACCGGCCCTTTTGGCGGCTATTTTCTCCGGATCTATGCGCGGGAACAGAACCACGGATTTCGGCAGCCGGGATCCGGGCGGGATCACTTTCCAGGTTTTAAGCCGCTTGAGCAGATAAAAAGGGGTTGCTGGATCCAATCCGAGATGCTTTTGCATGGTTGCGGCCGTATCTGGCATAACAGGGTAGATCAGACCGGCGATGATGCGCAAACCTTCCAACAGATTGTAAAGAACCGCTTCGAGCGATTTGCGCGAGGATTTTTTCTTAGCCAGTTCCCAGGGGGCAGTTACATCTACGTATTTGTTCAGCTGACCGATGAATTTCCAGACTGCCTGCAGGGCATTGTGAAACTGAAACGTCTCCATGCAGTCTTCGAAATCTTCCACAGCAATACGCGCGTCTGCCTCCAATCCGAATTCACATTCCTGTTCGGCCGGCGGGTCTACGCTAGGCACGATCCCTTGTAGGTATTTATGAACCATCGACAGCACCCTGGAAAACAGGTTGCCAAGATCATTGGCCAGATCAGAGTTTATGCGTTGAACCAGTGAATCTTCACTGAAGCTCGAGTCCAGGCCGAAGGTCATGTCACGAATTAAAAAAAACCGGAAGGCATCCAGCCCATAGATGTTTTTAAGCTGAAGTGGTTCGACAACATTGCCGAGACTTTTGGACATCTTACTCTGTTCGACATTCCAGTATCCATGAACATTCAAGTGCTTGTAGATTGGAATGCCGGCTGCTTTAAGCATTATGGGCCAATAAATACCGTGGGGTTTGAGAATGTCCTTGGCCACCACATGCTGGGCGACCGGCCAATAGGTATGATAAAGATCCCCATCCGGATAGCTCAGGGCTGAAACATAGTTTAAAAGAGCATCGAACCACACATAGGTGACATAGTTGTGGTCGAAGGGTAGGGTAATACCCCATTTCAATCTGGATTTCGGCCTCGAAATGCACAAGTCTCCCAGGGGTTCTTTTAAAAAGGCCAGGGCTTCGTTGCTATAGCGTTGGGGTCGGATAAATCCCGGATTATTGCGGATGTGATCTATAAGCCAATCCTGGTAGCGGCTCATCTTAAAAAAATAATTCGATTCTTTAATGGTTTCCGGTTCGGTCTCATGATCGGGACATTTCCCATCGACCAGTTCGCGCTCGGTGTAAAAGCGCTCGCAGCCGAAGCAATACATGCCCTCGTATTCGGCAAAATAGATGTCGCCGGCGTCGTAAATCTTCTGCAGCACCCGCTCTACGACTGCCATGTGGCCGGGATCTGTGGTGCGGATAAAGTCGCTGTTGTTGATGTTCAGCTCGGGCCAAAGGTCCCTGAACAACCGGCTGATGGTGTCAACATAGACCCTGGGACTCAGATTTTCTTTTTTGGCGGCCCGAACCACTTTATCTCCATGCTCGTCCGTGCCGGTCAGAAAATATGCATCGCCGCCTCTCATGGTCTGAAAGCGGGCGGCAACATCAGCCACAATGGTGGTATAAGCATGACCCAGATGAGGTCGGGCATTCACATAATATATCGGTGTGGTGATGTAAAACGGCTGGGCCATATTTCCTACTCCTTTTTAAGTTGATCGACGTCGGTTTCGATTTCCATTCCGCCTTCGAGGCGAACGGTGATACGGTTGCAAATGGCACTGTGGCGAATCACCTTGCCTTTTCCGCTGGGAGTCATGACCGACCGGCCGATTTTGGGCATATGCTTTTTCAACTGCTTGTAGGTGTTGAATTCATAAGTCAGGCAGCACATTAGCCGGCCGCACTGGCCAGAAATTTTGGTAGGATTTAAGGACAGCCCCTGCTCTTTGGCCATGCGGATCGATACCGGTTCGAATTTTTCCAGGAATGCAGAGCAGCACAATTCCCGTCCGCAGCGACCGACACCTCCGCATATTTTGGCTTGGTTGCGAATGCCCACCTGGCGCATTTCAATTCTAACCCCCAGGTGCTTGACCAGCATTTTGACCAGTTGCCTGAAATCGACGCGTCCTTCGGATGTGAAAAAAAAGGTGTATTTGTTGCCGTCAAAGGATTTTTCAACCGAAAACAGATTCATTTTCAAGCCCAGCTTCTTGATGCATTTCAGGCAATAGCTGTGGGCTTCACTTTCATCCTCAAGATTCTTTTCGTGTTGTTTGAAATCCTTTTCATTGGCCAGACGATAGACTTTTTTCAACTGTCGCCCGGACGTTTTGTCCTTATATTCCCGGGGTCCTACGGTCACCTTGCCCATACCAAGCCCCTGTTCGGTCTCCACAATGACATGATCCCCCGGTTTCAGGACAAAGGCACCGCAGCTAAAATCATAAACCTTCCCGTTTGGCTTGAATTTAATTCCAACTTTTTTTTTCATGATATCCTTCACACCTTCCAGGACCGTGTCCTGGGAAGATGATAATGCTAGAAACGCGATTGATCAAATGTTAACGCCAAAATGCTCGATTTTCGATGAACTATCGGCAGGGCGGCCTTCTCCTAGCGAGTGCCGCGCGTCCAGTTCCCAGTATCCACAGCATCCAGAATCGAGTATCCAGTATCAGTCATCTATACCAGAATATTCGCTTCATAGGCAAGAAAGGATGCCGTTTATCGGTTGCAGTGATTTTCGCCGCGGTCAAACCCGAGCCAACCTCAACACCATTGCCTCCAGGGCCAGTCTCAGGTTGGTGCCAGCCTGAATTGCATTTTGGGTTGCTTGAATCGTTTCTATTTTTTCAAGCAGTGCGTCGATGCTCATGGTGGGCGCGATCTGCTGGATCTTTTGAATCAGGTCCTGGTTAACAATGCGACCAGGGCATATCTGCCCGACAACAAGATCCCGCAGCCAGGACTTCATCACCTCCAATGAGTCCGGCAGGTTTTCCTTATTTTGCGCTAACTGTTCGGCAAATGCCAGGAGACGATTGGTGGATCCACTGAATGAAGAATTTATTTCCTCAATCAGCCAGTTTCGACGGCTTGTCCACCGGGTGCGGTGCATGCGCAGCGCCCGGGACAAACTGCCCCCAGCCATGGCTGCGATGATCATTGCATCCCCGCTGTCGAGTCCATGTTTGTCAACCAGAACTGACTGCAGGTATGTGTTTGAGATCGGTTTAAACCGGAGATGCTGGCAGCGTGAAACAATGGTTGGCAGGAGATCCGATGTATGGGTGGCGGTAAGAATCAGAATGGTTCTAACCGGCGGCTCTTCCAGCACTTTGAGGAGGGCATTGCCGGACGCCGGATTCATTGCCTGGGCATCACTGATAATTACCACCCGCCTGTCAGCCTCATAGGGCTTCAGGGCAAGGTTTTGACAGAGGGAGCGAATTTGATCGATTTTAATGAACGGGCCGGACGGCTTAACGCGAATAATGTCCGGGTGGAGTCCGGTCTCTATTTTACGACAGGATTTGCATTTACCGCAGGGCCAATGCGCTGTCTGCCGGGCAGGGTCTGGTATCTCTGCGACACAATTGCAGGCCATAGCGAAGGCGATGGCCGTTTTTTCCCTGCCCACGCCTTCTATTCCTGTAAACAAAAGGGCGTGGGGGATGGTCCCATTTTGAAGGAAGGCGGTTAGAATGCGAAGGGGGCGATTTTGATCTATTATCGACTCAAAACCAGGCACAAATCAATAGTCAACCCGATCTTTCAATTCTTTACCGGATTTGAAAAATGGAAGTTTTTTGGGATTTATGGTGACTTTTTCACCGGTCTTCGGGTTTCTGCCCGTGTAGAGTTTGTATTCTTTGACAAAAAAACTGCACAGGCCGCGAATCTCAACACGCTCTCCTCTGGCCATGGCGTCTGCCATGTTATCGAAAAATATCTGCACCACTTTTGCCGCTTCTGCCTTCGAGATATTCGCTTCAGTTTTTAAAGCGGAGATGAGCTCCAGTTTATTCATACACCCTCCTTCTATGCCGTCCAGTGACCATGAGAGCACTTCAAAAAATAAATAAGTTTCAAAGGTCTCCGCAACTACATCAAAGTAATACTAGCCCGAAACATAATAAAATGTCAAGTAGTTATGATAACATTTTCGGCATAATTTCGATATCCTCCTCACTGATTTCGACACCTGCGTACTGGCCTAGGGCGTCGACATTGACCACAATACGCCCCGTCCCCCCATATCTGACAAATGTACCAATAACCCCTTCCAGCGGTCCGTTAATCACCATGACCCTGTCACCCTTCTGTAATTTATTGCCAGTGGTTACGGTGCGGTCGCTTGTCACCAGGATTTTCAAGGAACCGACGGTTTCTTCGGGAATCGGCAGCGGTCCCTGTTTGTTGCCGATAAATCGCACGGCCCCGGCAACTTTTACAATTTCAAGATGGGTGTTGGGATGAAGATCGGTTTTGACAAAAACATAGCCGGGGAAAAGCGGGACCCGGATCGTCTTTTTGCGGTCCCGTCTTTTGCTGGGTACGGTTATTTTAGGCAGATAGACTTCTACCGACTTGCGCAGCAGACCATCGTTTACGACATTTTCATGGCGGCTTTTCGTGTGCAGCACATACCACAATCGCTCGAGTCTTGGATGGGTCATTATGTATTCACCGAATATATTATATAGTTTGAATAGTTAGAGCGTTATTAACCGTTTGGTGGCTTGTAACGTGATACTCGATACTGGTTTCTGGTTACTGGCTGCTGGTCACTGGTCACTGGTTATTGGCAGCTGGTCGTGATAAATGGCTCAGGGCAGCAGTCACTGATCCACTTGGTTGTAACTTCCATCTTCGCCTTGCCCAAAGCCGGATGCCCCCGCTGAGCGGGATGACACATCTATATTAAAAAAATCAAGGAATGCCTCGAAGACCATTCCGGTTGCTGCACCGCAACGCGGCCCTCGCACCTCGCAACCCGCACCTCACACCTCGCAACCCGAACCTCGCACCTCGCAACCCGAACCCCGCAACGCGCAACCCGAACCCCGCAACGCGCAACCCGAACCCCGCAACCCGTTAGATCCCCCACTCCCCTAATCCGTACAGGTGCAGGTTTATTTCGAAATCATACTTCTTCTCATCTCCGACACCGGTTCTTTGCCGGATATTGGCATCCAGCGACCAGCATCTGGCAGTATACACAAAGCCGGCACCGCCTTCAACAGCCACTTCGTCCAATATGTTGTATTCATAGTACCCGTTGACCACGAACCGATTGGTCACTTTGACCGTCAATGCGCCGTAGATGGAATGGGTCCTGTTCAGCGAAACTTCATCGGAGTCGTCCGTGTTCGTCCAGCGATATTCGACCGACAGCTTGTCGCCGCGAAGGTCCCAGAAATTGGCCGCGAGGTTGTGGGACAAGACATCCAAATCGTAGACCGAATACAGGGCGTCTGCATCCACGGCAAAATACTTGCCGGGGAATATGTCCAGCTCGCCAAATACAGGAGTAAACGGTTTGCCGGTCTTATCTTCCTTGGCTTCGTTGATATCGTAGGACTGGGTCAGTTTAAAGCGCAAAAAATCGTTGTAGGCATATTCGGAGGGCGAGTCTATGACCCCTGCCTGGTTTTTGTCGACGCGCCGGCTGATTTCAAAGGATCCTTTTTTTCTGGTTTTAGAGGTCAGGGTGTTGGTCAGCGAGTAAGTCAGCAGGTTGGTTTTGCCGATTCGGTCAACGCCGTCGAAGCTGGGCAGATCCGATTGGTCGATTTCGGGAATATAGATGTGGGTGGCCTGGGGTCTGATGGTGTGCTTGACCGCTTCCAGGGTGCGGCCCTCGATGTTAAAGACTTTGAAAATGTCCGAGGACATCTCAACTCTGGTGTCGTACAATTCGCGATGGTAGAAGCGTTTGTCTTCGGGGCCGAATTGTTTTTTGTCCACATACCACATCGTCTCGCGCACGCCCACCGACGGTTCGATGGTGAAAAAGGGCTTGACGGCGATCGGCAGATATAGCCGCGGGTACAGATCCACGCGCTGTCCCCGTTTGGCCTCGTCGCTCCAGTAATATACGTATTCGGTGTTGAGATTGTAGAAAAAGGGGGAGGTCACGATTCTTTGCTTGACCCCGTCGAATTCAATCAAGGGAAGCTGCTGCAAAATGGTATCCGGCTCGTCGGTATTGCGCAGGGTGCTGTCCAGATCGTATCGCAATTTGGCATTGAGACTGTAACTGGGCCAGGACTTATTGAAATTCAGCAGGTTGGTTCTTACCGGGTCATTGTAATCATCCAGGTCGCGGCCGAACACCTCCTCGAAATAATCTTTGGATTCATTCCATCCCATCTGACCCGATTTAAACTCCCGGGTGTAGTCCTGATCGCTGACCAGATCCACGTCCAGGCGGCCCCGGATATCCCAGGGCATTTTCTGATGATGGCTGCCGCGCAGCCAGTAACGGTCTTCATTTTTTCGCAAAATTTCGCTGCCGCCGTCGGTAAAGCCCCATTTTTGGCTGTTGTCGCCGATGCCGTCGTCGATTTTGTCGTCCGTAAACCCGTCTGCCTGCCAGGTTCCCTTCGACCACTCATCGAGGTAATAGCGGTACTCCCCTCCGAGCCTGAAGCCACGCTTGGACATGTAATGTCCGTAAAACGTCGCATCCGAGCTGTCGTCGATGGCCCAGAAGAAGGGTTGGCTGTAAAAGGTTCCCCGACGATCCGACGTGCCGGCCTGCGGCCACAAGAAACCGGTTTGACGATCCTTTCGGGCCGGGTAGTAGAAGTAGGGTGTGTACAGAACCGGCATTTTCTTGGCCCACATGGTTGCGTGCCAGGCCGTCCCCTGGCCGTCGTCCCTGATTTTCACGTTTCTGCCGGAAACCTTCCAGTCCGGGTTGTCGCCGTCACAAGTGGTCATGGTGGCTTTATCGATGGTGTACCTTCGGGGGCCGACCTTTTTGATGATATTGCCGGTGATATGGTAGTTGTTTTCTTTAATAAACAAATAGGCGTTTTCAACCGAACCGGTCTGACTTTGCAGTTCGACATCCATGCGATCGCCGCTAAGGACGTCTTGACCATCCGTCAAAATTGCATTCCCTTCGGCATAGGCGGTCATGTTTTTGTGGTCAAAGCGCACAAAATCTGCCGTCAATCTTATATTTCCCTTGTATATTAGAACATTGCCTTTGGCAGTGTACTGATCAGCCGATTGGTCGTATTCGACGTGATCCGCTTCAAGCTGCCACGGCCGCTTCGGGTCCTGGATGACGCTTTCGATGTCGTCGGTATCATTTTTTCCGGCTGCCGGAGCGGCGAAAATCAGGAGAGCGGTCGCCAGGAAAACAGCAGCGACGACCAGACGTCCTGCGGCCGTGCGGCACATGGATCGGCGATCAAAACTTTGAGCTGCAGACGTCAAACACCAGGATGTCGAGTGGTTGTGTTGTTGTACCATATGGGAATATCAGGGCGTCGAATAGACGGCTAAAAGATTATGGCGTTGAATCCCGATGGAATTTACGTTATAAATCTAAGTTAACTAAAAAAGTCAAGATATTGTTCCATCCTGATTGCGTGGCCACGCAATCAGGCCTTATTTGTTAATCGTTGTTAGTCTTCGCTTGGGTCGTATTTTCGATTGTCGCAAGCTGCTTGAGAAATAGAATAGATTTCAATTTCTTTTACGTATAACCTATATGAGACTACGAGAAATCTATCTCACGCAAAGACGCAAAGACGCAAAGGAAATAACTAATGTTATGGTTTATCTTGGCGCCTTTGCGTGAAAATAAGCAGCTTCTTTACCGATCAGACCGGTTGTCCTTTTGCCGGACGCGGCGTTAATAACCAATAACGAATAACGTAATGTTCCGATCCAACATACATTTCAGTATATAGCATAATTGTTTGATTTAGAGTACAAGAGCGTCATGACGGAAAATCCATGAACATTTTGCTGACAAATGATGACGGCATCCATGCGCCGGGGCTGTGGGCCATCTACGAACACCTTGCCGGGGCCCATCATGTGGACGTGGTCGCCCCCGACAGGGAGCGAAGCGCAATCGGGCACGCGATCACCCTGCATCAGCCCCTGCGAGCCAACCGGACTTCAGTAAACGGCGGCTACAGCGGGTATGCCGTCAACGGAACACCGGCGGATTGCGTCAAACTGGGTTTGTCTAAAATTCTTGCCCTAAGTCCGGATGTGGTCATTGCCGGTGCCAATCCAGGTGCCAATGTGGGCGCTAATTTGAACTATTCCGGAACAGTGGCGGCGGCCAAGGAAGCTGCTTTGGGCGGCACGATTGGGATTGCGGTTTCCATCGAAGGCCCGGATGTCGATAATTATGGATATGCCGCCTTGTTTATAGCCGAATTTAGTGAATTGGTGTATGCCAGGGGGCTGCCTTTTGGTACCTTTCTCAATGTCAATATCCCCAATCGCCCTTTGACCGAAATTGCCGGGGTCAGGATCAGCCGACAAGGTGTCGGGATTCTCAGCGAGTATATTGAAAAACGTAAAGATCCCCGTAGACGGACCTATTTCTGGCAAGGGCGTGACAGGCAAACCTTTGGGACAGATCCCCATCTGGACGGCACCGCGTTGAAGCAGCGCTGTATTTCAGTTACCCCGGTTAAATGCGACATGACGGATTACCGCATGCTGGAAGATATGGAAGAGTGGAACCTGGGTCAAATGGTAAGATCCCTCCGGGATGATAACGAAACTTAAGATTTCCGGGTCATTTAGTAGGTTGCAGGCACAGAAAGGTGTCAGGTGTCAGGTGTCGGGTTTCAGCAACGCTTTAATTGAGGAATTGTAAATTCAGGAATTTAGGTATTATTTGGGATTCTATTGCTTAAATTCGGCTATGCTAGAATTTCTCAATCCCTGAATCCCTGAATTATTGAATTCCTGACACCCGACACCCAATATATTCGACTTCATATGAAAAGGATGATTCTAAACCACAGAAGGAAGTTGAAGGAAAGGTTAACTATAGCCTATGTTCATCACCCTGGAAGGTATTGAGGGTTGCGGCAAGACAACTCAAATCCGTCATCTCAGATCATTTTTTGAAAGCAGGGGCCGGCCGTCTGTGGTCACCCGTGAGCCGGGCGGCACTGACATCGGCAAGGACATAAGGTCGATTTTGCTGAATCCTTCGAGCAAGGATATGGTGCCCAAAACCGAATTGCTCCTCTACATGGCGGATCGGGCGCAGCATCTAGCCGCAGTGGTGAGACCGTGCCTCGACAGGGGTGAGATCGTTTTGTGTGACCGCTATTTTGATGCCACTGTTGTTTATCAGGGGGTTGCCAGGGGACTTGAGGCCCAATTTGTCCGTGATCTGCATCGGCTGGTGTTGGAAGATTTTAAGCCGGACATCACCCTGCTGCTGGACTTGCCGCCGCGTATCGGACTGGCGCGGGCCTGGAAACAGCTTGATAACGGCGACCGCAGCAGCACCGAAAGCCGTTTCGAGGAAGAGACCCTCGGTTTTCACGAAAAAGTCCGGGCCGGCTACTTGGAACTCGCCCGACTGGAACCGCAGCGGTTCAGAACCATCGACGCCTCCGGCTCTGAAACGCAGGTGCAGGAGGATATCAAGCGAGCGCTGATCCAATTTATGGAAACCTAAATTTCCAATGCCGCGTTTTAAATGTTGGATACAAGGCAGGTTGCGTTGGGATTCAGGTGTCAGGTTTCAGGTTTCAGGATGAATGTCGGAGTATTTGACGCTAACAAGAAAAGCATTTGCGCCATTGCACTCGCAGGTAGGATTGCTTTGAACAGGAAACTGGAAAATCGCCATGGCGGAGATTTTATGTCACAATTTGATTGCTTTGCTATTTGCTAATTCAATCTCTGACACCTGAAACCTGACACCCCAAAATCGGCGCTTCTTTATTGCTCTAAGTGGCCGTACATCTAAACCATCTGTATGAATATTGCAGGCACAAATGACTAACACAATCCTGGACGCCATCGGCAATACCCCGCTGGTTGAAATTAAAAAACTCAATCCCAATCCGCGGGTTAGAATCCTCGCCAAGCTGGAATACTTCAATCCGGGAGGGTCCACCAAAGATCGGCCGGCCCTTTTCATGATCGAGACGGCCGAAAAGACCGGTGAATTGACCCCGGATAAAACGGTGCTCGAGGCCACCAGCGGCAATACCGGAATCGGCCTGGCACTGGTCTGCGGAGTTAAGGGCTACCGATTGATGCTGACGATGTCCGAAGCGGTCAGTGTCGAGCGCCAGAAAATACTAAAAGCCCGCGGCGCCGAGATTCTTTTGACCCCAGGGCATCTGGGAACGGATGGGGCCATCGAGGAGGTTTATCGCCTGGCCCGGGAGAATCCCGACCGTTATTTTGTCGTCGACCAGTTCAACAATCCCGCCAACTGGCAGGCGCATTACCACGGGACCGCCCGGGAAATCTGGCAGCAGACCAATGGCGCCGTCACGACGTTTGTTGCCTGCCTGGGCACTGCCGGCACCCTGATGGGGGCTTCCAGGAAACTAAAGGAACTCAATCCGACGATCCAAATCGTTGGGATCGAACCTTATCTCGGCCACAAAATCCAGGGACTTAAAAATATGAAGGAGGCCTACTGTCCCGAAATATTTGAAAAAAAGCGCCTGGATAAAAAGGTCAATATTGACGACGATGTTGCTTATGAAATGGCCCGGCGCCTTGCCAAAGAAGAAGGGCTGCTGGTGGGCATGAGCAGCGGCGCCGCCATGGCTGCAGCACTGGAAGAAGCCCGGCATCTCACCGGCGGCACTCTGGCGGTCGTCTTGCCCGATGGCGGTGAACGCTACCTTAGCACACCGCTGTTCGCCGTCTCCGAGGACATCGGTTTGAAACTGTTCAACACTCTGACCAAACGAAAGCAGGCCTTTGAGCCGCTCCGGGCGGGGAATGTGTCGGTCCACTCTTACGGGCCTACCGCCCATGCCAGGATGCATATCGGCGAGATGCGTCGTTACGTGTTTGCCGATCAACTTTGCCGCTACCTGCGCTACAGAGGATTCGATGTCCGTCACATCGTAAATATCGCCGATTTGGACGATAAGACCATCCAGGCGTCCGAACATGCCGGCTTCGACCACGATCATTTCGTACGGACCCATATGGAAAATTTTGTCGATGATCTCGCGGCTCTCGGCGTTCAGGCCGCCGAAAAATACCCTAGAGCCAGCGAGCACGTCGGCGATATGGTGGCGCTTTCACAAAAGCTGGTCAACAAGGGTTTGGCCTATGAAAAGCTGCGATCCCTGTATTTCGATATTTCGAGGTTTTCTGACTACGGCCAATTGTCCGGCATCGACATAAACAAGATCAAGCTGGGTGCCACCGTTGATCTGGACGAGTACGAGAAAGAAAATCCCAGGGACTTCACGCTGTTTAAACGATCCCGCTTACCGGAACTAAAAAGAGGCCTATTCACTCAGACCGACTGGGGCAACGTGCGCCCATCCTGGCATATCCAGTGCGCCGCCATGTCCATGAAATACCTGGGGGAAAATTATGACATCTATGCCAGCAGCCGGGAGTTGCTGTTTCCCCATCACGAAAATGTTAATGCCATCGCCGCCGCGATTACCGGCAGACCGTTGGCGCGTTTCTGGATTCACTGTGACCGTATTCTGATCGACGGGAAAAAAGTCGACGAAAATGAGTCTGCTTATACTTTGGCGGATCTTGCCGACATGGGCTACCCGGGTCGGCTGATTCGATACTGGCTGTTTTCCACCCATTACCGCAAACCGATAACCTTTTCAGCCGATCGGCTCTACCATGCCAGCCTTTCGTTAAAACGGCTGGACCAGTTTTTCGCCACCCTGCAGAACATAAAAGACGGCCGGCCATATGCCGAGTTGGATCAATTGCTTTACGATATCAGGCAGGGATTCGTCGCCGCCATGGATGACGATTTAAACATATCGGCGGCCTTGGCGTCTTTGTTCAAGGGTATCAAAAAAATAAACGTCCTGGCCCTGGAAAGAAGAATCGATGCAGCCGACGCATCCAGAATACAGGACGTCTTTCGCCGCATTGACAGCGTGCTTGGGTTTTTGGCGTTCGATGCGCCGTCTTATGACAGCGATACCCAGGAGCTTATCAAAACTCGGAACCAGGCGCGGATGGACCGCAACTGGGCTCTCGCCGACAGCATCCGTGACCAGCTGAGCGCGCGCGGGGTTGTTGTTCAGGACGGCAAGGTTCAAGGTTCAGAGGTTCAGGGTTCAAAGGTTTAGAGATGTGATCGTTTTTTATCTCAGCTAGGCAACCCTAAATGTTAAACCCGAAACCCAGAACCCAGAACCCTGAACGCAGAACCCTGAACCACAAAACCTTTAATTCGAAAACTAACCTAGTCTATGAAACCATTATACTTTCCTTACACTTACATCACCGAACCGGTGGCAGAGGCCGTGGCTGCCTGTTTCGGTCAATTCACCGTGTACCGGCCACTGGCGGACAGACTGCCGCCTTCCATGCAGATGGGGGTTGATAAGGATATTATCGAGATTCGGGTCCCGCTTCAAGACGACGGCGATGCGCTCAAAGCTGCGGCTGAAAGCTATTGGCAATGGGCCCGTTTGCATACCGGCAGCCCCGGGACCCTTCGCACCTCATTGAAGACCCTCACCTCTGCCGGGGCAGGTTTGGATACGCCCCGGCCTTCACGAATCGCAGCCGATGTCAAGGAGCGGATCGGCGATTCTGCCAGTGAAAAAACCGCAGATCCTGTCCTGTCTTCCAGAATCTTTTTGTATTTTGCCCAGTTGTTCGATCAGCAAAGTCGACAAGTCGATCGTGCCATGATGGATTCCATCCAAAAAGAACAGGATTTGATCCGCGAACTCAAAGTAGAGCAGGATGACCTGGCGGCAGAATTCGAATTTGAACTCCAGGGCGGGCAAAATATCAATAGCAGCTACCTGATCTCAGACCGGCTGGAAGCCTAGACGCGGATGTTGTTAAATGACAGCCGGCCCCCGCCGTTATTCGTGACCGACAGCTCTTCGGTGCTGGAGCAGTTGCGTGACCGGGTCCCGGCCGTCGAAAAAATTGCAGATCTGGAAACGAATCCGCATTCAGATGCCGCACCTGGAACGGGGCATTCGCAGTTGGTATCGTATCTAGACGATATTGCCTCTAATAAATGGACTGCGGCTTGGGCTGAACGTGGTGCGGACATCACCATCCCGGGGGCGGGAGATTCGATAGCGCTTCAGATTTATATGGCACCGGGTCAAAACTGCCTTCAATTTTTCAGCCGTGCTGCCGGAATCGAGGACTCCGGAGCAGACCTTAGGCCGGTCGAAGCCAACAGCGTAAACACCCTTATTGCCCTTGTCGATGCTTGACGGAGGTCGGTGCTCCCGGATCATTGGGTCGGCTACCAACTGAGAACGGCGGGAGAAAACGGATTTATATCTTAAATTGCAGGAAAAAATGTCAAGAAGGCTTGACTCGCTATTTTAATTGGTATAAGGACTTTTCCCTGGTACATGGGGCAACCTGTTGCTGGATCCGGTGAATGGTTTCAACACCGATTTATCATAATTCATTGAAAGGAGATTTCCCGAATGGCTTTTAACCCTATCGTTGATGAAGAAAAATGTGCTGGCTGCGAGGAATGCGTGGACGTCTGTCCGGTCGAGGTGTTCGAAATGGAGGACGGCAAATCCGTACCCGTCAATGCCGAGGAATGTCTTGGATGCGAAAGCTGCGTCGAAGTTTGTGAAGAAGACGCAATCGTGATCGAAGAGACCTAATCATGCCTTCTTGCGAGTCTCCCTGACCCCGGATCCGGTTCCGGGGCAGGGAAAATCGTTTCCCCTTTTCCCCACCTGCTAAAATTTATTTGGCTATCCCCTTAAAAAATCGATATTCTATTTTCATTGCGATTGATGGCGGTTTACAAATGCGGCGTTGCTGCTAGAAGCGCATGGAAAGTCCTGCTGAAAATGCGTAGGCCTTCCAATTGACTTCATTCAGCTGTTGTTTGCGGGTCGCACCGTTGGCAAGATAGAATTTTATGGTGCCCTCGTCCGTAGACCATTCGCGATATTCGAAGCTGGCGTTCAGCGCCCAGCGCCGATTGAGGGCACAATTCATTCCGGCCCCGATGATATAACCTTGGCCGTCGGCACGGTGTTTGAAACTTTTAGGGTGTTTGAACTCCTCAATCAGGTTCCAGTCGGCGATCGCTTCAAAATCGGCCCAGTGATATTCATAAGTCAAAAAGGTTTCAAGGCGATGGGCGAAGGCCTTCATTTCCGCCGCTCTAAAGCGCAGGTCCAAGCCAAGCCAGGGGCCTTGCCATTCGGTTTCATAGGAGCTGTCCAGGCCGTCAAAGGGACCGACAGGGGGAGTCCGACCCGGTGTAGCAATGGTTTGGAAACCGTCGGTAATGTTCAATTGCTGTTCGTGATGGGAATAACCCACCAAAGGCGTAATTGTTCCGATTATCGCCTTTCCGAATCTGAAAGGATAACCGACAGCCAGGGAAACATCCCACACATTGTCATCATCGGTGCTGTTGTTGGACCGTGAATACTCAAGGGTGCGATTATCGCCGTCGTAGTCGGAATCCTGGTTGTCACCGTCAAAAATCCAGCCGTAATCAACGGATCCCCTCAGGGCTATGATGCCGGGCCAAACCAGGCTGCCTGCGAATTTTACCTGATAGCTCTCGAGATCATCCCAGGTTAACTCGGAAATAATATTCGGATTGTTACCGTTGATATCACCCGCTATGTTAAAATCCAGGTCGTCAACCCGATAACCGCCGCTGAATACAAACCCGGCTTCCAGGGGCCATTTTGCGCCGCCTTCGATCGATGTTGAAACGCTACCGGCCGAATTGCCGGGCGATTTTGCCAAGGCCATCTGAGCGGACAACAGCACCATCAAATTGATAACGGCCACAGCCCCTAAAATATATCTTCGATGTTTCAGCACGGCCAACTTTTCGACCTCTCATTTTGTCAGTCAGTCTGTCCTGCAATCAAATATTGCGAGCACTCCGGTTCACACGCCGCTGCCGGCAGCGGTTTAGTTTCCTTATCGGCCCGAAAATTAATTAACTAAAGATAGAATTTTACCATAGCCTGCTTTCAGTCCAAAGCGAATCATCCCTAAATCCAGCGCTGCCCCTTTTTGCATATTGTAACAAGCTCGCGGCTTGCTTGTGGCAACTATCTGTGGTAATTCTAAATGATCAATTTGAGCCATAGTTGCGAATACACCGCATTTTATGAAAAAGCATTCTCATCACGGAAACACGAAATGTGACAAGCACTGAATTTATACCGTACTATTTCGTGTTTTCGTCCTTTCGTGCTTGCGTGATTATTCTGACAGTACAGGTACCGGATTTTCCGGTTTAAGGTTACCATTAACATGAAGCAATATGTCGTCGACGAGCTCCGTCCGGAAGATTATGAGGCCCTCAAGAAATGCCTGGATGAACAATTCGGGCCGGCCGAAATGGATGGAATTTACTGGATCTGCATCGACGCCGGCTGGCTTACCGAGACCCAGCTGGCGCATACAGACTGCCACCCGCATTACCTGGCACTCGACCTCGAGCCGGGCCGGTTGGCCTGTGAACTCCTCGTTCGCACTAACAATCGCATGCGTTGCGACTGCATCCAATACGCTACCGAGAAACAACGCAACTGGCTGATTGATCTGATTGACAACATTTTCGAGCGGCTGGAGATTGTGAGCTGATTATGATCAGAACGGCTCTCATTATTCTTTGGGTCGTGTTGACGACCGCTGTTTTTGGTGTCGTTGCCATCCTTGTTTCGTTCTTTACCCGCACCGGGAATCCGGTTCACATCGTTGCCAGGATCTGGGCCAAATCGATCTTGATGGCCGCCCGGATTCATGTCCAGGTCACCGGATTGTCCAATATCGAGCCGGATCAATCGTATATTTTCATGGTCAATCATCAGAGCAACTTCGATATCCCGGTCCTTTTGGGACGCCTTCCCGTTCAATTCAGATGGCTTGCCAAGGCCGAACTATTCAAGATACCGATTTTCGGCCGGGCCATGCGGGGTGCCGGTTATGTCGAAATTGACCGCTTCAATCAAGATTCTGCTTTTGAGAGCATCAACGAAGCCGCCCGCAAAATGAAGCATGGCGTTTCTGTAATGATATTTCCGGAAGGCACCCGCAGTAGAGACGGTAAGGTCAAAGCGTTTAAAAAAGGCGGTTTCGTCATGGCTGTTGATTCCGGTGTCCCGATCGTGCCCATTGTCATCAGGGGGACCTGGCCGATTATGGCCAAAAGCAGTCTGCGTATTAATCGCGGCAATGTCGAAATGAAAATTGCCAAACCCATCAAAACAGCCGGGCACACCCGGGAAAACAAAGAGGACCTGATGGACAAGGTCAGGACCGTTATCTGTCAACATTTTGAGAGTGCCAGCTAGCGTCCTGTCCTATAAATAAGTTATAAAATGAGGGTCGCTCCCGCGCAGGCGGGAGTCCAGCTCAAAGGCGCCTGGATCCCCGCCCCTGACTACGCTGGGGCAGGCTCTGCGCGGGGATGACGAACGGATATCATCCTGAATTCGTCAAAATAATTTATTATGGTATTTCTGGGACACAATACTAGAGTTGCGGTTAAACAAATATATAGTTGATTGAATTGATTAAGTTGCTGGGGTTGGTCGCAAAGAAGTCGGTTAGTAAAAAAGGCTGAAATCCTTCAACCAAATCAACTATTTAACTTATCAACTAGTAAACTAAGGGAGTTTTTAAAATTAGGCCCCTTTTTGCTAACCGTATAGATAAATATCTTAAAAACGTAGAGTTGCCAACAAAACATGTCCGTACTTAAAATAATCCCTTTAGGCGGGTTGGGTGAAATCGGCCTGAACATGATGGTATTCGAATACAGCGATACCATCTTCGTGGTTGACTGCGGCTTGATGTTCCCCGAGGATTATATGCTCGGGGTTGATTTTGTCATCCCGAACATGGATTACCTCCGCCGCAATCAATCCAAGTTGGCCGGCGTTGTATTGACCCATGGCCATGAAGATCACATCGGGGCGCTGCCATACCTGGTCAAAGAAATTAAAGTACCACTTTTCGGCACCCCCTTTACCCTCGGACTGGTACGCCACAAACTCGAGGAACTGGACCTGATCCCATTTTCCAGCCTGCACGAGGTAAGCCTTGAGGAAAAGTTGCGTTTCGGCCCCTTTAACATCGAGTTTATCAGGGTGGGGCACAGCGTCGTCGATGGTGTCGGGTTGGTGATCCGGACCCCCTGCGGAACATTGGTGCATACCGGCGATTATAAAGTCGGCTACGGTACCGGCGGCGGCATGGGCACAGATCTGAACAAATTTGCCGGATGCGGTGAAAAAGGCGTTCTGGCCCTGCTGTCCGACTCAACCAATGTGGAAAAGGACGGGTACACCATATCGGACAAGGAGATCGGGGATACCCTGGACCGAATTATCGCCGGCAGCCCCGGTCGCATCATTGTGGCCCTGTTTGCGTCAAATATCGCCCGGATACAGCTTATTGTCGATATTGCCAGGTCCAGGGGGAAAAAAATCGTGATCAGCGGTCGCAGTATCGAGGTCAGTGTAAACATAGCCAAGACCCTGGGGCATCTGACGATCCCTGAGGGCATGGGCATCGATGTCGAGCAGGTATCCGATTTTCCCGATGATGAAATCATCATGATAACCACCGGAAGCCAGGGGGAGCCCATGTCGGCGCTGGCACGAATGGCTTCGGGAATACACAAGCAAATCAAAATAAAGGCCGGAGATACGGTCATTTTGTCCTCCAAATTCATCCCCGGCAATGAGAAAGCGATCGGCAAGATCATCAACGATCTATATCGAAACGGCGCCGACGTGATTTATGAAAAAATATCGGACATTCACGTATCGGGCCACGCTTTCAGGGAAGAGCTGAAGTTGATGATTAATCTGACCAAACCCGAGTATTTTATCCCGGTTCACGGTGAATACCGGCATTTGGTGCTGCATTCGCGGCTGGCAAAAGAAGTAGGGGTTGATGAGAAAAAGATTTTGCTGGCGGAAAACGGTCAGATAATCGAGTTTGACAAGGACGGCGGCCGCCTGAACGGCAGCGTCACCACTGGCCGGGTGCTCATCGACGGAAAGGGTGTGGGTGATGTGGGGCGCAGCGTGCTCAAAGAACGCCGACTGCTTTCGGAGGAGGGTATGGTTGCAGTGACCATGGCCTTTGATGAAGAAACCGGCATAATTATGTATGGGCCGGAAATCGTTTCGCGCGGATTTGTCTTTGAGACTGAAACCGGCCATCTGCTTGAGGATGCCCAGTGCGTCATCCTAGAGATCGTCGACGAAATTGCTTTTGATGCGCCCAATCGTGTGGACCGCATCCGATCCAAAATCCAGACTGCCTTAAGGCAATATTTTTTCTTTACCATCGGACGTCGTCCGGTTATACTTCCTTTTATTATGGAGGTGTAACGGGTCCGGGCGGCATTAAGTGGACAATCCTTATTTGCGTTTCTAAACATAGGCCTGCGGCGATACCAGTTGGTAAAAGGTTTAAGGTATAGGGTATACGGCTCGGGGCGTGGTGAACAGGGTAGTACCTTATACCCTATACCTTACACCCTTTACCACTTCGTGCCGGGAATCAGATATAAGTTGCCTGCAGCCGGTGGCCAGAAACCAGCCACCAGAAACCAGACACAAGCCTATGCGCAAAGAAATCTACGGAATTATACTTTTTTTTCTGGTTATTTTTATCCTGATCAGCCTTTTATCCTACAGCCCCGCTGACCCCTCCATTAACAATGCCAGAGCCGCCGGGCAGATTCACAATTTATTCGGTATCCTCGGCGCACACGTTGCCGGCCTGCTGATTGGCTTGTTCGGGCTGGGAGCCTTCTGGATTCCGATCTTGCTGCTGCTGGCGAGCATACATTTTTTTGGCAACCATCCCAACAAGGCCCTGGTTTCCACCCTGACGGGAGGGATTATCCTAGTCGTCATTACCGGTGCGCTTCTGTCCCTGCGCCAAAATCAAATCATCTTGTTCGGCCATAAATTCTCAACCGGCGGGATCGTCGGCATTCCCTTCAAAGCCTTTTTGGTGAAGTACACCAATTTTGCCGGCAGTGCCATTATATTAATTTTGTTATGGATCATCGGATTTATATTAGCCACCGGTTTTTCCCTAATTGCCTTTGGTAAACGCGTTTGGCGGTGGATGAGTATTTTAAATGACCGTCTGACGACGTTCTGGTTAAAACGAAAACAGCGCAGGGATCGAGCCAAAAAGCGCGTTCGGGCTGACAAGGGCAAAAGCGCCAAGCGTGCCAAAACGATCAAAATCAAGAGCAAGCCGGCCAAACCCATCAAAACAGTTCCACCCGCCAAGCAGGAAGTTTTTGATTTTATGCAAAGCGGCAAAGGATATCAAGTCCCGCCGTTTAAAATTCTGAGAGACCCGGATGAGCCGCCGGCTTCATCGGATGACAAGAATTTGCGCATGCAGTCCCAGTTGCTGGAAAAAAAACTTGAAGATTTCGGCGTCCACGGTAAGGTAGTCGCGGTCTCGCCCGGTCCTGTCATCACGACCTATGAATATGAACCCGCGGCCGGGGTAAAAATAAATAAGATTGTCAATCTTGCCGACGATCTTTCGCTGGCCTTGCGGGCCATCAGTATCCGAATCGTGGCGCCGATTCCGGGAAAAGCTGTCGTCGGCATCGAGGTGCCCAATATCAACCGTGAGAAAGTACGCTTTAAAGAAATCGTCGCCTCCCCGGTGTTCGAGAAGTCCAAATCCAAACTGACCATCTGCCTGGGCAAGGATATCGTCGGCAATCCCGTGGTTGCCGCCCTTGACAAGATGCCCCATTTGCTGATAGCCGGCGCCACCGGCACCGGAAAGAGTGTGGCGCTGAATGCGATGATATGCAGTCTGCTGTACAAAGCCACCCCCGACGATGTCAAACTTATCATGGTCGATCCCAAAAGAATCGAGCTTTCCAGCTATGACGGAATCCCCCATTTGATTACACCGGTGGTTATCGATGCGAAAAAAGCGACCAATGCACTTTTCTGGGCGGTCAGAGAGATGGAAAGGCGCTATGAACTGCTGTCGAAAATGAATACCCGCAACATCGGTCAATACAATAAAAAGATTGCGAGCAATGAAAAGCCGGAGGAAGCCGGCGATTGGCAAAAGCTGCCCTACGTGGTCATCGTGATCGATGAGCTTGCGGACCTGATGATGCTGGCCTCCCGGGACGTGGAGGTCACTCTGACCCGTTTGGCGCAGATGGCCCGGGCCGCGGGGATTCACCTTATCCTGGCCACCCAGCGGCCCTCGGTGGATGTTTTGACCGGCATCATCAAAGCCAATTTCCCGACCCGGCTGACTTTTCAGGTTTCCTCCAAAACCGACTCCCGCACGATAATAGACACCAACGGGGCGGAAAATCTGCTGGGCAGCGGAGATATGCTGTTTCTGCCCCCTGGTACCGCCAAGCTGCAGCGGATTCACGGCGCCTACATTTCGGAGGGTGAGCTGGTCCAGATTACTAAATTCCTGCGTGCCCAAGCCAAACCCGAATATGACGATCAGGTCACCGAAGCTGCAGCCGTCGATGCCGCGGCCGACGAAGAGCAGGAATATGACGAACGCTATGATGATGCGGTCGCCTTGGTCACCAAAACGCGACAGGCATCTATTTCCATGATCCAAAGGCACCTGCGCGTGGGATACAACCGGGCCGCCCGTATGGTTGAGGTCATGGAAAAGGAGGGCGTCGTCGGACCATCGGACGGAGTCAAGCCGCGGGAGGTTTTGGTGACTAGCTATGAGCGCAGGAAATAACTGGCGTTGAAGGTGTCAGGCTCAAATAGGTGTCAGGTTTCAGGTGTCAGGTTTCAGGCTCAAATAGGTGTCAGGTTTCAGGTTTCAGGTTTCAGGTATCAGCAAATAAAAGGCTTGTTTCTGAAACTACAACGCTATTGCCGAGGGTGTCCTAAAGTGCGTTTTTCAGTTGGTTGCCCAAAACAGTCTCAAGCTGAAATGAAACCACTAAAGTTTTAGACGGCACCAATTGAAATAGATTCGGCGCAGTTCATTCTGACACCTGACACCTGACACCTGAAACCCGACACATGAAACCTGCAGATAGTCATCAGCTGAACCGAAAACTCGGGCCACCCCATATTATCTTATGGAAATCAACCAAGAGCTAATTGCAAGCACCAAAGGCTTTCTCGATCCGGAAGAGGGCCGCTGTCTTTATGAGATCGCGTTGGAAGCCGGACCACTGGGACCCTGTCTGGAGATCGGCAGTTATTGTGGTAAGTCCACCCTTTATCTGGCGGCCGCCTGCCAAAAAAGGAACAGCATTTTGTTTTCCGTCGATCATCATCGGGGATCCGAGGAACAGCAGCCCGGCGAGGAATACTTTGATCCGGATCTTTTCGATCCCGACACCGGCGGGGTGGATACCTTCAAGGCGTTCAGATCGACCCTTGAGCGCGGGAGGCTTGAGGATACGGTCGTACCCATTGTGTCGCGATCCGAGGTGGCCGCCCGCCTGTGGGCAACCCCCTTGAGCCTGGTCTTTATCGACGGCGGGCATTCATTGGCGGCAGCCTGCACGGACTACGAGGCCTGGTCCGGGCATATTCTTCCGCGCGGCTTTTTGCTTATTCACGATATCTTCGCCGATCCCTCCCAGGGCGGGCAGGCACCCCGCCATATTTATAATTTAGCCCTGCAATGCGGCTTATTTAAAAAGGTCAGGATGGTTAAAACCCTCGGGGTTCTCCAAAAGGTATAGGGTATGGGGTGCAGGGTATAGGGTTTACGCTTGCAGAAGGCGGAAGTCGGAAGTCGGAATGCGGAAGGTGGAAAATAGGCAGAGCCAACGGATATAAATCAATTTTAAATCATCGGGTAGAAGTCCCGGTTCTTTTGGATCATACCTGGAAACCTTGATTCAGCCTCGGACTGCCGCATTCTAATCATTCCGCATTCCGCATTCCGACTTCCACATTCTTTTTTAGATATAACACCAGACTTTTGCCCATCAGCGGGTTGAGGAGTTGGTCCAGCCACCGGGTGATCCGGGGCTGCTTCAGGATGTCCCAGGTCAGAAAGCGGTGATACAGGTTGACGGCTGAAGCGTCGCTGCGATCGGGTCCCACCAGGCATTTCAACCACCAGAAAGGCGTGTGCAGACTGTGCGCGAAATGATAAGCCCACAGACTGACACCATGCGCGGTCAAATCTGAAACCAGCGACTTTTGTTTGAAAATTCTCACATGCCCGCCGTTGCTGTCGGCGTACTTCGGGGACAGCAGCCAGCAGATGCGCTCCGGCCAGTAGCGGGGTACACTGACCGCAAGGTTGCCGCCGGGGCGCAGCACCCGGATGATTTCCCGGATAGCTGCCCGGTACGCTGAAATGTGTTCCAGGACCTCAGAACAAATGACCAGATCGACACTTTTATCTTTAAACGGGAGATCCAGGACATTCGCAGACGCAAGTGCCCAGAGCCCCCCACCGTGTTCGCCGAGACGGTCGTGGAGCCGGAGCCGGTCCCTGGCGGCATGCAGGTCATCGAAATTCAAATCGACCCCGATGGCTGCCGCTTCCCGGCATTGATAGGCTGCACTGGTATGACGGCCGGAACCGCATCCAATATCCAGGATCTTATAACCGGGCTTGACCGCCAGCCGATTGAAGTCAACGGTGACCATCGATGACCTCCAGGTAGGCAGTCACGGTTTTCTCAGCGGCTCTTTCCCAGGTAAAATGCTTTTGAACCCTTCGATAGCCTGCCATTCCCAATTCCTTGGCCCGATCCGGATTGTTGAGGAGTTCTCCGATAGCGCCTGCCAGGGCCGCCGAATTTGCCGGCGGTACCAGGATGCCGGCATCCCCGACAACTTCCGGCAGGGCGCCTCCCGTGGTACTGATTACCGGAACGCCGCAGGCCATGGCCTCACCCACCGGCAGGCCGAATCCCTCATATACTGACGGAACGACCGCGACAGTCGCCCTGGCGTATTGCCGCACAAATTGCCGCGCGTCGATCCTGCCGGTGAAATTGATGCGGTGACCGATGCCCAGTTTTCGGATCAGATTGACGATATTTCCGTCATTTTTGGGCTCCCCGACGACGGTAATGTTGATATGCTGGCTTTTTTCCAACTCCGCCACCGCATGCAGCAGAAAGGCCAGTCCTTTCAGGGGGGTGTCGGCGCTGTTGGTTACTATCACCCGGTTTTTTTCCCGCTCGATCTGATCGATGGGATAAAAAAGCTTCGTATCGATGCCGTTGGGGACAATGCTGAATTTGTTCGCCGGAATGCGGAAATCGCGGCTGATGTCCTTTTGGGCCGAGTCTGACACGGTAATGATGCGGGCAAGGGACCTGGCCACCCGTTTTTGCATCCCGATAAAGGAATACCACCGCCACGCTTTGATCTTCTTTAGCGGTGAGGAAACCGACCGGATGGCGATTCTCCTGTCTACGGTGATCGGGTGATGGATGGTTGCAATGGTGGGAATTCGCTGTTTCAGGGCCCAGAGCCCATAAGACAGGCTCTGGTTATCGTGCACGATATCATAAGCACCCAACCTGGATCTTAAGTACAGGTAAGCCCTTAGCCCAAATGTGAATGGCTCCGGGAATCCCATTGTGGAAACCCCCAGCCACTCCATCAGATTGATGGGATCCGCAAGTTCTCCCAGGGACGGCACCCGAAAAGGATCCTGGGGGTCATACAGATCCAGGCCCTTTAGATAATGCAGGGGGATATCGTCATCCAACTGCAGGTCCGGTGGGCCGGATACGATCGCGACCCGGTGCCCCAGATCTTTGAGCGCCCGGCTCAAATTCTTCAAGTATACCCCCTGGCCGCCGCAGTGTGGATTGCTGCGGTAACTCAACAGGCAGATTTTCAATGGCGATCGTGTTCTCATCGGTGCCTTCAATTACAGGGTCGTTGTCGGCTTCGTCAAGGGATATTTATCAGAATTGGAAGGCCGACAGGTGAAATCTTGTTTTAAGTTTTTGGGAAGACGACCGCCGGATCGTCGAATCGGGATGGTGAAAATCCCCTTTAATTACTAAAGTTTCCCCGAAAATTGTCGATAGTAGGCTTATCAACTCTGCACCTCTACGCCGCAGTTCAGCTGAGCCGTATGGATGGATGTCACATGGATGAATTGAAATCGGAAACGATTCTCTTTGTCGACGACGAAGAGAGTATCTTAAACGTCGCCAGTGAGTTTTTCAAGCGCAAGGGCTACCAGGCGCTGACGGCCAGAAACGGCGTCGAAGCCCTGGAAATACTCCAAACTGAAAATGTGGATTGCTGCTTCACCGATATCAACATGCCCGAAATGAACGGTCTCGATTTGGCTGAGACCATCAGGTTGCGGGACAACACCATGCCGGTAATTGTCATGACCGGTTATCCTTCCCTCGAGAATACGATCCAGACGATCAAAAACGGTGTGGTCGATTTTCTGATAAAACCCGTCAATCTCAATCAAATGGAGCTTTGTATGCGCCGCGTGTTTCGGCAGCGGGCGCTGTTTATAGAGAATATATTGTTGAAACAGGAGGTTCAGGGAAAAGAACGGCTGGAAAAGCTGAACCGGGAACTATTGTCCAAGGTTGAAGAACTGCACACTTTAAACAAGATAATGGGCAGTTTTACATCGATTGTCTCCACGGCCGATGTGTTTAAACGTGCCGTCGATACAGCCCTTGAGATCACCCGCGCCGACAAGACCATGTTTTACGTGATCAACGAGTCGGTCAACCAGCCCTTTGAAGTGGCTTCGGCTGATCGCAACACGCGCACTGCTGAAGCGCCGGCAGGTGAAACACCCGGTCCGTGTTTCGATTCGGAGTCGTTTCACGGTTTGATTATGGAAGTTGCTTCCGATGAAATTCCGCTGTTAATATCCAACAATACGGGTGCCCGTGGGCTGCCATCGGAGATAAGGTCTGCCATGGCAGTGCCGCTGAAAATACGCGACAAGGTTTTTGGCGTTCTGACGGCCTGCATCAGCGAGGGAGACCTGCGTTTTACGGAGAAAAATCTGTTTTATCTTGCTTTTATGGCCAAAAGCATCGCCAATGCAATTGAAAATTTGGCCCTGTATGAAAATATTTACGAAAACCTGTTTGCCACTCTTTACGCGTTTGTCAATGCCGTGGAAGCACGCGATCTGTATACCCGCCAGCATTCGAGTCGCGTAACGGGGTTGTCAATGATTATCGGCAAGCAGATGGGCTGCAGCGGTGAAGAACTGGATATCCTGAATTTTGCCGGCCACCTTCACGATATCGGCAAAATCGGAATCCGGGATGATATCCTGCTGAAACCCGGACGCCTCACCAAGGAAGAATTTGAAAAGATCAAAGAACACCCGATAATCGGTGCCAACATCCTCGAGCAGATGGGATTTTGGGAAAAAGAGCGCCAGATTATCCGATGTCACCACGAGCGCTATGACGGCACGGGCTACCCGGACGGGCTGAAGCAGGAGCAGATTCCCCTGCTGGCGCGGATTATGTCGGTCGCTGACGTTTACGATGCAATGGCTTCGGATCGTGCCTACCGCAAACGCATGGAAGAAGAGGTTATACTCAAGATTATCAATGATGGGATCGGCACCCAATTCGATCCGCAGGTCGTGGCAGCTTTTCAAAAAGTCTATAACCAGGGCACCATTTTGGCCTATATGAAAACCGGCCGCCTGAAGGATCTGGACCAATATCAGGCAGCTCAAACCCCAGCCTAGCGCGCCCGACTTCCAATCGTATCCCCGACTCTTTGCTTTCCTGAAGCCCGCGTCACCATCTGCGGACGACTGCCTACCAATGGCAGGCCGGAAGACTAAAACAGCGCCGCAGATCGGCACTTGCATTCATTGATTTTATTATTTATAATAATTTAAGGAGGTTGAGAATTTATGAGAGGTGACCTGCAGAAAACTGATTTGTGATTTGGTCGGGGCGAGAGGATTTGAACCTCCGACCCCTTGAACCCCATACCAGTCGCGGGTTTCTTTTTAACCTATTGAAATTATATAATATATTAGTTTAATTAGCATTGTCGTGTATAAACAATATATATAAAATAATTAAAAAAATTAATTTACGACACAATCCGTCACAAAATCCTTTCTTTGATCCTGAATCCAACCAAAAAATCTTAATTCCCAGCGGTCCCACCTTTATCATGTCTGGTCGAACCTATATTAAATATTCACCTTTATAACCGACTGATATTTATCAAAATTTCCAACCTGTCCATGCTTTGCGACCTTAACCGGGGCAAAACTATCCAAAAAAAAATGGTCAAAGGGGGGGAAAAACAACAAGGAGAAAATGAGAATGTTAAATTAGGTAGGACAGGTAGTGAAGGTCGGATTAAATTAATAATATCAGATATATATACACGTCCAACCTATCTGTGCTAACCAGTTTAGGTTGTTTCAAGAGGCTAAAAGGGAGCTTCTATCTCATCTTCTACTATTTCAGATGCTTCAGGTGCTTCAGGCCAATCATAACCTTGCATATTGGATATTTTTTCAAAATACTCCCTGCACTCCTTTAATGGAGGGAATACCCAATGGGGTACTCTTTTCATTTCAGTAATATATGTCTCCAAATTTTTATCCCATTCCTTCACTTCGGCTTCAATTTTTTTTGTAATAGGGTATTGCGCGGGAAGTAATTTTGCCAGCTTCATACCCAAGGTAGTTTGCATTCCTCGATAAGATACTCCAGCTTTCCCTGCTGCTTTGATATAATGATCATAAACCGCTGTTTTTATAACAACCCCCCAGTCACCATCTGTCGAGGGCAGGGGACTATCGCACAATATATGAAACCACCAGGCTTGAATCGGATCCATTGAAAATATTTTTTGCTCTCTCAATCCTTCTGTGTCCGGCACATTCCGAATCTCAAAATCTACTAAATCCATTTGTAATAAATCGTGCAACATTGCTGAATATCCACCATTGTCCATTTGCTCTTGAATTAATCTGAAATATTCTTGGTCCTGTTTGTGCTGTTCGCCAACATCTGCGATGAAAAACCGTCTTTCATCTAACCCAGAGGGTGCGACCCAATCTGAGTTTGAAGCCATCATAACATGCAGCATGTTTTTTGTAATAACGACATCTTTTCCTTTTGGTTCTATAACCAGAGTCGGTTCTGTAATAAGTCCCTTCAGCACTCCCTCTCCGCGCTTATCACCTGCCCAAAAAGCTTCATCGGCAAATAGGAAGATGCAATCCCTGAGGTGTGAATTAAAATTGCCAGTAAGATGCTTGCCCGAAAAAATATGGAGAAAATTTTGTCCAAACAATTTACCAAATAACTTTCCCAGGATACTTTTGCCGACCCCCCTTTTCCCTCTCATAACAAGGGCGACTTCAGAAGGCTTATCCGGATGTTGAACCGCAAAAGCAAGCCACTTTATAATATATTCATAGAGGTCGGCTTTCCCCTGACAGATATTTTCTTTAATATGGTCATCGAGCAGTGACCAGTCGCCTTTTTTTGGAGAAAGTGGCCACCCTTTCCACAGATTATAAAAACCTGGATGGTCGCCTTTTGGGTCCAGTATAATTCCATCATATTGGCGGCGCTCTTGGTGATTCAACCAGGCAGTGCCTTTTGGTTGTTTTTTAGGAATTCCCCGACTGTCGAAGGCTGTAAGAACATATTCATTTGAATAGAACTCCCTGAAATGCGTAAAACTCGAACTGGTCAAAATTTTCCTATTCAAAACGTGGTCATGTTCTTCATTAAAGACCAAAGTTTTTCCGCCGTCCCTGGAAACAAAATGCTTTTTGTTCAAATTTTCTACAAAGGAAGGGGTACTGCAGCCATCATTCTTTCCATTGTAGGCGGATTTAAGACATTTTATAGCCTCATTGATTGAAAATGGCGGTTGGCAGTTTTTAGCTTTTTCCAGGACTAATATTTTTGCCTCTTCCAGAGTAAGGCCCTTTTTTTTAAGGCTCCGGGCATAATTAAATACAGCATTGTCTCTTTCCCCCTTCTGCACCCCATCGATACTGGGCCTTTTGTTACTAACTGACGTTTTATCCGAGTCCTGATTAAAAAATCGCACCATTTCTTTTGTCATTCCTGACAGTTTTCCTGTACCTTCTACTGCAGGATTAATATTTTCCCACTTGTAATATTTTTCAGAATCATAGGGTGAGGGAGCAACAATTATATAACCGCCATCGGCTTTAAGATCGACCCCTTTAAGGCCGTTGTAATTTGAACATGTTTTGAATCCGTTTTTTTCAACAGGGTACTTAAAAAAAGCATGAAAACCCCTCCCTGTTTTCTGCATTATCGAAACAGGTAGCTTACCGACTGCATTTTCCAATGAAGGTCGGGCCTCCTGACTATCAAAATCAACAACCACTAAATCGGAAATTTTTCCCGTAACGACCCCTATTCGAGCTTCAGGGTATCTTTTCCACCATGTCCTTACCTGCTCTTTGGTCGCCCGTTCGTTTTGAAAAGATTTCCATTTGATACATGGTGCTTTTTTGTCTGGCTGTATAGGGATAACCGACCAGCCTAAATCCGCATATATCAATGCTGCCATTACCAAATTATTCTTTTGTTTATCATTATCGATCATAATGATTCTCCAAAAAGTCGAAGACGTCTGATTTCTTAAACCGAACCATGGTCCGAGGCCTTTTCCCTCCCCTACTGGGGCACTGCCACCTGACGCATGGCAGCTGGCCTCGATCCGCCATCTTATAAACAAGGGGCAGGCTGCAGCGCAGGATTTTACGTACATCCTGTGCGTTAAGCAGAGGCTCTATCTCAAAGGCTTCCTTTTCCATGTGGACTAATCCCCGGCATAATCTTCAGATCCTCAGATTATTACCTGACAATTTGCTCCTCTACTGAATTCACCAGTTCTTTAATTTTTAGATCGATATGAGGGGGCACTGGCCGCGATCCAGCGAGCATCGAGCATACATATGAATAATTAAGCTTCAATGCCCTGGAGACTTCGGTGAGCGGGATGTCATTGATTCTGAAAATGTTTCTAGCCGGGTGTGCATTTGGTTTTGCTTTTTTAAGTTTTTCCATGTCGACCTCCTTTTTTAGGCCAAAAAAAAGGCGGACCACCCCCCTACTGAGGGTGATTCGCCTTTCTATTCTTTCTAAGTTACTTGGGCCGGGAGAGGATCTTTGCCTTTCCCATTAATATCAATTGTAATGTGTTTATACCGGGTTGTAAAACGGAAAAAAATCTTTTTTTAAAAATGAATTAAATGAGATGGGAGTTCAAATATGCCAGAAGCTTTATGATAAATTCAAATTAATCCACATTAAAATATTAATCGGCAAACAGCCCCATATGCCCCGGCATGACTCCGTGATTCGTCCTACACGGGCCAAGATAATTAATCCGAATGGGATGACAGGGGTATTTTTTTCAAATGGCGTAAATCAAGTCAGAGGGCCATGGTGCATGATCCAGTCATCCCTGTTGCAACAGACAATAGATTTTGAATAACCTGATGAAAATCAGGTGCATGAAAAATCAAGGATCTTGGCCCATGGCCCCTTTTTTTAATACACGGGATAAAATACACATCCCCATGTGATTAGCTGTCCCAGAAACGGACTGGACGAGAGTATTTCACGAATGGGGTAACATGGGTTAATCCCGCTTGTCCGGTATGGAAATTTGGTTTTGTTCTAAACGCGCGCGTTAAACGTCTTGAAAGTAATTATTTAAAACTGATTATTGGCGGCTAAAAAGGTATTGAAGGCGCGTGGTGCCGGGGATAAAAAGTTCATTCCGAGGGTCGAGTTTCTTTCGCCCTTACCATGGCGTAGAGTTGCTGGCAGTGATAACCTTGCCCCCATGCGCCTTTGCCCATCGTTTGAAGACTGCAGCTTTGAATCTTTTGTTGACATCGCTGAAAACACTAAGATATACGGAAAGTACTTGTAATCTAAAAAAAATATCAAAAAAACTGCATACCTGAAGTGCTTGTGATCGATAGAGCATTACATTGGCTTATGAGGCTCACAAGATTTATCGCTTTATTATTGTGACATGAAATCCTGGATATTAACGGAAAGCATAGCATTGTGCTGGTATTCCAAATCGCACGGATCGCCAGGTTCAAGAGAATATAAATGGAAACTGTCATGTAAAGGCCGCAGATAAATGGTCGCCGAAAATGAGAATCAAATAGCCCTGAGAATGTGGATCATGGCGGGCCTTAAAATCCCAGAAGTTTGTAATTTGAAAGGTGACGCTGGGTACCTCCTCAATAATATGATTGCCAAATACACACTTTTCGCAGATCATTATTCAATCTCAAAGGCAGCCTTTCAGAAGTTAAAAAAAGACAGAGTAAATTTGAATGAGATTCATATAAGACGCAAGTTTTATGGAAAGACGAAACCTTTTATGTACGAACACTCTATACCCGCTACAATAATCAGAACTGAAATGATACAGAGCGATAAATCCGTGACAACAATTAAAAAGATACTGAAGCAAGCAGGGAAAGTAGCCTTGATACTTAGAACAGAAGATAAAATGCTGAAGGACGCAAAACTTGCATGGAAAATGCCTCCGGGTTGGAAGTTGGGTGACGATCCGGAAGCACGATATAAAGCTGTGGGAATACAAATAAGCGGGAAGTTGCTCCGGGTTGGCGGAGCCGTGGTTCGATGAATAGTCTGTTTTATAAGCGATACAACTCATTCTTATGACCAAAAAGGAAAGCCACGAAAGATAGACCAAATTATTTAAAACTCATTATAGATTATCGTCTCAGTGGAAACTAAACCGAAGAAGGCTGCACTGACATATATATTAATAATTTTGGCAGAAAAATTCTTCTCCGGAATCAGAATGGGACCACCGATTTAATTCCGAACCAATATCACCGGTGCAGATCGATACCAATGCCACCGGTAAAAGTTTACCATTTTATTCAAATCAATCAGGAAAAACTTTTCATTTAATTTTTCTCATTCCCC
>Ga0209052_1000034_pt1 | contig 85538 bp, 80 predicted proteins | sample WorMetHEROISLAND_2_FD_187409 | JGI IMG/M metagenome (GOLD analysis project Ga0209052, IMG submission 187409) | Marine gutless worms symbiont microbial communities from Max Planck institute for Marine Microbiology, Germany - Olavius sp. 4 HERON... | ecosystem: Host-associated > Annelida >...
AGTCGCGTAATGCATTGAGATAAGCATTAACATTGGAATAAGCCGGCCTTTAACTTCAAATTACTAACAGCTATCACTATAGTTTTCAATTTATGGCCCAAAAAGGCAATTATTAGAGGTAGCCTTTGGTATTAAATATCCGGGGATAAATATGCCTGGCGAGGAACAATTATTATCAGCAGATAAATATATACCTGTTGAAGGTTTGCCTCGGGATCCTATCCAGACGAAGCAAGTTGCGGAAAAGCAGGCCATCGAAGAGCCCCCAGGAAATGCCAACTTCGAAAAGACCGAGGTCAGAGCTGCAGCTGGATTAGACAATGACTGGTCGACAGGTCAGTCGGTACTAGGGGACTATATTGTGGAAAAAATCCTGGGTGAGGGTGGGATGGGGATAGTGTACCTGGTACGAAGCTATTCTACGGGGCAAAGCTTCGCAGTCAAGAGAGCAAAGATCACGGGCGTCGAATCCCAGCGTCTCTTTTTTTCAGAGCTTCAGACCTGGATCGATTTGCCGGAATATCCTCACCTGGTAGCCTTTCGTTTCTTCAGGGCCGTGGGAAGCGAGATTGCGATTTTTGCGGAGTTCGTGGAGGGAGGCAGTCTGCAGGATTGGATTGCCGAGAGATGGCTTTATGAAGGAGGATCCGCGGAGGCACTCAAGAGGATGCTCGATATTGCGATTCAGTTTGCGTGGGGTCTGGATGCGGCCCATCAGAAGGGGATGGTCCATCAGGATGTGAAACCGGGCAATGTATTGATTGCTTCTGATGAGACCGTCAAGGTCAAAGGGGTTAAGGTGACGGATTTTGGGCTGGCCCGTGCGAGGTCCAGGGCAGAAGCAATCATCGGTGAGGTTACGAGACAGGATGCCTTGGTGAGTCATGCGGGTGGATATACGCCTGCGTTTTGCTCCCCCGAGCAAGGGCAAGGATTGAAGCTTTCGCTCAAGTCAGACCTGTGGAGTTGGGGGGTTTCGGTGCTTGCGATGTTCAGAGGCGGGGTTTTCTGGCAATTGGGTCAGGTTGCACCGCTAGCGCTCGAAGACTACGTGAAGGAGGGGGCAGAAGACAGATCGATTCCCAAGATGCCTGCTTCTTTAGTTGAACTGTTGCGGCAGTGTTTTCAGAGCGAACCTGAAAAGCGTCCTGAAAGCATGGGAGAGATATCAGCAAGGCTCCAGGAGATCTTTAAGGAGTGTACGATTAGGAAGGAAACGTATCATAGGTCCAGGCCGCCGGTGACAGAGCCTTTGGCTGGAGGGCTAATGAGCGAGACCGTTGCCATCCATGACCGGGGGACGAGCAAAGGTGTACGGAGGGAGGATCCGCGCAAATATCTTATTGCAGCCTTGGAGGCTGGAGGCAGGGATTCGGGGGAGGCAGAGGATTTCCTGTTACCACGGGAGGGATCTCTCAGGGCACAGGCCATTGGGGATCTTGCGGCCTATGAAGAGGCCCAGGGTCTCTTTGAGCAACTAATCAGCTCTGGCCGGAAGGAGCTTGAGCCGAAATTGGCGAAACTGCTGGTGGATAAGGCCTTGGTTCATGACAATCTGGGGGATCTTGCGGGGAGTGCTTCACTCTTTGACAAGGCCATTCAGATCCATGAGCGGCTGGTAAACAGGGAAGGACGCTCTGAGCTGGCTAACGACCTTGCGATGAGTTACATGTACAAAGCGTGTGCTATAAGCGCGTTAGGAGACAGCCGTGCTGCGGTGGACCTTCATGAGAAGGCTATTCAGATCTTTGAGCGGCTTGTGAAACGGGAGAGACACTCTGAGTCGGCTAATTATCTTGCGCTAATTTACACGAACAAAGCGAATGCTGTAAGCGAGCTAGGAAACAAGCGCGCTGCAGTAGTCATCTATGACAAGGCCATTCAGATCTATGAGCGACTGGTGAGCAAGGAGTGGCGCACTGAACTGGCTATCGCCCTAGCGATGGTTTATATGAACAAAGCCCTTGCTGTAAGCGCGCTAGGAGACAACCGCGTTGCGGTGGACCTCTACGACAAGGCCATTCAGGTCCGTGAGCGGCTGGTGACCAGGGGGGGACGCTCTGAGTTGGCTAACGACCTTGACCTAGTTTACCTGAACAAAGCGCTTGCTGTAAACGCGTTAGGAGACAGCCGCGCTGCGGTGAACCTCTTTGACAAGGCCATTCAGATCTATGAGCAGTTGGTAACCAGGGAGGGACGCTCTGAGCTGGCCAACGCCCTTGCAACGGTGTACATGAGCAAAGCGACCGTTGTAAATGGGTTAGGAGACGGCCGCGTTGCGGTGAACCTCTTTGACAAGGCCATTCAGATCTATGAGCGGCTGGTGAACAGGGAGGGACGCTCTGAGCTGGCTAACACCCTTGCGATGGTTTACATGAACAAAGCGGGTGCTGTGAGTGAGTCCGGAGACAGCCGCGCTGCGGTGAACCTCTTTGACAAAGCTATTCAGATCTGCGAGCGGCTGGTGATCAGGGAGGGACGCTCTGAGCTGGCCAACGGACTTGCGATGGCTTACACAAACAAAGCGATTGCTGTAAGCGATTTAGGAGACAGCCGTGCAGAGGTGGACCTCTATGAGAAGGCCATTCAGATCTATGAGCGACTCGTATACAAGGAGGGACGCCCTGAGCTGATTGGGGAGTTATCTTGGGTTAAATTGAACAAAGCAGAGGTATTGCAAGATTTAGGCGACATCCAAAAAGCGAAGAACGAGGCCCAAGCCGCCATTCGTGTTTTGCGTGCAGAAGTAAAAAGAACAGGTCGAGCCGATCTTAGGGGTATTTTGGAATGGGCTGAAACCGATTTGGGGATGCTTTTGAAATGAGCTGTGAGGTCAAGGAACAGAATCGACTAAGGCTAGTGGGCAACAATTTACTTTCAGATAGATTTGGGTAGGACTGGTGGGCAAAGAAAATAGCGGATTTAGTATAATTTTTGGACTGAAGTTCAAATATCAGACTGAATACGGGTCCAGGCGAGATACCGACCATTTCTCACGCTCAGGGCTCTATCGCTATAACGCTTGTCTCCAAAAGGTTTGAGACAGTCGCTGCCCACCGGTTGTTTGTGTGGCATATTTTGTGCTTTTTAGATCCTTAAATGCCTGGATAGAGGTCCACAACTCTCGATCAAAAACCGGGGAAGATCAGCACAGCAGTCATTGCCATTTACACAGAGAAATCCGTTAATTTATCGAAAAGAGTTCATCATGGCAGAACACCGGAAAATACTTTGCAATAAATGCAAATCGCATGACTTTGACTATGATGATTACTGGAAAGAGTATTCCTGCAAAAAGTGCGGCTGGATAGTTGATGATGCTCAAAAAATTTCTGCATTAGACAAGGATTTCAGCGGTCCTATTGATAAACCCAACAGAGATGGGCATTTCGACGACTCTCAACAACTAAAGGAAAATGCTTGGGGAAAAGATGCACAAAAGGAACATGTCGTTGATGCTTCCGATACTGTAATGGTCCCTGCGGTGGAGCCGGATGAGGAACAAGAAAAGGTCGATCATGGAGAGACGGTATTCGCATCCGAAAAGACTGACGATAGCGTAGAGGAAATTAAGGAAGCAGAAGGTGAGGTTCCCGTAGAATGGAATGTCGGTGATGTGATCCTAAACCTGTATGATGTGACCGGTGTTTTAGGCGAAGGGGGCATGGGCAAAGTCTATAAGGTGCATCACCGAAACTGGAATATAGATCTTGCGGTCAAAAGCCCTTTGCCCGAAGCCCTCTCAAGGGCCGGGGGAAAGGAGAACTTCATTCGGGAGGCGGAAACGTGGGTTAACCTCGGCCTGCACCCCAACACGGTAGCCTGCTTTTACGTTCGAACTTTGGGTGACATTCCACGGGTATTTGCCGAGTTTGTGGACGGAGGCAGCCTGAAGGACTGGATCGGCAGCGGGAGGCTCTACGAGGGCGAACACGACGAGGCATTGGAGCGAATTCTGGATATCGCCATCCAGTTTGCCTGGGGCATTGACTATGCCCACCAGCAGGGATTGGTGCACCAGGACATCAAACCGGCCAACGTGATGATGACGGTTGAGGGAACCGCCAAGGTGACGGACTTTGGCTTGTCCAAGGCGCGGCCGGTGTCAGGTGCTACGGCTTCGATGGCGAAGGATCAAAGCATTCTGGTAACCACCGGGGGCATGACGGAGGCCTATTGTTCCCCGGAGCAATGGGAAGGAAAACCCTTGAGCCGCAAGACGGACATATGGAGCTGGGGTGTTTCGATTCTCGATATGTTCATAGGAGGGATGAGTTGCCAGTTGGGCTTTACAGCAGCGGAGGCTCTGGAGGGTTATGTCGAGCATGGAATTGATGATGAAGAAATCCCCTCAATGCCTTCCTCTGTTTCAGCTTTATTGAGGCGATGTTTCTATAAAAACCCTGACACCCGCCCGGCAACAATAGCTGAGGTGGCTGATCAATTGAAAACTATCTATGAGGAGAAAATCGTCCGTACGTATACCCGGCCAACGCCTGATTTGTTAAAGTTGCAGGCGGATGGCTTGAGCAACAAAGGCGTCTCCTATTTTGATTTGGGCAAAAAAGAAGATTCGGTTTCGTGCTGGCAGAAAGCCCTGGAAATAATTCAGATGCACCCCGAGGCGACCTATAATATGTCATTAGTTCAATGGAGAGATGGAAAGATAGATGATCTTGAGATATTGAGGCGCCTTGATAACTGCGGGAAAAATCCAGGGTTGTATAGACAAAAGCTCGCAGAACTAAGGTCATTTATTCATGCAGAAAGACTAGATTTTAACGCCGCGAGAGATGTTTTAAAAGATTTCCAAGGTAGCTATGAAAACCTCTTTATAGGTAAGGATATAGATAAAATTCGATCTGTTCACGCCGGGGGGGCGCATACTGAATCGGTTAGTTCAGTAGCTATCACCGCAGACGGCAAGCGTGTGGTTTCTGGTAGCAGTGCTGGGACTATTCGGATTTGGGATGTAGAAACAGGCTCATGTATCCGTAGAATGGATGGGAATACTGGTACGGTACAAGCCGTAGCGATCACCCCTGACGGCAGGTGTGTGGTTTCGGGCGATGGCTCTGTCATTCGGTTATGGAATCTTGAGGCTGGCCAGTTTATTCGCACCATGGAGGAGCTTCATGGTAGGACGAACTCAGTAAGCCTGATCCGCTCAGTTGCCATAACTCCTGATGGTAAGTTTGTGGTTTCGAGGCATAGGGATAAGACCGTTCGAGTGTGGGAGTTTAAAACCGGTCGATGTATTCGATTTTTGAAGGAGCAAACTGGTTCGGTTAGATCAGTAGCTATTACTCCTAAAGGAAGTCATGTGGTTTATTGCAGTGATATGTCCATCCGAGTGTGGGAGCTTAAAACAGGCAAATGCATCAGCACTATGGAGGGGCATACTGGTAGGGTTAACTCAGTCGCCATTTCCTCTGACGGCAAGTATGTGATTTCGGGCGGCAACGATATGGTGCTCAGAGTGTGGGAGCTTAAAACAGGCGAATGCATCAGCACTATGATGGGGCATACTGGTAGGGTTAACTCAATCGCCATCTCCTCTGACGGCAAGTATGTGATTTCGGGCGGCAACGATATGGTGCTCAGAGTGTGGGAATTCAATACTAACCGATGTATCCGAACCATGAAGGGGCATACATTCGCTATCTTCTCGGTAACTGCGAGCACTGATGGGAAATATGCTATTTCATGTAGCCACGACAACACGCTACGATTATGGAATCTTGATTCTGGCCGGTGTATGCGCAGCATAGAGGGATTTCCTGGTCTGAGTCAGGCACACCAAGAGATCATAGCTCATAATGGCAAACACGTGGTTTCGTGCAGCGGGTTGAAGGTCCTTAGGATTTGGAAAATCCCTGTTAATAATACTTATCAAGCAGATCTCATGCTGACATTACCAAAAGGATTCAAGAAAATAAAACAAGAAATTGATATCCTTAATCAGGCAATCAATCAGGCACAGCTGCTTTATGACGAAGGAAATTACAGAGAATCTTTTTTAACACTTTATGAAATTTGGAAGGGTACCGGATTTAGTGATATGGACTCTATAGATAAACTTTACTCGAGTCTCATGAAAAAAGGAAAGACAAAAGGCCTTAATTTTTCCTTTCAGAAAAGATTCATGGAAGAGCAAACTCATCCGATTACATCGGTAGCTATTACTTATGACGGACGGTATTTAGCCTCGGGTAGCGATGACCCTGTCCTTCGAGTATGGGAGCTTAAGGCAGGTCAATGCATTAGCATTATGGAGGGACATAGTGATCGGATCAACTCAGTAGCCATCTCCCCTGACGGCAAGTATGTGGTCTCGGGTAGTAATGACAGGGCTCTTCGGGCATGGGAGTTTAAGACAGGCCAATGCATTAGTATTATGGAGGGGCATAGTGAATTGGTTAATTCAGTAGCCATTTCCTCTGACGGCAAGTATGTGGTTTCAGGAAGTGGGGATCATATCGTCAGGATGTGGGAGCTTAAGACCGGCCGGTGTATTCACATCATGGAGGGGCATACTGACAGCGTCTTTTCCATAACTATCACCCCTGACAACAGCCGGGCAGTTTCAGGAAGCAGGGACTACACGCTCAGGGTGTGGAATCTTGAGACAGGCCATTGTATCCAAACTATGGATGGGAATATTAATTATAATGTCTTATCACTAGCTATCTCCCCTGACGGCAAACGCATAGTTGAAGGCAGCGAGGACAACGCCCTCCGAGTGTGGGATTTTGAGAAGGATAGATATATACTCATTATGGGAGGACATACTGGGAAGGTTAAATCAGTAGCCATTACTCCTGACGGTAAGTACGCGGTCTCGGGCAGCTGGGACCATACCGTCCGGGTCTGGGATCTCAAAGGGAATCGGTGTAAATACAACATGAGGGGACATACTGATAGTGTCGAGTCAGTTTCTGTCACCCGTGACAGTGAGTATGCGATCTCGGGCAGCAGGGATAAAACTATCCGTGTATGGAATCTTAACACCGGCCAGTGTATAAGTGTCATAAAGGAGCTTTCTGATTGTGTAACCTCACTTGCAATCACCCCTGACAGTGGATATGCAGTCTCGGGCGGCGATGACAAGACCATTCGGATATGGGAACTCAAGACGGGTCGATGTGTCAATATAATGAAGGGGCACACTGATCGGATTAACTCAGTAAGCATAACCCCTAATGGCAGATATGCAGTCTCGGGTGGCGATGACAAAACCATTCGGATATGGGAACTCGAGACGGGTCGATGTGTCAGTACATTGGGGGGGCACACTGATCGGATTAACTCAGTAAGCATAACCCCTAATGGCAGATATGCAGTCTCGGGCGGCGATGACAAAACCATTCGGATATGGGAACTCAAGAAGGGTCGATGTGTCAGTATAATGGAGGGACATACTGATCGGGTAAATTCAGTAGCCATCACGCCTGGTGGTTGGTATGCGATATCGGGTAGCGATGACCAGACTATTCGAGTCTGGGATCTTCAGAAAGGCCAATATAATGGAACTATGAAGGGAAATTCTAGCTGGAGTGTCCGATCAGTTAAAATTACTCATGATGGAAGGCGTGTCATTGAAGGCAGCATGGACAATACCCTCCGGGTTTGGGATCTTGAGACTGGCTGGTGCATCACCACTATGGAGGGGCATACTGATCGGGTAAACTCAGTGGCCATTAGCTCTGACGACAGATATGTAGTCTCAGGCAGCATGGACAAGACTATTCGTGTATGGGACCTCAAGACGGGCCGTTGTATAAGCACAATAAACGGGCACACAAATGAGGTCTTCTCTGTAAACATTTCTCATGACAGCAGGTATATAGTTTCGGGTAGCCGGGACATGACTGTACGAGTTTGGGAACTCATCTGGGATTTGGAATTTGATTAGCGAAGTTATTGAACTCATGATGTTCTGGCGACAAGGAAAGTTAGTGAAAGATTCGAAACAATTTATTGACATCCTCAATCGTCTGTAATGTGCCGTATTCATGCCGGTTGGCAATTTTCAGATTATTAGCCTCAGCAATATCATTCCAAACATTGGAGATACTATATGTTCACCGAAAAAGCCCAGGTGATAATTGATCTGGCAAAGGACTGCGCGTTTGCACAAGCGAAGGAAAAATTGGATATCGAGTCGCTGCTGGCTGCGGTGGGGAGCGATGCCGAGGCGGGGGTGCGCCTGGCGGAGTGCATTGCCAACGGTGACGTTGCCGCAATTCGGGCCAAATGCCCGGAGCTGGGACAGCCGGCACCCTGCCCCGGCAAACTGGACCTGGCCGAGCCGCTGCGGAAAGTTATCACCAGCGCCGCGGAGCTGGCCTCCGGTGAAGGGGTTCCGGATCGTGTGCACCCCGGTTTGATTGACACGCTCCATCTGGTCTGTGCCATCGCCGTATCGCCGGAAGCGTGCCGATTGCTGGGCGGTCTTGTGCCCCTTGCCCGGGAAGATGCCTTGCGTATTTTAACCGCATGGTACCAGGACGCGGGGATCTCGGTCTCCATTTCGACCCTGGTGAGCAAGTTGCGCGGATTACGATCCGAGCTGTTGGCGAGAATATTCGGCCAGGACCACGCCGTTCACACCTTCATTGAGGGACTTTACAATGCCGAGGTGACCGCCGCGACCGATAAGGAGAGAAAAAGATCGGCGGCCGTCTTTGTGTTTGCCGGTCCGCCTGGCGTCGGCAAGACATACATGGCCGAGCTTTGCGCTTCTTTTTTGGAACGGCCGTTCAAGCGCTTTGACATGACGGGCTACACGGATCACCAGGCCCAAACTCAGCTAGTCGGTTGGGCTCCGAGCTACAAGGCGGCACAATCGGGTCTGCTCACCGGATTTGTTGAGAAAAATCCCAATGCCATATTGCTCTTTGATGAAATCGAAAAAGCTCATTTGACTACCGTTCAACTCTTCTACCAGATCCTGGATGCGGGGCGTCTCGAGGACAAGTTCACCGAGCACGATATCAGTTTTCGAGATACCGTCATCATTTTCACAACCAACGCGGGGCGCGGCCTGTATGACAATCCAAACAAGGTCGGAATCAGTGCCGCCAACGCAGGCTACCATAAAAGAACCATTCTCAGTGCCCTGGAGAACGAAAAGAATCCTGCCGACGGCAAGCCGTCTTTCCCTCAACCGATCTGCTCCCGTCTGGCACAGGGATACCCGATCATGTTCAACCACCTGGGTATCAACGAACTCGAACGGATTTGCGCCGCCGAGATGGCGCGCACGGAAACCTTGCTCGAGAGGCAGTTTTTTAAAAATGTGAGCCACAATCCCAGGCTGCCCATTGCCCTGGTTTTTCGGGAAGGGGGGCGGGTGGATGCGAGGCAGTTGCGGTCTGAAGCAGAAACATTTGTCAAAGCAGAGCTGTTCAAGTACAGCAGCCTTTACACAGAAGACAAACTGGAAGACGTTTTCGAAGAAATCGACAGTATTCGCTTCGAAATCGAAGGCGACGCAAAAAACCTCGATCCGGAAGTGCACGCCCTGTTCGAATCTCCGGAAAAGCCCAAGGTACTCCTGGCGGCAAATACAAAATTTGCGTCAATATGCGAGCAAAGTATCCCCGAGATTCATTGGTTTCCGGTCTCGTCCGCCACAGATGTCATGGATGTGCTGTCCACCGAGGACATCGACATGGTGTTGCTGGACATCTGGATTCGCCGGGACATGAGCGCCCCGGGCGTCAGTTCTAAAGATTACGATTTACAATCTGAGAATGTGGGAGCCACCACAGTGAATCAGGACCTGGATTTTATACCACTTTCGGCCCGGGCCCTTGAGGAGGGCCGGGAAATTCTGAGCAAGGTTCACGAACGTTTTCCCCAAACCCCGGTCTACCTGCTTTCCTTTGCCAAAGAGGAATCCGGAGGGTTTGACGATGTGCCGGGGCCAAATATGGCCACCGTCTATGTCGATGCCGTTCGCGACCAGCGTGATGAGTCCACTATCGGGGACGCGCCCAACCGCCCCATAGATGATGAACTATTCCTTGCCTGTGTGCGTGCAGGTGGAGCGCGGGGGATACTGACCACCGGCATTATTGACCCTGCAGGATCGACCTGGAATATGCATCGCGACCAGTTTGTTGATAGTTTAATGGAAATAAATCGCCGGCTTTACCGTGAGAAAAAGGCCCGTTCCCTGGCCCAGGAGCGAAAGGTCCTGACATTTGATACCGCGGTTGAACTGAAACAAAAAGAGCGTCAACTCAGAATCCGGCTGCGTGATTTTTCTGTCGCCCGCGCTATAGATGCATTAGATGCCGGCGAGATGGTGGACGATGTGGAGCGGCCCAACACACGGTTTGAGGACGTGCTGGGTGCCAAAGGAGCCAAAGAATCACTGCGGTTTGTGATCGACTGGCTCAGGAATCCCAAGCGCTATGCGGCTATGGGAATTCGGCAGCCCAAGGGGATTCTTTTGACCGGCCCGCCGGGAACCGGCAAGACCATGCTGGCCCGGGCCGTTGCCGGTGAGTCCAACTGTGCGTTTATTGAGAAGTCGGCCAGTAGCTTCGTGACCGTCTGGCAGGGCAGCGGCCCCCAGAATGTAAGAGATCTTTTCGACCGAGCACGCCGTTATGCCCCGGCCGCTGTATTCATCGATGAAATCGATGCCATCGGAATCAAACGAAGCGGAGGGGGGGGCGGCGCACGCGCGCAGGAAGAAACCTTGAACGCTGTGCTGACGGAGATGGATGGCTTCCGCTCATCGGCCGGGCAGCCCGTGATCGTCCTGGCCGCAACCAACCTGGCCGACCGCCTGGACGAAGCTCTCAAGCGCCGGTTCGACCGCAGCATCGAAGTCGACAAGCCGGACAGGGCAGCGCGAATTCAATACCTGGAAAAAAGCGTGCTTCAACGCAAGAAAAGCGAGGCGACCCGAAAGACCGTCGAGCGTCTCGCCGGCCAGACAGCCGGTATGACCATCGCAGACCTTGAACGGATCGTGCACGAAGCAGCCGTGATGGCGGCGCAAAACGGTGAACCGCTGACGGATGAAATCCTGGAGGAGGCCTTCGAAAAAATCCGCATGGGTGAGGCCAAAGAAACGCCCGACAGGCTTACCCTCGAACGCGTCGCCCGGCACGAAGCGGGACATGCCCTGATCGCCTGGCTTGGCGGCAACGCACCGGTTCAGGTAACCATTGTCGGCCGGGGGCATGCCGGTGGTTTTATGGAAAGGGAGTCCGATGAGAACAGGATGATTTACACGAAATCCGAAATAGAAAAAAGGATTTGCGAAGCCATGGGTGGACGTGCCGCCGAAATTCTCTATTACGGCGAGCAAGAAGGTCTTTCTACCGGTGTTGCCGGCGATTTGCAGAATGCGACATCGCTGGCCTCCAGGATGGTGCGCGAATACGGCATGACCGAAGAATTCGGACAGATAGCCGTGCAGGACAACCCTTATTCTCAACAGGCTCCTGACGGACCCCTGGCCGTCAAGGTCGTCGAGGCGGCCCAGCAAATCGTGAAACAGCAGCTCGACAATGCCATTGAAGTGCTCAAAGAAAATCGCAGCCATCTGGATAAGCTGTCGGAAGAACTGCTCGAAAAAAACCGCCTCACCAGGGAGGATTTGGAACAAATTCTGCCCTCACTCGGCTCTAAATAATTGCTGGCAGTTGACCTTATATTTGAAGGCGTCAGAGATATGGAAATTCACGCTTCTTCGAAAAATGGATCTTCAAACGAAAAATTTGAGCTTTTAGAGGCGCTCGGTGCAGGAGGCTTCGCCCACACTTACAAGGCTCGAGTGCTTGACCGGGAAATTCTCGAGGATTTCGGATTTGAAATTGTTGCCCTGAAAATCCCCTTCCCGGATAAGGCTCGGGTATTGAGAAGAGAGCTGGAAATGAATGCGGTTGTTCATTTGCGTCTGAAGGATCTTCACTCTGTGAATCTTGTGCGCTATCTTGGTTTTGATGTTTTTCGAGGGCAGATCGTTATGGCTATGGAGTACATACCCCAAGGCAGCCTGAGAAAAAAGCTCGGAAATATTGGCCGTCAAAAACGATTGCCTGTCCCGGAAGCTGTAAAAATCGCAGAAGGAATCTTAATGGGTTTATCTGCTATTCATCGTGAGCATGTGTTTCATCGGGACATCAAGCCGGAAAATGTCCTGATGAAGGGAGAAACGCCGAAAATCGCGGATTTCGGTATCTCGAGAATGTTAGATTCAAATGAACTTGCGTCAACAACAAGCGGTTCTCTGTTCTACATGTCACCTGAGATTCTCGGCCCGGAAGGGGCCGATTTCACATCTGATATCTGGTCATTGGGAGTTACCCTTTATGAAATGGTTACCGGGAAACTTCCTTTTGGGGAAAAGGATTCCTCGCCGGGGATCTTGATTGACTTAATTCGCCAGGGCAAGCCTGTACCTGCTTGTAAGGTATGCCCGGATGTTCCCGAACCGTTAAGTGACATCATCGACCGGGCACTATCCAAGAATCCAAAGAAACGCTATTCCAGTGCGGATGAGATGCTTAAGGCTTTTGGAGATTCTCAGAGTGAGGAGATCAATGAGATTGAAAAAAAAATGGCACCGATTCGGGAACTGATTTCCAGTTCGGAAGACACCAGCCTGATTGAGTCCAAGCTGCGGGATTTGAGAGACCTCTACCCTGAAAACTCAAGAGTATATCAATATCTCGGGGAATTCTACAACCGTTGTCAGCGATATGAGAAGGCCATCACGACCTTTAACAAGGGACTGAATTTTGATGCCGGTAATGCTTTATTGTATTGGGATCTGGCCCTCGCTTACCAAAGAATCGAAAATAAAAGTAATGCCGTAAAAAGCTTAAAGAAAGCTATGGCCTTAGGACTTGATCCAGGCATCCAGCGACATGCGACCATTCTGCTGAAGATTCTCCAGGGGAACGCAAGATGATCGAGTTTGATAGTTTCGCGATCTCATTGCCAAGCGCCAATCACGATACCAATCAGGATTACTTCTCAATGGATTCTGAACGCGGTGTTTTTGTCATAGCAGACGGTATGGGTGGTAGACCCGGGGGTGCGCACGCGAGTTTCCTCGGAGTCGAAGCTTTTTTGGAACAATTGCAATCGGGTCAGTGCATCGCATTGTTAAATGAGGCCCATTTACGAAAAGCAACTGATGCGGCCAATCTAAAAATACGAACTTTCGCTAAAACAAACAAGTATATGGCCGGGATGGGTACGACCCTGACGGCGGTTCTCATGGATGGAAGCAAAGGTAAAATTGTTCATATCGGTGATGGCCGGGTTTATCTTTCTCGTCGCCTTCAGCTTATACAGGTTACAAAGGACCACACTTTGGTATCGGAACTCATGGCGCGAAATCTTTTAGACTCACATGCAGCCGAACACCATCCGCTTCGGCATGTGCTGTCCTTGGCGCTCGGCAGACAGGAAAAAATAAAACCAAATGTGAGCGACATCAAGATAGGACCAGATGAACTATTGATCATGGCCACCGATGGCTTATCGAAGGCCTTGAAAAAGAAAAATCTAACAAAAACATTAGATGCGCATCGAAATAATGATGCAGAATCCATTTGTAGAGCAATTATAAAGGCGGCAACTAGAACGGAACTGCAAGACGATGTTACAGTAGCAGTCGTGAAAATAGTGGAAACATATTGATGGAAAGAGCAGCCTAGTTCGATCTTAGAAAACGATACGCTGGTAATGCAGTATCTGAGTGCCTGAAAACAGGGATTTTGCCGTCAAATACCATCTACAATAATAAAAGGAGAATCAATCATGGGAAAAAAGATTGGTATCGATCTTGGGACCACCAATAGTGTGGCAGCGATTGTCGATGGTCCCAGGCCTAGAGTATTGGACAACCTGGAAGCCAATTCACAAACACCATCCGTTGTGGGCATCAAAAAAAGAAAAAAAAAGAAAAATGCAAAATATGAAGAGACGCTCATCGGGGAAACAACTCTGGATAATTTTCCCATGGCGCCTATAGACACCATCACCTCCGTCAAGCGTCTTATGGGCAGAGGCATTGCAGATCCTGAAATCGAAAAAATTAAAAAGCAATTTTCTTATGAGATTGTACAACCCTCTGACGGAACAGCAGAAAGCATCCGCGTTTTAATGGATGGCGTGGAGTATTCTCCAATTGATATCTCGGCAAAAATTTTGGGCAAGATTAAAAAAGATGCGGAATATCGCCTGGGCGAAGAGGTTACCCATGCCGTCGTCACGGTTCCTGCCTATTTTAGCCAGATCCAAAAAAAGGCAACCCACACGGCGGCTATGAAAGCAGGATTAAAGGTCATCAGAATTCTGGATGAGCCCACCGCAGCGGCTATTGCCTTCGGTCTTGACTCTGGGGATTCAAGCGAAGCCAAGACAATTCTGGTTTATGACCTTGGGGGAGGAACTTTTGATATTTCAATCCTTATGTGGGCCAATGATGTGTTTGCACCTCTCAATCTCGAGGGGGACATGTGGCTGGGTGGAGACAACTTCGATCAAGCTCTTATTGATGCGGCGATTCAGCACGTCAAAGAAGAATATGAGGTTGATCCTACTTCGAATAAGCGCTTTATGGCAACCCTGAGAAAGTCGGCCAGAGCCGCAAAAGAACGTTTAGTTGCTTCACGCAGCGCTGACATTATTGTAGCGGGACTATTGCGCGATGATGATGGTGATCTTATAGACGTCGACATTGAGGTCACACGCGAAGAGTTCGATAATATGATTCGGCCATTTGTGGACAGAACCGAGCATCTGGTCGATGAAGCCATAAGGAACGCAAATTTATCCAATGATGATATCGACTATGTTCTCATGGCCGGTAATTCCACCACAGTTCCCCTTGTTCAGGAGGTAATGGTAAATAAGTTTGGTCCGGACAAAGTGAAAAGAAATATCCATCCAAAGCACTGCGTGGCCTTGGGTGCGGCAGTTATAGCCGCACGTGCCGGCGAGGAAATTATTTGCTACGCAGAGGATCCAGAGGATCCTCTGCGGGAATGCGGGAAGCGAAATCCGTCCGACGCCACAGCCTGCGAGAGATGCGGTGAGCCTTTGGGAATTTCAATCGGCAACGTCGCCCCGTTCAGCTATGGAACTCAGACTGCAGGGGACAAATATAATATTTTCATTAAAAAAAATGATCCTTACGGTGATGAGGCTGAAGATCCCGTTGTAAATACGTTTTATACCCAGAAGCCGAATCAGCGCATGATCAGCATACCTGTTTACGGCGGTGACAATTTAGAGAAAGCCAGCATGAATGAAAAACAGGGAGAAGCTTTTGCCATTTTGCCCCCCGGCCTTCAAAAGAACACTCCCGTTCACATTAAACTCTGGTTAAATGCCAATGGATACTTTGAGCTATCTGCTCAACTTGACGATGGGTCCGATTTGAATCCTTGGATAATTCATGGAGAAAGTGACCAAAAAGCAGTCGAGGCCCTTCAGAAAATGGAAGGCTTGATTGAGGAAAAAGCGCGAGAACTTCCCCCTGAGCGCCGCCAGGAGCTCGATCGAAAAAGAGAAGCGGCATTCGAAAAAGTGAAACAAGAGCGCTTTAAGGAGGCCTTAAATGATATTGAGGACATCCAGGAAGTAGCGTCGTCACCATCGTTTGACCTCAAGGAAGTAGCAGAACAACTCGTTGCGTTTGCGCAATTTATACTTTACGAGTACCAATGGATATTGGACCCGAACAAGTCTTATCAAATCAATAATCTTATTTCCGACCTAAAAAACGCCCTTGAGAAGGGTGACATGGAAAATCTTGAAACCGAAATGAAAAACCTGGAATCGGCTCTCAGAATGCCGCAATTTTTTTGGGATATTTTGGAAATTAAGGGTGGAGTTGAAAATCGTATTCGTCCTTTCGATCCGAAAAAGGCCAATGATTTGTTGGCTGAGCTGCAAGCAGTTGAGGACGATTTGAAAGCCGGCAATTTATCAGCTACAAGCGCCCTTCCAGGATTAAAGGAGGAAGTGGATCTTATAGCTAGAGAGATAACTCCTCCTGATAAAGATATCTGCCCCGATTGCCAGGCTAAGCTGGGTGGGAAGCGTATTTGCCCGGCCTGCGGCTATGATACTTGGGTGCTTTCCAACCAACAATCCGGTATTCCAAGTAGCGAAAGCATTCGTCGCCTGTAAATGTGTCGTTGATTTATATCTAAAAGCTTATATGAGATTTGGAGGCAATTTTTTGTGAAAGATCCTCTTCAGACTGAGGCGACTCCTTATGAAATTCTTGTTCTTGGTCCAGGGGCCGGTCGAAAAGAGATAAATAGCGCTTTCAAGAGAGTTTTTGAGTCAAGGAAAGAGAAGAATCTCCAAAAATTAACAAAAGCCAAAAATATCCTGCTGGACCAGGAAAAAAGGCTTTTGCTTGACTTTCTCCACTACGAGTCCAGTGCACTTAACCGCCTTGCCCGGAACCCCCTGAATGATATCGCGGTGCTGAACCCGAACAACCGATCAGAGACAGCCGCAGCCTGGGAAAATCAGCTGAAAAATTCTTTAAGCGACATTGGTATCGTCCACAGCCTCTGCGTCCTATGGTACTGGTGGGCTATGTATGAGGAGTCGCTCCTTTCAGAGCGAATTGACGCAAACAACACTGAAAATAAGGATTTTTCATCAGTACCGGCCCTTGAACTCATGTGGGAAAGGGTAATAGCGTACTGGGTTACCTTTATCCGAAATATTGATGCCTGGGGTGGCACGAAAAAGATATCTAATACGCTAAAAGCTAAACTGGGCCAAACATTGGAACAGTTGTTGCGCAACCGTTTTAATGAGCTTGGGCAGCGCCGACAAGGTGACGAGACCGGGCCTCTAAAGGAGCTTTACCGCGGGCTAAATCTTGAGCTCACAACGGAACTGTATACCTCCAAGGAAATTCAGCGCCTGGGTTTTAAAATACAGGGAAACAATATATTATGCGGGCGTTTGATGTTGGATCGGGCAGGATTTCTGAACCAGGTAAAGGACCAGGTTAGTAAAGGGTTGATGGGAGGGGATTCAAACAGTGATGCGTTGCTTAGGCTTAATACCGCCCTTTCTGCCCACCATTCAATTGCCATACTTGTCGATAACCGACCTGAAGATGCATTAAAAGCGATCGAAGGGTTGTCTGCTGATGATCAGGAGAGCTTTGAAATCGGGGAGCTCAAAGCGCGGGCATTTATGGAATTGGGACGCCAGAAGGCGGATTTAGGCTACGCCGCCGATGCACTAGATGCATGGGAAAAGGCCTTAGAGATTGATCAAAATAACACTTTTACTGATAAAATTAGAACCCTGATAGTATCTACTTGTCTCGATGAGGCGGCCAATCTCAAACGCTACCAGCAGGAAGAGGCAATCAAATTTCTTGAATCAGGTCTCAATTTAGTCGATGACGAAAAACTTCGTCTTTCGCTTAGCGATCTATATACTCTCCGGGGCATTAAAACCTTTACAGATGCGCAGAAGGAAATAGAGAAGAGAAATGGAAGCGTCACCAGCGAGCTAATATCCGCCCTTGAGAAAGGGCTTGCGGATATGAAACGCGCTGAAGAGATGGGATCCAAACGTGCGGCCGAGCAAGCGGAAAGGGCCGAAAACTACCTTAACGGAGCCAAGCACGGGTTCTTAAATATTTCCGATCAAACTCGTAAAGTCGTTAGCCAGGCTGACAAAGCCGCTGAAAGGAAGGAATGGAAGGAGGCCATCGGACTTCTTAGAGAATTCTTAAAGACCTTGAAAGGGACCGAGCAAGTCATTATAAAAAAGCGGCTGGCGCAATACCTGAATGCACGTGCGGTTGAAAACATAAACGCTTCCATGACGAAACACCACGAGGCTGTTCAGGCCGAGCAAGACCACCTCTCGAAACGAGTGCAGGATTATCTCAGAACCGGTATAGATCCGAAGATTAAAGCGGCTCTGGACGCTGCTCGAGATTCAAAGAAATTCAACTTAACGTTATTCGTTGAAGATGTGTGCGATACTATTGCTAGAGGTTGGTTTATAGCTATTATAGTATTCTCTGACATACTCAACCGCGGGTTTAATTGGTTAGGAGGGATATTTCTCGCTATTTATGCAATTGCTCTCCTAACTCGCGGATTAATGTGGCTTATCGAATACGCCAGCAAACTTTATAAATCGGTTATCTATGATAGGCCCCTTTGGGTTGCCCGCGATCCTTATGATAATAGGCCCCGCTGTGATTTATGTAAAAATGGTGCTTATTATCGCTTCGAGTTTCCCGGTTATGGTCGATATTCCCTGTGTGACTCACATGCAAAGAAACTGCGCGCCATTATGAAAGACGAACGCAATAAAATCGACCCGAAGATCTTGAGGCCCTTAGAATCTGCCGCACTAGACCTTGAAGAGGCTGCAGGTTATGATCCGTCTAACCAGGATGTCAAAAGAAATCTAATCGATTTAAAAAAGATTTTTACCCAATTCGATATTCCTATACCAAGCAAAAAATCAACTGTAAAAACCCGAATGGTCGGCCAAGGTAAAGATACCAAGACAGGGGTGAAACAAAGCAAGCAAAAGAATAGGCTCAAGAGTAAATCAATAGGGTCAGCATACAACAACAGGACCCGAAGTTTCTTTAGATTTCTTGTATTAGCTATTGCTTACCTTTGTTATTTTATCATTGGTATAGTAGTTATTTTTCAGATTCTTCATCACTACAATTATTCTTTAGATCTCTTGTACAAGATAGTCCTGGATTATATCTCGAATCTGTTGGCTTCGATAGACATTGATTTTACTTCGCAGCCATGGGATAAAAGAATTGCACTAATAATAGTTATTGCAACCTGGATTCTATACACTTTTATAATATGGAAGATTTTAGATTTTTCACGATTTTGCTATATAAGAATTTTGCGCAAGCTTCACGATAAAGGGCCGCGTTTTACACGCGCAGATAAATTCGTCATATTTTCTATTTTATTAGCTTCTGCCATTGTATCATTTTATGTCGCTGAGGACCCTATAGTTTTTGGGATGTATGGAAAAATAGTGGCGTATGTCGGAGCTATTATGCAGTTGATGGAAAATGCTATATTTTCCGCTATATGATGTAAATAAATAGCCGGCTGTTTTTACCGATAAATGCATAGATATTTAGACATTCTTATTTCCATTAGTGGATATATAAATCGTTTTGCTACGATGGTTCTTGGCGATGAAGGGTCGCCCCATATGTTCACGCCCTTCCGAGCGTACCCAACGTGCTTGGCCAGACTGCGAAAACAGCCGCGGCGATGATTCAAGAAGTCCATCGGTGCCACTGGTTAGCTTGGTCCATAAGCGGTCATTTCTGAAAGGGGGATAGGTATCAAATGATGAAATATAAGGCAGTTATGCTATTATCAACCATGCTAGTACCCCTCTTTATTGCGAGCTGTGCGCCGCGTCCGACCATAAGAAACAAGGCATCACTCAACCCACCTATCGACTCGGATACGGCCTTTGAGTATGCTGTTAAGGCTGGTGAGGATATAGGATTCACGCCGACGAAGATGCCGAAACCCGACAAAGCGAAAGGGTTCGTGATGATGGTATCTGAAAGTGGGACCGGGAGGGAGACAGCGAAACGGTTAACCGGCCGCTTTATGGCATTATTCAGGGACTATATACTGGAGATTCACCTAAAAAAAGAAGGTGCGATAGCGACCGGGGTAGAGGTAATAGGCGGCCATACAGGCGCAGGGGAGTTCGATGAGGAGAATGTCAAGAAACTAATAGAGCTGTATCTGGAGTCCTTAAAGAAATACTGGAAAGCGGAAAAATAGATGATGGTTTGGAGCGCATTCTCAGGTTTACATGCTTCGGATGATTGCCAAGCCCCGACATTATAGTTCGAAACCGCTCGTCTATCCAGCCGGTTAGTTTTATCAATAATCACGCTTTGATCATAATCGCTTTAACCTTGTTGCCAACCGATTTAAAACCGGTCACCTTCTATTGTTCGCCAGAGGGGCTATTGCTAAAACACTTTTTACATATCCATGTTTTGGGAGGTGGGTATCCAGATGCACGACAAAAATTCACCGTTCCAATTTGCTGACGTCTATGGCAGGCTCGAGTGCAGGGAGCTATGGGGAAAAATCCGCTATAGGAATTCCTCTGCGCGAGCTTAAATCCATTGTGCTCAATAACTTGGTTGAGTTTGCCGTAGAAGAGCCGGCGCACGATGACAGAACCATGATCGCGGTGAAGATTTGTTAGAAGGGGTTTGCTGTAATGGAATCAACGGATTTTACTAAATATATAGCGCTTTCGTTGCTGATCACAGCATGGTGCGTCCTGCACAGTGCCATGATATCGGTTTCGGTGACAGCCTACCTCAAGAGACTCCTGGGGGAAGGATTTCGTTTTTATCGGTTATTTTTCAACCTGGTCGCGATTATAACCCTGATACCGGTGGCCTTGTTTGCATATTCAATTCAAACTGAAGTCATAGTCGACTGGAGTGGGTATATGCGCATAGGCCAGGTGATTTTGCTTGCGATGGCCGTGTTGTTTTTTTTCCTTGGCGGCCGCCACTTCGACGCGGGCCAGTTTTTTGGAATTACACAGATTAAAGAGGGGACGTCCAACAAGGTTTTAACCGACAGCGGTGACTTGGACACGTCCGGTGTTTTGGGCGTGACCCGGCATCCCTGGTATTTTGCCTCCATCCTGTTTATCTGGGCTCGCCAGATGGACATTTCAGCGATCATTGTTAATGTATGGCTTACCGCCTACCTGATTGTCGGAACATACATCGAAGAAAAAAAACTTGTCGGGGAATTCGGCGAACAATACCGGGCCTATCAGCGACGGGTATCCATGTTGATACCTTATAAGTGGCTGAAGGCGAAGGTAATAAAGGGGTGAGGTACATGTTCAAAAACTCATTGCTGATCATTGCTCTGGCGATGACCATCGGCGTGTCCATATGGGGCATGGTCGACACCAGGGGATTGTCCGAGTTTGCCGCCGAGTGGGTGAGACTCACCCTGCGCAGCCGCGGCTGGTTTGTCATGCTGGCTGTCAGTGCGCTGCTGATATCCAGTTTGATTTTGGCTTTCTCCAGGTATGGCCGCATAAAACTGGGGCAGGACGACGAAAAACCGGAATTTTCGACCATGAGTTGGATGACCATGATGTTTGCCGCCGGCATGGGTGTCGGGTTGCTTTTTTACGGCGCCGCCGAACCCATATCCCATTACCTGTTCCTCGTTCAACAGGGGCCCCAGAACCCGAAAATGGCCAACCAAGCCCAGTTCATTACCCTCTTCAATTGGGGGCTGCATGCCTGGGCCATTTACGGGATCACCGCCCTGGTCATTGCCTATTTCGGCTTCCGCAAAGACGCCCCGCAGCTGATCAGCGGACCGGTCCGTTGGACCTTTGGAGACCACCCGCTAGCCCTGGGCACCGGGTGGCTGGTGGACTTGCTGGCCATCTATGCCATTGCCATCGGTCTGGCCGGCTCTCTGGCACTGGGGGTCTTCCAGGTCCAGGATGGGGTGGCGTCGCTGTTTAATCTGGATGCCGCCGGTATGCGTTTGACGCTGACGATCTTTGTCGTCCTTTGCGCGGCCTATATCGTACCCCTTACCGTCGATCTCAGCAAAGGGATGGCGGTGCTCTCCAACACCGCGCTCGCTATCGCCGTCGGTCTGATGATCTACCTGCTCATTTTGGGCCCGACATCTTTTCTCATGAACGGCATCGTCGAATCTATCGGAGATTACTTCTTCAATGCCCTCCCCGCCGGCTTTGCAACGTTTACATTTTTCGACGAGACGGTCAAAGTGTGGTTCGAGTCCTGGTCCCTGAACTATATGGTGTGGTGGCTGGCCTGGTCGCCGTTCGTGGGGGTTTTTATCGCCCGAATATCACGCGGGCGGACGATTCGGGAGTTCATTTTAGGCGTCTTGTTCGCCCCAACCATTTTTTCGATTTTCTGGTTCGGGGTCTTCGGGGGACTCGGTTTTTATCAGGGAGCGGCCAGCCAACTGGATCCGGCTGTGGTCCAAAACAATATCAACCAGACGACGTTCCTGCTGCTGCAGAATATGCCTTTGTCATGGCTGACGACCCTGGCCACCACCATCGCCGCGTTTCTCTTTATCGTCACCAGTGTGGTCAGCGCCGCGTACGTTCTGGCTATGTTTTCCACCGGCGGCTCGCAGCGTCCGTCGGTGAAAATCAAGCTTATCTGGGGGGTCATTCTCGGGGCGCTGGGTCTCGTAATGATCCTGTCAGGCAGCGTGGGGGCCATTCGCAATATTATCGCCATGAGCGCCGGTCCCTTCGTATTTGTTGTTCTGCTGCTGCTGCTCTGCCTGCTGAAATCCTTGAAACACGAAGAGGTATAACCGATGTCCTCTTTTTTTGATACGCTGATGAATTTGGGGGTGTTTGCATTCGTAGGATTGCTGGTCTGGCTCTATTTCAAGGAGACCGCTTCGGACCGGAATCATCGAGAAAACGGTCAAAAGCATGGGCCATAACCCATGACTTGCTTTGGCTATTTCGGAATACATACGCCAGCAAATCATTAAGCCGGCTCCCATCATATTGCCAAAATTCCGTCCAATCGGCCCAAATAATGCCTCCCAAAGGCCCCCGGACAAACTGCCTGCCCGGTCCCGAATTATCATTCCCGAGGACCGCTTCCTTGCGTTTCCATCTCTTTCTAAATGACATTTTGCTGTCTGTGATTACAAAGGAAACCGCGTCATTTCAAAAATCACCTAAAGGAAGTTGAGACAGGTCCCGATACAGTCTAGGAGGGATAAAAGGAGTTCGATTCGCGTTAACACATTTCTTTTGAGGGTGAAAATGAAAAGGCTTTCCTTATCAGCTACAACATCAACTCAAGAGATCTTGTTGTTCAATAGGATGTTGTCGGTCGTAAGAAATTAGGAGATGGCCGCTTGGACCTTATCGACGCGCTATTAATAATATCAGTGACGTTGTTTCTATATTCCTTCGGGTCTATGAGACAAATACTTTATGGCAAGTGGTATGTGCATCGTCCTACCTGGAAATGGGGCAAGGATATCTCTCGGCTAAGACTTTTTGCTTTGAAAGGTGATGATCAAGAACTAAGGCAAAAATGCAAGACTACGCTTAATATTCTCTATCTTTCCGGTGGTCTGTTTTTGCTGGCGATTTGTATTGGCATTTTGCATTGAAATGGCAGTTTCAAATCACATTTAAACTGAATGCCATTTTCCTTCATCCCCACTGTCCCCGCGGACTTGCATTCCGCCATGGTCCGCTATCCAAAATCAAGTGATCCCACATCAGTCTATTTACATATTGATATCGCCGGTTTTTATGATTTCGATTTGACACCAGCTTCCCTGATACGATAGGGTGATCCCAATCTGTAAGGACCTGGCGGAATTAGAAGTGGTTCCAAATCCCCATTTAACAAATTATACCATTTAGAATACAAAAGCGTCGGATTAGATCAGAAAATAATTTATTTCGACAAAATTCTTCGATTTTTAAAAGACCAAGCTGAATCCATCTTACAGGGGATGGCCAATGCCAAGCGTCTTCAATCAAAAGCCGAGTTGCCGTTTTAGTGGTGACCCGGCTTTGTTTTTGGGAAAGGAGGCCACACATTATGAGGTTGTTTGCAGTGATTACGGGAGTTTTTTTTGTTTTGTTGGCAACAAATATTCAAGCCTCGGAGGAAGAAAATGTAATCTATGGATGTGTCGGCAAAAAAGGAAAACTGAGAGTGGTCGGCTCGCCAGCTAAATGTAAAAAAAAGAGAAGTTGCAGTTTATTGGAATATAGTTGGTCCGCAAGGCCCAGCCGGGGAACAAGGTGCGATCGGCCCGCAAGGCCCCCGTGGACCCCAGGGGTTGGCAGGCCCTCCAGGCCCGCAAGGTCCTAAAGGGGATCGCGGTGAAGAAGGCCCGCAGGGTTCAGCTGGTCAAAAGGGTGACATCGGCGACGGCGGTCCGCAGGGACCCCAAGGCCTCCCTGGACCGGCAGGCGCTGAGGGTGCACCTGGTCTCGGATGCACGGAGATAAAAGCCGCGCTTTGTGACTATATCTACAATAAGGAGGATGAGTTGCCCGGCGTCTGCATGATCTGCGGAAACGGCGAGCAGGAATATACGGAAGAATGCGATGACGGTAACTTGTTAAGCGGCGACGGTTGTTCACCTCATTGCATGATTGAGAGTTTTTTCGAAGATTATGACGGGGATGGCTTCACGTCAGATGTTGATTGTGACGACGAAGATCCAACCATCAATCCCGGTGCAGATGAGCTATGTGATGCGCTTGACAACGATTGCGACCAAGAGATTGACGAAACATTCTCCATATTTGAAGCATGTACTGCTGGAATCGGCGAGTGCGAAGCACCTGGCCAGTTGGTGTGCACCGCAGACGGATTGGGCCTGAGATGTGATGCCCCGGTTGGCAGCCCCGGTTCTGAAATTTGTGACGGTGTCGACAACGACTGTGACGGCATCACTGATGAAGGCTGTGTAGACAACGACGGGGATGGCTTCACTTCTGATATTGACTGCAATGACGGAGTTGCAGCCATTCATCCCGGTGCAACCGAGCAGTGCGACGGCCTGGATAACGACTGCGATGGCACGGTCGATGAAGGCTGTTTTGACAATGATGGTGACGGATTCACATCGGATGTTGATTGCAACGATGGAAATCCAAACACCTATCCCGGAGCCATCGAGATCTGCGATGGGATTTTAAACAATTGCGATGCTTCGTCGATACCCGCAGCCGAGGTTGACAATGACGCTGACGGATACGTCGAATGCACCATCGATCCTAGCGGCTGGGTTGGCGCAGGAGCTGTTACCGGCGGCGACGATTGTAATGATGGACAGGATTCGGTCTATCCCGGCAGCCTTGAAATATGCGATGGACTTGACAACGACTGCGATGGTCAAACGGATGAAGCGTGCGTCAACCAGGTCGTGTATTGCGGTGACGACAATCTTACTGACGGCTACAAATACTGTGAGTCCCCTACAGACCCTGGATGCTCCAACACCGACTATTTCTGCGGCATAGACCAGGGCGTGAGCTTTTTCACTTTGGAATGCTACGGTGATGATGCGTGTGCCAATGTGAATGTATATTCCGCGGTAAGTGCCTACGTGTACTGTCATGGGAATCCTGCTAGAGGCACAGAGTCATGTCACAATATCAACGTATTCGGCGGGAATTTGAGTGAGTCCGATGTGCTGCCGGAGTCTGAAGCAGCGAGCAATTTCATTCCAACGGGTGATGTTTCACTGCAGATTTACGGGCACAAAGATTACTCAGCAAGCGACAATGTAAGTTTGAGCTGTTATGGCGACGAAATCTCTTCGTGTATTGCCAGAGGCAAAAACCCCTACGGAATCGCAAACCTCGTATTGAACGTGAACACCCGTACTCTGGCAGAAGTTGTATGTGAGAAATCGGCAACTACGTGTGATAATGTGACTGTTAATTGTCTCTATGGTCCCGGTTGTTATTTCTGCAGCAATGGCCCCAAATGTAACCTTATCATCGAGAATGTCCTTAATGATTCTTTTTAACCCTAAAGGCCAACCGCAAGTGTTGGCACAATCTATCATCACCAGGAACAGACCGAAGACCGAGAGGCAACAATGAGCAGGTGCGCTCTTTGGATGTTAAAGCGTTTGTCATGTTTGAAATAGTTTATATCCGCTATACTCAACAATTTCTCATGCCAGACAATCAGGCAAACGGAACTCATATATGACGACCGATATTAACGTTTCCGCCAGCAATAATTGCAGAAAATCCAACAGTGATTATCCTTTTATTTGGCGATGACGCGCGCCAGCTGAACGCCTATGCCTGGTACAATGAAAATTCCGGCGGCCGGACCCATCCGGCGGCGCAAAAAAGGGCCAACAATGAAAAAATCAATCCGAGGAATCCTTCTTCTGCTGGCGGTGCTGATGGGTGCGACGGAGGCGACATCGTACCAAAGCGCCACCGAAAATGTGGTTAAATCATATTCGACCCAGTCAGGGGATACCCTGGTCATCGAAAGCGATCGGGGGTCAATTGCCGTCGACACCTGGGACCAACAAACGGTAGAGGTCTCGGTCGAAAAAAGGGCCAAATCCCAGAAGCAGCTGGAGGGTTTCAAAGTCGGTATTTATCGAAAAGACAACGGCGTTTTTGTTGAAGGCGACGACAAAATTAATCTTAGTACCACCAATGGAGATATTCATATTAAGATATTGGAATAACAAATTCTTTGGCCGGAACCTTTCCCAAAGGCAAGCAAAGCTATGAAGTCCGAAAAAAATTACCCGCGGTCGCTGGAACCTCCTTCGGCGGATGTGGTTATGATTGGCAACGACTTGATTCAAAAAGCCGTTGATTCATCGAGAAACAGCCCTAGAAAACGGATAACATTACCGCTTCACAAATCACACTCCGATAACCTTCATCGAATGCTGAATGCGCTTCAACCCGGAAGCTACATCCAGCCCCACAGGCATCTCTACCCGCCAAAGGCTGAATCCATCATCGTTATTAGAGGTGCAATTATCTGCGTAGAGTTCAGCGACAGCGGCGAAATAATGCACCGCTACCGGCTTTCATCGGAGTCACCTCACATCGGTATTGATATTGAACCCGGCATCTATCATACATTTTTCGCCATTGAAGAGGATACCGTGATCTTTGAAGTCAAACCCGGCCCCTATGAGCAAAGCTCCGATAAAGATTTTGCTTTTTGGGCGCCCGCGGAGGGTTCGCAAGGCGCGGCTGACTATCTCAGAAACTTAAATGAGCTGACAATAAAACCAGGAGATATCAGATGACTGTCGAAAAACGCTTCAAAGAACGGTACAAATCCGGAGATACCCCCTGGGACGCCGGCCAGCCGGATTTCAATCTCATCGAAACGTCCAAACCCACCCAGGGCCTGGTGGTGCCTGATGCAGAAACGGTCGGCACCACATCCGCATCAATCCGAATAAAAGTCATCGGGGATCGTTAAATCTATATATTTTCATCAAGTTGTATTACTTCCGAGAGGTTTAACTAGCGAATGGCCTTCACCAGCCCGCCGCCGCGGGGTCCGATCATATTGGTCAGTTCGCGGGTTTCAAACTCAAGATAGTCATGCAGGTCTTTTAATGAATAGCCTATCAGACGTTTGATGCATCTCAGGGAGCGGGCTGGTTTGCCGGCATATTCCCGGGCTCTGTCCATGGCTGCTTCACGAAGATCGTTCAAAGGCACAACCTTGTCGACCAGCCCCAACCGCAAAGCCTCCTCGGCCGTAATATCTTCCTCGGACAGCAGGAGTTCATAGGCTTTGCTGGCGCCCAGCCGCTTGGTCAGAAAAAAGGCCCCGCCGCCTTTGGGTACCAGGCCGAACTCCAGACACGGATTCTGAAACAGAGTATTGTCGGCCACGATGCGGTAATCGCAGGCCAGACTGATGTTCAAAAACAGCGGCAGAACGTTGCCGCAATCGGCGTGGATCACCATCTGATTCATCTCTACAAATTTGAGGATGATCTGGTCGACGGCGTTGAACATCTTGTACACCGCGCTGATGTCCAATATCGACTGGATCACCTGGGTGTAGAACTCCGTATATTCATTGCGCCCGGTTTTACGGGGAGATCCCAGGATGACAACGGCTTTGAGGGCATCATTCTGCGATACGCGGTCGAGATAATTGAAAAAGAAGGTCTTGGCGCTCAGATTGGTGACCTGAAACATCAGGTCCTGCTTCAATCCCACAACCAAAACATCGCCGATAATTTCACCTGAGAAAAATTCGTAGTCGCCCTCGAGATTGATTTTTCTTCTCATAGGATACCCCCTTTTAGTAGATCTCTCTTATTTGGTGACCTTCCAACACCCGTCGTGGCAACTAAGTTAACTGCCCTGGTAGATTCTCTTTGCGGGTTCGGGCAACCTGCCGTGCAGATGATAGTAAATAGTTGGATCGAAATATTCAATAGCAGCTTTTCCGGAGATGATTCAACAAATTAATATTGACGTCTTTGCTATTATGTTCCTGTTATGAGCAAATGCTCATAACAGGAACATCAACCAAATGCGCATTGAAAAAAAAGTCAGTTCTCTGTGTCTCCTGTGCTCTGTGGTGCGATCGAATTTTCGTCATTTTAATGGTCGCAGACATTGTCTCCGGTCTCCAGCGTATTTTCCAGATACCGTTGAACCAGTTCTTCGGGCGCCAGGGCCGGTGCGCCGGTCAACACCCGGATCCCGTTTTGGGCGAACAAATCCAGCGCCCTGGCACCCATGCCTCCGGCAATGATGACATTGGCCCCCTGCTGGTGCAGCCAACGCGGCAGCACACCGGGTTCGTGAGGTGGCGGCACCACGGTCTGTTTGTGCTTGATTTCATTATCCTCGACATCGATAAGGGCAAATTCCTGACAATGCCCGAAATGGGCGGTCAGTTTTCCTTCAGCTAGGGGAATGGCAACCTTCATGGTAATGATCTCCTTAAAATAAGAAAAAGTGGTTAAAAAGACGCACGCAAAGACGCTGAGACGCAAAGATGACAGAAAATATTAACGTTTATTCTAACCCGAGCATATCTGACAGGCCTTGCCATACGACCCGGACAGCCTCGCCTGCCGCTGAATGACCAGCATATTCAAATATGGTCCGGGCTTGGATCATGGCTTGGGTAAAAACGGGATCAAAGGGAATGCAGCCCAAACAGACAATGCCCTGTTCGGCGGCATATTTTTCGATTTCCCGGGTCAGCCCTAGATTCAGGTCGAATTTATTCACACAAACCAAGGCAGGCGTTTGGAAATGAGCGGCAAGCTGCGCCACGCGCAGCATGTCATGCTGCCCGGCAACCGTTGGCTCTGCAACGATCAGGACCGCGGTGGCACCGCCGATCGATGCGACGACCGGGCAGCCCACACCGGGAGGCCCATCCGTAAGAATCAGGGCATGCCGGTTTTCAGCGGCCAGTTTGCGCGATTCCTGGCGCACCAGCGTGACCAGTTTACCTGAATTCTCCTCAGCGATGCCCAGATGGGCATGCACCATGGGTCCGCAGCGGGTGTCCGAGACGAACCATTGCCCACAGGTGTTTTCCGGAAATTCGATAGCCGCTTCCGGACAGAAGTGGACACACACCCCGCAGCCTTCGCAATCCATCGCCTTAATTTCGTACGCGTCACCGATGGCGTTCCAGCGGCACATCTCCCGGCACAGGCCGCATTCAGTGCACAATTTCGGGTTGATCACAGCCTTTTTGCCGGATTGAAAATCGCTTCGTCTGATCACGTTGGGATGCAGGATCAAATGCAGGTCGGCAGCATCCACATCGGCATCGCAGAGCACCTTGTCTTCGGCCAGCGAGGAAAAGGCCGCCATTAAGCTGGTTTTACCGGTTCCGCCTTTGCCGCTGATAATGACCAATTCTTTAACGTGCTGGGTATCCATCGATTTATCTGCTTTAGGTTGTTAGGCTTCTGTAATGATTGATTATTGCTTTTAAGTGCTGGTGTTCTGTATTTGGTGTTTAGTGTTTCGTAAAGGAACCGTCACAACGATACATTGCATATTCAATCCAACACACAAAAACCCAAGCACAAATCACTGGCCAATAGGGTGATCGCAACAAAGATGGCTAGAGGCTCTGTCTTCAATCACATATTGGCACCGACCATGGCCTTAATGCTTCGATACAGGTTCAGAAACCGGTTCTGCCAACCGGGATCGACTTCAACGAGCATTTTGCCGCGGGCATATGCTGCGGCAATCTGGCGGTCAAAGGGAATCTCCATGAGCACCGGAATGCCCTCGGTGGCCGCGTAATCCCTAACGCTCCGGTCTCCCGCAGCCGCACGATTGATAACCAGACCGCAGGAAATATTCAGAATTTTGGCGACACCGACAGCCAATTTGAGATCATGAAGCCCGAATGGAGTGGGCTCGGTCACCAGCAAAGCAAAATCTGCCGGCTTCATAGCCTCGATGACCGGGCACGAAGTTCCCGGAGGGGCGTCCACAATGGTCAGCCTGGCAGGGTCTCTGGCCGCCAGCACACTTTTGATCAAGGGCGGCGACATGGTTTCCCCCACGCTTAATTTGCCATGAATAAACTCCATGCCGTTGCGGCGACCCCTTTGCAGGACGCCCAGTTTTCGGCCTTTCTCGGTGATGGCCTTCTGCGGACAAACCGCCATGCAGCCGCCGCAGCCGTGGCAGAGTTCTTCAAAAACCATCACCGTTTCTCCCACCACGGCAATGGCATTAAACTCGCACAGGTCGCCGCATTTTCCGCACCGCGTGCATTTCTTCAGATCAATCTCAGGCACCGGTGTGCTAACCGTGGCGGTATAATCAAGAACAGGTTTGATAAACAGATGAGCATTGGGCTGCTCAACATCGCAGTCCAGCAGTTGCACATCGGTTTCGATCGATGACGCCAGATTGGTCGCCACGGTCGTTTTACCGGTTCCGCCTTTGCCGCTGGCAACGCTGATAATCACCGGCAGACTCCTTCGGCTTCCATGACACGGTGCTCATCGACAATTCCCGCCACGGTGTTTTCCACGTAGTTGATGACGGACGCCAGCTTATATTCATCGATGGTCTCGATCTCACAAGCCAAATCCGCAACCAGGTGTTCATCCAGATCAGCGGTGCGGTGCACCAGATAAGCATCCACCCTGCCCTCACCCCTGAGCTTGCCGCAGCCGCCGGCCACTCCCAGAAATTCGCCCTCCACCAAAATGGGCACGGCGAATTTCATCAGACCGGCATCACATGCGTCCACAACGGTTTGTCCTGTTTTTTCGACCCGTGCCGCTATATTTTGATGGGCAACTGAACAGATTGCCTGCAAGCCCTTTTGCGTCGCCCGAATGGCGGGGCACAACCGGTTGGCCCATTTTTTGAAATCGGTGATTCTCAGACCCTGGGCATCATAAATCCCGGCATTGAACCCGGATCGTTGGTTTATTTCTTTTTCAATCTCCACCCACTTTTCAAGGTGCATCAAGTCGATAAGTTCCATGTCTTCTCTCCTGGTGTTTTAACGTCATAAATGTAAAGACGATTCAATTGCTTTTTCCGCAGCAACTTCCGGACCCTTGACAATCGGAGTGGTGCACCTGGAAGCCGCAACAGCCGGTATCACCTGCCCCGGGCATTCTGATTGAAGGGGCTCCGGATAAGGAAGAATGTGCGGATATTGGCTTTTTTACTTTAGGGCTCCCGCAATAAGAACAATTCGGCGTTTTCGAGGCGGCATGCATTAAAATTTCATTGACTTTTCCACAGTCCTCACAACGATAATCAAACAGCGGCATATTTTTCCTCCCGTAATTCTAGACCGTTTTTAGCTGAATCCCGTGTCCATCTGCATCGACCTGGCAAGCGGTTGCGAGCAACCCCTTTTTGAACTGGTCGATGACGTCTGCCACCCTGCCGCCGGCCCCGGTTATGACCTTTACACCGGCATTTTGCAGCACCCTGAAAGCCTTGGGCCCGCAGTGACCGGTGATCAGAGTGTCGATGTGCCGGTCGGCGATGGTTTTGCCGGCCTGAATGCCCGCCCCGCGGGGCGAGTCGAGGATTTGCGAATTTTCCACGGCTTCGAATACCATCGTCTCGCTATCTACAATAATAAAATACGGTGCCCGCCCGAATCGCGGATCTAAAATCGATTCCAGGTTGCGGCCTGTGGATGAAACAGCAACTCTCATGGTCTATCCTCCTCGGCTTGAAATTTTATTGGCTGATCTGCACGTGAACGTACAATTCATAACGTGAACTCGCGACCTGTTTATTATGAGCATATGCTCATAATGACTTTAAGCGTTCCAGGATATGTTGTCAAGGTAATTTTACGACTTCTGCCGGAAATATCCGGAAGCCGCCTGACGAGGGGGAGGATGACAAAGACGTTTTGTCTTATTAATGTAAAAACTTACGGTACTAAGAAAGAAATAAGCCAAAACTTCCATGGGCTGGTGATTTTGCATTAATTTCAGAGTCATGGAGTAGTGGCGTATTGGAGTGCTGGAGTAATGAAATGAGGCCCGCAGCGCGGGAGCGCGCAATAAATATTCGTGCCGACCATCTGCTTGGGCGCTTCGGTCGATTCAATGGTTGCTTTCCGCCTTCGCCTGCTATAAAATCAGCCCGTACTGACGGAAGGCTAATTTGACAGATGCCGCCTGTATATCACGTCCGCCAGGCGAAAATCGATAGGTAGGAAAACGCAGATTGGAAAACAACAGCAGTAAAGGCAACATGACTGACAAAGAAAGCGTGGCCAAGACCATCGTGACCCCTGTCGACGGTGCGGAAATGATTTTAATTCCCGGTGGTGAATTCACGATGGGACTCGATGAGGAAGAGATAAACCAGATATTTCTTCTCGATGAACTCGAAAACCCGGTTTTTGCCACCGAAGCACCCGCTAAGACCATTTATCTGCCCTCATATTATATCGACCGCTATCCGGTCACGAATTATCAGTATCGCAAATTTATTGAAGCCACCGGACATCGGGCCCCCATGCTCATCGACCACTCGGACTGGGGCCAGCCGCTGCTGCCGGTGGTATTTGTCGGCTGGGAAGATGCCAGGGCTTACGCTCATTGGGCCGGCAAGAAACTGCCCGGGGAAGCCCAGTGGGAAAAAGCGGGGCGCGGCAGCGACCGCCGCTGGTGGGCCTGGGGCCCTGAGTTTTTGCCGGGCCGGTGCAATTCCCGTGAATCCGAACTTGGACACACCTCCAACATCGGCAGCTACGACGAAGGCGTCAGCCCCTACGGTTGCTATGACATGTGCGGCAATGTCTGGGAGATGTGCGAAGGCAGCTGGCTGGAAGACCGGCTGCCGATGCGCGGCGGATGTTTCCTGGGCTCGGCTACCTTCGTGCGGGTGACCTGCCGCTGGACGCCGGAGGATCCGGTCAACGGCGCCCACTGGTTGGGGTTTCGGTGTGTAAAGGAAATTCCTGTATGAAAGAGCACGAATCGATGACATTGGGGCAGGTCCCGGAAAGCGGTGCCGCCCGGATTCCGGATAAAATCGCCGTGGTTGACGGAACAAAAAGAGTTACCTACAGCGAGTTGAATTCCATGGCCGATGCCCTGGCAGCCGGTCTGGCACAAATCGGATTTAAAAAGGGTGACCGTGCCGCCATCTACATGAAAAACTCCCTTGAACTCGTCTTGGCCTTTTACGCCCTGCAAAAAATAGGGGTCATCGCGGTTTGGATAAACCCGCTCTATCGCCAGGATGCGGCCGGATTCATCCTGGAGAATTCAGAAGCCAAGGCTGTTTTTATCTTCGACCAATGGGAAAACAATCATTACCTCGATGAGGTGCTGGATCTCAAAAACAGGCTGCCCGCTCTTGAAACCATCATTCTCGCGGGAAAAGGGGCCGGTCGCGACGTATATTCTCTTAGCAGTTTGATGGAAAGCGGTAAAAACATGGCACCGCCCCCGGTGGATATCGATCCCGGCGAAGATCTCGCCATGCTGCTGTACACCTCAGGCACAACGGGCAAACCCAAAGGCGCCATGATCAGCCACAATGCCGCCGTGAGAGGCGGCCGGGAATATTCCCGCGGGGTTGGCGCCGGATCGGAGGACATATTTATCGGCTTTTTACCAATGAGCCACTCCTACGGGTGCGGTTCTATCCTGATTCAGCCCCTGCTGCTCGAATCAACGGTGGTCCTGATGGACAAGTTCGAGGTGGAAAGAGCGTTTCAGCTGATCGAGCGCGAAAAAGTCACCCTGCAATTGGCCGCCCCGCCCCACTACATCCTGGAGCTCAATCACGGCAGCCGGTCGAATTATGACCTCAGTTCACTCAGAGCCGGTCTGATCGCCGGCATGATTGCACCCGAAGGCCTGATTGCCCGGGTGGAAGCGGAGATGAATGTTTATCTGACATCTTTCTGGGGAGCCTCGGAAGTCGGCCCGGGATTGGGAACCATGTGCCCCTACCCGTCGCCTCTGGATATCAGGCAGGCCTACATCGGACGGGCGGTTGCCGGTACCCGCATAAGGGTGGTGGACCCGTCCACCCATGAAGCGTTGGCCGACGGAGAAATCGGGGAGCTGACCTTGAGCGGGTGGCACGTCATGAAGGGCTATTGGAAAAATCCCGCAGAGACCCGCAGGCAGATTGTCGACGGCTGGCTTTTCATGGGAGACCTGGCTTCCAGGGAAGCAGACGGCTATATCAAGATTTACGGGCGCACCAAGGACATCATCAATCGCGGGGGCTACAAAATCAATCCCCATGAACTCGAATGCCTGATCGTCGATCACCCCAGCGTCGAGCAGGTTTGCATCGTGGCAACCCCCAATCCTGTATTGGGCGAGTCGATCTGCGCCTGCGTGATCCCCGCACCTGATAAAACGGTGACCCTGGAAGAAGTTCGCGAAATGTTGAAAGACAGGTTGGCCCCCCACAAACTGCCCGACGAGCTATGCATCATGGAGGACTTTCCCAAGCTGTCCGGCGGGGTGAAGATCAGGAAGTTCGGCGACGGCGGCCTGGCAGAACTGGCTGAGAAAGACGAAAACCGGCAACGAAATCGCAACTAATCGAGGGGTCGGGGAGTTTCTCAATCCCTGCTATGTCCGGCCGGGGTATGCGCTCGCCCCAGCTGTAACCATATGATCGCGCAACTTGGGTACGGCAGCTTTCCCGCGTCGATTGGATCCGTGCCAGCCCCAAAAGATATTCTCCCCCGGACGAGATGATCGTCTCTGCCTTTGTGGATCCAGCGCAGGGGATAGGGGGCGTGTACGGAGTCCGGAACGAATTGGTTACAGCTGGGGCGAGCGCATACCCCGGCCGGACACGGCGTCAGATGGCGCCGGGCGATTAATTGATAGTTTAAACAAATGCGGAGAAACTCCCCGATCCCTCAACTAATTCGAAAGCCGGGCAGACGCCCTACTGGGCCAAATAACCGCCATCGACCGTGAGGGTTGTACCCGTGGTGTAGGTCGACGCCTGGGAAGCCAGATAGATTACAGCGCCGGCGATTTCAGATGTTTCCCCGAATCTTTTCAGTGGAATCGGTTGGGTCAACTTGCTGTAAACTTCATCTGAATCCCGCAGACCGCCGGTCAAATCTGTTTTCAGGTAGTGCGGTGCAACGGCATTGACCCGGACATTGTATCTGGCCCACTCGAGGGCCAGGCTTTTGGTCAGCAGGATGACCCCTGCTTTGGAAGCGCAATAGGCCGGTGCCCGGGGAACCCCGGTGATGCCTGCTGTGGAGGCGATGTTGACGATGGCCCCGCCCCCCTTGTCTATCATCAATCTCCCAAAATGTTTGCAGCACAAAAAGGTACCCCTGAGGTTGACCCTCAGGATCTCGTCCCATTGTTCGACAGGCAGATCTTGGGTGGGCGTATAGTCGAGCTGTGAAATGCCGGCATTGTTGATCAGGATATCGGCCTGGCCGAACCGGGCGGCAACCCGGTCTGCCAGAGCCTTCACCTGTTTTTCCTCGGCGATATCCGTTTTCACGGCCATGCAGCGGGCACCCATATCCGCGATGGCCTGTTCCGTCGCGCCGGGATGCTCCAGGTCGGCAATAATTACAGATGCTTCCCATTGGGCCAGGCTGAGGGCAATCTCTTTCCCCAACCCCCGGGCAGCACCGGTGACGAGAACCGACTTCCCTTTCAGATCAAAATAATTTTTCAGTACCATATTAGAGTCGCCTCCGGCTGCAGGGCATCCGGTCTGATCGGAAAAGAAACTCAAGTCAATTTATCTCTTACAGAGTCCGCAGAGTTCTCAGAGAGAAAAATAAAAAAAGCTCTGTGCCCTCAGCGGGCTCTGTGAGATATTTATTTAAAGTCTCATATAAATTTTTTTTCCTTAATACGAATGTGAGCGAGGCGAGCGGCTGAAACCATGATAATTCAATAGACACATGGCCGGAAGCAGAATAGAAAGTCAACCTTCACCTCCACCGAAGTGGGATGATACAGCTATCTTGAGCAATCACGGGACGCCTCGCGTGCCGAAAGCCTTTTGCCGAATGCCCCTTCAGAACTGCACATATTCCGGTATTTGGCTCGAACGGCTTTTAGGTTTAGTCTATTATTGCGGTCTCACGTGTTGGCCTTTCGAATCACACATTGCAGCGATTTCTGATCCGGATAGCCCATGATCGGCTCCCGACAGGCCACATCGGTGAGCAGATTGGCGTTGGCATCGCCACCCCAGCCGTGGGGAACCAGAACAACCCCTTCAGCCACCTTTTCATCGACGCAAGCTTCCATTTTTACGCGGCCCGTATTCGTTTCCACCACGATGAGATCCCCGGATTCAATACCGAATTTCCTGGCCGTTTCAGGCCCGATTTCGGTCAGGGGTTTGGGACATAGTTTTTTCAGGGCGTCCACCTGGCGCTGCTGGCTGTGGGTATAGCACAGGTTGCGGTTGCCGACCGAAAGGATCAGCGGATATTTCTCCAAAAAGCTCCGGTCCCCCCGAAGCGGTCCTCTTTCCGGCTCCAGGAAAGACGGCAGAGGATCAAACCCATGTTCGGCCAGCGTTTCGCTGTAGATTTCGATCTTGCCGGAAGGTGTCCGAAACAGCTTGTCGGGTATGGCATATTTTTTTTCGGCATAAAAATCGCCTTCGGGTTTTTCATTCAGGAGATACTCGAAAGACAATCCGCTGGGACCGACCATAAAGGCAACGAATTCCTCTTCCGAACCCCACGGAAACTGCTCCGCCAATCCCAGCCGTTTGCCGAGCTCGGTGATGAACCAGAATTCCGAACGGCTCTCACCCAACGGTTCGATGCACTTTTTGCGCAGCATCAGAAACGGCAGGCAGTGGCAGACATTGTAGGTGTAGGCCACGCCCCATTTTTCAAGATGGGAGCAGGCCGGCAGGACGTAATGGGCGGCCGCGGCGGTCTCGGTCATGAAGAGATCGTGCACCACCAGAAGATCCAGTTTCTCGAAAGCCGTTCTAAAGGCATTGCTGTCCGGCATGGATATCAGCGGATTGCCGCCCACCACCATAAAGGCTTTGAGCTTATCCGGGATGCTTTCCGGAACCATGGTCACCACGCCATAGGGGGCCTTGCGCCCCCAGAGGTCCACAAACAGGGGATACTGCTCGCCCCCCAGGGGCTCACCCTCCACGCTGTAGCCAGGATGGCCGAATCTGGGCGGCGGGCTGGTCACCCAGCCGCCCGGCACGTTGATGTTGCCGGTGATGGCCTGCAGGATGCCAAAGGCGCGGCTGTTCTGGGTGCCGTTGGCAGTCTGATCCTGGGTGCAGGTGCCCTGGAAAATGCTGGCCCCCTCCGTGCCGGCATAGAGCCTGGCCAGGGCGCGGATGTCATCGGCCGGGATCCAGGTGATCTCCTCGGCCCACCCGGGGGTGTAGGGTCGAACGTGGGCAATGAGCTTATCGAAGCCGAAAGTGTGCTTGTCTATAAATTCACGATCGTATAAATTCTCGGTCACGATAACGTTCATCAATGCCAGGGCCAGGGCGCCGTCCGTACCGGGACGGATGCGCAGGTACATGTCGGCCTGGTCGGCCAGCGCAATGCGCTTCGGGTCGATGACCACCAGCTTGGCACCCTTTTTGAGGTTTTTTTTCAGAAAGAACTTGAGGGGAAAATCAGAGTGATCGGGATTGTGGCCCCAGAGAACATAAAGATTCGAATCCGGCTCTTCGGTCGGATAACGGCCGAAGGTCATCTGTCGCGTCCGGATGCGCATGCGGTAGCATATGCTCTCCACCGAAAAAAAATTCGGCGATCCAAACCCGGATCGCAGCAGGTGGATCAGGGTGGACATCTCCAGGTTTTCAACACCGATTGAGCCGCAAAAAAGCCCGAATACCTTGGCGCCGTATGTATCCTTCAACTGCCCAAGCCTGGCGGCGATCTCATCCAGAGCCTGCTCCCATGGGATTTGCACAAAGCCATGGGGGGTGCGCTTTAACGGGTGCTTGAGTCGTTCGGGGCTGTAGATCAGATCCAGGGCGTTGGCCCCTTTCGGGCACAGCCTGCCCTTGTTGATGGGGTGTGAAGCCAGCCCCCTGATCTTGACGGCTTTGCCGTCTGCAACTGTCACCTTGGTCCCGCAGCTGTGATAGCACAGGGTGCAGTCCGTATATATTTCCCGTTCGTTTTCCATGTTGCTCTCCTTGCTAAGGCACCGAGCGACATCCCGAAAGGCAGGTGTTATTAGTTATCTGTTAATCGTTACTCGAAATAGCCTGACAGTACATTTCATAGAACCAACATCCGCGACATATTAAAACGGATCCCATTCCTTTGACACCAATAACAGGCACCGGATCCGCCGCAGGCGGAATAACTCTCAGTTGGTATTTGCCCAATTGAGGTTATTCTCTACAAATCCATGATGTCGGACACATTGATCTCGAGCATTTTCAAGCTGGCCTGAATACGTACGATATTCCTGGCCAGGGCGGGAAAATTCTCTCCCATCCGCGCCAACTCCTCGGCCGCTTTTTTCATCAGAACGATATTGGCGTTAATCCTGTTTAGGTCTAATCGCGGGTCCATCATGGCCTCTTATTTTTTGTCGGTGGACTTTCTCAAATCTTTAAAACGCTTGGCTTTTACCTCGTATCGGGGAAGGGTTTCACAACCGCAGATTTCGATGTCGTAGCGCAGATTGGTCTTTAAGCGAAGCTGGTCGGACAATTCGGATTCAATCAATCGGCATGCGTCCTGGTCCGGATTTTCATCTAAAACCTCCACTTTCAGCTGAATGCGCTCCGCGTCGCCGACCTTATCCACGACGACCTCGTACTCATCGCCCAGGCCGTCCACACCGCGAACGACTTCCTCGATAGCGGAAGGGGCCAGCAGCACCCCTTTGACTTTGGTGATATCGTCAGCCCGGCCGACCACACCGCCTTTGATCAGGCGGGTTGTGCGGCCGCAGGAACAGGGCTCGTCAGCCCACTCGATGACGTCCTTGGAGTCAAAGCGCACACAGGGCTGTGCCTGGCGGTCCAGGGCGGTGATGATCATCTTGCCGCGACGACCCGGCTCCTCAATGATTTCACCGGTTTCCACATCTTCGATTTCCACCAGGAACAAAGCTTCATTGACGTGCATTCCGCCCGGCTGCTCGGCACACTCAAACGACCAGGCGCCGATTTCAGTGGCTCCGGCATGATCGTACACCTTGGCGTTCCAGGCATCTTCCAATCGCTTTTTGGTGCTGGGGATACTGGCGCCGCACTCACCGGCGCAGGTGATCTTGCTGATGGTCATGCGGGCGGGGTCGATCTCCATTTTCGTGCGCGCCGTTTCCGCCATCCCCAGGATATAGGTCGGGGTTCCCATCATGGCCGTTGCCTGCAGTTCCTGAATTTTAAGAATCCGGGCTTTGGTGTCCAGCACACCGCCCGGAACCACCTCGCAGCCGACTTTTTCAGCCGCGTAGTGCCCGGCCCAGAAGGCCACGAAAATATTGTAGCCGAACGGAATAAACACGCGGTCCCGGGGCCGGTAGCCCTGGGCCCAGAGGATGTAAGACCAGCACTCGGTCCACCACTCCCAATCCTGCCAGGTATCCGGTTGATAGACGGGCTGTCCGGTGGTGCCGCTGGTCTGTCGGAAAATGGTCACCTCTTCCAGGGGGACGCAGAGCGCGTCGCCGTAGGGGAAGGGGTCTTTGCCCTGGATGTCCCGCATCATGGATTTTTCTACGGCGGGCACCCGATGAATGTCATCAAAAGAACGGATATCCCGGGGAGTCAGGCCGGCATCAGCATACAGTTTGCGGTGAAACTTGGAATGGTCATAGGTCCACTGCAGAATGTTGCGAAATTTTTTCAGCTGGAGTGCGCGGAGTTTTTCCCGCGGCAATGTTTCCAGCACCGGGTTCCAATATTTCGGATCAGTCATTTTAGGTCATCCTCCGGCAGGTGTAGGCTTATATAATACCTTTGAATGGAAATCGATACCGCGATGGGCCGCGTGTATGAGACCCAACGCATGGGGCCTGGGGCATAGGGCATGGCGCACGGGGCAGGGAGCAAAGCGCATAGCGCCCGGAGCATGGCGCAAAGCGCAGAATCGCTGATTTTCCGACCATGAAACCCAAACCATATACCCTAAACCGTATACCTTATACCTTTACCATTGCAATATATCTTTGAGTCCCGCCCGCTCACGACGCCGCCGGCCAACTCATCCACTCAAATTCAACCAAAAAATCCGATATCAGAACTTGCAGCCAGACGCACGAATACAGAAATTATCCCGACCTCCACCCACTCTGCACCATGCCCCATGCTCTATGCGCTATGCGCCATGCCCTATACCCTAAACCTCACACTCTATTCCCGGCCCAACGCAATATATCTTTGATTCCGGCCCTCGCACCCCGCAACGCGCAACCCGCAACACACAACTCGTAACCCGTACCCCGCAACCCGCAACGCGCAACCCGTCTAATACATCAGGTTCGGCAAAAACAAAATAATCTGCGGCACGAAAATCAGAATAATCAATCCGACGATAACGGCAATTAAAAACGGTATGATCCCTTTGAAAATGGATTCCAGCGGCACACCGCCGATAGCGCCTTCGGCCACACCATACACCACGTAAACATTGATCCCCACCGGTGGTGTGATCACCCCCATTTCGGTGACCATCACGATGATGACGCCGAACCAGATGGGATCGTAGCCCAGATCGGTGACGATCGGGAAAAAAATGGGGATGGTCAGCATCACGAAAGCCAGAGCGTCCATGAAACAGCCGCCCAGAAAATATACGAAAACGATCATGGCCATGATCACAAAGGGCGGCAAATCGAATCCACCGATCCAGGACGCGATGTTGAAGGGTATCCGGGTGATAGCCAGAAACTTGCCGAAGACCACTGCGCCGGCAATCAGCAGCAGGACCATGCATGAGGTTCTGAGGGTTTCGAATAATGATTTGACAAATCCCTGCCAGGTTATCTGGCGCCGGATCAGAGAAACCGCCAGAACCCCAAAAGCACCCACGGCGGCTGCCTCGGTCGGCGTGAAGAATCCGAAAAAAAGCCCGCCCATGACCAGGCCAAAAACAGCCAGGGTGTCGATCAGGCCGTTTAGGGATCGCAATTTCTCTTTCCATGAGAAGGCCTCGCCGGGGGGGCCTTGTTCCGGGGCAATGCGGCAGCGGATATAAATGGAGATAATGAAGAGGATGGTAACGAAGATGGCCGGTAAAATACCGGCCACGAACAGCTTGCCGATGGACTCTTCGGTCAGGACACCGTAAACGATCAGAACGACGCTGGGCGGCATGATCATGCCCAATCCGCCGCCCGATGCCACGGATCCGGTGGACAGCTCGTCAGCGTACTTATAGCGCTTCATCTCCGGCAGGCCCACCGTGGCCATGGTGGCTGCAGTGGCCGGACTCGAGCCGCAGACGGCCCCGAAGGCCGTACAGGCGGAAACGGTTGCCATGGCCAGCCCTCCCCGGGTGCTGCCTAAAAATTTATAGGCGGTGTCGTACAGCCGGGCGCTGATGCCGCTGTTAAAGGCCAGCTGTCCCATGAAAATAAACAACGGGATGGTCGTCAGTCCGTAAGAGGAGAAAACTTCATATATATTTCTGGAAAGAAGATTGAGCCCCCCCTTGAAAGAAATCATGAAGCTGAAGCCCAGAAACCCGATCATCGTCATGACGTAGGCGACAGGCATCCTCGAGAAAAAAATAAGGACCATGACCGCAATACCGATAATGCCGATTGTCGTAGGACTCATTTGGAACGCAGCTTTCTGATATTATCCAGAATATCTCTTAAAATGATCAGGGTGAAAGTCAGCATGCAAAAGGCCGTCATGTAAATAACCACGTGCTCGGGCAGCTCGAGGTTCATGGAAACTTCACCGGAAGCTTTCATGGTATTGGCATAAACCGTCATCCGCCAGGTTACGACGGCAAACAGCATCAAGCTTATTATTCCGGTGCAGATATCGATGATGGTGCGGGTTCTCTCGGAAAACAGCCGCACGAGAATTTCAACACCGATATGACCCTGGACCTGGTGGGTATAGGGCATGGCCATGACAACTGCCAGGGTGGCCATAAAACCGACGATTTCCACCGAACCGAAAATCGGATGGCCGAAGGCGCGACCGACAACATCCACGCAGGTCAGCAGCATCATGCCCACCAGGCAGGCGGCTCCGATAATCTTCATCTTGTCCAGCAGCCACTGGATGATTTTCCAGAACGGATTCATGAGTGTATACTTGTGTAAATATGCCGCAAAAGTATCGGGAGGACAACTCGAAATGGGCCTGCCCCCCAAAAGAATTCGACAGGTTCAGGATTCAAGGTTTACAACCGAAGGGCGATGCCCACTATATTGATCAAACTGCGCGATATGCACTTCAACCATTTGGGCGAATCGGCGTGACAGACACGCTATAGAATGAGCCCCTTTGGTTTACCGGTTAATTCAACCCGGAACGTTGATCCCTGAACCGTTCAACCTGTGTCCAAGCAACTATTGCAGACTGTTCAGTGTTTTGATCGTGAAATCAACCAGTGCGGTGCCTTTGAAGCCCTTTTTATTCATGTTGGCCTTGTACTCCTCGATGATGGGAGCGACGGCTTTTTTCCAGCGTTCAGCCTCTTTGGCATCAAGCCCGATAATCTGGCCTCCCTGGTTCAGGAAAAACACGATGCCATTGGCATCGCTCGTGTCCCAGGCCTCGCCGTGCTTGTCCGCCCATTCCATGTTGATCTGCTGGATGATTTCTTGATTGGCGGCCGAAATAGAATTCCACTTGTCCTTGTTCATGACCACAAAAAAGGAGGTGGTATAGGCAGCCGAAAAATCGGCGGTCGCAAAACGGGTGACCTCTCCCAGCTTCCAACCCTTGTTGGCCTCAAAGGGGTAGACCGCACCGTCGACTACGCCTTTTTGAAGCATCTGATAGGTTTCCGGCATGGGTTTGGGAACCGGAGTTCCGCCCAGGGCTTTGACCACCAGTGCGCTCGTGCCGTGACCCCGGAATTTGAGGCCCTGCATGTCCTCCATCTTGCGCACCGGCTTGCTTTTGGTGTGGATCAGGCCCGGACCGTGGGCGTGCAGATACATCACCTGGGTGTCCATCAGCTCTTTGGGCATGAATTCCTTGTATACCGCATTGATCACCTTGGTGGCCACCGTGCCGCTGGTATATCCCAGGGGCAGGTCAACGGCCGCCATCACCGGAAACCGGCCGCGGGTGTAAGCCAATACCGAAAACCCGACATCCGATATCCCTTCCACCACGCCGTCGTAAACCTGCCTGGCCTTGGTCAGGGTCTGGCCGGGAAAATATTCGACGACAACCTCTCCATTGGTACGCTTCTCCACTTCCTTGCACCAGGCTTCGGCCAATTTGCTCTGAATGTGTCCGGGCGGGAAAAAATTGCTGTAGGTGAGTTTGACTGAAGCGGCTTCGGCAGCTGCCGGGGGCATAAAACCCAGGGCCAGTCCAACGCAAAGGATTAACACACAGCACGTAAGTCGTTTTCTCATGGCTACTCCCTCCTTTTAGTGTTTGGGATTGACGGTCGAAAAATGACCGGGGATGGCTGAATAATTCGCGGATGAACCTCCTTTTGTAGATATTAAATAGCTACTTAATAGCTATTTATTTCAACGTCAATAGAAAACAGCATCCGAAATCGGAGATAGACGCAACAGTGCGCCTGGTTCGCAGAGCATCATCTCATTTGAGTCGGTATGTACAGAGCGATCCCGGGCAAGATCATGATTAAAACAATGGCCACCACGCTTGCAATCAAAAAAGGGACAACACCTGCAAATATGACCCGCAAGAGAACATCTTTGGCAACCCCTTTGATAATGAACCCATTTAGTCCCACCGGGGGCGTAATCAATCCCATTTCCAGAACGATCACCATCAATACCCCCAAACCAAATGGGATCGAAATTTCATTTTCAACCTCCTTTGCTGTACTGCGCCCACTTGGGTGCCGATTTGGGTTTGGGTTTTTTACCGTAGAATATATCATCCATCCAGTTAAACAACCTTCTTGAATAGCAATTACGGCTGATCAGGGTGCGGATGATCTTATGGGGCAAGGTGCTGGCGTGGCTCCAGGGGCAGACCCGCATACAAATATTGCAATCCGTGCCCACCCGGCCCCAGTAATCAAAACAGGTTTCGGCATTCAGCTTCCAGCGCAAGGTGCCGTTGACTTCTTCCTGATCTTCCAAAGGGATGGAATTCGATGGACAGCAGTGCGCGCACTTTTTACAGATCCGGCAAAAGTCCCTGGCACCGATATCCACCGGTGAGTCCGTGACCAGGGGCAGATCCGTGGTGACGGCTCCCAGGCGTACCCTCGGACCGTAATCTTTGGTCATCAAATAGCCCAGTCGGCCGTTTTCTCCCAAACCGGCATCGACGGCCAGGGGTACCAGCAGGGCATCATAGTGCCGCAAATGATTGGCCGTGGCCGAATAACCCAGATTGGCGATAAACGCGGCCAGCTGGGTAGCAATAAATGCCCCGCGGGCATAATTGCCCATGCTGGCAATGGTTGTCGGTGAATGAGGGGCGGTTCCCACAAGCTCGAGATCCATCTCCGTGGCGAACACCACCGCATATTTATGGGACAGTTCGACTTCCCGGCCCCAGTCTTCCCAGTTTTCATTGAATATCTCTCCCCGGTGAGAATAAACCCACAGGGGATTGATAGTGCAAATACCCACAAGATCGGCGCCAATCCCCAAAGTGTATCCTTTTACGCGCTTGCTGGCAGATTCGGGGCTGAGATCCACGCGCCGCCCCTTGAATTCCGGATGCGCGGAGGGATTGAACTTTTCCGATTGGGAAAGGTGCAGCGGTATGGAAAGCGATGCCAGAGTGGCCGCGACGTTGGGTCGGTCATGGGGTTGGTCGATGACACCGGGGTGCCCCAGGGGACCGCCCCTTTGCCGTCGGGCAGAATCGGGTTTCTCCAATTCGGGCCGCAGCTTATAGTAGATTTTGTATTCTTCCGATCCCGGCCGAAGGGTGCGGTTGCGGGCAAATACGATATCCCTTTCATCCGTTCGGGTTACATCGTTGACGATCAACCCGGCGGTACCTTCCAGTGCAGCGGGATTCGAACCTGCCCGGCAGCCCAGAAAAACCCCAATCCCGGCTGCAAACACATTAGTTAACATGAGCAGCGTCAAGCCGACGTCGGTTTTAAAAAAGCCCCTGCTTTCAGAGTAAAATAGCCCGATCACCAGGGCCAGCATGAGCACTGCCTGTATTGCGCTATAAACCGTGGCACGACGTTCTTTTTCCCAGACACAGGAAGCAAAAAAGCCCACACCGACAAGTGCCAGTACGATAGCCGCTGCAGCCGCAATGCAAAAGAGGATCGCTTCCATCGATTTATCTCCCCGTATAACCGGTATTCACCCTTTAGCCCGGCAATCGGCGTCATTTTGTTTTTTTATACGAACTGATCTTTTCTTTCACATCCAGGATGTCCGCCCGGATGAGCCGTTCCGCCTCATCCGGTTTTTTTTGACCCAATACCTCTAAAATCTTTTGATGGATTTCGAGAAAATGCCGCTCCAGCGAAAGGTCTAGAAAGTCCAACGTTTGTTCAACAAGCAATTCAATCACCGATTCCAGCATGATGGACAGCACCGGATTGCCGGATGCCGCGGCCAGCAAAAGGTGAAATCTAAGATTGTTGTCCTTGAGATGAGCCGGATCGTCAAGGTGCCGGGTGGAGTCGTCAAGCAGTTCGCGGAGTTTTGTCAAATCTTCCCTGCTGGCGTGCCGGGCGGCTCCCCTGGCAATCTGGGGTTCAATCAGCAGCCGGGCTTCAAACAGATGATCAATGGTGACTTCCCCGCGCGTAATCAGGTTGGACAACGAACGCTTTATCGGCTCATGCAAGACGTTGGAAACGAAGATGCCGCCGGTAGGTCCCTTTCTGACGGCTACCAGGCCGGATATCTCCAATATTCGCAAGGCTTCCCGGATAACCGAACGGCTCACCTCGAACTCTTGGGCCATTTCCTTTTCAGAGGGAAGGCTGGTCCCGATTTCAAGGTTATCCTCTAATATTTTCTGTTGGATCAGCTCGGCAATCTGATCCGAGAACCTTCTTTTCCGCAACGGTCTGAACATGCCTTCGCCGACATATTTTCTTTTGGCTATTTCTGCTGCCATGACACCCCACAGAATGTATTCGGATACTGGAATGGCCGCCGGGGATCAGCTCTTATATGAAACTACATCAAAAGCGAACCGCAGAACCGCAGAATATCGAATGTCGAATTTCGAAGGGAGGTATCGCTTCGCTCAAGCTTTTATTAAAATAGACAGAATACATTATTCGATGTTCGATGTTCATTAGTTTCTTCCCTTGATCAGACTGGCTGCCCTTTAGCCAGCGACCTCCGCTCGTGTGAAACTTCATTAAATATCTCGCACAGCCCGCAGAGCGCACAGAGCTTTTTTTTCTCTGGGAACTCGGCGGGCTCTGTGAGAAATAAATGGACTTAAGTTTCTTTTCAGATCAGCCTAGAAGTCCCGTGGCCAGCGGTCGCTGTTCGTATGACCCGCTGGCAAAAAATTTTAGCCGGGAGGCCTGAAATCACCCCGGGAGCCCGCACGGGCGGGAACCTGCAGCTGCCCATCCACATCTTCAAGATCAAGCCACCACTTGTTTTTCTGATTGGGTGGCACATACCCCATCACCCGGTCCCCCCAGACCGCAAAATTTCTGGCAACCGGGATATTGCGCATCGTCCACTGCACAAATCGGTGAAAAGGCGTAAACGGCTTATTCCAAGGGCAGACGCACACACAAACACCGCATCCGGCGCCGAGTTTGTTGCCCACCCGCTGTTTGGTGCATTTTTCCATATCGTTGGGCCATTTCTCATAACCGTTATAAATCACTTTGTCACCGAATGGGATCGCTCCCGAAGGGCAATAGCGTGCGCATTGTTTGCATTTACTACAAAAATCCTGAATACCGAAATCAATGGGTTGATCAACCGCCAGGGGGAGATCGGTGGTAACCACGGCGGCCTTAAATCGCGGGCCCAAAAACGGATTGAGCACGATATCGCCGATGCGACACATTTCACCCAAGCCGGCCATTAGTAACACCGGCGGCAGCAGGATTTGATAGTTCCTGGCATGGTGGGCCCGGGCCGGATACCCCAAACGACGAATGTAATCGGCCAGGATGCAGGCAATAAATCCCGAAGTCGAATAGGCCAAGAAACTCATGGAATTGCTGATCCAGTCGTTGCCCACACTGGCATCGGCGGTTTTGAAATCCTGGTCGATCAGAATTGCGATGGCGTATTTGTGGTCGAGCTCTACCGGGGCACCGCCATTCATGCTGTGGCTGTAAACCGCATAAGGCGGCAGCCGGCAAATCCCGACCTGGTCTGCCCGAAGAAAATAGGCTGTCTCCTTAATGTGGCGCGCCATGGCAGCCGGATCCGGCGTCACCGGGGCCTTGCGGGTGGCGGCCACGCCATCCACCAACTCGCTGAGGCTGAACTGCATTTGGACCAAAGCCCCTGATAGCGGGTGTTTGGCGACAAACCGATGCCGTTCATGGGAGAGGCTTTCCCCCCAGTCCCCGCGCAAGGCGCGGTTGAACCCGCTTTCGCGTTCATCCTGCCTGGGAATCTCGTCCTCATTGACCAGGGTTGTCGGCCGGTCGACCCGCTTGAGAATCTCCATGGGATAGGGATCGAGATGTTTGGTTCTAAAGGCCCGCTGAAAGGAGGCTGCGATACTCATACATGTCCCTCCGGCAATAAGATTAGATCAGACTTATTGAAGATAGAATCTATTAAACAGATCACGGGCGACGTGTCAATGACATAATCCGAGCGCTGTTTGATGATCCCGACCTAATCTCAAGGTCGATCCCGACTCGCTCCGAGGAATAAGATCACCCATCCGGATTTTTTGCGACAGAAACCTGGGTCCAAAACAAAGTTCTGCCATAAAATTGCTGGAGGTGTTTCTGATTGTAAAATATATCGAAACCGACGAGAAGCTTGATTCGGTCAGAGGCTATGTTGTAGGATCTGACAGGCGCAACAGCGGTTCGAAAAATCTCAATTTGCTTCAGAGCGGGGAGACGAACGATGGATCAAAGAGTGAAGCAGGCAATCATCGAAGCGGTCAACAGGGAGCCCTTCGCCCGAGCGTTGAATATCGAGTTGAAGGAACTGGAACTGGGACACTCGGTCGTGCAGATGTCCTATGAGCCGGAGAAAATGAACAACATTTATGGCCGGGCCCATGGCGGTGCCCTGTTTGCTCTAATTGACGAAGCTTTTGAAACTGCCGGCCAGACCGACGGCACCGTAGCAGTTGCCCTGAACGTAAACGTCACCTACGTATCCAGTCCCGAGCCCGGGCTGCAGCTGCGTGCGGAAGCCAACCGGGTAAGTCGCACCCGTAAAACGGCCAGCTATGACATCAAGGTCACCGACGAAACCGGAAAACTGGTCGCTCTATGTCAGGCCCTGGCCTTTGACACCGGCAAGCCGATACCGTTTCTTGAAACCGACTGAAACAGCCTCTGCCGGTTTCGGGGTGGAGGTACATTCCTTATATGAAACTACGAAAAATCTAACTCACGCAAAGCCGCTAAGACACAAAGGAAATAGCTAGAATTATGTTTAATCCTGGCGCCTTGGCGTCTTGGCGCAAAAATAAGCACTTTCTTTTCCGATCAGACCGGCTGTCCTTTTGCCGCAGGCGGTCGCTTATATGAAACTACATTAAAAGCGAACCGCAGAATCCTCCTCCGGCGGACAAGTGTCGAATTACGAATTTCGAAGGATGGAGTTGGAACAACTTTAACATCAATTCGAGTTTTGTAAATTACATAGAGAACACTACACCAGAAGCGGTATCAAGACCGCGACCAAAGCGGGCAAGCCCTCAGTTTACGTTCCAGACTGAACATTTTCCATGCTCACCGGCAATGTCAGACAGAACGCGGCGCCCTGCCCCTTTTCACTGACGATCTGGATGTCGCCCCCGAGGCATCGGGCCAGGATGAGGGCGCCGGCCAGTCCGAGTCCGTGCCCCTTGCGCGGGACGATAGAACATTCCTTGACCTGAGCATAGCGCCTGAAGATCATCTCGTGCTGATCCGGCTCGATCCCCGGTCCGTCGTCGGTTACGGTAAGCGAGACGATATCGTCGGCAACGTCCATCACAATTTCGAGCTTCTCCCGGCGGTGGTGCAGTGCGTTTTTCAGGAGGTTGCCGACGATCTGACGAAATTTGACCTCGTCCTGGAAGACTTCGACTCCGGCGGCCTGAGGGGAAAAATTCAGGTGAATTCCGTTGCGGTTCAACAAATCGAGAGCGTCCGCTTCGGCCTCATATTTCCCGACGGCCTCGGAAAGCGGCCCGGTCATGATTTCCAGGGCGTCTTTCATGGCCTGGAATACCGACTTTGCCGGCAGAAAATGCGAGCAGACGAAGCAGCCGGATTCGGAGCGACCGATTTCCAACAAGTTGTTGAGCATCTCCCGCGCCTTCTTGGTGTTTCGCAGGGTGCGCTTGAGGGTGTTTTCCTGCTTGGGGAGCAGGGGACCGAATTTTTCTTTTTTTTCCAATAGCGTTCGCAGACCGGTTTCGACGATTGCAATCGGATCTTTGAGTTCATGAATCAAGAACTGAATCTCAATTTCCCTGAAAAAATCCTGCGGCTGCGCCTGGGTAGTCAGATCATCATCGTTTTGTTGATGCGGTTGGCTCATGTCTCACATTCCCCCGGGATGATGAAAATAATCCCGCCATGGTTCTTTCGTTTGTGTTTTTGTATTAATCTCGATATTTCGCGGTTCAAGGTTCGGGGTTCAAGGTTTAGGGTAACCGGTCACTGGCTTCTGCTCGCTGGCAGTTGGGAACCGGAGCTTGCTGCGGGATTAGTTTTGCGTGATGTATGACAGACAATCCCTAAGCAACTATCTCCGTCTTCTGTCTACTGCCATCTGTCTTCTGTCCTCTGTCATCCGTCCTCCGGGGTGTGCTCCGCAGACCGAAACTGGACGGTCACCGTGGTGCCGCCTGACGCCTGGCATTCGTCCGCCTGTCGGCTGCGGTCGCAGCCCTCGATGTCTCCGGTGCATGCTTCGGGCCCATCCGGCAGCAGCTCACAGCGCCGCGATTTCATTTTCAGCTTGAAATCATAGCGCTCGGAGAATATCCTCATCCGCAGCAAATCAAAACCTTTGCCCCCGGCACCGAAATCATAGGGTTTACGGGAAGCATACTGCAAAGGTTCATAGGCGGTGAAATAGTTTTCGAAAATCAGGCGCTGATTTTCCTCGCTGATCCCGACACCGGTGTCTCTAACCTCCAACTCGGGACCGGTTTTACCCTTTTTGACCGTAACGCGAACCAGACCGCCGTCCGGTGTGTTCTCGACGGCGTTGCGTACCAGTCCTTCCACTATTTTAGCGAGAACATCCGAGGGCATCCAGACCAGCTGCCGGTCGGATATCCGGGTTTTCACAACGCATCGGCGATGGCGAAAGCGCGGGCGCAAAGCTTCCACCTTGTCCTGGACGAACCGGTCCAGTCTGATCTCTTGCGGAACGGCTTCATGGGGACCGAAAATTTCCTCGATCCGTTGACGCAATCGCCCGACAAGATCTTTTTCCTCCAAATGTTCGCTGACCAGCAACTCCAGCTCGTCAGCACAGGCATCCAGCAGGGTCGAAAGCAGATAATAGGTCTTATAGTCTTTTTCCCTCAGGATGTCCTCGATTTCATACTGCATGTCCAGCAGGCGATCCAGATTTCTCTGGGCGCGGTCCAGGATGGAGTTCCAGTTGCGGTCCTCGATGCCGGCGAGTTTCTTTCTGAGCAAGCCCAGAGATGCGGTCAAAATGGACACGGGTGTTTTCAGCTCGTGGGAGAGGTGGTGAATCACCCGGTCCTTGGCCCGGTTCAGGTTCTGTACGTCCTGATACGAACGTTTGAGCGCTTCATGGATACCGGCGTTTTCAATGGGCAGGGCGACATAGTTGGCGACGGCGGTCAACAGGTCAACGTCCGGCTGGTCAAAGCTTCCTTCCTTTTTGTTGACGGCGCACAACACACCGATCAAACGATCCTGGATCAATATCGGCACATCCAGCATGTTGCGGGTTTGATAATCGGATTTTTCATCCACTTGCCTGAAAAAATGGGGATCGCCGGCGGTATCGTGCACAACTAAAGGCTTGCCGGTGCGATAGACTTCCCCTGCCACTCCCTTGTCTGCCGGGAATCGGATCTCTTTCATCTTGCGGCCGGTCTGGCCGTCATCATAGATAGATTCGCGGAAGTAGAATTGCTTGCGCTGCTCATCCAACAAGATCACCGAGGCACCTTCGACCCTGATCAAATCTCGAACTTCCCGGGTGATGAACTCGAGCCTCTCGTCCAATCCGCGATAACGGTGCAGCGCCTGGGAAATTCGAAAAAGCGCCTGGTTGATGCGTGCGCTGCGCTTTTCCAGGGTGACGTCCCTGAGCGTGATAACCTGCCCGGCCGGATTGTTCTCCAGATCGTAAAAGATGGCGCCGTCGATAACGATGTCCAGTATGCGGCCGTCTTTGGTCAGGCGCTTGGTTTCAAATCCGTGGATGGCCCTTTTTTTGAAAAGCTGCTCAATGCCCTGCTTGGTGGCTTCCTTGGCATCGTCCGGAACGAAGGGAATGATTTTACCCTTCAGTTCTTCCAGACTCCAGCCGAAAACTTTTTCAAACGCCGGATTCAAATAGGAAACCGTATTGTCCATATTGAAAACAAAAACGGGATCCGGCAAAAATTCTAGAAAGGCGCGGTAGCGCTGCTCCGCCCGGCGGCTGGTCTGTGACAACTCCAGGGCGCAGGTTTCGGACTCCTTTAAGGCCTGCTGGGCCAGGATCCGGTCGGTGACATCACGGGCAACGCCTCTAAAACCGATGGGTTTGCCGCGGTTGTCCTCTATCAGGCTGGCAGAAATTTCCAGGTGGCGCTTTTGCCCGTCCTTGCGGGTTATCTCCCATTCAATGTAGACATCTCCCTTACCGCTGCGGTATATACGGTTGAAAGCCTCAAAGGCAATACGGGCATTGTCTTCGTTCATGAACTCGCGGAAATTACGGTCCTGAATCTCGCGGCGGGAATATCCAAATATCCGGCTGAGGCCGTCATTGAAAAACCTGAAATTTCCGTTCAGATCAACCTCGTAAAACCCATCGGTCACTGCTTCGATGATCATCTGGTAGCGATCGGCATGAACCCTGGTTTCTTCGTCTGCTGAGGCGGCACCCCTATCCAATTCAGGCTCAGACGATTCGGCTGGTTTTGTAGTGCCGTATTTGGTTTTGGGCGGCGGCATGGCTGCGGGTTTCGTGTTACGGGTTACGCGTTTCGGGTTACGGGTTGCGCGTTTCGGGTTGTGGGTTGCGCGTTTCGGGTTGTGGGTTGCGCGTTTCGGGTTATTGGCAAGTGCCGAATGTTGAGTCGAGGAATTCTATCTATATTAAATAATAATCAATAGATGGAGCAAAGCGACCTCAAACATTCTTCAATCTTCAATCGTCAATCTTCAATTATAAAGCCGACTTCCACCTGACGGGCTATCTTTTTTGGCCCCAGTCAGGCTAGATTCATTGACCGGGCGTTTCGAGGATGTCGAAGGCTTCGGAGTCCAGCAGGTTGATGTGGTTGGCCTGCAGAACCTCGATGGCTTTATCATTGTCGCTGAAGCGGAAAATCATGACCGCTTTGCCGCGCGAAAATCCGATAAAGGCATACATGAACACCACATAGACATTGGCATTTGTCAGCGGCTGCAGGATCTTGGCAAGACTGCCGGGCTGGTCCTCTATTTCAGCCGCCACAACTTCGTTGACAAACGCCGGCATGGCCATGGCCATCAAAATTCGCCGGGCCTTTGGCACATCAGAGACCAGCAGACGCAGCTGCCCGAAAGCCCCGGTATCCACCAAATTGAGTGCCCGCAGGTTTATGCCGGCATTCCCCAGGGCATTGGTGACTTCATAAAGTCGACCCGGGGCATTCTCAATGGAAATCACGATTTGCTTTAATTTCATGGCGTCCTCCTTTCCTTCGTGCGGGGTGGCATATCCTTCTAGCGGGTATCGACACCGGAAAGGGCTGCCAGTATACTATATAATCGTTCCAATTGGAATGGGGCAAAAACTAGTTCTCACTCACCATGCTTTCTTTTAAGAAAAGGCTGGCACCGAAGGCGACGATTGCGGCAAAAAAAAGAATCCCAAAGGCTTGCTGGTATGCCGTCAGGGTGAATAGGCCATCGGCGGTGCTGTTTTTTTCGAGAACATAGCCCAGCAGCGGCTGAAAAACGGCACCGCCTAGAAATGGAAATAGATTCGCAATACCGGTGGCGGTTCCGGCCATCTGAACGGGGAACAGCTCCTTGTTGGTGGTAAAGCCGATGACCACGATTGCCGATGAAAAAATCCCGACGCCAAGACAGAGCACGTACAGCCCCACCAAAGGGATGTCAGCGGTAAAAAAAGCCAAGACGGCAGTGATGCCGACGACAACGATGCTGGACATCACCAAAACCGGTTTGCGAGCCCGCAGAATATTGGTTGATAGGTAGCTCAGGGCGGGGCTGCCGACAATCATCCCGATGGCAATCATTGAGAGTATTTGGGCGGCCTGGGCCTTGCTGAAACCATATACTTGCATCAAATAAGGGCCACCCCAGAGCCCGCCAAAAGAGAAGAAGATCCCGCAATCGAAAAAAAACCAGATACCGATGGGCCAAAAAGCCTTGCAGCCAACAACCCTGCGGACACCTTCCATCAAACCGATAGCAGCGGCGGTTTGTTTGGGTTGCTCCGGCGGGGGCCATCCAAAGTCCTTCGGCCGATCCCTGACCAGGATCCAAACCAAGACGGCCAGCACCAGGGTAAACACGCCGACAACTATAAAGGACAAGCGCCAGCCGATCCAGGAGCTGAGCATGGCCAGGGGTCCTGCGGCGAACAAGGATCCCAAACCGCCGAGCGCCATCAACAGTCCGGTCATGAACGCGAATTCATCGACCCGAAACCACTCAGCCAAAACCTTCATGGTGGGTACAAAGAGCATCGCCACCCCCAGTCCCACCAAGGTGCGCCCGACAATGGCCAAAAAAACGGACGGGGCAGCGCCCAGAATCACCGAACCAATAAAGGCGACAGCGAAAAACAGGGTGATGGTATTGCGGGAACCCCAGGAATCGGACAGCAACCCGGCGGGCAATTGCATCACGGCATAAGGGTAAAAATAAGCTGCGCCGAGAAAACCGATCAACGCACCGCCGGTGTTTAGGTCCCGCATCATATCAACGGCCACAACTGCGGGACAGAGCCGATGGAAGTATACCAGGACGTAGCCGCAGGCCAGTATCCAGAAAACAATCCATCGGTAGCGAAGCGCTTTCTGCACGGAATCGGACGCCATCTGAACCCTCCTTTTTCAGCGCGTGTCCCGGCTTCCCCAATCGTTACGGCAACACAAGCGTAATACCGGGAAGTTAATCCAGCGGCCAGAGGCCTTTTTCTTCCAATACCGATTTAAGGGTCTTCAAGGCGGAATTGGTGGCCGGCATTCCCCCGTAGACCGCGGTCTGAAAGATCACTTCGGCAATTTCCCGCGGCGGACAGCCGACATTTAAAGCTGCCTGGATGTGCAGTTTGAGCTCATCCTGGCGGGACAGGACGGTCAATGCGGCGACGGTAACCAGCTGGCGGGTGGTATGGGGTATTTTCTCCCGGGCGTACATCTGCCCGGTTATGAACAAGGACAAATCCTTGGCCAGCTCAGGGTCGAACGACCGCCAGAGATCAAAGGGCCTCTCACCCTCGACCCCCTTGAAGTACAGACCGGCAGTTTTTTTGGTTTTGGAAACAATATCTTCGCTCACAGCCTACCCCCTTGGTTCCCTATCGGCCGACGCCAATTGGGAGTTTATAGTCAATGCCTATTGACCAACCGCAACTTAAAGTTATTCGTTATTAGTTATTGGTTAATCGTAAAGGAGTTGAATTCGATTTCAATAGGTTAAACTGAACAGCCCCACCAGATTGGTGAGGCTGCTTTATTGAGTAACTCTATATCAAGCTCCCGGAAGTCATTCGCTTTTCAATTAGTTATCAGCCCCTAAGTGCTCATTGGAAAACATTTCTCTCAAACCGAGTCCCTAAATGGCCCTCAGCAGTATACGAATTACAATTAACGATTAACAATTAACGATCAATATTGAGCCAAAGCTCAATATTGATTACACAATCGAATATTTGGGTCCGCCGCCGCCTTCGGGACAGGTCCAGGTGATGTTCTGGTACGGGTCTTTAATTTCACAAGTTTTGCAATGCAGACAATTTGAGGGATTGAGCTTCAGACGCTTGCTGCCATCGGCTTCTTCCTCGAGTTCATAGACCTGGGCCGGACAAAAGCGGGTGCAGGGGCTGCGGTAGTTGTCATAGCAATCCGTGATGCACAGATTCGGGTCGGGTATGACCAGATGACAGGGCTGATTCTCCTCGTGGGTCGTACCGGAAAGATAAAGCCCGGTCAGTTTATCCAGATAAAGCTTACCGTCAAGGTCCTGGGTCTGGGGGGCTTTTTCCGCGGCAGCCGGATCATCTACCTTTATTAAAGACGAACTGTCCTCCTCGATCGGCATCGGATCCGTGAATCCCCTGCCTCCGCTTAAATACTGGGCACCGATGGTGATAAATTTGCCGATTCCTTTCTGAGAAAGGGCCTGGTCGAAGTTGCGGGCTGCATACAGCTCCTTTTTTATCCAGCTGGCTTCTATTTTCTGCTCATAGGCTCCCAGGGTAGCGGCCGAAAAATCATCGCTTTCAATGGCCGCCAATATCGCTTCGGCGGCCAGCATGCCTGATTTAGTGGCCGTGTGGATCCCCTTGAGCCGCTGAATGTTCAGCATGGATGCGCTGTCACCGACGATAAGTGCGCCATCCATGGCCAGGCGGGGAATCGTGTAATAACCGCCGGCCGGCAGGGTTTTGGCCCCCTGCTGCAGTACCTTGCCACCCTTGATGATTTCGGCAATCAGGGGATGCTTTTTAAAGCTCAAAAAGGCCTGGTAGGGTTCCAGCAGCGGGTCTTCGTATTCCAAGCCCACCACAAAACCCAGCGCAACCCGGTTGTCTTTCATCTTATAGAGAAAGCCGCCGCCTTTGGTATCCAGCCCCAGGGGATATCCGAAGGAATGCAATACCGTTGTATCCGAAGCCATAAATGGGCCTGATTCCGGGATTTCAATCACTTCCTTCACCGCGGTTTCAAACACCTGGGGCATCTTGCCCTCAAATAGTCCCAGCTTCTTACCGAGTTCGCGCACCAGACTGCCTTTGGGGCCTTCACCGAATACCGTTACTTTGGCCATCAGGTCGACACCGGGCTCAAAATTGGTCCGCTTGTTGCCTTCTTTGTCGATGCCCTTGTCCCCGGTTCGGATGCCGATGACTCTGTCCCCGCCGTCTTCGTAAAGCACTTCGGTGCCGGCAAACCCCGGAAACACCATGACCCCCAGTGCCTCGGCCTGTTCACCCAGCCAGGCACAATACTTGGAAAGGCTGATGATATGACAGCCATCGTTGTGCATGTAGCCCGGCGTGTAAGGTACGCTGAATTTCCCGCCGGGGGTCAGGAAGTAGAATTCATCCCGGCAATCGGCGATTTCTATCGGACACCCTTTGTCCAGATAATCCGGCATGAGCTCCTTGAGGGCCACCGGGTCCATAATTGCGCCGCTAAGGGAATGGGAGCCGATGGATTCGGCTTTCTCGATCAAGCAGACCTCGATTTCCTTGCCGGCCTGCTGCGCCAAATTCATCAAATGTATGGCACCGGCCAAATTCGCCGGACCGCCGCCGACAAAGAGTACGTCAAACTCCAATGCTTCTCTGGTTTCTTCCATTTGCGTTATCCCGTTCTGAAATATCCTGTTATGACAAGATTGAAAATTTGATAATTATTTCGTTGCATTTTTTGGCAACACCTTCTTTCATCACGAAAACGCGAAAGCTGGAAATCACGAAATCAAGTCGTCTTTTTTCGTGTTTTTGTTGTTTCGTGTTTTCGTGATGAATTTTTCCTGCTTGGAACCGCAATATCCGAATTCGTGTTTAGGATTTGATTTTGCTCACTTCCTCCGCAACGGCCGGAACCACCTCGAACAAATCGCCGACGATGCCCAGATCTGCTTTTGTGAAGATGGGTGCCTCGGGATCTTTGTTGATGGCCACGATGAACTTGGAAGTCGACATGCCGGCCAGGTGCTGAATGGCGCCCGAAATGCCGCAGGCCACATACAATACCGGTGAGACGACCTTCCCGGTCTGACCCACCTGGTCGCTGTGCGGGCGCCAGCCCTCATCAACGGCAGAACGGGAGGCCCCGACTGCCCCGCCCAGGGCGGCAGCCAGCTGCTCTACGGCGCCGAACTCGCCTCCGGTCCCGCGGCCGCCGGACACAACAATATCGGCCTCGGTCAATTCAATTTTATCGCCGGTTTCCATGCTTTTTTCGACAACCGTTGTTTTGATCTCGCCCACCTGGACGGCGGGTTTTTCGATTGCACCCTCTTTGGGGGCTTCGGCAATGTCCATCACGTTGGGACGGATCGCTACAATCTGCCTGGCGCAGTCGAATTCGACATCGGCGAATATCTTCCCGCCGAACATGGGCCGGGTACAGGTTAGCTTGCCGTCATCCAGCTTTACAGCCGTGCAATCCATCGCGAGGCCGGCATCCAGCCGGGCTGCCAGCCGGGCCGAAAGGTCCTTGCCCTGGGCCGAGGCTCCCAGGATCACCACCGCCGGATCTGTGGCCTGGATCAAGTTCGCAATGACGTTGGTATAGGCACTGGTGGTGTAATCGGCCAGCGCCGGATCATCGGCAACCAGGATTTTATCGGCACCGTACTTTTGCAGGTCGCCGGCGATACCCTCAATACCGGCGCCGACGACCACGGCGCACAAATCGGCTCCCAAACCATCGGCAATGCGCCTGCCCTCGCTGACGGCTTCAAAGGATATTTTTCGAAAAACACCATCTCTTTGTTCTGTAATCGCAAACACACCTTGTGGCATTTTGATCTCCTTTACTATCTTTCGATCCAACCAGCCGACCGCAGGCCGGGGTTGGTTATGTGTTTATGCACTATATTTTTTTCCCTTAGATCAGCTTGGCTTCTTCATGTAAAATTCTGACCAGTTCGGCAGCCTTATCCTGGGCGGACTCACCCTCCACGATCCTTACGGTCTGCCGCTCCGGCGGAAGATTCAGTGCTTTCATCTTTACCTTGCGATTGTCGGCCCCGACTGCGGACGGGTCGATTCCCAGATCGGCGATGGTTTTGACATCCACCGGTTTTTTCTTGGCCTTCATTATTCCGGGCAAAGAAGCATAGCGCGGCTCGTTCAGACCGCGCTGAGTGGTAAACAACGCCGGCAGGGCAGCCTCCACGGTCACGGTTCCGCCTTCGATAGTGCGCTGGCATTTTATTTTGCCGTCGGCCAGCTCAGCCTTGACAACCATTGAGATCTGCGGAATATCCAAGAATTCAGCCACTGCGGCGGCAACCTGGTAGTTGTCCTCATCCACGGCTCGGTGTCCGGCGATGACCAAATCAAAGGGGACGTCTTTCAACGCCGCGGTCAGGATGCGGGCCGTCGCCAGGGGATCACTGCCCAGGGCAGCCGGATCGTTGACGTGAATACCTTTGTCGGCACCCATGGCAAGGGCGGTGCGAATGGCTTCCACGGCCTTGTCCGGCCCCATGGAAACAACAGTCACGGTGCCGCCCTGGGCATCCCTTATTTGCAGGGTTTCTTCGACCGCAATCTCGTCGTAGGGATTCATAACCCACTTGATGTCCTGTGTCTTTATCGACACCCCGTCGCCGGCAATTTCAATCAGCGATTCGGTGTCCGGCACCTGTTTGACTAAAACAACTATTTCCATCTCAGTCTCCTTTCTTATTTCTTAAATCGGATTGGAAGCAATTCATGGTTGTTATTCATATTTTGAAACATAGGGTTCAGAAGACAGATGACAGAAGTCAGAAGACAGAAGACAGATGCCAGACGGCAGAGAGCAGAGGATATATCCGCACCGCAGATTGACGTTTATTATGAGAACTGCGTATTCTCAATTGCCTCCGTCATCTGTCCTCTGTTCTCCGTCCTCTGAACACTGAAACCTGACACCTGAAACCCTTACCTATTATCTGTTCGCTTTACGGATTCCCAGCTGATCCAGCGCAATGATCCACTTGCAGATATTGGCCGATCCTTCCACCATGCTGTAGGTGGGCGCATCACGGAAAAAGCGCGCCACCGGATATTCGGTGGAATATCCGTAAGCGCCCAAGATCCGCATGGCGTAGTTGGCGGATTTGTAAGCGACCTCACCCGCCAGATATTTGGCCTGGGCAACATCCAGTCCGTTGTTCAGCCGACCCTGATCCTTGGCCGCAGCCGCCCGGTAGACCATCAGTCTGGCTGCTTCTATTTCGGCCGACATCTGGGCGATCATGTCCTGGTTCATCTGATATTCACCGATAGCCTTGCCGAACTGCTTGCGTTCCATACTGTATTTAAGAACCTCATCGAGGCAGGCCTGGGCCAGTCCCACGCCGCCGGCAGCGGCCGATAGCCGGGTCTGATTCAAAGAGCCAAACAGAATCTTGGCCCCGTCGCCCGGATTACCGAGAATGTTTTCTTTGGGCACCCTGGTGTCCGTCAGATAAATCTCACCGGTGGGCGAGGAACGGGAGCCCATTTTGTCCAGCGCGGTCGTCCGAATGTCGTTGAAGTTTTTAACCTCGACCACGAAGGCCGAAAGCCCTTTGGCACCCTGGCCGCGATCGGTGTAGGCATAGTAGATGATGGCATCGCCCACATCGGCATTGGATATCCAGGTTTTGGAACCGTTTAACAGCCAGTGATCCCCTTTGTCATCGGCCTTCGATTTCATGGCCATCACATCGGAACCGGCATCCGGCTCGGTCATGGCAAAAGCGCCCATATACTCGGCACTCACCAGCTTGGGGATGTATTTCTGCTTGAGCTCGTCGCTTCCGTAGGTGAGTATCGTGTAAGCACAACCCAGGGTCTGCATGTTAATCTGCACCCTGAGGGAGCTTGACGCCCGGGCGATCTCCTCGGTGACGATCATGGCTGCCAGCCATCCCATCTCGGAGCCACCGTATTCTTCCGGGATCACAGTGCCGAACAAGCCCAGTTCACCCATGGGTTTGATAACTTCCTCGTAGGGGAAGTAATGTTTTTCATCCCATTCGTCGGCAAACGGCGCGATTTTTTCACTGGCAAAGTCTCGAACCATATCGCGCAGCATTACAAGTTCTTCCGGCAGGCTAAAATCCATTTTCAATCCTCCTAATCGATGATTTGTCCTAGTGTTGCGGGTTTCGATGTATAGATTATTTTATATTATAACAGTATGATATACCATTTATAGGCTGGATGGTGTACGGCGCACGCCGGCTAGTTTAAGATAAGGACTATAGAAGATGGTGAACGGGAAGTCAAGCTAAAAAGTAGCTATTTTACAGCCACAACGTAATTATTTTGATTATTGTAAACTGCAGATGGGTTCTTGCTCTATATGCCTTTGTCGACGATGTTGCGGTCGCTTTTAAGACGCTCCTGAATGCCTTTTCCAATCTGGTAGCTACGGCTGAATTCAGACCAGAATTCCTGATCCGTTTTTCTCCATTGCGACCCGAAACGCTTGTCGAAGAAGTCACCGAGTTTTTCAAACAGCAGCTTCCAGGGCGGTTCGCCTTTGCGGTAGGCACCCAGCAGTTCCTCTAGCAGGTCGTCCAGATCCGCCAGGGACTCCTTGGGCAGGTAAGAGATGGCGCCTTTTTGAATGGATTCCATCAGCGTTTCGGGGCTAATGGCATGGGCTGTCAGCATAACGGTGGGAATCTCTCGGGCGACAGCCTCTTCCAGCAATTTAAGGCCGTCGACGCCCATGATATCTAAAATGGCGAGGTCGTACTTGTGCTCTTTTATTTGTTGAGAAGCACTTTGATAGTCCCGGGCGGTGTCGACATGGGAGTCGTCCAATATTTCAACGATGGTTTCCAGAACATCTTCTTCGTCATCCACGGCCAGGATATTTTTGCCTTTGAGAAATGATTCGCGCGCAGTCATTGCTATATGTGCCTCCTAATCCGGCCAGGCCGGACCATATTGCCACGTATGGCACTAGGGAGCGCCTATTAATTATTATTAATCTTTGCTTCCCGGTGTCCCGGTGGCGAAATTGTCTTGCCAGAATACGTACAGGACCGAAAACCAAGCCCTCGGTTCACGGCTTGGTCGGCATGTTTATCGACCGGTCGTTTTATTCCAAAAACCCCATAATCCCCGGCAGCCAGAGGACGACATCCGGGAGATAGGTTATAAAAAACAGCACCGCAATCTGGATGATTAGAAAGGGGATGACAGCCTTGGAAACATAAATCAGGTTTTTGTTCGATATGGACCCCGTAATATAGAGACTGACGCCCATGGGCGGGGTGCAATAACCAATGGCCAGATTGACGGTAAGGATCAGCCCGAAGTGCATCCAGTGCACGTCAAATGCATCCAGCATCGGCAGAAACACGGGACCCAGGATCATCGTAGCGGAAATAATGTCCATAAACATCCCGACGATCAGCAGCAGAATATTCATTGCCAAAAGAAAAACAATGCGTGAATCGATCGCTGCCAAAACCGTCTCGGTGATTTTCCCCGGGATGTCCTCAAGGGTAAGCAGGCGGCCGAAGCAGACCGCGCCGGCCACGATAATCAGCAGGGTGGCCGAGGTAACGGCAGAGCTGACGGTGATTTTTTTGACATCCCGTATTTTGACGGTTCGGTGGATAAAGAGTTCGACGATCAGGGCGTATACGCAGGCGACGACGGCGGCTTCATTGGCGGTGAAGGCACCGGAAAAAATCCCGCCGAAAATGATCACCGGCAGCATGAGGGACCAGAAGCCGTCCTTGAGGACGCGCAGCAATTCCACCGTACTGGGGATGGGTTTGCGCACGATGTCCTTCTTGCTGCGGAACACGAAATAGGTGTAGACGCAAACGCCGAACATGATTAGGAGCCCGGGCAGGAAACCCGTCAGAAAAAGGCCTTCAAGGGAAACGTTGCTGATCATGCTGTAAAGGATCATGCCGATGCTGGGAGGGATAATCACGCCGAGGTTGGGTGAGGTGGTCATCAATCCAAGGGTATATTTTTGCGGATATCCATTGTCTATCAGGGCCGGGATCATAAATCCGCCCAAAGCGACCACGGTGGCCACGGTGGAGCCGGATATGGCGCCGAAAAGACCGCATGCCAGGACACCGGCCATACCGAGTCCCCCCGGCAGCCAGCTGACGACGGAATTGGCCACATTAATGAGTTTTTCAACAATCGATCCGGCCGTCATGATGTTGCCGCAAAGAATGAAAAAGAGCACGACCACGAGGGCGAAATTGTCCATACTTCGAAACAGGCTCTGGGCCAGCAGCAATATGGGTAGATCGGTAAAAAATATAAAACCCAATACAGCAGTAAAAAAAAGACACATAAAAACGGGGATGTAAGTCGCCATACAACCGAGCAGTATCAGCATGATGACCACATGGCTTGTTTCCATAAACCGGCTCTCCTCACTCTACTGCGGCAGCCGCCTCGAAATCCGGGCAGCTTCCGGATGTCCGTGATTCCTAAGTTTCCTCTCTGCGGGCCCGCTGCTCCATAATATCCTGATAGATGACCTGGATGGCACGAATCATCATCATTATCCCCATCAGGGGCAGAATCGCATACAGGAACACCAGGGGAATTTCCATGATAATGGTTTTCTGCTGGGTACGGTGCTGCAGCAGCACCATCAGCCAACCGTAGTAAATCATCATACCTGCAAAGATCATGATGACGAAATTGCTAAAGAAGGTCAGCGGCACTTTTAGCTTGGGCAGAAGCTGAACCGAAGCGTCAATTTTGATCATCGAGCGGTTTTTTACGGCTGCACTGCACCCGATAAACGTCGTATAGATAATAACTTCTCGGACGAGTTCCTCCGACCAGGCCAGGGAATAGTTGAACCCGTATCGCAGAACCACATTAAAAAACAATGCGATCAAGGCGACCATCACGGTGATAAACAGCGTCCACTCCTCAAAAAAAGTCAGGATTTTGTCCAAAAAGTCGAGTATCTTTCCAATCATGCAAGGGCTCCCCATATTAAATCTTACATACGCGGTCACTAAAGAATAAGAGGGGGCTTACTAGGCCCCCTTTTATCGAGATCTAAAATCATCCTGCCGGGCCCGATTATTGTCAGAACATCTTTACAGCAATCGAGCCCGTTTTACCAGGATATATTATTGAAAATCATTTCTTTTTGTAACCATTGATCTAGGGCTTATAGCCCATATAGTCCTGTACCTCTTTCAGGAAGTTGGCGGGTTTATACTGGTCGCCGCTGTAATTCTTGTTGATCTCCGGCGCAAATTCCTGGTGCACCGCACTGGCCTGTTTGATCAGCATATTCATGTCTTTATCGGACAGCTGAAAAAACTCAACCCCGTATTTTTCGGCCGCCGCTTTGCGCTGCTGCATTTCCTGTTCTTTGGCGGCAGCCCGTGCCTCGGCGCACATATCCCGCACGGTTTCCACCAGTATTTTCTGAAGATCGGCCGGCAGCTTGCTGTACCAGCCCTTGTTGAACAGCCAGATGAAAAGGCCCTGGGCATAGTTCAACTCGGTAAAGTACTTGGCCACCTCGAATTTCTTGGTGATGCTGCACACCGTCAGGGTGTGATCCAGTCCGGTGATGACACCCTGTTTCAGGGCCACCGGCACATCCGGCCAGGGCATAACCACCGGGTTGAAACCCCAGGCTTTGTAGGACAGCTTGTTTACCGCGGCCTCGGCAATCCGGAATTTGACCTGTTTGGCATCACCGATGGTTTTCACAGGTACGGTGGTCGCCCAGCCGTAGTTCCCGTAGCTGGCGATATCAACGGCCATAATCCCCTGATGATCCATTCCCATCAGGAAGTGATCGTACAATTTGCCGCTGTTGGCGAATTTGTCCAGTTTTTCAAAGGAATTGATTAAAAAGGGAAGGTTTACCAGGCCGAAGCGGGGTCCCAGGTTGGTCGATGCCACCGAGCTGCAGGCCATGCCCTGAATGGCACCCATTTGCAGCTGGTTGAGAACTTCCACCTCGCCGCCCAGCATGGAGAAAGGTTTGTAGTCGAGGTACATGCGCCCGTTGGATCGCTTCCAGAGCTCATCCCGGATTGCAAAACCGGTATAAACACCTTTGAGGACCGGATGGGATACATTGGATACAATGAACTTGTACTTGGCGCCCGAGGGGTCGAATTTGGGTTTCCAGGCATCCAAGGACGGCTTCTTCTTGGCCAGTGCCGGTGTGACGACAAGTCCCAAACCAACCAAACAAATCAGTGCTACGGTTAAAACTCTCTTTAACATCATCGAATCCTCCTTTTAGGGTAAATATAGAAAGTCTGACACCATGCGACACTAAACACCATTCATTTACCAGAATCAATTTCAGTTTTTATCACAGTTTTATATTATTTTGTCAAGCAAAAACAGCCATACCGGCCCCGGGTCCAAGAAGCGGCAAACCGTCGTACTTGGACGGTAAGATCAACCTTCTGAAAACGTTGGTAATCTCAACTTCCCGTCCAAAATCCGTCCGGGTCGAAGCGGATCAAAATGGCCAACTCTGTCCCGCTGGGCGCCGGCGTCGTCTGCAGATCATCGGCAACCTTTAACGGCCAGCCGGTGTTTTCGAGCACCGTATCCACTGAGATGTCGGGATGAACAGAGGCCAGAACCATTTCTTTGCTCTTCGGATCGAAGTGCAAAATACCCAGAGTGGTGATCACAGTCGCCGGTCCTCCCCGGGGCAGACCGATCCGGCGGCGCCAGGTCCCTCCGTCCCCGTATCCCGGGGAGGTAATATAGTCCACCCGTGGCACAAAACGGCGCTTTTCATGGGCCATGACGATAATGTGCCGTTTGGCCAGGCAGGCCAGGTCGCAGGCGCCGCCACTGCCTGGAAGCCGTGTTGCAATGTTATCCGGCCCCCCGATATAACTGGTGTTCAAATTGCCGTAGCGATCCACCTGGGCACCGCCGATAAAGCTGAGGTCCACAGCGCCCTGCTGGAGCAGCCCCATGGCGTCGGCCGTGTCGGCCAGCCACTGGGCACGGCAGATATTCGGCAGATCCCCCATGGTCATGAGGGCTTGGGCGGCCGGCGTGTCACGCACGATTCCCAGCTCATAGACTCCGACGGCACCGCGGGCATGGGTACTTTTTGCCAGTAAAAATCCCAGCAAAGGCAGGCGCATGCCGACGAACACGACCTCGCCATCGGCGATTTCACGGGCTGCGGCTGTCACCATGAGTTGGGCCAAGTTAAAATCGACTGTATCATTGCTCTGATTCATAAAATGTGCTCAATCCTGCCCATTAAGGCCAAGAGGACGGAAGACTGAAAACAGAAGACAGAAAACTGAGAACGAAAGACCGAAAAACGAGGATCGACGCTTGGAACCGATATCGGTCTAGGTCGTCGGTCTTCTGTCACCTTTCACTTATCTTCTGTCATCAGTTCTCTGTCATCCGTCATCTGTCATCCGTACTCTGTCATCCGTCATCTGTCTTCTGTAGTCTGTCATCTGACATCAATACCCATAATCGACGCCCTCGGCAATAACATGGTTCCTGATGGCCAGCCCGGCGACACGATCCGGTCCCAGCAGGTCCAGGTAGTCCTGCTGATTACGGACATCGTCCACCCAGCGCTTTTTCCAACTGGCGAAAAGCTCGGGGGTTTTGCTTTGACCGCGATAGTCGATAAACAGCCGGTGATCCCGGTTATAATAGCCCGGAACGGGTGACGGATGCCCTCCCCAGGGACAGTGAACCACGGCCTTGACACGGAATCCGGGTGTAAATACACGATTTGGGTCCCGGCTGATGATATCCGGAGACACTATTTCCTCAGCCGTTAAAATGACATGGCGGCTTGCCAGGCAGGCGTCCCTCGTGACCCCGAGATTGCCCCAGGCGTGAGCATTGCCGAATTTATCGGCGCGCTGGACATGGACAATGGTGACATCGGGATTTATGGCAGCCACCGCTGTCAGAGCATTCCCGCTGAACGGGCATACGACGGTTTTAAGGCTAGGGTTGGTTTTGAACAAATCGCTGCCCAGGGCGGTAAGGGTCGGCATGAAAGAAACCCCCATCGCCCCTGCGCGCAACGCCAGGGCCAGGGTCAAATTGGAATGATCTTCGATTTCAAGTGTCCCGGCCTCGATCCCCCGTCTGAAATTATAACCGGAACCGGTGACGACGTTACCAACCCACGCGGCTCTGATATTTTTAGCGCAAGCGGCCCCGATGAGTTGATCGAACAACATATCGGATATGGGACCGATTAGAGTGAGATTCCGTTTGTGTTGGCGCATCATCTCATGGGCGGCGGCAAAGGGAATCATGGATTCCAGGGACAGCCCCAAAGCGATCGAACTACCGTCCGGTATGTAACGCTGAATAGTCTCAGATAGGGTGAGCAGCTTGGAATCAGGCAATGCTTGCGGGTCTCCTTTGGTACCAAATCGATCCCAACTCAGTTAGTTTATTAAATCTAAGCCAGACACAGCACCTTCCTTGGCAAAGAAATTCGAAATACTTATTTCGAAATCCGAAACAAAATTGAATACCAAAGGACCAAAATCTCAAAACAAAAGCACTTATGAAGTTTTACAAATGCTCTCCATCCCTATCTAAATTTTGAAAATTAGGTCATTCGAATTTAGAAATTGTTTCGGATTTCGTACTTTGAATCTACATAATGCAGCAAAATTTCGAATGTGAAATAACTGGATAGACCGTAAATTTTTACGACTCATCATTCCCGCCCCGCTGCAGGGACTGTTCGAATTCTTCAAAAAATACGTTGCGCTGTTTCCAGTCGGGTCCGAATCGGGTGCTGAAAAAGCTTCCCAGCTTGTCAAAAAGTTTGGCCCAGACCGGTTGGCCGCCTTTGAGCACGACATCGGCAATGAACTCATCGAGATCGCTCATTTTTTCTTTGGGCAAAAATGAGACAGCGCCCAGTTTGATTGATTTTTCCAGGGCTTGCGGTGTCAATGCATAGGCTGTCAGCATAACGGTCGGAAATCCGCGTTTGACCGACAGCTTTAGGAGGTCGAACCCATTGACGCCCATAATATCCAAGATGACGATATCAAAGGTGTAGCTTAACAGCAGTTGGCGGGCGGTTTCGTAATCGTTGGCCTTGCGGATCAGGCACATATCCAGCACCTCGGCCACTGTGTCGGTTACGTCGATCTCGTCATCGACCACCAAAACGACCTTGTCTTCTAAAAGATCGGATGTATCCATCGACCCATCTCCTCTCGGCTTTTACGCAGCCACATCACAGCTCGATGTTTGAGATGCACCTTATCATTGTAAAAAGAGTTAAGTCAATGCTGGGTTTCAGAGGACGGAGGACAGAGGACGGATGACTGAGGACGGAGGACGGAAATCGGATGACAGAAAATGGATAATGGCTACCGGGAAAATGATGACGGAAGACTGAGCGTTGGGGATGTTTTCGTCCGGAACTGTTCAAATTTTCACTCGGATCTCATCATAGTCGGTGTTTCGCGTTACGGCTTCCGGCTGACAGGCCTGAAGACAGCATATTGTCCCAAAGGCAGGCGCGAGATAAAATTCGCATTCCAATCACCCGTCCTCGATTGTCTGTCTCCCGCATTCATTCTGCCCTCTGTCTTCAGTCCTCCGTCTTCCGCCTTCCGTCCTCTGTTTTCTGACCTCTGTATTCCGTTTTCTGTCTTCTGCCTTCCGTTTCTGTCTTCTGTTTTCTGTTCTCCGTCTTCTGTTTTCTGTCATCTGTCATCTGTCTTCTGTCATCTGTCCTCTGAAACCCGGCAACAGTTGCGATAAACGGGAACTCATGATATTGCACGTTAACACTAAATCAGACGGAGAACCCATGCTCACCGAATCAGACAAAAACCAGCTTCTTGAGCTCGAGGGCAGCTTATCCCGGGATATTACCATAGGACTGGTGGATTCAGAACACCCCAGCGGCGGGGAATTTCGCAAATTTTGCGATGAAATCATCCGCCTCGTGCCGAAAATTAAACTATACAAAGAAGCGGGTTCCGTTCAACATCCGCCGCAAATATTAGTCGGCAGTCGCCTCAGGTATCAGGCCCTGCCCGGCGGTTTGGAAATGCGGCCTTTTATCGAGGCGCTGTCGGCCCTTGAATCCGGACCGGCGGAATTACCGGCATCCATCAGGGAAGTTTTAGAAAAAAACAGCCTGCCGGCCACACTGACCGTGTTCATGGCGCCCCAGTGTACCTATTGTCCGACGGCGATAAGCCGGCTCATTCCCCTCGCGATGGCGGATGCCGGCATTCAGTTAATCATAGTTGACGGCACTCTCTTTCCTGAAGCGGCGAAAAAACACAAGATACAATCCGTGCCCACGGTTCTGCTGGAGGATCAGTTCCGCTGGACAGGCTCAGTGCCGGTCGATGAAATCGTCGAGACCATCTGCACCCGCAATCCTGCCAAACTGGGGGCCCCTTCCCTGGAAGGGATCATCAAAGACGGTCAAGCCGGCCATCTTGCCGCTATGATGCTGGAGGCCCGGGAAGTTTTCCCGGCCTTCTTTGATTTGGTTTCCCACGACCAGTGGTCTATTCGCCTGGGGGCGATGGTCGTCATGGAGGAAATCGCCGCAAAACGCCCCGAGGTTGCCGCTGTGGCTGTCGAGCCGCTGTGGGATCGATTTGAGGGGGTTTCCGATCAGATTAAGGGTGATATTCTTTATTTGTTCGGGGAAATCGGGGACCGCCGAGCAGTCCCGTGGTTGAAGGCGGTTCTTGACGACCCATATGATGAGGAAGTAAAGGAAGCTGCCCGAGAGGCATTGGAAAAACTGGCCTGAAATCGACACCTTGGTTTGAGCGAACCCTGAAAAAAGCTAAGCCCTGCCGTTTGCACGGCAGGGCTTTTTGTTCTCATTGTACAGCCGGTACCAGAATTAGATGCTATTTATCATCCGATGATTTTTTTTCGGCCGGCACCTTTTTTTTCTCGCTACCGGAGTCATCTTCCACAGGTGCCGGTTTAGCCTTTTTTCCGGCGGCCGCCTCGGCAGGCTTTGCCGGCTTTTCTTTTTTCTTGGCTGCAGGTTTCTTTTTGGCAGCGGTCTTGGCCGTGGATTTCTCCTTTTTCGGGGCTTCAGCCTCCGGCTCGGCGTCTTTCTTCTTGGCCGCGGTTTTGGCAGTCGATCCAGGCTTGGCTTTCTTTTTCTTCGGAGCGGCTTTCTTCTCGGTGGTCTCGTCTGCTTTCACTTCGGCTGCATCCGCTTGGTCACCATCGGCTGCTTTCGGCTTGGCGGTTTTTGATTTTTTTGCATCGGCTGCGGTTTTGGCCGGAGCAGCTGCTTTTGGGGCGCCCTTATCAGCCTTGGCCTTTTTCTTTTTAGCCTTCTTCTTCTTCTTGGTGTCCTGTGCATAGACCAGTTCAACCAGAGACATGGGGGCAGCATCACCCGCGCGGTATCCCAGTTTAATGATCCGCGTATAGCCACCGGATGCGGCGCCGAAGCGGTCGGCGGCTTGTTCAAATAATTTATGCACCACATCCTTGTCTCGCACAATCGCAAGGGCCTGGCGCCGCGCATGCAAATCGCCGCGCTTGGCCAGTGTTACCAGATGGTCGGCCCAACGTCTCAGCTCCTTGGCTTTGGCCCCGGTGGTTTGAATTTTCTCAAATTTAAACAACGACGTGACCATGTTTCTGAACATTGCCTTGCGGTGGCTCGAAGTTCTATTTAGTTTCAGAACGTTTTTACGATGTTTCATGGCCCAGATTATTCTCCTTCTTCCGCAACTTCCTCGGGCGGCGTGAATCCTTCCAGCTTCATGCCAAGAGAAAGGCCCATTTCAGTCAAAACTTCTTTGATTTCGTTCAAAGATTTTCGGCCAAAATTTTTAGTTTTCAACATTTCCGGTTCCGTTTTGCTGACCAGCTGATAGATTTTATTGATATCCGCGTTCTTCAGGCAGTTGGCGCTGCGCACGGAAAGCTCAAGTTCTTCAACGCTTCGGTAAAGATTTTCGTTAAACTGCGGTGCCGGCTTTTCATCTTTTTCCATATCCGGTTTGGGTTCGAGCTGCTCGTCGAAGTTTATGAAAATCGTCATCTGCTCTTTGAGTATTTTTGCAGAATAGGCAACCGCGTCTTCGGGAAGAATACTTCCGTCAGTCCAGACTTCCATGGTGAGCTTGTCATAATCCGTGCGCTGCCCGACGCGGGCATTTCCGACGCTGTAATTCACCCGCCTGATGGGCGAGTATACCGCATCGATGGGAATGGTGCCGACAGCGGCATCCTCATCCTTGTTGGCTTCGGCCAGAGAGTAGCCTTTGCCGATCCTGACTTTCATTTCCATGTTTAAAACAGCTTTATCCGAGAGTGTCGCAATGTGCTGGTTGGGATTAAGCACCTCGCATTTTCCATCGTCGCTGACGATATCGCCGGCAGTTACCAGCCCTTCCCCGCTGGACTCGATGCGCACCAGTTTGGATTCCGGATCGGCGACGCGAAATCGTACTTCTTTTAAATTCAGGATAATCTCGGAGACATCTTCCAAAATCCCCGGAATGACGCTGAACTCATGCATGACGGTATCGAACTTGACCGATACAATGGCAGCACCATGCAGGGAAGAAAGAATAATTCTCCGCAGGCAGTTTCCGAGGGTGATCCCAAACCCTCGCTCGAGGGGTTCACATACGAATTTACCATAAGATGGATTACTGGTTACCTGAACTTTTTCTGGCTTGATCATCTGTTGCCAGTTCATGTACATAAGTTCCTCTGACGGCATTTTTTTTCTCCTGATAATTTCAGGTTTTGATTATCGACCGCAAGCGGCGGTCGCCCGGCCTAGGTACTGACTACTTAGAGTAAAGCTCGACGATCAGCTGCTCCTGCATAGGCATGGTGAGATCCTCGCGCAGCGGAAATCCCTTGACGACCCCCTTCATACCGTCCTTTTCGAGATCGAGCCACTGGGGAACACCCCGTCGCACCACCGCATCGAGTGAATCCTGCAGCGCCTGCATTTTTTTGCTTTTTTCGCGCACCTCGATAGTATCGCCGACTTTGACGACAAATGAGGGGATGTCGAGCCTTTTCCCATTAACCAAGAAGTGTCTGTGACGCACAAATTGTCGTGCCTGGGCACGCGAGTTGGCAAACCCCAGGCGATAGGCGACGTTGTCTAGCCGACGCTCTAACAGGACAAGCAGGTTCGTGCCGGTAATTCCGCGCTGCCGCTCGGCCCGGTTGAAAAACAGGTGGAACTGTTTTTCAGAAAGACCGTACATCCTTTTGACCTTCTGCTTTTCCCGCAACTGGATGCCGTAGTCCGACGGCTTCCGGCCGCGTCGCTCGCCGTGCTGCCCGGGCGGGTAGCCCCGCCGATCAAAGGCACACTTATCAGAATAGCAACGGTCACCTTTGAGAAATAATTTAAGATTTTCCCGCCGGCACTGCCGGCAAACGGAGTCTGTATATCGTGCCAAATTTTCCTCCCTGTATTGCTAAAGTTATCGGTTAGTCGTTTTTGACTAATCTAATAACCATTAACTAATAACAATTAACTGTTACACCCGGCGCCGTTTCGGTGGACGACAGCCATTATGTGGAATGGGGGTGACATCTTTGATCATTACCACGTTGAAACCGGTTGCCTGTAAGGCTCTTAAGGCAGATTCACGACCGGGGCCGGGACCTTTAACGTAAACCTCAACGCTTCTCATGCCATGCTCCATGGCTTTTTTAGCAGCATCCTGAGCCGCCAGCTGAGCAGCAAACGGTGTGCTCTTGCGTGACCCCTTGAATCCCTGAAGGCCGGCGCTGGACCACGAAACCACATTGCCCATCGAATCACTAATGGTCACTATCGTATTGTTAAAGGTCGATTGAATGTGGACAACGCCGTTGGCGATATTCTTTTTTACCTTTTTTTTGGTACTACGCGTCTTTTTAGCCATGAAATGCTTCCCAACTTTGATTGTTGACTTTTATAATCATATTAATAGTTGATTTATTAAAATTTCTGCACCAGTTGAGCTTTAAAACCACTTGGGAGATATCTGTTATTCGTTAATTGTTAAAAGTATAAAAAAATGATGTCTATAATCTCGCCCTTCGATGAAATATCCAATTAGGTGGATATCGAATTCTAATAACGAGTAACCAATAACGATTAACGCCTAATTGAGCGCATCTCGCTCAATTAGAATCCTATTTCCGCTTGGCTCCGCCTTTTTTCTTAACGGCCGAGCGTTTCGGTCCCTTGCGCGTACGTGCATTGGTGCTGGTTCGCTGTCCTCTGACCGGCAGCGAACGCCGGTGCCGGAGTCCCCGATAGCATCCAAGATCCATTAGCCTCTTGATGTTCATGGAAATCTCCGTGCGCAGCTCACCTTCGACTTTGTAGTCGCTGTCGATGGCTTTCCGGATATTGTTTATCTGTTCCTCAGTCAAGTCATCGGTCTTAATGTTCGGATCAATATCAAGCCCGGAGAGAATACGCTGTGACGTAGTTTTACCGATCCCATAAATATAGGTCAAACCGATTTCTATCCGTTTTTTTCTGGGTAAATCAACCCCCGCAATTCTTGCCAAACCGTATCCTCCTATCCTTGTCTCTGTTTGTGTCGCTTATTTTCGCAAATGACCCGAACGACCCCTTTTCTTTTTACGACTTTACATTTGGGACACATCTTTTTGACGGATGCTCGCACTTTCATTTCAATTGCTCCCATAACCATTTAATATTTAAGATTGAGGATAGAAGATTTGAGGTATTCTATCGTTTTATTTCTGCTATTAAATTAGGTATCGTATTACTTGATGATAAAATTAAAATAGCAGAATACCATTAATCTTCAATCTTCAATCATCATTCTTCAATCCCCTATTTGGACCGGTAGGTTATTCTTCCACGAGACAAATCATAGGGAGAAAGCTCGACCGTCACTTTATCGCCGGGCAGTATCTTGATAAAATGCATCCGCATTTTCCCGGAAATATGTGCGAGGACCTGGTGTTTGTTTTCCAGTTCGACCTTAAACATCGCATTCGGTAATGTCTCAAGAACGATACCCTCAACTTTTATTGGCTCTTCTTTCGCCATTTGAAACTCCCGCCTCTCGCAGTTTGGAAATGGGGAAACCGCCCCTCTCTAAAACCGTCCCTTCATTTTACCCCCGCCTTTTTTCAAAAAGCCTTCATAATGCCTGCTGAGCATATGCGATTCCATTTGGGAAACCGTATCGATGGCCACACCAACAACGATCAAAAGGGCTGTACCCCCAAAATAAAACGGAACGTTGAATTTGGTGATAAGAATCGATGGCAGCACGCAGACCGCCGACACATAAATGGCGCCGCCCAGGGTTATGCGGGTTAAAACCTTGTCAATGTAATCTGCCGTTCTTTTGCCCGGCCGGATGCCCGGGATATACCCGCCGGCTTTTTTCATGTTGTCAGCCACATCGACAGGGTTAAATGTGACTGCGGTGTAGAAGTAACAAAAGAAAAATATGAAGGCCACAAACAATAACTCGTAGACAGCATTGCCCGGCCGCATGGCGGCCGTGATGCTCTGAATCCACTCGATTTTAACAAAGCTGCCGATGGTCGCCGGGAACATAATAATGGAAGAGGCGAAAATCGGCGGGATCACCCCGGACGTATTTATTTTGAGCGGCAGATGGGTGCTCTGACCGCCGTACATCCGCCGGCCCACCACTCGCTTGGCATACTGCACCGGTATCCGTCGCTGCCCCTGTTCCACAAAAATAATAAAACCGACCACCACAACCATCAGAACCACCAGGATCAATACGGCAAATATTCCCATCTCCCCGGTTGACAGCAGCCGGATGGTGTTTACGCTGGCAGCCGGCAGTCGACAGACAATACCTGCGAATATAATCAGCGATATACCATTGCCGATGCCCCGTTCGGTGATTTGTTCACCGAGCCACATAATGAATGCCGTTCCTGCGGTCAGGGTAATGACGGTCATCAGCCGAAAAGCCCATCCCGGCAGCAGCACAACGGGAGACCCACCGGGAGAACTCATACTCTCGAGCCCGACGCTGATCCCGAAGCCCTGTATAATACTTAAAACCACAGTACCATAGCGGGTATATTGGGTTATTTTTTTGCGACCCTGCTCGCCTTCCTTTTTTAGCTGCTCTAAATGAGGAATGACAACCGTCAGGAGCTGCAGGATGATCGACGCGCTGATGTACGGCATAATGCCGAGAGCAAATACAGAAAGCCTTTCAAATGCGCCCCCGGAAAACATATTGAAAATTCCGAATATCGTACCTTCTGCCTGCTTGAAAAAGGAAGCCAGCGCGACGGCGTCGATTCCGGGAACCGGAACGTGGACACCAACGCGATAGACAATCAGAAGGGCCAAGGTAAAGAGAATCCGCTTCTTTAATTCAGGAATCTTAAATATGTTCTGAAACCCGCCACCGATCATTATAATACCTCTACTTGGCCGCCAGCAGCTTCAATTTTTTCTCTGGCGCTGCTGCTGATCTGGTTTACCCTGACTTGCAGGGAATGTTTGATTTCACCATGCCCCAATAGCTTGATCCCGTCGTTTTTACCCTTGATCAGCCCGGCGGCGACCAGCGCAGCTTCGTCCACCACGCTGCCTTTATCAAAGTTAGCCAGATCGCGGATGTTTACAACGGCGATGTTCTTTTTGAAGATATTGGTGAATCCGCGTTTCGGCAGCCGCCTGTGCAAAGGCATCTGGCCGCCTTCATAGCCAGGACGTACCCCGCCGCCGGAGCGGGAGTTGTATCCCTTCGTTCCCCGGCCGGCCGTCTTGCCGCGGCCCGAGCCCACACCCCGGCCCAGACGCCGGGACGCTTTGCGGGATCCCCGCGCCGGTGATAATTCATTTAGCTTCATCAATTTTCTCCTCGGCCTTTACCAAATGAGAGACGACTTTGATCATTCCTCGTATGGAAGGCGTATCTTGCAGCTCGACGGTTCGGTTGACCTTGGTCAAGCCCAATCCGCGCAAGACCTTGCGATGTTTCTCCGGTCTTCCGATCATACTTTTTACGAGCGTGACTTCTAACATGGCAGTCATCTGTGGTTGTTACCTTTCTGTTTTGCTGGTTCCTGGCTTCGTGTTTCTGGCATCTTGCAACCGGTTCGCAGCCAGAAACCTGTGTCCAGTAACCGGTGACCAGCAGCAAGCAATCCTTCTAGAGGTCATCGACAGCGATACCGCGCCGCGCCGCCACCTGCTCCCGGCTTTCGAGTTGCTGAAGCCCCTGTATCGTCGCTTTAACCAGGTTGTGGGGGTTATGCGAACCCAGGCACTTGGTAAGAATGTTTTGAACGCCGACGGCCTCGAGCACAGCCCTGACGGCACCGCCTGCAATGACGCCGGTACCCTGAGCAGCGGGTTTCAGCAAGACCCTGCCCGCGCCGAATCGCCCGGTCACCTCGTAGGGGATGGTGCCCTCCAAAAGCGGGATGTCAACCATACTCTTTTTAGCTTTCTCCACGCCTTTACGGATGGCCTCGGGCACCTCGCCGGCTTTGCCCAAGCCATAGCCCACCGCGCCGTCGCCGTCACCGACCACGACAATGGCACTGAAACTGAACCGGCGGCCACCTTTGACCACCTTCGCCACTCGATTAATATGAACCACTTTGTCTATTAATTGGACTTCTTCGTTATCTTGCTTATACAAGAGCCTGCCTCCTTCGCTCCCAGGATAAATATGAGATCAACACACGGCTTTAAAAAATCAGACCGGCCTCGCGGGCGCTTTCTGAAAGGGACCTGATGCGGCCGTGATACAAGAAGCCGTTGCGATCGAACACGACTTGCTTGATTCCCTTGTCGAGGGCGCGCTCACCTACGAGCTTGCCGATAAATTTCGCCGCTTCAACTTTGCTTTCGAACTTGGGCCAGCTGCTGGACTCTTTGTCCATGGTGGATGCAGCCGCCATGGTGTGGCCAGCATCATCATCCACGATCTGGGCGTATATATGCCTTGCACTGCGGAACACGCTGAGCCTCGGACGCTGCGGCGTTCCGTAGATTTTCTTACGAATTCTCTTTTTCCTTTTTAAACGCGCTTGCTGTCGGACGTTGGTCGATCCCATTTTTTTTAATTTCCCCTACCGAATGACTAAGGATGAATGCCGAATGTCGAATTGTGGATGTCGCTCCGCCCCACCTTTTTAAGTGTTCGGAATGCTCCGCCGAATGCGGACATCAATTACTCATTCGTCAATAATCATTCTACATTTTATTTCGTTCCGGTCTTGCCGGCTTTGCGGCGAATGTGCTCCTCGGCGTATTTGATGCCCTTGCCCTTATAAGGTTCCGGTGGGCGGATTTTTCTGATGGCGGCAGCGGCTAAGCCAACTTTTTGCTTGTCGATCCCGGACAATATTATATTGTTGTTTTTTTCGACGGTTGCGGAAATGCCCTCCGGCAAGTCGAAGGCAACCGGGTTCGAATATCCGACGTGAAGAATAATCTGTTTGCCGCTGAGCTCGGCGCGGTACCCAATGCCGTTGATTTCCAGCTTGCGTTCGAATCCCTGGCTCACACCCGTGATCATGTTGGCGACCAGGCTGCGGGTAAGGCCTTGCAAAGCCCTGCTGGTTCTGTCTGCCGCCGCCGGCAGGGTCACATTCATGATGCCGTCTTCAATCTTCAAATCAACCGCGGGATGGATGGTTTGACTCAGCGTACCCTTTTCTCCAACGATGGTTAGTACCCGGTCCGAATATGTGATCTTCGCTTTTTCCGGGATTGCAATCGGTTTTTTGCCTACTCGGGACATGAATTGTTCTCCGTATTTAAATGAAGGTTGACAGGTTCGGGGTTCACCGTTCAGAGTTTCCGATTATTTGCTGACATTCGGTGCTGCTTCCCCGGCCTGTGCTTCGCTATTGTGTCCTTATATCTTGATATACTTATGTGCCCGGCTCTTTATGCTTGCAAAACTTTCTTTTTGATTGGGTGCTAACCCAAAACCCTTAAACCCTGAACCATTGAACGGTCACTAACCTCCTTACCAGACGTGGCAGAGAAGTTCGCCGCCGACTTTTTCCTGGCGCGCCTTTTTGTCGGTCAAAATCCCTTTGGAAGTGGATAAAATCGCGACGCCCATTCCGTTGTATACCGGTTTGATATCCTTGCATTTTACGTACACCCGCCTGCTGGGTTTGCTAATGCGTTTCAAACCGAATATTACACTGGATTGACCTTCGCCATATTTCAGATAAACCCTCAGTATGCCCTGCTTGCCGTCCTTTAAAAATTTGTAGTTACGGATGAATCCTTCTACTTTCAAAATTTTGGCCACTTCCATTTTCAAGGTCGAGCCGGGGATATCCACACTGTTGAATTTTGCCTTGGCCGCATTGCGGATTCGGGTCAACATATCAGCCATTGGATCACTAATCGCCATGATTTTCTCCTAGTTTCTGGTCACCGGCTTCCGGCCTCGGGCCGCTGGAAGGGAATTTTCACACTCTAGATCTTGATCCCGTTTTTGTGTTGCAAACAAAGTTACAGCCAGCCAGTTCACGAAAATCTTAATTTATTAAAAACTTTACAGTCAAAGATAAGCAGTTGTTATGTGGTCAAAGCCGCGGCAGGTAGTTGCTGCCAAGCCAATAGAAGCCGGCAATTGGTCCCTGTTGCCGCATGCGACCGCAAACCAGCCGCCGACAGCGAAAAGGCCGGCTTACCAGCTTGATTTTACCAACCCGGGCAATTTTCCCTGTGACGCGAAATCGCGAAAGCAGATCCGACAGATGCCGAACTTTCGGATGAAACCTCTGGGTCGACCACAAATCGGGCATCGATTGTAGGCCCTTACTTTGAATTTTGGTTTTCTCACCGCTTTATTTCTAAGTGCCGTTTTTGCCAAAACGTCCTCCTAATTGATTGGTTCAAAGGTTCTTGGTTCACCGTTCCGGGTTAGCGGGGAAGCAGATCCTGTTATGAACCTTTGAACCCTGAACCCCTTAACCTATAGCCCGGAACCTTTAAGTTTCAATTCCTAAAGGGCATTCCCAACAATCGTAAGAGTTCCTTGCCTTCTTCGTCGGTTGCGGCACTGGTTACGACACTAATATTGAGGCCCTTGATTCTGTCTATTTTGTCGTAATCGATTTCGGGGAAAATGATCTGTTCTTTGATCCCCAGCGAATAGTTGCCGCGGCCGTCGAATGCCTTACCGGATATTCCCCTGAAATCGCGCACACGAGGAAGGGCAATATTCACCAATTTGTAAAAAAAGTCATACATGCGTGCTCGCCGCAAGGTTACCATGCAGCCGATGGGCATTCCCTCCCTGAGTTTAAAGGCCGCGATGGATTTTTTAGCCCGTGTTATAACCGGGTTCTGCCCGGCGATAATTTTAAGCTCCTCTGAAGCTGAGTCGAGCAGTTTGATATTTTGGATGGCTTCGCCCAGACCCATGTTCAGAACGACTTTCTCCAGTCTCGGAACCTGCATGACATTCTTATACTTGAATGTATCCATCAATTTGGGAACGACTTCTTTTTGATAAAACGTTTTTAATTGTGACATTCTGATCCTCCGGCCTGCGGTCCTATTTGTCCAGCGACTCACCGCATTTAGCACATACCCGATATTTTTCCCCATCCTCCAGTCTCTGCATTCTAATCCGGGCTGGCGTAACGCATTTGTTACACATCACCATCACATTGGACCACTGGATCGGCATTTCTTTTTCAATAATTCCACCCTGTTTGCTCTGGGCACTGGGCTTGCTGTGCCGCTTGACCATATTTATTTTCTCGACCAGGATGCGGCTTTTTTTGCGGTTGACGTTTAAAACCTTGCCGATTTTGCCTTTATCCTTGCCGGCGATGACCTTAACTTTATCATCTTTCTTGATATAACAGCTGTTCGCCCTCATAAGCACTCTCTCCAAGAACTCTTTCCTATAATGATTGTTGATTCTTCAATCTTCAATCATCATTCTTCAATTACAACACCTCCGGTGCCAGCGATATGATTTTCACAAACCGTTTGGCGCGCAGTTCCCTGGCAACAGGCCCGAAGATCCGGGTGCCGATGGGCTCGCGGGCGGTGTTGATCAACACGGCCGAATTATCGTCAAAGCGTATGAATGACCCATCCGGACGCCTGATTTCTTTCTTGGTTCGCACAATCACGGCCTTGAGCACATCCCCCTTTTTGACTTTGGCATTGGGGATGGCCTCTTTGACCGATACGACGATAATGTCTCCTATCGATGCATACCGTCTGCGGGAGCCGCCAAGAACTTTGATGCAATAGAGCACTTTGGCTCCTGAGTTGTCGGCCACGGTTAAGCGTGTTTCTGCCTGAATCATTTTTTGTATTTCCCTTTAATATCAAACAGCTTTTTCAACAATTTCAATTACCCGCCACCTTTTGGATTTGCTCAGCGGACGGGATTCGGAAATCAACACCCTGTCACCAATCTGACAATCATTGCGATCGTCATGGGCGGCAAATTTGGTGCGTCGCTTCATAATTTTGTGGTACATCTTATGTTTCACCAGCCGCTCAACCAGCACGGTGACCGTTTTATCGGCTTTGTTGCTGACGACTGTTCCGACCATCTGTCTTTTCATTCCGCGTTGTTTCATGGCAGTCACTATTCGCTATCGGTTATTGGGTTTAAGGCGGCTTCTCGAATACAGGTTTTCAACCTGGCGATATCACGTTTGGTTTGTTTCATTTTCTGCGGATCTTCAAGCTGCCCGATTTCATGCTGGAACCGCAAATTGAACAGTTCCTCTTTCAGATCAGAAACTTTCTGATGCATTTCCTCGAGGCTCAAGTCTCTAATCTCACCGGCTTTCATATGCCTTCGCTCCTCTCGACAAATTTTGTTTTCACAGCAAGCTTATGGGAAGCCAGCCGCAGCGCCTCCTTGGCCATATCTTTGGACACGCCTTCCATTTCGTAAAGGATCCTGCCGGGGCGGATGACGGCTACCCATCCTTCCGGAGCGCCCTTGCCTTTACCCATTCTGACTTCAGCCGGTTTTTTGGTAAACGGCTTGTCGGGAAATATTCGAATCCAGATGCGGCCGCCCCTCTTGATATGACGGGTCATCGCAATACGCGCCGCCTCAATCTGTTTGGAGCTGATTTTACCGCATTCGGTGGCCTGAAGCCCGAACTGTCCAAAATTCAATGTGCACCCCCGACGGGCGACACCCCGCATTCGGCCTTTTTGCTGCTTGCGAAATTTTACTTTTTTAGGGCTAAGCATCTTCTATATCTCCACTGATAACTGTTATTCGTTATAAGTTATTTGTTAATTGTAAATTCGTGTCCGCACATCCTCACTGCCAATAACCAATAACTGCTAACAATTAACTGCTTTCCAATTGCATTTGATCTTTCTTCAGGATTTCTCCTTTAAAAACAAAAACCTTGACCCCGATGATGCCGTAAGTCGTACGGGCTTCGCTGAATCCGTAATCGATGTCTGCCCGCAGCGTGTGCAACGGCACCCGCCCTTCCCGATACCACTCGGTGCGCGCCATTTCAGCACCCCCCAGACGACCGGCGCATATAATTTTGACGCCCAAGGCGCCAAACCGCATGGCCGATGACACACCGCGTTTCATGGCACGCCGGAAGGCAACTCTTCGCACGATCTGCAAGGCGACATTCTCGGCCACCAGTTGGGCTTCAATTTCCGGTTTTCTAATCTCCTGTATATCAATGAAAATCTCATGGGCCGTCATTTTCTCAAGCTCTTTTTTGAGCTGGGATATTTCAGCCCCCTTTTTACCAATCACAATTCCCGGACGCGAGGTAAAAATGCGCACCCGGACGCGCCGCGACGATCGTTCGATTTCGATCCGGGACACACCCGCATGGTAAAGCTTCTTTTTAATGAATGTGCGCAGTTTGTGATCTTCCAGAATATATTGGGCATACTTTTTCCCACCGAACCATCGGGATTCCCAGGTTTTTACGATTCCCAATCTTATTCCTATTGGATTTACTTTCTGGCCCAAGCTTTGCCTCCTTTGTTAAGCCGAACTTTCTTCAGCTAAAATAACTGTAATATGACTGGTTCTTTTTAGCACACGCGTCCCCCGGCCCCTGGCTCTTGCCTTCCACCGCTTCAGGGTCGGCCCCTGGTCGGCGGTGATGTTTCGGATTACAAGCAGATCGATATCGATATCCGCATTTTGATCCGCATTGGCGACGGCCGAACGAACAATTTTCTCTAGAATTCCCGCAGCCTTTTGGGGCATGAATTTAAGCTTTTGAAGTCCGCTTTCCACCGGTTTGCCCTTGATGTCGTCGACCAGCTTGCGTACTTTCTGGGACGAAATACGAACATATTTTGATACGGCTCTAACCTCCATGGTTCCAACCCTCTATTTAAGTGTTCAGGTGTCAGTTTTCAGTTTTCAGCTGTCGTCAACGTGCATTTTTTGCTGACACCTGAAACCTGAAATCCGAAACCTTTTTTCGGCTTATCTTTTCAGCTTGGATTTCTTGTCGCCGGCATGCCCGTAAAAGGTTCGGGTCGGCGAGAACTCACCCAATTTATGGCCCACCATATTTTCGGAGACGAACACCGGTACAAATTTGCGGCCATTGTGCACAGCCAGCGTAATGCCGACCATTTCCGGGACAATGGTAGAACGCCGCGACCACGTTTTGATGACCCTGCTGCTGCGCGACTCCTGGGCCATCAAAACCTTGTTCATTAGCTTCGGTTCGATGTAGGGACCCTTTTTTAACGATCTTGGCATATGAAAACCTCACGGTTTAGTTAGCAGTTATTTGTTAATAGTTATTGGTATGTTATTCGTTACTCGATGTGGCCATTCTCACCGGACAATCTTTGCTCGGGCGGCAAAGATATAAATCGATTAGCTCCTTTTTAACGGTTAACGGATAACCGATAACGAATAACTACTTCTTGGTGCGTTTTTTGACGATCAGACGATCGCTGCTCTTGTTTCTGCGCGTCTTGTAGCCTTTGGTGGGTACGCCCCACGGACTGCAGGGATGACGCCCGCCGGAGGACCGCCCCTCTCCGCCACCCATGGGGTGATCAACCGGGTTCATGGCAACTCCCCTGACCTTGGGCCGCCGGCCCAGCCATCTTTGGCGGCCTGCTTTTCCCAAGTCGAGATTTTCGTGCGAAACGTTGCCCAGCTGCCCCACGGTGGCTTTGCAATTCATCAAAACCATGCGAACTTCCCCCGAGGGCAGCTTAACCTGAGCATAGCGGTCTTCTTTGGCCATCAGCTGGGCGTAGGTGCCCGCACTTCTTACAATCTGGCCGCCTTTACCCGCCCGCAGCTCGATGTTGTGAATCTGGGTGCCCAAAGGGATGTTGCTCAGCGGCAAGGTGTTGCCAGGCTTGATGTCGGCGTTCGGCCCTGATTCGACAACATCATTCACCCTGAGATTTACCGGTGCCAGAATATAGCGTTTTTCGCCGTCGGCATAGTGCAGCAAAGCGATGCGGGTCGATCGATTCGGATCGTATTCGATCGAGGCCACTCTGGCCGGGATACCGATCTTATCGCGTTTAAAGTCAATGATTCTGTAGTGCCGCTTATGGCCGCCGCCGCGATGCCTGCAGGTAATGCGGCCTCTGGAATTGCGCCCGCCTGATTTTTTTAAGGCTCGCAGCAGGCTCTTTTCCGGTTTGGTGGCCGTTATCTCATCAAAAGTGGCGTAGGCTTGAAAGCGACGCCCCGGAGATGTCGGTTTTACCTTTCTTATCGCCATTTATTTACTCCTAACCGCTCGGCTGTCGCCAAATGATTGTAAAATTAAAGATTGAATAATTAAGGATTTTTATCAATTTTAGTTTATTGTTCGAGGCCATGGTCAAAAGAATGCGAAGATTAAAAAGATAGAATTCCACAGATCATCAATCTACAATCTTCATTCTTCAATAACTAGACTCCCTCGAAAAAGTCTATCCGTTCGCCGGGCATCAACTTTACGATGGCCTTTTTCCAATCACGGCGTTTGCCTACAATCCGGCCCCGTTGTTTGGTTTTGCCCGTCACCTGCATCGTTTTGACGGCCGCGACACGGACATTGAATATCGATTCGACCGCCTTTTTAATTTCAATTCGATTGGCCCGCCGATCCACCTCAAACGTCAGCTGGTTGTTCAGCTCCTTTTGGATACTGGTTTTTTCGGTGATCAGGGGTTTAATGATAATCTCATGGGAAATCATGCTTGCAGCCTCCCCTCAATAGTCTTTACCGCAGGCTCCAGCAATACCAGGATCCGGTGTTTAAGAATGTCATAGACATTCAGGCCTTCGCTTCTGAGCACTTTTATATCGCGGACGTTTCTGGAAGACAGTTCTAATTTTTCATTTTTTTCGTCGGTAACGATCAGGGCCGAGTCGAGATTGAGGGTCTTCATCACGTCGACAAAATCCTTGGTTTTGACTTCCTCAAGCTCGAAACGATCCAGCACTACCAGTTCTTTGGCGCCCACCTTGCTGCTCAAGGCCATTTTAAGGGCGAGCTTTTTAACCTTTTTGGGAACCTGATACTTGTATTTTCGCCCGTCAGGCCCGAAAACCACACCACCGCCGCGCAGCAGAGGTGATTTGACGTCGCCGCGACGAGCCCGGCCTGTGCCTTTCTGGCGGTACTGTTTGCGTCGGCTGCCGCGGATGTCGCTGCGGTGCTTGACCGCGGCGGTGCCTGCCCGCCGGTTGGCCAATTGCATCGTCACGACTTCATGCAACACCGAGGACTTAATGGGCACACTGAACACATCGTCTGCAAGTTCGACCTGCGAGATTTGTTTGCCATTTACATTTTGAACATCTTGGAGCGGCATACTCTACCTCATCCATTCTTTAAGGCCCAGTTAGAGGCCATTTAATCTTGTTTGAATTTAGGTTTGTTGACGGCCATCAGGCCGGATTCGGCCCCCGGCACCGCACCTTTAACCAAAATCACATTATCTTCCGAGCGGATATCGACGATTTCCAGGTTGCGGACGGTTTTGCGGTCATTGCCGTACTGGCCCGGCATTTTTTTGCCCTTGATAACCTTCGCCGGCCAGGCGCTGCACCCTATGGAGCCGGGCCGACGGATGTTTCTGCTGCCGTGTGTCATCGGTCCGCGGTGAAACCCGTACCGTTTGATAACACCCGCAAAGCCGCGGCCTTTGGTTGTGCCGACCACATCGACGCGATCGCCCACCTTGAACATATCGAGCGTAATTTCCTGACCGAGTTCGTAAGCTTCCGGATTGTCGACCACAAATTCCTTAAGATGCTGAAAGCATCGGTCGCCGCTATTTTTAAAATGACCCCGCAGCGGTTTGTTCACCCGGGATTCGTTCTTTTCACCAAATCCCAGCTGTAAGGCATCGTATCCGTCTTTGGCGCTGGTCTTGATCTGAGTCACCACGCAGGGCCCGGCTTCGATCACCGTAACCGGTATGTAGCGTCCTTCAGAAGTGAAGTACCCGGTCATTCCCAATTTTTTACCTAACAGTCCTCTACTCATAGCCCAACGTATCCCTTTTACACAGCAGTTTTATCTCTATCATTACCCCTGTCGAAAACAGGGCTTATATCTCAATGGTGACGGGAACCAAGAAATTGAGGATTTGGATTAAATCTTTACCCCCGAACCGTTACTTTCCAAATCCTTCAGGCAGGATGGCAAGCTACAGCTTTATTTCAACGTCGACACCTGGAGAAAGATCCAACTTCATCAGGGCATCCACCGTTTGCTGGGTGGGCTCAAGGATGTCGAGCAGCCGTTTGTGTGTCCGCATTTCGAACTGTTCACGAGATTTTTTATCAATGTGAGGGGAACGCAAAACACAATATTTGTTGATACGGGTCGGCAGCGGTATCGGTCCCACAACTTTGGCACCGGTCTTTGACGCCCTGTCAACAATATCCGATGCTGATTGATCCAGTAATTTGTGGTCGTACGCTTTGAGCCGGATCCTGATCTTGGTATTCGTTATCATTAGTCTCAGTCTTTCTTTTTATTCAATAATCTCACTGACGACGCCGGCGCCCACCGTACGGCCGCCCTCGCGCACCGCAAAACGCACTTCCTTCTCCATGGCGATCGGCGTGATCAACTCCGCCTCGATCGTTACATTATCGCCCG
>Ga0209052_1000035_pt1 | contig 85479 bp, 64 predicted proteins | sample WorMetHEROISLAND_2_FD_187409 | JGI IMG/M metagenome (GOLD analysis project Ga0209052, IMG submission 187409) | Marine gutless worms symbiont microbial communities from Max Planck institute for Marine Microbiology, Germany - Olavius sp. 4 HERON... | ecosystem: Host-associated > Annelida >...
AGGAGAAGAATTTAGCATACCATCAGGCCAAGATCACCGGCTGAGCGTGAGTAAAATTCCATTCATGAAATAAGAAGCATTCATTATCGCTGGCGCTCTAAAAATGTCGATTCCAGCAACAAACCGTTAATTGTTAATCGTTATTAGAAACGGCCTATCAATTGGTTTTTAATCTTCCATCACCAGTGACATGTAAAATAAGATCCGATTCCTTTTAAACCATTAACCAATAACGAATAACTCTCCAGCAGCTATTGCTCAATTTAGAGCTATCACCAAAAGGCGGACTCACTACGCCCGTCGCGAAAAGCATCAAAGCCCCTGCGTGCGCCGGACAGTCACGGATTGAGCGCCTATCCCCCAGTTATCGGTATCCACTTCTTCGATTACCACGACGGTGGTTTGGGGATTTTTCCCCAGTACGTCGGACAGCAGTTGGGTGGCCCCCCGGATCAGTTCCTGCTTCTGCTCCGGGGTGGCGCCCTCATTGGTAATTTTGATGTTGACAAAGGGCATCGTAAAAGTCCTTTCTGTTGTTCTCGATTTTTCCAACCCGGTTGAATAATACCCGGGAGCTATGTGTTAATTACCATGAATTTGGCTTTGACGACTGCCATATATGTAGCGGATATCGGGCAATTCAGTGGTGTAGTAATGCACCCAAATGTAAATATGATTGAAGCCGGCCGCAATCAGTGCGGCTTTGGATGAAAAGACCAGTCCGGGCACCCACAAAAAAAGAAAGCCGAAAGTATACATGGCGTTGTCCGTGAACCTGAAGATACCCTCCCTGACAAACGGCATATGCCGATAGGATGTATCAAAATGATCCATCCCAAAGGCTCGCTTAAAACCGAAATACGTGCGGACCGAATACAAAAGGAAAGCAGACAGCAGGATAAACACGAAAGAAACCGCGTAAGCAAAAACAGAATTCAAAACGATGGAGTTTTTATTGGACAACGATAGCAAGATGATAGATGTCGGCCGTGAGGCAATCAGCAGCGTAAATCCGATCGCATAAACATGGAATCCGATTTCACCAAAAATTCGCGTAACCAAGGTGTATTTGAGCTGAGTGCGCCAGAATAGCCAGACGTAGACCTGATGCAGGACCGGTATGGCGATGGAAAGCCACAACCAGGTAGAAGTCGATATGCCATATATCTCTCCGGTCAGGGTCGCCGCATCTGCAAGTGTGTAAATCCCTGCCAATAACATTGCCAGAATGACGTAATGGTAGCTCTGTTTCTCAAAGATATTCACTGGTCAACGACCCAAGGCACGGTCCAATATTTCCAAAGCATAATCGATATCGGCCGAGCTGTTGTAAAGATGGGGGGAGAACCGCACGAAATCCGACCGCGGTGACACGATGACGCCCTTTTCTTTTAAAAAATCCACCAGCGAAAACGGTGCAAAATCCGGGAACCGTGAGCTGACGATAGGACTGCGCTCGGTTTCGGTTGAGGGGCTCAACAGGCGGGCGCCGCGGGTTCGCAAGCCTTCGACCAAGCGCCGTCGCAGCTCAAGATTGTGCTCGAAAATCGCATCGGTTCCCAGCGTAAAAATAAATTCTACCGCCCGTGCCAGTCCCAGGGCACAGCCGTAAGCCATGGTGCCGAATTCGAAGCGGCCGGCGTCATCACGGTAGTGAATACGGTCGGCCCGCAGGTCCCACATGTCCCGGTGGCTGCGGAAACCGATCAGACCGGGCTCGAACCGGGTTTGCAGGTGAGGGGCGACATACATGACGGCGGCACCAAACGGGCCGCAAAGCCATTTGTAGCCGGCCGCCACCAGAACGTCGATACCGTCAGCGGACACATCGATGGGAATCGCGCCGGCGGACTGGGTGGCATCCACGACCAGCAGGGCGCCATGCCGATGGGCGGCCGCTGCCAGACTGCGCAGATCATACCGCTGACCGCTGCCGAATTCGACGTGTGAGACGGCTACAACTGCCGTGTCGTCGTCGATAAGAGCGGCCAGTTCCTCAGGGTCGGCATAATAATCCGCGGTGCGCAGCAGGCGGATCTCAGTTCCGGTGGTGTGCGCCACCCGCTTCCAGGGATATATCGTGCTCGGAAATACCACGTCGACACCCACGATATTTTCATGCCGGCCGGGCATCATCCCCCAGGCCAGCGATGCGACCAGTTCGGTAAAGCTCGAACCGACGGCAATATCCCTAGCTTGCGCCCCGATCAGGCGCGCAAACACCTCGTGCAGGTTGCCGAAAACGTTTTGCTCGGCGGCCTCATCGAATATCAAGCTGCCGCCGTGGGCCAGATCCTTCTGCCAGGCAACGGCCGCCGCACGTGCGCCCTCATACATCAAGGCAATCGAGGCCGCATTAAGGTAGGTTAACTGCGAGATGCCCGCAAAATGCTCAGGTCCGGCAAGCGGTTCGATGTCCATCTGATTTCATCCTGAATCCACTTTAGGGTGATCACGGCCCATCCCTATCCGGTGGTATCCAATTCCATCCACAGCGGCCGGTGATCGGAAATGTGAAATTTAACGTATTTGTTGAATTTGGGGTTGGCGCCCTTGGCGCCGTGCTTTTGCTCGAGTTCCTCCCATTTGTTCCGGAAAACGGCATTGTCAAAATCAAAGACGTCATAGCCGAGGGTGCGTTTTTTGACCGCCCCCGGAGTGATCGCCAGCTGGTCGTAGGTTTTGCTGCCGTCGAGGTTCGAACCTCCGGCCTTGGAATGGGCCTGCAGGGGCTGCAGGCCTGATTTGAGCAAGGCCTGATAGGCCGCATCGTCGGTGCTCATTTCCGGAACATTCATGTCGCCCAGCAGGATGATGTCGCGGTCATAGGTAGTGCTGCGCCTGGCCCGCGAAGCGGCCCATTTGCCCAGGGTGTAGACTTCCAGAACCCGGCGGGCATACTTGGCGCGATCGGCTACTTTCTTGGATTCTTTGAAACTGCCGAAATATAGATGCACGTTCACCAAGGTGACACTGAATGTGCCGGATTCAAAGGTCCCGATAAAAGGATTGCGATCAAAGGGAGTGAAGCGCAAATTATAAAAGACTTCAACCCGCCGCTGCTTTCTGACCTTGTAAGGCACGACCACCGTATGGCTCGGAAAGTCTTTCTCGGGTATGGCGATCTCGGCAAAAAGTTTGCCGGGTTTTACCTTTGTCTTTTTGAATACAAAGGCAAGACGTTCGTTGTTGCCGGCCACGTCATTGACCATCCAGTCATAACCCCGGCCCATGTGTCCGACGATCTTCTCGAGGTGATCCAGGCTGCTTTTGACTTCCTGCACCGCAATCAAATCGAAGCGGGACATCAGGTGGGCGATCAACTCCAAGTCCTGGGGATCTCTTTTCTGTTCTCCGAGATTGGCGATATTCCAGCTTGCCAGCAGCAGGCGACCGCTTTTGGATCGGGGCACCTTGCGTTCCGCAAACCATGCATCGATGGCGGCTTTCTCATCGGCCAGGTCATAGTCAAGATCGGGTCGAGGTCGGGGAAATGACGGCATCGGCAGACTCCTCCTCATATGGGTTAAAGGTTCGGCAGCTGCGCTGTTACGCACATTTAAACTGGGCTTTAAGTCGGGCCAGCAGAATCAGCGGCTCGGCTGGCCATATAGTGTCGTGTCCTTTAATTAATTTTCAAAACTCGAAAGGACTATTGAGTCTTTCCAATTCTCGAATTCAATTGTTAAATCCCAAATCACAAATAAATCACAATTCACAATATTCAAATCCCAAACAAGATCTCCGGATACAGTCGATTAGATGGATCGGACGCATTGGATCAATTCTGTCCAGCCTTGATCGAAGCGGTATTATTCCGGGATCCTGGTCCGATATATGCGGCTGTTTGGATCATTGAAAATTGGAATTTGGGTATTGTTTGCTATTTGTTATTTGGAGCTTGGGATTTATTAGCTTCAAAGAAGCTAACTGGCGATTACCCTATTGCCTGAATATTATAAGATATTATTGGGACACAACACTATATGCTTTTATGAATGTCGATGAACCGATCCACCAGATGCCCGAAGTGATCGATGGCTGATTTTACCGGTTCCGGGGAACCCATGTCGACGCCGGCACCCCGTAGTTGATCCAGCGGAAAACGGCTGCCGCCGAGCTTGAGAAAATCCAGGTAGGATTCACGGGCCGGCTCCCCCCCGTCGACCACTTTAGCGGCCAGAGCAACGGCCGCCGACACTCCGGTGGCATATTTGTAGACGTAAAAGGCCGAGTAAAAATGGGGGATTCGCAGACACTCGAGGGTCAGTTCGGGATCAATCGCCAGGGTGTCTCCGAAATGGGTTTCGAGCAATCGGCGGTATATAGCGGTCATGACATCCAGTGTCAGCGGCTCATTGGCCTCGACCCGGCTGTGGGTCGCCAGTTCAAATTCGGCAAACATGGTTTGCCTGAAAAGGGTCGCCCGGAAATTGTCGATCTCCCGGTTCAGAACGTAGGCCTGCATCCTGGGGTCATCTTTGTAAAACTCAAGCAAATACCGGCTGAGAAGAACCTCGTTGAAGGTCGAGGCCACTTCGGCCACAAAAATCGTATAATCATGGTCCACGTAGGGCTGATGCCTGCAGGCAAAATGCGAATGCATGGAATGCCCGGCTTCGTGGGCCAGGGTGTAAAGGCTGTTGATGTTGTTTTCCTCGTAGTTGAGCAGAATGTAAGGTGGTGAATCATAACAGCCCGAGGAATAGGCGCCGCTGCGCTTGCCGCGGTTTTCATAGCGGTCCACCCAGCCGGACAGCAGCCCGTCCTTGAGAATAGTGCTGTAATCTTCTCCCAAGGGCAGCAGGGCCTTTTCACAGACGGCAACGGCCTCTTCGTAGGGCATGCGAAACTTCAAATCGGTGACCAGCGGTACGTAAGTGTCGTAAAAATGCAGCGCTTCGAGGTCTAGAATCTCCCGACGATAGTTCAAATATTTGAAAAGCGGGGCTAGGTTGGTTTTAACGGTTTCAATGAGGTTGTCGTAAACTGCAGCGGCAATGTTGTCGCCAAAAAGGGCCGCAGCACGGCAATCCCCGAAATTTCGCGCCCGGCTGTAGAATAGGTCTTTTTTCACCGAATGGGTCAGGGCCGCCGCCAGGGTGTGCTGATGGTCCCGGTAAGCCCGGTAGTACTGGAAAAATACCTTTCGGCGAACGTCGCGCCGGGGATTGAGCAGGAAGGTCGTAAAATTCCCATGACTCAATTCAATTTCTTTGCCCTCTTCATCGACCACGGTCCCGAATTTTAGATCCACGTTGTCCAGTTGACCGAAGACCTGTGCGGGCGCGGCGGCCAGTTCGCGACTCATGGCCAGAAGCTGTTCTTCGGATTCGCTGCGAGTATGGGGCTTGAATCGCAGTATTTTCTCCAGATAGAAATTGTATTCCGCCAGGGAGCTGTCCGCCAGGTAACGGTTGGCGATATCATCGGGCAGGGATTGAATCTCCGGTTTTATAAAGCTGGCTTTTTCAGTTGCGCGCGTGTGGACATTCAGGGCTCTCTGGTGCAGACCCAGATAATGCTGGTTGGCCTTATCCTCATCGCTCTTCAAGTGGGCATAGGTATACAGCCTTTCAATCCTGCGGTTAAGTCCCAGATGAAAGTCCAGGGCATTTTTTAAAACAGCGGCGCCTTCCCGCAAACGACCCCGGTAATCAGCGTAGCGATCCAGATCTTTTTCAACTTCCGCCAGCAAATTCTCCCAGGCGTCGTCGGATGGGAACAGGGGTGTGAGATCCCACTTATCCTCATCGGGAATATCATTTCTTGCTGCTATCACTTTGGTTGACATGCCGTCTTCTTTCTTTATCGGGTCTTCAGCGACCGGTGAGCACATATTAAGTTAGACATAGATTGGCTAAATGCAAATGTGTAACTGCCCGAATCTGAATGCAGGATACGAACAGGGCAGATAGATTTCAATATCAAACCGATCTTGTCCGCCATCCTGAGGGGCACACAGCCCCCCAATAGGTTTTCATACCGGCATGACGCCACTATCTCGGAAGGCTGCCATATTGATTGACAATGTTAAGCACGTCAGCTATAATTATCAGAAAATATAGGAGTTTTTGACAATCGGGCTATTCAACCCGGGACGAGCTGCAACATGCCCCCTCTGGCTTGCACGCTGAAATTCCGGAATAGACGCCAAGGGGTGCCGCAATAGTTTTTCCTGATAGACACTCCCTTTCTAATAGCTATTACGTGATAATCCTTTGCCAAAGGGGAAGATTTGGCGACAAAGATCATCAAGCTCAAATATCTTTCTGCCGACCGGTTTATAGAAGACTACAGTCGTTTATGCACCGGGAATTTGTTTATACCTACCAATTCCCGCCTGCCATTGCAAACCAGATTACGCCTGCACATTTCCGTTACCGATCTCGAGAAGGTGTTGTCCATCGAATGCGAAGTTTCAAAAATCATTGATCACCAAGCCGGGTCGCAAGTCGAAAAGTCCGGCGGGATGATCGTCAAGCTTATCGAGCGGCCCGAAACCGCCCTCAATGAGATCAAATCGGCCCTGAGGGCCAACACCTACTACCGGAGGCGGCTGGATTTGGGCGACCCGGCGGAAACAAACAAAACCGAGCTCGCCTGCACGGCAACGGCAGCCGAGCCCTCGAACGACGACGCCTTAGCGATGACTTGGCTCCACACCGCGCTGGCTCAGAAAACGGTGGTCAGGGAAAAAGAATCGGTCGCGCGGTTTGGCGCGGCACCAGCCAACGAGAAGAAGCAGCTCAGTTCGGACGATCAAAAGAAGGCCAGGCCTTCCGGTGAATTTCTGATTGAACTGACCAAAGCGATGCTGCGCAGCGGTAATTACGCCGCAGACCACCCCCGCAGAGACCAGGCGTGTCAGGATCTTTACGACGCCTTTAAACGGTGTGTGCAGGATACCAGCGAATTAATGCTTGCCGTCCGTCGGTCCGCGGACCAAAGCAACATCCTGGTTACAGGCATCCTTTACGAGCCCGTTGCTGTGCTGACCCTGGTCGGTTCGAGTATGGCCCAACTGTTTCTCACCTCCCTGGAGTCATACTTCAAGAGCAGCCGACTGGTCGGTTTCGCCATCCAAAAAGAGATCAGCCTCGAAAATTTTGTTCTCTTTTTGGATATCATAAGCGACCCCGTGGCGGATACGCCGGATAACGCTGCAATCGGCAGGACGATGTCCCGCAAATTAGCCGAGCAGGGGATTGTTGAAGTATCCACTGTTTTTAAGCATGAGTTAATTGCTCTGGGGCCCGATATTCCGTGGCCGGTGGAAATGGCCATGCACCGCCTGACCAAGGATTTAAAGCTCCGGCAGCTGAGCAGAACGTCGTCTGAAGCAGATGCTCAGAAAATGAGTCTGCCGGTCATCGGGCACCACCTGCGACCACTCAACCATCCGGATTTGCAGAAAGATCTCATAACCAATCGCCGCTTCATCGGCAGGGCCGCGAAAGACCTCGCAATCGAGGATATCGAAGAAACCATCATCGACAGTGTTCCGCTGAATTTGCTGTTACCGACAGCCCGCCTCTTTTTTGAAGAACTGAATCGACTTCGGAGAATGCATGCCGACAATCCGGACGATGTCAGTCTGAAATCCCGATTTGGCAGCACAAAAAGAATTTTACGGCAGATGGGACTGCGTTTGGTGAGAGAAGGCGTCAAGGGTGACCAGCGCTTTTTAGAAGATCTGTATATTAACGGGATCTTATCGTTTGGGGAAATGCCCCCTGACGTGCAATATCTGGTCAATACCGAAAAAATGGTTCAAAATGCACGCAGCCATATCGATATCTACGTCCGGCGGATCCTGAATGTTGGAAACGCTGAAGACGCCGCGGTTTTGAACCAGTTTTTCCTGCGCATATTGCCGGTTTTGATCTCCCGGGCCGATTGGAAAATCACCGCCCGCATGGCCGCGGCCTGGGCTGAAGCTGCCGGCAAGAGCGATGTATTCAAAAACACGCCCGGTCTGCCGGCCAACCCGCTTTTGGCCGCATTTAAAGACCGTACTGATAAGATGGTTGCCGGCTATGAAAAGGCCAATGACGCTCAGCGTGAAACGATCGAGGCCATTACGGGTCTGCTCGGTATTCAGGGGATTGAAATATTAAGCCGGGTTCTTTCCGAAAGTGAGGATCGCGGTGCCAGAAAAGAAGCCATGGCCGCGCTGATCCGAAAAGGCGGGCTGGCCAGAAACTGGATCTTCAAGGTCCTGGACGATCCCAAGCAAAAATGGTTTCAAAAAAGAAATGCATTGATGCTGCTCGGCAAGATCGGCAAGTATAAGCAGGACATGGAATACGCGCGCCGATTCCTGCACCACGAGCAACCGAAAGTGCGTGCTGAAGCCCTGAATGCGCTTATTTCACTGCAAGCCGCCGACGCGGACAAGGCCGTCATTACTGCTTTGGAGTATCCCGACCAGCAAGTACGCTGGCGTGCCATGAACGGTCTTGCCGATCTATCAGTTGTTTCTGAAGCCTCGATCGGAAAGCTGCTGGATTGGATTGCCGTTGAACCGCCCGAAGACAAAGAAGCCGCCGACAACTTCTACGACAAAACTGTCCGGCTGATCAGAGCCATAGGTGGATTCAGAAAAATTCCGAATCGCGCGGAAGCCGAAGATGCCATTCTGGGGATAGCCCGGAAATTTTCGAAACAGAACAAAGGATTGTTTAAACGCATTGCCGGGACTTCCACCCCGGAACAGTCCAATGTACTGACAGCTGCCATTATCGCGCTTGGAAAAATTGGCAGCGAACAGTCCGAAGCCTTTCTAGCTAAGCTGGCCAGAGGCAAGACACCCCAGGCCGAACACGCCCAACAGGCCGCCAACAGGATCAGGTTGCGCGACATGGCGTAGCTGGCTGCCGGCTATAGATGCATCGAAAAATGACGTCAAAAGAAAGCAGAGGAACAGAAGACAAGAAGGTCGGAGGTGCCTTCTTAATTTCTCACCTTCCAACCTTGACATCTTCTTTCAGCGCTTCACCTGGTTTTGATTTCTGATAGCTGATAGTCAAGCTACGGGTTTTCTCTTGCTATTTTCCTGGCGAAGGCCGCGGCTCCGATGCCGGCCACACAGCCTTCTCCGACTGCCTTGGCCATCTGCCAGGGAGGGCCGCAAATGTCGCCGGCCGCGAAAATCCCGGGGATATTGGTTTCCATTTTCTTGCTGACCTCAATGTATTTCATCTCATCATCGAGCCGGACGCCGAGATGGGCGGCCAGCTCCATCACCCCCTTGGCCCCCAACTCGATGAACACGCCGCTGACCACAAGTCGCGATCCGTCGTCCAAAACCAGGCCTTCAACCTCGCTTTGGCCGACGATTTCGGCAACCCGAGTTTTCTCATGGACGACAACGGCACTTTGCCGCAGCTGTTCGTCGAGGGCGTCCGTGACATCCAGCTCGCCGCAGATCAAATGCACGCTGCCGGCGTAGCCCAGAAGGGTCAGGGCGCCGGAAACAGCGGCGCTGGCACCACCGACCACTGCAACCTGCTGGTCTTTGTAGAAGTTGGCATCGCATTCGACACAATAGCTGACACCGCGGCCCAGGAACTCCTTTTCTCCGGCAACACCCAGCCTGTTGCGATGGGTTCCGGTGGCGATGATCAGTGATTTGGTCTGAAGCTCGGTGCCGCTTTCAGTCAAAATTGTAAAATACTTTCCGTTCCCTGTTACTTTCAGGACATCCTCTTCAAGCATCACTGCCCCGAAATTGACTGCCTGCTGCCGTCCGGTACTGAGCACTTCCTCTCCGGAAACATTGAACAGACTGCAAAAATTCTCGATATGGGCGTGGAACAAACTGCTCTTGGTTTCCTTGCCCAGCACCAGTACGGAAACTTTCTTGCGGGCCGCATGAATCGCCGCCTGCAGGCCGGCCGGACCGGTCCCCAGGATTACGACGTCGAAATCGGTTGATTGAAGCATTTCAAAACCTCTGCTGATACTAATTCGTGTTGGTCCGAAGTCCGGCTTGATTCAGAGGCCATCCGGCATCCGGGCCGAACTACGGCTGATTTTGATTGCCCCATAATAATCATCGATGGGTCTGAAGACAAGCGCCCGGCGGCTGCAGGCCTTTTTTAAACCAGACGCAGCTAAATTTATAAAAATTAACATCGAATCCGCCTCAGGCGGATTCAATGTTCATTTCTTTATCACAAGCTTCTAAGACAAATAAGCATTTTGCATAAATCTATCAAACTACCTATCGCTTATAGGGGAAGACTCATGGAGCACCTGACAATATCATCCCACGCATTGACACACAGTCGGGGCTTGACTATATTTCCCAGAATAAAGCTGAACTCATTATAAGAATCAACCGACTGGAAATGGAGTCTAACCATGCAGACCGCCTACCCCCTGAGCTACCGGATCCACCTGGAACCCGATCTGGCTGAATTCAAGTTCGACGGACATTGCCAAATCGTATTCGAAGCGCCCGAACCGACCGATGCGCTGACGCTAAACATCCTGGAAATCGCGCTGTGGAACTGCCGCGTTCGGCATAAGGATGACTTTGTCAACTGTGCTTTCGAGGTGAATCCAGCCCGGGAAGAAGTCCGCATCCGCCTGCCCGAACCCATGTCCGGAAATATCAGACTGAAGATCGATTACCAGGGTCTGATCAACGACCAAATGGCCGGATTCTACCGCAGCAAATTCTCCCATGAGGGCCAAACCGCTCATATTGCCGTCACCCAGTTTGAAGAAAGCGACGCCCGTCGGGCATTTCCCTGTGTGGATCACCCCGCTCGCAAGGCCACCTTTGACATTCAAATGGACATCGATCCGGGCCTGGTGGCCATTTCCAACGGCGCCGTCAAGGAAAAAAGGGCCCTCGCCAACGGGAAGGTGCGGGTTGTTTTTGAGCAGACCCCCAAAATGTCGACCTATCTGGTCTTTTTCGGGGTCGGCCCGTTCGAGTTTACCCCCGACAAGCAGGACGACCGGGTGCGGGTCGCCACCCTGCCCGGGATGCAGGCTTTTGCGCCTTTCGGTGCCGACCTCGGCCGCAAGTCCCTTGAATTCAGCGAATCTTATTACGACATCGCCTACCCGCTGCCCAAAATGGATCTGATTGCCATTCCCGATTTTGCCTTCGGCGCCATGGAAAACTGGGGTGCGATCACCTTTCGCGAAAATTTGCTGCTGCACTACCCGGAGGTCACGTCCAAGTCCGGCGAGGAAAGAATTTTTGAAGTGATCGCCCACGAAATTGCCCACCAGTGGTTCGGCAATCTGGTGACGCCGTCGGATTGGCGCTATCTGTGGCTCAACGAAAGTTTTGCAACCTTTTTCGGGTTCGGTGTGGTGGACCACTACTGCCCCCAGTGGGACATCTGGCAGCAGTTCCTATACAGCATGACCGGTCCGGTCCTGAACCGCGACGCTTTGAAGGAAACCTTCGCCATTGAAATTCCGGGGGGCGAACATGTCGTCATCAACGCCAGCACGGCGCCGATCATTTACAACAAGGGCGGCAGCATCCTGCGGCAGATCGAGGGCTACATCGGGACGCATGAATTTAAGCAGGGGCTGCGGCACTACCTCAAAACCCACGCATATGACTGTGCCGCCAGCCAGGACCTGTGGCGGTCTTTCGAAGCCGTCAGCCGGCAGCCGGTCAGCGCCCTGATGCAAAGCTGGGTCGAGCAGCCGGGCTACCCCAAAATTACGATCCAGCGCCAAAACGGCCGCCTGAAGCTCAAACAGCAGCGCTTTACCTATCTGCCCAACGCGTCGGCGCAGCAATGGTTGATCCCGATCACCATCAGCATGTTTTCAAACTCCGGCGAAATCCGCAAGCTGTCCCTGCTGATGGATGCACCCGAAAAGGTGGTCGAAATCAACGATGATGTCGCAGCGTACAAGCTAAACGACCGCCAGACGGGATTTTACCGGGTACAATACGATGATGCCGACAACCTCGCCCGGCTCGGCCGCAAGGTGCAGGCAGGGAGCCTGCCGCCCGAAGATCGCTGGGGCCTTCAAAATGATCTCTACGCCCTGGTAAAAAGCGGCGCTGCCTCCCTGGACGAATATCTGGAATTTCTGGCCTTCTACCGGCAGGAAGATGCCTACCTGCCGCTGGCCAGTATCGCCGACAACCTTCTGGGGGCCTATCTAATAACGCAGCAAGGCCCTCGAGGAAAAATTGCAGCCGCGGCCGCTCCGTGGTTTGAAAGCATCCTGCAAAAAATCGGGTATGATCCGAACCAAGCTGAATCCCACACGACCTCCCTGCTGCGGGATAAATTCATCTGGGCGGCGGCTTTTTTCGGCAGCAACGAGGCCCGGCAATTCGCCCGGGATCAATTCGATCTTCTTATGACGGCCGGCGATATTCACCCGGATATCGTCAAAAGCGTTGTTCAGACAGCCGCCCATACCGGCGATCAGCAGGTCTACGACTGGCTTATCCAACGGTTTGAAAAATCCAAGATCGAACATGAACGTATGAATATCCTGACAGCCCTGGGATTTTTTAGAGACGATGCCTTGATCACCAAAGCACAGCAGTATGTCCTGGACAACGTCCCGGCCCGCAACAAGTTTATTCCGGTCGTCGCGATGGCCGCCAACCCGTTTGCCATTGTGCTGCTGTGGGACTGGTATGTTACCCATCTGGAGGAAATCGAGCAGTTTCACCCCTTGCTCTACGAGCGGGTCGTGGCTGCCGTCATCACGGCGGCCGGATTGGAGAAGGGTGATGAAGTCAAGACCTTCTTCCACGACTACCTGCAGGAAAAAGAAAAAGCCCGCGATGTGATCAAACTGTCTCTGGAGCGGCTTGAAATTAACTTGAGAATGAGGGCTGCAAATTAACCCAGGGGTCGGGGAGTTTTTCAATCCCTGCTATGTCCGGTCGGGGTATGCGCTCGCCCGGACACCGCTTCAAATGGCGCCGGACGATTAAAAGATAGTTTAGACAATTGCGGAGAAACTCCCCGACCCCTCTATTAACTAAGGCTAGAATACTCAGCCATTCGTCAGGCACACTCCGCAAGTCTGCTCTGAGCCGACAATCCAGTTTCTCCGTCCCGGCACCGGCTTCCCATCTCTTTATTATGTCATCGTTTTGCCATCGTGTGACCAAAATCTTCTTTTTGTATACAGCGGCTGTTTAAAAAAAGTTACATTATCCCGTCGGACATAAACGTATCCGGACGCTTTTTCCCACAACCGCTTATAGCACTTCTCTGTATTTCAAAACCTACTCTAAAAAGCATTATAAAATCAGACAGATATTTTTCCTGACATCCCGACGCCGGCCTGGCTGTTTCTGGTACGCATATTGCAGAAAATTCTCTTCCTAAACAGGAAAGAGACGGTAGGGAGCAAAATTTTGAAACCAACTCGGCAACCGACAGGAGATAACAACCATGGGTAGATACAGCTGTAGCATCGTAAAGGCAACGTTTCTGGTGGTATCCATTCTGACAACCATCATGGTCAATCAAGCACTGGGCCAGACCTATTGCACGTCCGGTGGGAGCAGCACTTCTTACGAGTGGATTGAGTCCACCCTCATCGGCACAACCCTGACCGGATTCGGATCGCAGGGCGGCTATGCTGATTTTACGAATCAGACGGTCTATCTGGAAACCGGAGCTCACGATGTCACCCTCACACCTGGCTTCAATAGTGGTTCCTACAACGAACACTGGAAGATATGGCTCGACCTCAATCAGGACGGCACCTTTCAGGATACCGAAATGCTATACAGCGGAAGTTCATCCGGCACCCTCAACGGCCAAATCCTGGTTCCTGAAAGCGCCCTCGAAGGAGATACCCGGATGCGAATCTCGATGAAGTACGGCAGCCAGCCTTCAACCTGCGAATCATTTACCTGGGGCGAAGTGGAGGACTATACGGTTCATATCCAGGCCGTCGCAGGCACGGACCCGGGACCGGGAAAGGAACCGGAATACTGCGGTTCAAATGGCAGCAACACCTATTATGAATGGGTGCAGGGCGTTGCGGTTGGATCTTTTTCCCACGACTCCGGAAACAATGAAGGATACGGCGATTTTAGCGACCAAATTGTGCCCCTCGGTCAAGGTGCAAATGCGCTGACTCTGATCCCTGGATTCGGATCCGGTTCCTTTAATGAGTACTGGCGCGTGTGGGTTGATCTTGACCAGGACGGCGTGTTCGCCGATGATGAAATCCTGTTCAGCGGCAGTTCCCAGGGCACCCTTGACGGTGAAATCGTGGTTCCGCCGGACATACCTGAGGGCAATACCCGGATGAGGATCTCGATGAGATGGGGCGGCCAACCTCCTGCCTGCGGTTCCTTCAGCTATGGGGAAGTTGAAGACTATACCGTCCGTATAACCCTGGCGCCGGTGCCGGAGCCGGTGCCGGAACCGGAACCTGCCCCGGAACTTGGGGAAATCAGCGACATGGTTGCCGGCAGCGATCCGGAATTCGTCTATGCCGTCGATCGCGATAACCAGGTATTGTATTTCATCAGTACGTCAGCGCAGCAGATCGTCGAGACGGTCAGCCTGCCGGATGCCGAGCCGGCGGCCATGGCTTACTCGGATGCCGACAACGATTTGTATATCGTCAGCGCGTCATCGGGCCAGATAACGGTGTTCGACCTGGACACGTCCCAAATTTCCCAAATTGGATTCTCCATCACCAAAACCGGTCGCGACATCGCCATCGCACCTTCCCTGCACCGAATATTCGTGCTGTCGCCCAACGGCTACAATTCCTATTTGACCATTGTCGATATGGATACCGGTTCGGCGATCCGGCAGGACCCGGTGGGCGGATCCTCCATCGCCGTCGATGAGGGCAAACAGATGATATTTACCGGCAACAGCGGAATTTCCCCTTCGACCATTAACAAGTACTACGTTGGCGATGACAGCCTTGAGCTGGTCCAATCCATTAAGTCAGGCGGCAACGGCCGCAGAATCGGCATCAGCCCCGATGGGCTTCATGTTGTTTACCCCTGCGGCGGGGGTAACGGCCCCGGCTATACCATCTACGACTACGACAGCTCCGATTTGAATATGGTTTTGGGCGAGTGGGATGTCGGCACCTATCCCAAGATTGCCGCCTTCAGCCCGGATGGCACCGTTTTGTACGGCACCAACGGCGATCCCTATGACAACTACCTGTATGTGATGGATGCCGCCACATACCAGCAAATTGCAAAGATCGATTTCCCCAATGGGGATGACTATGCCCTGTTTGTGCCCAACAGCGACGGCAGCATGGTGGTAGGATTCAGCTACGACACTTACTATGATGAAGACTATGCCCTGTATTTTTTCACGCCGCCTCTCAATTAGCTAAACGCCGGGCCGCGATAAATCTGACAGCAAATCATCGTTGCGTTTATCGCGGCCCCCAACCAATCGAATATTGGCATTGACCAGCTTTCCGGATCCTGCCTGTATCCAACCCAGCCAGACCGCCCATAAATCAATCTTTCTTACCCCATGGTCCGATAAAAATTTGATTTCTCCTTGATATCTAAAAAAATATGCCCAGATTATTTTTATTACCTGAGTTTGGCACCCAATTAACGTGCCCTAGAGTCAAGTGCGGCCATAGGCCGAAAAAAGCTCAGACAAAGGAGTCAAAAATGCGTTTTAAACTATTGGGGAAAAGTGGATTACGGGTTTCACAATTGTGCCTTGGAACCATGACCTTTGGTGAAGAATGGGGTTTCGGGGCTGATAAAGATGAAAGCAGAAAGATCTTCGATGCTTTTGCCGAGGCCGGCGGTAATTTTATCGATACCGCCAACAAGTACACCGACGGCACCAGCGAAAAATGGGTGGGCGAATTCATGCAATCGGACCGCAACAAATTCGTGCTGGCAACCAAGTACACACTATCGATGGATCCGGAAGATCCGAATTCATCCGGCAATCACCGCAAGAATCTGATCCAGTCCGTAGAGGCCAGCTTGAAAAGATTGGGAACCGATTATATCGACCTTCTCTGGGTTCACGCCTGGGACCCGATGACACCGGTCGAAGAATTTATGCGGGCCTTGGATGATCTGGTGAGTGCCGGTAAAGTATTTTACGTGGGTATCTCAGATGCCCCGGCCTGGATCGTTTCCCAGGCCAATACCCTGGCTGAATTAAGAGGCTGGTCGCCCTTTGTCGGCTTGCAGATCAAATACAACTTGCTGGACCGCACACCGGAGCGGGATTTGCTGCCAATGGCGAAGGCTTTTGATATCGGGGTAACACCCTGGTCTCCGCTGGGTGGCGGGATTCTGACCGGCAAGTACAATCAGGAGAACAGCGGTCCCAAGCGATACGCGCCCGAAGACCCATTCGGGAAAATGATGCTAAATGAGAAAAACCTTTCCATCGCTGGCAAAGTTCAGCAAATCGCCGCTGATGTCGAGCACACGCCTTCTCAAATCGCTTTAAGGTGGTTGATAGAACAAAGCGACCGCGGGGTTATTATCCCCATAATCGGGGCCAGGACCCATGCGCAGCTGATGGACAATTTGAGATGCCTGGAATTCGAGATGGAAGCGAACCATCTTGATGCCCTTGAAAGAATCAGCAGAATAGAACTTGGTTTCCCCCACGATTTCCTCGAATATGAGGCGGTGCGGTCAACAGTCTATGGGAACACCTTTTCAACTATTGACAACCATAGAATAATTTAGTGTAAAAACACATTTAGGCCGGGGGAGATAAAGGCAGATTTTCTTCACCCCGGTTTGATCATCATCTAGGATAGGCCGAATCCCATGCCGGCATATTCCCTGATGCTGGCCCTGGCTTCGTCCAGGGTGTGTCCCAGTCGCCAGGGCTCCATAAAGCCCTCCAACATAAATTTCCAGCCTTCTTCATCCTTGAAGACCGTGGCTTCTTCGCAGGCAAGGCCGCAGCCCTCCTCGCCGATGACCTGCATCAACTCGTTGAGTATCGCTTCCCGGTCCGTCATGATGCCGTCCTCCTTGGATCGCAGTTGGTTTACACTGCGCAAACTTTTTCTAAATTTTACCCATGACTAAGCAATAAACATTCAAGCCACCTTGTCAATCAAACCCCATAAATTATCATGATTTCAAATGTTTAACATCTCCAGAGCCGTCCTTGTCACCGACTGAATACGGTGTTTAAAATCATAAAATAAAGTATTCACCCCATTAACACCGGACAGGTTTTATATTACGACAGGGTGGTCTAACAGAGTTTCGGACGCAGTGAAGCCCGCAATTTGTAGAAAACGGCCGGTTGCCCAACCGTCTTGACAAGCAGGAGATATTTTTTTATAAGGTTCAAACTAATAACGATTCCTATCTAACTATTGCCATCGCCATGTGACTGTCTAAGCTGTTGATATATTCCATTATCATTAGCCGACCACGACGTTGATTTTAACCTAAGCTAACTATTGCTGTCCTGAATCGGGAGATCGTTTTTATATGAATCGGCGGACATTTCTAAAAATTGCCGGCATAGGCAGCGTTTCCTTCGCGTTTGGCTGCAATCCTCCCCCCAAAAATCTTTTTTCCCTGGTGAAAGCGCCCGATGATATGGTTGTCGGCGAAGCCACCTGGTATGCATCCACCTGCCGCGAGTGCCCGGCCGGATGCGGCATCCTGGCCAAGAACAGGGAGGGAAGGGTCGTTAAAATAGAGGGAAATCCCCTGCATCCCATCAACCGGGGCAGGCTCTGTATGCGGGGCCAGGCCGCGCTGCAGGGCCTGTATGATCCCGACAGGCTCAAGACGCCTCTGGTCAAGGAAAACGGCCAATGGCGGCCGCTGTCCTTCTCCCAAGCCGAGGGATTGCTGAGAGCCAGGTTTCGCGAGTCTGCCGGCAAAGGAAAGGGCCGGGTGCGGGTGATGACCGAGACGGTCGGTGACAGCATGATGGGTTTGCTGGCGGCCGTATCAAAAAAATACGATTCCCCCGAACCGGTGGTATTCGAATCCTTTGCCTATGAATCGCTGAATACAGCCAATGATAAGGTATTCGGCGTCAACGGGCTGATTTCCTACAAGATGGAGCAGGCGGACGTCCTGCTGTCATTCGGGGCGGACTTTCTGGAGACCTGGTTGTCACCGGTTGAATATGCCCGCAAATTCAAAGAGATGCACGCCCATGTGGACGGTCGCAAAAATCTCTTCTACCAAATAAGCCCCTTTCAATCGTTGACGGGCGCCAATGCCGACCACTGGATGGCCTGCAAACCGGGCAGTGAATCCGTGGTCGCGCTCGGCCTGGTGAGACAGGCCCTTGACATCGGCAAAGGTAAAGAACTGCCCCGCTCCTATCACGAATTCATGAACAAGGTTACCGCGCCTTACACCCAGGACCAGGTGTTGCAGCGATCCGGAATCTCTCTGGACCTCTATGAAAAGTTGATTATCAACCTCGTAGAAGCGCGTCATCCGCTGGTGCTCGGCACCGGCACCGGTGGATCCGACTTAAACGGTTTGCAAACCAACCTGGCGGTGAACCTGTTGAATCTTTTGCTCGATCCCCAGATGCGCCTGCTGGATTTCAACAACCGGCACCGGGTGGAAGCGGCGGCAAAACGCTCTGAAGTTCTGGATTTTTTCCTGAACTTGGGAATCAACGAGGTCGACCTGCTAATTCTCAATAATGTCAATCCGGTGTTTACCACCCCGCCGGGCAGCGCAGTGAGCGAGGCCCTGGCCCGGGATGGCGTATATGTGGTCAGCTTCAGCAATTTCTTGGATGAAACCGCCGATATGGCCGATCTTGTTATTCCGGTTCGAATGCCCCTGGAGACCTGGGATGACTACAGCGGCAAGCAGCTGATCGTATCAACCCTGCAGCCGGCCATGGGCAAAATGACCAATGCATCGCATCTGGGAGATGTACTTCTACGGACCGCGTTCGAAGACAAACCGCCGGCGCGAACCTTTAAGGACTGGCTGATTTCCCGGCTGGCTGAAGATCACGGCATCACGACAGAAGCTCAATGGGTGCAGACTCTGCAGCAAGGCGGAAAGTTCGACGTCACCCTCAAAACATCCCGCTCGAGCAAGAAACTGAAGCCGGAAAAGCTGGCTGATGTACTGGAAAAACAAAACGAACCACCGCAGTCGGAGCTTGTGTTGGCGGCCTTTCCATCGATCAGGTTTTTCGACGGCCGCGGCGCCAACAAGCCCTGGCTTTGTGAGATACCGGATCCCTTGTCACGCGTCGCCTGGCAAACGCCGGTTATTATCCATCCGGAGACCGCCAGACAAAAGGACCTTGCCCAGCAGGATATCATTCAGATTACATCCGGGTCCGGTACCCTCGAGGCCCCGGTTTACCTGTCCGAAATTGTGTCCCGGTTTGCCATGGCGATGCCTATCGGACAGGGTCATCGGAGCTATGGTCGGTATGCCAGGGAAACCGGAGCGAATCCTGTGGCTCTGTTGTCCGCCGACACAGACCGCAACTCCGGAGGCTGCAGCTTTACTATCGACGAGGTCTCTATCAAGAAAACCGGCCGCAGCATGCCGTTGGCCCATACTGACGGCAGCCGGACTCAACATGACCGGGCTTTCGCCCTGTCCATCGGACTCACGGAACTGAACAAAGGCCGGCCCCACAAGAAAACCGGCTTGACCATGGAAAATTTCCCGCTGACCCTGCCGCTTCCGGAGGGATACGATCCCCAACGGGATTTTTATCCGCCCCATGATCATGAAAACTATCGTTGGGCCATGGTAGTGGATCTGGACAGATGCATAGGCTGCGGTGCTTGCGCCGCCGGTTGTTATGCCGAAAACAACGTCGGCATCGTCGGTGTCGACCGGGTACTGGAAGGGCGCGAAATGGCCTGGCTCAGCATCGAGCGCTTTCATGACCCTGCAAACATGGAAAAAGTGGTCTTTCTGCCCATGCTTTGCCAGCATTGCGACAACGCCCCCTGCGAATCGGTCTGCCCGGTATACGCTCCCCATCATTCCAAGGAAGGGCTGAACAACCAGATTTACAACCGCTGCATCGGGACCCGTTTTTGCGTCCAGAACTGCCCTTACAAGGTGCGCCGCTTCAACTGGTTTGACTGGGATTGGCCCGAGCCCGCCCACCTCCGGCTCAATCCGGATGTGACCGTGCGCAGCAAAGGGGTGATGGAAAAATGCTCCTTTTGCATCCAGCGCATCAAGGCAGCCCACAACAGCGCCAAAAACGAAGAGCGCATGATCCGTGACGGAGAAATTCAGCCGGCCTGCGTGCAGACCTGCCCGACGGGCGCCCTGGTTTTCGGCAGCCTGATGGACAGCAGCAGCCGGGTGCGAAAACTGGTGGATGACCCCCGGGCCTATCAGGCCATGGGATATCTGAATACCAAGCCGGCGGTCATTTATCTTAAAAAAGTTTTAGCTGAAACCTAAAACTTTTCGTTATTCGTTAATCGTTAATCGATGACATGCACCTGCAGGCGAATCTTCGATCTAATAACGATTAACCGACAACAATTAACACTCGCGACGACGATCGCATCCATATGAACGCGGACGAGAAAGCCGGAAACAGGAATTAGCAACATGGCACAACTTACATACGCGAGTATCGATCAGACTATCCTGAACACGTTGACGCCGCCCAAAAAAAGTTACTGGGCCATCGTCTTTCTGCTTGCGGTCGGTGTACTCATCGGCGCGTCCTGCTGGGCATACCAGATTTTTGTCGGCATCGGGGTGGGCGGTCAAAACAATCCGGTGGCCTGGGGCACCTATCTGATCAATTTCGTCTTCTGGGTGGGAATCGCCCATTCCGGAACCCTGATTTCAGCCATACTGCACCTGTTCAGGGCCGGGTGGCGCAACCCAATCGCCCGGGCGGCTGAAACCATGACCGTTTTTGCGGTCTGTATCGCCGGACTGTTTCCCTTTATCCACCTGGGCCGCGTCTGGCAGGTTTACTACATGATACCGCTGCCCAATCAGCGGCTGCTGTGGCCAAATTTTCTTTCGCCGCTGATGTTCGACGTCATCGCCATCAGCACCTATCTGACGGTAAGCTCTTTGTTTTGGTACACGGGCTTGCTGCCGGATCTGGCGGCCGTGCGCGACCGCTCCACCGGCACCCGCTACAAGATTTTTAGAATCCTGTCGATGGGGTGGACCGGGGCCCACGATCAGTGGCGCCATTACAGCCGCGGATACCTGTTCTTCGCGGCCCTGGCCACACCGTTGGTCATTTCGGTGCACAGCGTGGTGTCCTGGGATTTCGCCCTCGGTATCACCCCCGGTTGGCACACCACCATATTCGCGCCCTACTTTGTGGCCGGCGCCATTCATTCCGGTCTGGCCATGGTTTTGACCTTGATAATCCCGCTGCGCAAAATTTTCAAGTACGAACAGATCATCACCGGGGAAGTACTGGAAAACGTCGCCAAGACGATCGTGTTTACCGGCTTGATCGTCGGCTTCGCCTACGCCACCGAGTATTTCATCGCCTGGTACAGCCACAACGCGGTGGAGATGGAGCAATTCCGCTGGCGCGCCCTGGGCGATTACCGCTGGGGATTTTACTTCATGGTGTTGTGCAACACGCTGATCCCCCTGTTGTTTTTGTTTAAGAAATTCCGTACGACCATTGCCAGCCTGTTTGTCATCTCACTGATCGTCAATTTCGGCATGTGGTGGGAGCGGTTTGTCATCATTGTCGGCGGGGTGGCCCATGGTTTCTCGCCCTATTCCTGGGGACTGTATGCGCCTACCATGATCGAATACGGCATCATGCTCGGTGCATTTTGCTTGTTTTTCTTTTTATTTGTTTTGTTCGCCAAACACCTGCCGTCGATTTCCATGACCGAAATGAAGGAGGTTGTTGACAAAGGAGACCATCACGATGGGGACTGAACGCTATTTGATGGGGCTATTTAAAAATGAGGATCAGGTCGTTGCCGCGGTCAACGCGCTGAAAGCATCGGCCTATACCTTTCATCGGGTCAACAGCCCTTTTCCCAGCCATAAAATAATGGATGCCCTCAAACTAAAGAAAAGCATGGTGGGCTGGTTTACCCTGGGCGGCGGCATAACCGGCCTGGTGGGCGGCTTTGCCCTGGCAATATTCACCGCTGTCCAGTGGAATCTGATGGTCAGCGGCAAACCGATTGTGGCTATCATTCCCTTCGTGATCGTCGGGTTCGAGGCCACGATTCTTTGTGCCGTTTTCGGCAATATCCTGGGTCTGATCACCCAGATGCGGCTGCCGAACTATAAATTGATGAAGCATTACGACCCGCGCTGTTCCGGAGAATACTTCGGCGTCCTGGCCTCCTGCCCTGACGACCAAAAAGACGGACTGTCCGATTTTTTCCGCCAACAGGGCGGCGAGGTGCGGGGCTTTGACCAGGACGAAAAAGATCAGGGTGAAAGCAGTCTGCCGGGAAATATCTAGCAAGCAGACGAATTTTATGAAACAGCGGTAGCAATTAATGTAAAGGACGCAATCGGTTATGTCAGAAAAAACAGTACCGGCGGAAGTCTCCAGTAAATCATCGGCCTTGTGGCTGTTTATCGCCCTGGTCGTCATCGGTGCGGCCACCTTTGTTTACGGAATCATCAGCCCGCATCCTGAAAGAGCCTGGCAGGCCTATCTGATCAATTTTCTGCTTTGGTCGGCCATTGCCCAGGGCGCCGTATTGTTTTCGGCCGTCATGCACATGACCAATGCCCGCTGGAGCGGACCGCTGGCGGGGCTATCCGAATCCTTTGCAGCGTTTTTCCCGCTGTCTTTCATGTTGTTTCTGGTGTTGTTTCTGGGCAAAAACCACATTTTCCCCTGGCTGCACGAAGACCTTCACGGCAAAGAAGTCTGGCTGAACATCCCGTTCTTATTCTGGCGGGACTTTTTCGGCCTGCTGATCCTTTACGTGCTCGGCTTCGGCTATCTCTACAACACGCTGCAGCTCAAATTCGATCCCGGCCAATCCCCAAAGGGGGTACGCAAATATGTCCATAGCGGATGGCGGCAGAACAACCGCAATCTGGAGCGCATAAAACGCCGCATGACCATGTGGGGGGGATGGTACATTTTCGCCTTTACGGTGGTGTTGTCCCTGATCGGATACGACCTGATTATGAGCATGGACCCCCACTGGATCTCGACGCTGTTCGGCGCCTATAACTTCGTCAAAGCCGTTTACGTCGGTTTGGGCGCCCTGATCATCCTGGCCTGCATTCAGTATCTGAGGCACGGTGAAGCCTCGGGCATCACTTCGGCCCATCTTCACGATATCGGCAAACTGTTTTTTGCCTTCTGCCTGCTGTGGGCTGATTTTTTCTATGTGCAGCTGATGGTAATCTATTACGGCAATATTCCGGAAGAGACGTACTATGTCATAACAAGAACTGTGCTGGCCCCTTGGAACGGCCTGGCATGGACAATTTTTATCGTGTGCTTTATCGGTCCTTTCGTGATCCTGTTAAACAAAAGAATTAAAACCAAACCGGTTTTTATGGTGATCCTTTGCTCCGTGGTAATCATCGGTATCTGGCTGGAACACCTGCTTCTGCTGGGGCCGGCCTTGAACCACGGGACGCAATCGATTCCTTTGAACATATCGGACGGGTTGATATCATTGGGCTTTTTGGGGTTGATGGCTATCGCCGTAACCTATTTTCTGAGGGTGTTTCCAGAACTGGTCAGGATGAACAGCGGTTTCAAAATCCCGCCTCCGGCAGAAAAATCCGTCTGACGGGGATTCGAAGGGATTTTGAAATCATTTTAAGGAAAATGGTGTGATCTAATGGAGAATATATCTCAACCGGAATATGGGCGGACATCGGCCAGCAACACCAAACCGCTGGTGCTGACGGTCGCCTGCGTTCTTCTGGTGCTAGGTTTTCTTTACTATTTTTATTCACCGCCGGCGTTTGACATCGGGCCGGAACAGCCTATCCCTTTCAGTCACCAGCTGCATGCCGGTGTCAAGGAAATTCAGTGTCAGTTCTGTCATCCATACGTGGGTCGCTCAACCAATCCGGGGATTCCGCCGGTGGAAAAATGCCTGTACTGTCACGACCACATCATCAGCCAGCACCCGCAGATATTAAAAGAACACCGCTATTTCAACACCCAGACCGCGACGCCCTGGGTAAAAGTGAACTATCTGCCCGAACATGTGCTTTTCAATCACCAGCGGCACATTCGCAAAGAGGTAGAATGCAGCCAGTGTCATGGAGAGATCCGGGCCATGGACCGCATCAATGGCAAACAATTTAAAATGGGATTCTGTGTCGAATGCCATCGCCAGAAAAAGGCCAACGTCGATTGCTGGCTGTCGTGCCACAGTTAATCGCTGCGGGTTGCGAGTTGCGGGTTACGCGGTTGAGCGGATGTACATTCGGATATTAACTCGGCACGAAACCAGTAACGCATGACCCGTAACCCGTAACGCGCAACTCGTAACGCGCAACTCGTAAATGGGAGAACCAAATTGTCGACGCCAGATCAAAATATGAAACCGAGCTATGCAACAGCCAAGGGCTTTTGCCTGACAGCCTCTTTTTGGATGATGGTCGGGGCCCTTTACGGCTTGATTGGTGCCATCGAGTTTGTGGCCCCGGACCTTCTGGGAAATATCAGCTGGCTGGTCTTCGGCCGCATCCGCACCGTGCACACCAATCTGGTTATATTCGGCTTTGTCGTTCCGGCACTGTTGTCCGTGGGCCATTTCATTGTACCGCATCTATTGAAAACGGAACTGTACAGTGAAACACTCGGTATGCTCTCGGTGGTGATCTGGAATGTCTTTACGGCGGCCATCCTGATAACACTGTCGTCGGGCATGTCCCAGGCCCGTGAATATGCCGAGGCCATCTGGCCCATCGATATCGCCGTGGCGATTGTGTTCGTGCTGATGATTGTCAACCTGCTGATGACGATCCGCAACCGGCAGGAGCCAATCTTGTACGTATCAGTCTGGTACATCAGCGCCGGGGTGGTCCTGAGCCTGTTCGTTTATGCCATTGGCAATGTCGTCTGGGTTCCCGGCGCCGGCGCCCTGACCGGAATCCCCGATGCAGTGGTCCTGTGGTTCTACGGGCACAATGTTCTGGGATTGCTGTTGACACCGCTGGCGGTCGGCATCGCCTACTACGTCATCCCCAGCGCCACGCGCACGCCCCTTTACAGCCACACCCTTTCCCTGGTGGGATTCTGGTCACTGCTGGTCTTATACTCCCACATCGGAACCCATCATCTGCTGCAGGTCCCGGCACCTACCTGGCTGAAGGTGGTTTCCATTACCGGCAGCATCGGCATGGTCATTCCGGTGATGGTGGTCTTGATCAATTTATGGTTTACGGCCAAAGGTAAACTGGGCGTCATCCAGCAGAATATCGGCGCCAAATTCGTATTTGCCGGCAGCGTCATTTATCTTTTTACCTGTATCCAGGGCCCCATGCAATCCCTGCCTCAGGTGCAGCGGCTCACCCACTTCAACAATTGGGTCGTCGCCCACGCCCACATGGGGGTTCTGGGATTTTCGGGCATGATCGCCCTGGGGGGCATATACTACATGCTGCCCATAATAACCGGCAAACCCATTTTCAGCCGGACTCTGGCAGACTTCCAATACTGGATGATCCTTCTGGGAATGGCCGGTTTTATGGTGGTATTGACCATGGCCGGCCTCGTGCAGGGTCATGGATGGCTCAACGGCGAAACCATCTATCGCATGCTGCCGCAAATCCATCACTATTATATCGTACGCGCCGGCATCGGGATGTTGCTGGTCACCGGAGCTATCATCGGGTTGTATAACATCACCCGGACCATTTTTTATAAACCAGGAGAAACCGCATGAATCTGAAAATGACCCCGGCCGTCACCATTCTGGGCGGAGTTTTTATCTTAGCCGTGATTGTCTTTACGGTTGTCTACTGGCCCTGGGCCACCAAAGTCGAGCAACCGTCGGATATATTCCGGTATCGAACCGCGCAGGAAGATGAAGGCCGCAGGATATACATCGCCAACGGCTGTATCAACTGTCACAGCCAGTCCATCCGTTTGGTGGACTGGGGACTGGGAGCCGAGAGAATCGCCCAGGCCGGAGACTACGTGACCGACCGGCCCATCCTGCTTGGCTCGATCCGCACCGGACCGGATCTGTCTCAGGCCGGCGGCGAACACCCGGACGACTGGCACATCGCGCATTTTATCAATCCGCGCTACACCCGCCCCAATTCGATCATGCCGGCCTGGGAGTTTCTGGGGATGGATCAAATCGAAGCCCTGACTCGTTACATGCAGGGATTGGGCTTTAAGATGGCCGACGCCCGCATGGAGCGCCAGAACTACTGGAAACAGGAATCTATCAAAGCCTACGAGGCCGGACCGGAAGCCAATGTCAAATGGCTGCACGACAACGTGCCCGAAGGCTGGCGCAACGTCCCCAACCCTTATCCCACAACAGAGGCCGGATTGGCCCGGGGCCACAAAATATACCAGGATTTCTGTCTGGGCTGCCACGGGCCGGTGGGGGACGGCATGGGACCGGCCCAGCCATGGATTTACCCGCCGCCGCTCAATTTTACCGTGTTGAAAGGACGCGGGGCTTCGGGCGGCATCCTCTACTACCAGATTATGAACGGCATTACCGGCACGGCGATGCCCTATTTTAAGCGGGATTTGGAATCCCAGAAAATTTGGGAAGTCGGCGATTATGTCGCCGTCTATTTTATCAGTGAAAGCGATGCCAACACCGACCCGCGCGGCATCGACGCCTCGTGGGAACCCTGACGGGGGGCGGGGTGGGCGTTACGAGTTGCGGGGTGCGGGCTGCGGATTTCGGGGTACGGGTTACCGAATTTCACAGCTCATCTGCAGTTCAGACCGCGTAACGCGCAACACGCAACGCGCGACATGATTGTTTGAAGAGCGATGGGAAAATTAGCTAAAATCCTATAACAAAGGCAAATTATAGCCCATGTACCTATTGTTCATCATATTCATTTTTTCAGGCCTCTTTTTTGGAATTATCGTTTTTTTGTGGGCTTTGAAGAGCGGCCAGTTTAAAGAACAGGAAAGGGCCCGCTACTTAGCCATAGACGATGACGGCCATGATTCTGATGGCGGGACATCCCGTTCGGGGCAGCTGCAGTCCTATGCCCTGCTGGGACTTTTACTTGTCGGTATTTTGATCAGCGCCTCGGTAGTGGTATATGCACATTTGATATGATTTTAGAGCGTTATTACTGAAACGCCGGGCAAGTTCTTTTTAACAGATGCCGTTTACGAATTTATGGGTTCAGGGTTAAGAGGTTGAATGAAACCCGAGCGTCCAGCAGAGCGGCATAAAAAACGATTTATACCCCTTTGGGAAATAATTTGGGCAATACGAGCATGTGGTATAAGCGTACTTCTGCAAATCAACCCTGAACCTCTGAACCTTAAGGATTGGAGACTGTCGCCATGAGATATTTCGAGCTGTTAGGAATCCAGCACGTTTTGCTTTTCGTGTTCCCGACGCTTATTTTCATGATTCTTTTTTATCTGGGAATCACGCATTCGCACTTTCGCAGCAAAGATTCTGAGGAAAGATTAACCAAAATCGTCCATAACTATCCCCATGGGTTGGAATCCAGAAATGCGCCTTTCCCGCTGATACTGATTCTAGTTATCAGCGGTATTGTTGTCTGGATTTTTTTGTACACCCTCGTAACCGGACTATTGGGAGTGAAAATATAAATGAAAACATCAGATGAATCGGTTATTGCCACCTGGATTTTTATTTTGATACTGACCGCTTTATTTGCCATTACCAGCTATATGGCCTATACCGTAATCGGCGATGCCGGCCAGCCGACCTGGCGCTACGGGGTCGTGCGCGATGTGCCGGGCGAATCGCCGTACGCCATTTACCCGCAGGTGCCGTACCCGCAACATGTCAGAGGGGCCAAGGGGGAATAAATGAAGAAAATCTTGCTGGCACTGCTCATCATCGTTGTGATTATCTACGCAGCCTATGAAGCCCTGATGTATTATGATGACTATTTCATGTACGGCCGCATGCGGGAAACCCCGGCTGTCAGGCCTTATGAAACCCCCATGTTGATCATGGAGGCCGGACTGGTCCCTTTTTCGGGCAGTGAACTCGGCTACAGGGTCGCCAGGTCTGAAGACATCAAGTCGCCCTTAAGTATGACAGATCCTCAAATCATACAAGCCGGCAAGTCCGTCTACGAGACTTACTGCGCCCAATGCCACGGCAGAAACCATGACGGTAAGGGCACCGTCGGCCAGAGCTTTTATCCGCTGCCCGCGGATCTTAGAAGCACCATGGCCCAAAGCCGGTCTGAAGGGGCCCTTTTTAAGGAAATCAGCTACGGCAAACCCGGCGGTCGTCAACCCGCCCTGGCAACCACAGTCAGCGTCGCGCAGCGCTGGCAGGTTATCGCCTATATCAAGTCTCTTGGATCCCGATAACGTTCGCCAGCCCATGATCCATCCTCTCCAGGACTGAAAAACTATTCGAATTTGGAGCTCGAAACTTGGAATTAGGCCGCCGGTTTCTGGAGCATAGCGCGTTACCCGCCAAAATCTGCTTGCCCCTAGTCCAGCGCTAGGATATTCCATAATCCATGAATACCGAGTCATCTTCCAGCGTCTGCGATCTTTGCGGTCTGCCATTGCGCACAGCGGCAGTGGCGGCGTCGTTTGCAGATCGGACCTACCGGTTTTGCTGCGCCGGGTGCCGTCAAGTTTTTACCATCCTGTTCGAAGCCGCCGATTCAACCGATCCGGGAAGCTTCAAAGAAACCGAGCTGTTCAAACAATGCCGATCTCTGGGCATCATTCCCGGATCGGAAGCCGAATTGGCTTCCCATGGAAACCGCACGGTCGAGCCCTCTCAGGACCAGGTGCCTCCGCCCGATCCACCTGAAGGGCAAACTGAGCCTGCAGCCAACCGGAATATTTTGCAGCTGGACCTGACAATCAGGAATATGTGGTGCCCGGCCTGTGCGTGGCTGATCGACGAAACTCTCAAAAAGACCGCCGGCATCACCGATTCGACCTGCAATTTCTCAACCGACCGAATTCGGGTGAATTATAGCCCGATTCATACATCTCCGACGAAAATTGTCAAAACCATCGGCAGCCTCGGCTTTAAAGCTGTCGAACCCGATGAATCCAAATCCATTCAGGAAAACCGCTACGAATTTATTCGCTTTACCATATCAGCTTTTCTAACCGCCAATATCATGATGATGTCTTATGCCCTTTATACGGGTTTTTTCACCGAGCTGTCTGTGGACACCATTTACAAACTCTCCTGGCCGGCCTTCATCATGGCCACCGGCGTGCTGGTCTACGGCGGTTTTGATTTGTTCAAAAAGGCCTGGGCAGGTGTCACCCATGCCGCGTTCAGCATGGAGACGTTGATCATCATGGGTGCCTTGAGTGCCTATATTTACAGTACGGTCAACCTGTTCGGTGGCCGCATCCACCTGTATTATGACACCGCGGCGATGCTGATCACTCTCGTTTTACTGGGCAAGACCCTCGAGAGTCGTGCCAAAAGCCGTGTTTTGCAGGGATTGGACGCTTTCTTATCGCTACGGCCGACCAAGGTCAGGATCTGCAGCGAGCAATACCCCCTGGGTCGTTTCGTTGCTGCCCAGCAGCTGTCCAGGGGCGACATCGTGCGGGTCGAGGAAGGTGAGATCGTGGCGGCCGATGGCAGAATCACAAGCGGAACCGGATCGGTGGATGAATCCTCTCTGACCGGAGAACCGCTGCCGGTCGGCAAGCAACCGGGTGACCTGCTGCGCAGCGGCACCCGGATCATCAAAGGTCGTCTTTGGCTCAAGGCCGAAAAAACAGGCGACGATTCCACCCTCGGTCAGATGATGACGATCATCCAAAACACCCTGCTGACCAAAACACCGCTGGAGGGCCGGACGGACGCCTTATTGCAGTGGTTCGTACCGGCCATCATTGTCCTGGCCGCCGGCACGGCGCTGGCTTGCCTGCTGAAGGGCCTCTCCACTGAAACGGCCATGCTCAGGGCCGTGACCGTGCTGGTCATCTCCTGCCCCTGCGCGTTGGGAATTGCCATTCCGCTGGCCCGGGTGGCCGGCATCTCCATCGCCGGGAAAAAAGGCATTTTGGTGCGGAATTTTTCAGCTTTTGAAAAAGCCGCCCGAGTCGACACATTTGTGTTCGACAAAACCGGAACCATTACCGAAGGCCAATGGAATTTGGTGGAAGTGATCCCGGTGGCCCCGATATCCAGCCATCAGGCCCTGGCCCTGGCTGCTGGTCTGGAAGCGGAATCCGATCATTTCATCGGTACTGAGATTATGAAATATGTCTCCGCGCGTAATATTAGGCCCGAACAGGTTGCGGACATCCAGGTCGATGAGAAAGGACTGACAGGTTTAGCCCGGGCCGGATTGGTGAAAATCGGTTCGGCGGAGTATCTGACCAGCGAACTCGCCAACGGTGCTTTAGATTCCGTAAACTCGACCCTGATGGATCAGGCCAAACATTCGTTGGTATATCTAGGCATCGAGGGACGGCTTGCGGCCGTTTTCGTCTTCGGCGACCGTCTGCGCTCTGATGCGGTGTCGACTATCGCGGAATTGCGTCACCGGGGACACCGGCTTCGCCTGGTGTCCGGGGACGGTGATCGCACCACCAGGGCCATCGGGGAACAAGCCGGCATCCGGCATTCCTACGGTGGCAAATTCCCACGGGACAAAGCCGATTTCGTGGCTCAACTGCAAGCACAGGGGTATCGCGTCGCCATGGTCGGTGACGGTATCAATGACGCTCCCGCTCTGGCCCGGGCCGACCTGGCCATGGCAGTTTATTCCGGTGGTCAGCTGAGCAAGGAAGCCGCCGATATTACCCTTATGCGGGCGGAATCCCGCCAGATCGTCGAGTTCTTGAATTTTGCCGTGCAGGTAAACAAAAAAATCTCGCAAAATCTTGGATTTACATTCCTGTACAACGCCATCAGCATTCCCATCGCCATGAGCGGTCTGCTCAATCCGCTGGTTGCTGTAACCGCCATGCTGCTGAGCAGTTTAAGTGTAACCGGCAACACGCTGTTAATGGTACGGAAAAACAATTGAGACTGTTGCTGATTCGGGGGTTGATTCAAGAATTGGAATACTAGATTGGAATCTAAAGGCTGAGCGGATCAAACGGGCTGGTTTTGCGATAGTGAAATACCTTCACCAGTCTCTTGGCAAACTCCACGTTCTCGTCGTGGTTTCCTTCGAAGCTGATTCCAATTTCAAACATTCCACTTTCGGTTTCTTTCACAAATCTGACGCGCCCTTTGATCTCGACCAATTGATCGCGGGTGTCTGCAGACATCAAGGATATATGGTCGGACTTCAGTCTGACCGCAGATTCGAGCAGGATACCGCCCTGGCTGATATTCAGCGCCTTGGCCATGCTTTGACTCACGATCTGACCATCGTCATCATAGACCGTAAAGGAAATCAGGTTGCTGGTGGGAACCCGGGGATGCTTTCTTTGATCTTTGGAGGTCATATAACGTATTTCGCCACATTTTCCGGAAACTTTAGCCGATACTCGGTTCCGTCTCTGCTGATTTGCGGCCGGCAATCTCAGGTGGTAGAGTGCTTTCTAGACGATCGGATCGGGGAGAATGCCCGCATGCCGTCAGCGCGGATCGATCCACCCGGCCTAAGACCATTCGGTCAGGAGTTACGCAAAGGTAATGGGCGGGAAACTCCGTCCAGGCCGCGGTATTGATGTATCGGACACCGTCGACAACCAGGTCCTCGGCGAAGTGGGTGTGCCCGCAGGTGATGGCCTCATAGCCGTTTTCCCTTGCAAAATTGACGGCGTTTAACATGACATTGTCGCGCAGCACCCTATAAAAAGGCTTCCATTTCTTGGCATATTCAGCCACATGCACCGGTCGGGCCCCCAGCTTGACTCTGACATCATGCATCAGCCTGAAGGCCTTCATAAACGCACGACTGCGAGGCATGATAGTATCGAAATCGTCTCCATGGGTGATCAAGAGCCGCTTGCCCAGCGAGTAGCGCGGTCGGAATACAATCCGACCTAAATCAACCGGCATATAACCGTTTTCATGGTTGCCCCGCACCCAGACGACCTTGCGGGTGTCAGATATATGTGTAATCCGATCAAGGATTTCCTGGTGCGAGGCCTTCAGTTTCAGGTAGGGCCGGTCGATGACATCGCCGTTCATAATCAATTCATGACCTTCGGGGAGATTTTCGAGAAACGCCCCGAAGGCGCGGGAGTGAAAATATCGTGAGCCCATATGCAGGTCACTGACAACAATCGCGTTCATATAGCTCCAATCTGAAGGTTCTATATATATTGAAGACGTATGGAAATGCGAATCCAAAAAACATAAGAGTGGAACGTAAGACCAAAAATCAAATTCTCAATCAAACTATCGGTTTTTTTTGTAAACCTTAAAATTAATACCGCTTTAAAAAAATATTTCGAAATACTTAAGGGTGGCATAGGCGGCTGCAGAAAAAACGTCCGGATACGCTGGAATATGTTTGCACAACGGGACGTATTTTTAACTGCCGCTATATATAGGACGATGGTCAGAAAGGGGTGGATATAAGGCTTGATTATTTTTTCCAGCCGTTTTCATGATCTGTCAATTGCTAATTTGAAACCACATCAAAAGAGAACCGCAGAATTTCGAATATCGAACCGCAGAATTTCGAAGGGAGGTATCGCTGCGCTCTGCCTACACCTAATTAAAATCGATAGAATTCCTTACTTCGACATTCGACATTCATTATTCGACATTCGATATTCGCTTTTTCAACGTTTCTTTCGTGATCAGACTGGATCTTCCGCCGCCATGGGAATGGCGTAGGGTCCCTCTTCAATATAGGCGACGGTTGGTCTCCGTCCGCTGTGCCGCGGGTGATGGACGGCATAGATAATCGAATTCTGGAGCATGGCCGTGGCCTTATCACCGTCGGTGGCAAAATTTTCATCGGAATTTATGAAATCGTACCCATTCGGGCCGGGTATGATATCGAAGTTTTCCTCCGGAATCTGGGGACTGCAATAGATCAATCCGTCCATGCCGACTTTGCGGTAGGGTTTGCCCCACATTTCGGGCTCCCATTGATCTTTGGTAAACTTCCAGTCCGGATGCCGCAGGATGTTATTGTAGCCGTCAGGCCCGTGCAGTTTTAACAGGTGCAGAAATGTCTTGTATTCCTGGGAACCGATGGGTTCGACATCCACGTTGTCTGCCAGCATGACCATCAGGCCGTTGTCCCTGACAGCCGGCATGGCATTGACGGCCGCCTTGACGGCCTGATAATGGTTGCGGCCGACGTATCCGGCATGGGTGACGACCACATCATAGGGCTGGGCGATCGGAATTATGACCGCCTGTTTCATGGCCTCGAAAGCGGCCAGGTGCGCCTGTTCGAGACCGCCCGCAAATACACCCGTCAAGTTCAGTTGCTTGTCCAGGGTGACGTTGACAAGAAAGTCTATCCCAACGCTTTGTGCCACCTCGAGGGACTCTTCGTGACAGGGATTGCCGGCCAGGATCATGTTGGTTGCTTTGGGATCCTCAAGAACATCCACGCTGTGGAAAAATTCGATGGTCTTGGTGTTCACCAGAGCCGGACACACGGCTTTTCTGCCGCCGGAAACCCCTGCCATGAAATGGCTTTCCACAAGCCCCGTGATAATTTTAACATCGGAGTTATAAAAAGTCTTGTTCAGGTGGACATCGGTTCCTCTGCGAGTGCGGGCAGCCAGCACCAGAGTGGCGTCATCTTCGCAGTCGTGATCCACGATGCGATAGTTGTCTACGACCTCCGGGCCGTACATTTGCAAACGCTCCGCGCGGGTGCTGGGCCGGTGCATCCCGTTGCCGATAACAAAAACGATCTGGTCTCTTTTAACCCCGGCGGCCTCGATCAACCTCAAAAGCGGCAGCAACAATCCGTTTTCCCCCTTGTAGGGGGCCGGCCGGGTAATATCGGATACCGTAATGCAAACCGACAGATCATCCACCGCTTTATCCTTGGCGCCAATGATTTCGGCGATGGTAGGCGAGCCGATCGGCTGATTCAGGGCCTGGGTAATCGAAGCCGCTGAATCCACCAGGCGCGGCATCGACGGCATGGTCAGTATGTCGCAGCCACCCGGCACCTTGATATCCAGAAAACCTTCTCCAAAATCCACTTTGATTGGTTTCCATTCCTGAATGTTCGCTTCCGCCAGAATCTGGGCAACTTCGTTTTTCATAATCGTCCTCGCAGTGGACCCAATTGAGCGCCAGGCTCAATTAGGAGTTATTGGTTATTGGTTATTAGAAATAGTCGATTTTCTATCGTTTTGCAATACCCACAAATGTGGTCCTGGATTTTTACCGTCAGATTTCCAAATCAGAACTCCAGCTACTCAGGGTAGAGAAACATCGATTCGACAAGAAGGTGCAAAATGAGAATTGCGCAGCATCTATTAATTAATCAGGCAGCGGTACGGGATTCGGCACTTTGATCCGGCGGGGGTCATCCACCTCCGAGATGCCATAAAAATTATCGGCCTGATACATAATTCGATGCAGTCGGTCATCGAGCTGCTGACGGAATTGTTCACAGTCTTGACGAGAGGCATCAGGGGGCACCTGGATAAGCTGATCGTCGAAGATGACCACGATGCGGGCGAAGGGTTTGGGAATGATGGTACGATCCCAGCTGCGCAGCTGCCAGTAGCGGTCCGCACTCCAGATTGCCGGAATAATCGGTACTCCGGTGCGTTTGGACAGGTAGATGATGCCCAGTTTGGAAACAAACCGCGGACCCCGCGGGGCATCGACCACCAATCCGCCGGAATAGCCTCTCCTAATATAGTCTTCCATTACCCGAAAGGCCTGCCGTCCGCCGCGTGACGAGGACCCCCGGGCCGTCAACCAGCCGAAGCGCTTGGCGGCCTGGGCCGCCAGTTCGCCGTCTTCACTGGCGCTGGCGATGGAGACGAGGTTGCGGTTGCGGTACCAGTAAATGACAAAAAAGAGGCCGCGATGCCAACTGGCATACAAAAGTCCTTTTCCCGGATTCGCATCTAAATAGCGGGTTTCGATGGCACGGCCGAAAACGGTGATCCGAGAAGTAGCCAGCCAGATAGTGGCCACCAGCCGTGCGGCCCAGCCAAAAATGTAAAAGCCCGCGCGCTTCCAAATGCTCAACTTTCTTTTTTCCATATGTTTACCGTGGTATCAATTTTGCATCTATATGACTACAAATATGTAAGGCCATACCCGGCCCGTCGACAATAATTTTGACAAGCAAAACCCTCACATTTTCATGTGACATGATAACAGACTGAATTTAAAACGATATTATAGCGCACCCAGCATTTGCTCTTTGAAAATTTCGAATGCCAAATGCAAGTTGAGCTGACCTGATAGTCGTATCGCATCTCCCGCGCCTCCCCTAATGGCATAAAACCGTCATATTATCGTCAAAACAACGATAATCTTTAAGTCATTTTTTGACAACAATTTAGTTGACCCGTCATGTATGATGATTACGATTTTGGTATACGGCTAGATCAGAATCCATAGTTCGGGTTGGATCTGAAAACAACGAGCTGTTACGTCCCCCCTGACCGCGCTTACCTGACAGCAGGTGCCACATCTTTCTAGATATTCTAGATATTCATTCATGTGCGTGAATAAAACCGATCAAATTAATCCATTGGAGGAACCATGTCGAACAATTCTAACACACTCCACCATCATCTGACAGAAGTCAAAGAAGGCCGCCGTCGTTTTGAAAATGCGTTCCAGGGGGTGTCGCGGATGATCCTGGAAAGCAAGATTGAAAAAGTAGTGGTCAATGGCAAAACCACTTACGATTTCAGCATGTTCCGCGAGGGATCCAAACATGTTATCGGCATGTACGACGAGATCAACAGTTTTGTCTCCTATGTCAAAGATGCCGCCGAGGGTGGATCATCCAAAGAAATGGCCTTTGTGCTGGTGGGCGAGCCGGGTAACGGCAAAACATTCCTGGTTGAGTTCCTCTCCGCCAAATACCGCAGCTTTTTGTCCCAGGACCAAAACCGTAAATTCACCTTCAAATTCTCAAATCTGGACAAAGTGGGTAATTACGGCAAGATCACGACGGTTGAATCCCAGACCTACGAAGATCCGATGATCCTGGCGATGAACCTTTTCGACGACCCGGATCAAAATCGCGAATATCTGGCCGGCCAGATCGGTTTTAGCGACAATGAGATTGATAGCCTGTATCAGAATTACCGCCCCCTGGGTGCCTGCAGCGGTTATATCTGGAATGATATAAGAAACCTGACCGGCGGCTCCGTCGAAGAAATGTTAAATTTTGTTGATATCACACCGGTGCCGCTGACCGAAAGCCTGGGAACCGTTACCGGCAAATATCCGGCCAAGGACAAGATTACATCCTCCTCGGTTGACTTGCTGGGTGAAGAATCTATCCAGCGACTGCTGCACATCACCGACACCAACAATCCCTACCGTTTTGATTTAAGGCGGGGCGCTCTGGCACGCGTGGCCGGCGGCGGAATTCATTTCAGTGACGAGATCTACAAAAACAAGAAAGACCTGGTACAAGTCTATTTGGGCGTCATTCAGAATCGCAGCATCGAAATCGACGGGTACAAGTGGCCGATCGACACCTTGATTGTCGCCACCAGCAACAATTCCGAGTTTCACCGCTTTCTGTCCGAAAAAGAAGAGGCTCCCATCGTTGACCGCTGCCGTATCTGTTACGTGTCCCACAACACCAATTACCATCTGCAGAGAGACCTCACCAAATATGCCATCGGCAGCGAAACCAGGACAACCCTGACCAAGGACAATCTGCACCAGGATCCCAACCTGAACTATGCGGCTTCGATTGCGGTGGTTTTGTCCCGGCTGCCCCGCTCTGAAAAGCTGACCCCTGTTGAGACCATGAAACTGGCGGCCGGGGAGGTTGCCGGCGAAAAAAGCATCAAAACCCTGGCCGAGGTCATCGATACCCTCAACCAGGATCCGGAGATCATCAACCGTTTCGGCCAGAAGGGGTTGGGGCAGCGCAATCTCGGCCGCGCCATCCAGCTGTCGATCGAAAGCTCGGAGACCAATGAGGGACGCTGCATGTTTGCCTACGACACCTTCAAGGCCCTGGAGCGGATCATCCTGGACTATGTCACCGAAGCCAATGACCGCACCAAATATCTCGAGGATCTCAAAACCGCCAAGGGATTGTACCGCGAACGCATTATGACCGAGATGTTCAATGCCTATATGGATGAACCCTTTGCCATCCGCAAAGACGTTATGAGCTACGTCAATATGATCATCGGCATTGATGCCGAGAATCTGGGACCCGATAAGATGTGGAAGTACAAGGATCCCCAAACCGGCGAGCTGAAGGCCTTAAAGATCGACGAACGCTATATCGGCAGTGTTGAAGAACGCTTGGGGCTCAAGAGTGAGGAGCAGCGCGAGTCATTTCGAACTTCCATCCGCAAGATCTACGGGCAGAAGATATCCGTCGATCCCGATTACGATTTTATGGACAATCTTGAACTGGTCAAGGCGGTAACGGACGTACGCTTGAAATCGGACATCGCCGGCGCCGGCTCCCTGATCGGCGCCCTGGCCAACCGCACCAACGAGGAAAATCAGAAGCTCTACGACCGCATGATCGACACCATGCTGGAAAAACTGGGCTACTGCAAGACCTGCGCGCAGAAGACGATCGAGTACTTCTGCACCCAGGAAGACGAGAAATAGAAGGACCAAAAGTTAATCGTTATTGGTTATTTGTTATTCGGATAAAGCCGAATGTTCGGCACCTTCGGACGAATAACAATTAACGAATAACAAATAACGAAATAAAACATGGATTCAAAACTAATAAAGCTGTATCAGCGACTTAAAACGGACGGGCTGCCCCCCGGGCAGGAGGAAAAGATCCGTTTGGAGCTCGAATACGAGGGCAGCCACGGTCTGCCCGGTGCGGATGCGCCCGCGGTGGGCAAAGACGGATCGGTCCTGACCCTGCGCAAGATCTACGCCTTCCACGACCTGCTGGATCTGCAGGGCATGACGGCCATGCGCAGCACGCCGAATGTCAGCATCCGCTCCATCGATGAGCTGCTCGAGCGGGACAATCAGCGGGAAAAAGACGGCTTTCCGCGCAAGATCAATGTCGGCCGTCTGATCAAGCCCGGCAAAAGCGGCAAGGACAAGGTCGTGATCGTGCCTTCGACGGTGGAGGAAAAATTTATCCATGACACCTCCTTTCAGACCGACGAGGAGCAGTCCAACGGCGGCTCCGGTGACGGCGAGGAAGGTGAGGTTATCGGCGAGCAGCCGATCCGCGCACCGGAGGGTGAAAGCGGGGAAGGTCCGGGGCAGGGTGAAGGCGGTCAGCATGAAATGGAGTCAAACGCCTATGATCTGGGCAAGATCCTCACCGAGCAGTTCGAGCTTCCCAACGTCAAGGACAAAGGCAAAAAGCGCTCCCTGACCCGCTATACCTACGACTTGACCGACCGGCATCGCGGCTTCGGCCAGTTGCTCGACAAGAAGGCCACCCTGCGCAAAATTGTTGAAACCAACATCAATTTGGGCCGCCTGACCGAGGCCGCCCGGATAGACCCATCCGGTTTCCTGATCTCACCCAGTGACCTGGTGTATCGTATTTTATCGCGTGAAAAGGACTACGAATCCCAGGCCATGGTTTTTTTCCTGCGGGATTATTCCGGCTCCATGGCGGGCAAGTCCACCGCCCTGGTTGTGGCCCAGCATGTCATGATCTACAGCTGGCTGCTGTACCAATACGCCATGCAGGTCGAAACCCGCTTCGTCCTGCACGACACCGAGGCCAAGGAAGTGCCCGATTTTTACACCTACTACAACTCCAAGGTCGCCGGCGGAACCCAGGTGTCGTCCGCCTACCGCCTGGTCAACGAAGTGGTCGAAAAGGAAAACCTGGCCCGGGACTACAATATCTATATCTTTCACGGCACCGACGGCGACGACTGGGACACGGACGGCAAGGAAAGCCTGCCGGAGCTCAAAAAAATGCTGACCTATGCCAACCGGATCGGGATCACCATCGCCGAGCACACCACCCACGGCTCCAGTGAAACCGAAGTTGCCAAGTATTTGAAAAAATCACAACTGCTGGAAGAAAAACCACAGCTTCTGCGCCTGGATGTGATGCAGGAAGATGCGGATGAACCGCGCTTGATAGAGGGGATAAAACACTTGATCTCCGAGTAGTAACTCTAGTCATGGATAGGTCCAATGTAGCTACCAAATTTTGAGCAATAAAGTCGGAAAATGCCTAAAGTTCCTAAAACCCATTAAAATGCCTAAAATTAAGGCAGTCTATCTTATTTAAATTTCAAAAATCGACCGAGCGAAGCGAGGCCATAACTTTAGGCATTTTAGGCATTTAAAATTTTAGGCACTTCCATGATGACCATATGTCCGTCTCATGTGTTAGATAATGATCGTTCAACCCAGGGTTAGGAAATGGAATTAATCAACCAGCACACCAAGAAAATCATGGAAGGGTGCAAGCAACGGGCCCGGGATGCCGGTCTTCGCTTTCAGGATGAATCCCTGGAATATATCGTTTCCAATCGCGACCTGCTGGAGCTCACCCCCAAAGTGATGATCCCAACCCTGTACGATTACTGGGTTCACGACGTGGAGGTCCTCAAAGAAAAGGGCCGCTACGAGTTGTACCCCGGCAACCCCTATGAGACCGTCATCAATACCCGGCCGGCCATCTCCTTTTACAATGACAACAATCCGGACTGGATGAATGTCATGATTTTCTATCATGTCCTGGCCCACATTGATTTCTTTCAGAACAATCTCTACTTCCGGCACACCTGGGACTACGATTTCACCGGCCGGGCCCTTTCCGACAAGCGCATGATTGCCAAGCTGCGGTCGGAAAAGGGCCGTTGGGTGGATTACATCATCGAGTTTTCCCGGGGCATCGACAACCTGGTCGGCTATCATGACGAACTTGCGCGCCTCAACCGCCCGCCCCATACGGGCCTGTCAAAGATGCTCGACTTTTACTTCGACGTGTTCCTGCAGTCGATCAAAAAGGTGAAGATCAACACCTATATCAAAGAGATCGAGCGCTACAACGAGTGCATCCGGGAAAGCCGCGATCTGGGGGAAAAAGCCTTTTTTGCCGACGTTTTCAGAAAGCATCCCGAATTCGACGCCATCTACAAAAAGACCTTGAAGGAAAAGCCGGCTCGCCGGCTGGACCTGATGGAGCATATTCTGGAGCATTCCCCCTTTTTGACCCAGGAAAAAAACAGCTGGATGAAACCGGTCATCGAGGTGGTGCGCAAAACCTCCATCTTTTTCCAGCCTCAGATCCGCACCAAAATCATGAACGAAGGCTGGGCCAGTTACTGGCATGAAAAACTGTTTCTCGAAGACAACCGCATCAACGGCCACGAGGTCGATTTTGCCCGTATCCATGCCGGTGTGACCTCCATGCCGCGGGTGGGCTTAAATCCGTATGCACTGGGATTGCGGTTGTTTTATTACATCGAGCAGCTGGCGGATAAAGGCAGGTATTCCATTGAGTTCAAGCGGCTATTGGACGCCGAAGCGCGCAGGCAGTTTGATGCCGAAACCGGTCAGGGAAATAAATTCCTGTTTAAGCTGCGGGAAAATTTTAATGACTTTATGTTTATCAACGCCTTTGTGGATCAGGACTTTGTCAATCAATACAAACTGTTCGTCTCCGGACGGCGTCTAAACAAGCAAAAAGGGGTTTGGGAATATTATGTCAAAAGCCGCAACGCCGAAGGCTACCGGCAAATGCTGCTGGACACCCTCTACCATCCGCCGTGCATTGCAATCGATCAGGAAAAGTCGCAAAACGATCAGCTGTATTTGATCCACCGCTTCGAGGGCAAACCCCTGGTCAAGGAATTTATCGCCAACACCATGCTGGGAATTGAATACCTCATGGGGACTCCGGTAAAGCTTGAGACCAATGAGGTGGAGCAAGCCCAGCCGTCTCAGGCCAAACTCCCCATACCCGGGTTGACCATGCCGCAGGAAGATGATCCCCGGGACAGGGAAATAAAATGGCAACGCGTCCGCTACACGATGAAGGACCGCAAGCTGTCCAAGGAAAACATATAGCAAAGAAGACAGAAATCAGACGACAGAGGACGGAAGACAGAGAGGATGACGCCACCGACAGAGGAAAAAGCCTTGGAGCGCTCTGATATATCCAATCTGTCGCTCCTCAGACTATGTGCCATGCGCTTCGGTCTTGGCGTGAGCAGCCGAGAATCCGGGAACCGGTATCCGGCATCGAGTGACCAGTGACAAGAAGCCCGCAACCAGAAAATGGACCCTTGACGACTTGAATAATATGAAGGACAACAATCAACATAGCGCAACCCCGGAAACAGAGACCGCTGCCGTTCAGGGCGACCCCCCAGCCGGAGAAAGCATTAAAAAGGCCATTGACAATCTCAACCAGAGCATGGGCAAATTTGAGCGGCGCTCTGCGATAGCCTTTGAAGGGTTTCTGCACGAACTGGTGTCCTACCCCCAGGTTGTCATCCGCAATGCATTCCAGGTTTTTCACGACATGATGAAGGCCTATGTGGGTGAGGGTATTGAGGAATATCCGGATGATCCTGAATCCATCCACTATGTCCTTTATGACTGCAGCAAACTGTTTGTCGAAGGTTCGGATTACCCCTTTTTTGCCGACCGTCTTTTTGCCAATCGTTTGATCAGCCTGGTCGAAGCGCTAAAACGCGGCGCCCAGCAGAACAAGATCTACCTGTTTAAAGGACCTCCCGGATGCGGCAAAAGCACCTTCTTGAACAACCTGCTGATGAAATTCGAAGAATACGCCAACACCGACGCCGGTCTGCGCTATGAAACCGTCTGGCGATTTGACCGCAAGATATTGCAGGGTTCCAGGGACTATGAGACGAATCCGGTGCTCGAGAAATTATCTCAACTGCTTGAAAGCTCCTATGAGGATGGCGTCGAACCTTTAGAGCATCCTGTACCGGACGATTCTCTGCACCGCCCGGGGGCACACACGCCGGACTACTTCTCAGCCGGCCTGGCAAACAATTTCATCGAGGTGCCGTGCCCCAGCCACGACAATCCGATTTTGATGATACCCAAGCACTACCGCCGGGAATTCTTCGACGATTTGTTCAAGAACAATGAATTCAAATGGAAGCTTTCCACCGAGAAAGAGTATGATTGGGTGTTCCGGGAGAAACCCTGCACCATTTGCAGCTCTTTGTATGAAGCGCTGCTTGATCGCCTGCAAAGCCCTCAGAAGGTTTTCGACATGCTCTACGCGCGTCCCTACCGCTTCAACCGCCGCCTGGGCGATGGGATCAGTGTGTTCAACCCGGGTGACAAGCCGCTGCGGCACAGCGTCATGAGCAACCCCATCCTGCAGAAACGGATTGACGGTCTTTTGAAGGACAGCAACCGGGTGCGCTACATTTATTCACAGTATGCCAAGACCAACAACGGCATCTATGCCTTGATGGATGTAAAATCCCACAACACCGACCGGCTGATCGAGCTTCATAATATTATCAGTGAAGGCGTTCACAAGGTCGAAGATATCGAGGAAAATGTCAACTCCCTGCTACTGGCCGTGATGAACCCCGAGGATGAAAAAAACATTCAAGGATTTCAGTCCTTTTTGGACCGGGTGGAATACATCACCATTCCCTATGTCATGGATCTGGCCACCGAGGTGGAAATCTACCGCAACATATTCGGCAAGCACATAGACGAACGGTTCCTGCCCAGGATGCTTCATAATTTTGCCCGGGTGATCATCTCATCGCGTCTGAATAAAAAATCCGAAGCCTTGCTGGAGTGGATCGGCGATCCGAACAAGTACCGTCTTTACTGCGATGAAAATTTGCAATTGCTCAAGATGGAAATCTATACCGGCTACATACCCGAATGGCTCAACGAAGAGGACCGCAAGAACCTCACCGCCAAGCGGCGGCGCGGTATCATCCGTGAATCGGAAACCGAGGGCGAACATGGTATTTCAGGCCGTGACTCGATTAAAATCTTTAATAAATTTTACTCGGCTTATGCCAAAGAAGATAAACTGATCAACATGTCCGACCTTTGCAAGTTTTTTACCAAAATAAGCAAAGGGGTAAAGGACTTAATCCCGGCCGGATTTCTGGATTCGCTGCTGCGCATGTATGACTACACCATCCTGCAGGAGGTAAAGGAATCCCTCTACTACTACAATGAAGAACAGATTTCCCGCGAAATCCAAAACTACTTGTTCGCGATCAATTTCGGCGTCGGCTCGGTTGAAACCTGCAACTACACCGGAGAGAAATTGACGATCACCGAGGAATTTCTAGACGGCATCGAGCGCCGACTGCTGGGAACCAAAAGCGCTGACGATCAGCGCAAGGCCTTTCGCAAGGCATCTCAAAAAGAATATACCACCAGGACCTTAACCCAGGAAATCATGGTGGAAGGACTGGCGATTACGGAGACAAAAATTTTCAAATCCATGAACGATCGCTATGTGTATAACCTGAAAGAAAAGGTGCTGGATCCGTTTTTGGAGAACGAAAACTTCCGGCGAGCAATAAAGGACTATAATAACGAAGAATTCAAAACTTACGACAAACGCATTAGAGACGATGTGAGCTATTTGATCAATAATCTGTGCGAGAAATACAGCTATGCCGATCAGGGCGCCAAAGAAGTCTGCATGTATGTCATCGACAACGATTTGGCCAAAAAATTTGCCAATCCCTGAAAAGATTGGGCGATTCAATTACCCCGAATCAGCCCTATCCACGCCCTTAAATAATTCTATATCCCGACCTTCAGGCCATAAGAGCAGTTTCGCTCCCCAATCTGAGGCAGTCGGGCCCTCCCAAGGCGGGTGAACCCACCGGAGACGGTTAAACCGCAGATCAGGGTCAAAGATCAGCCGGGCGCCGGATGGAGTTGGATGCCAATACCGCTGCTAGTACCGTGATGTTGTCACCCCTGCGGCGGAACTTATCTGAGCCTTGAGCGAATCGCAGTATTCGTCAAACATAAAATACATACACCGGTTGGCATGCTGCGATTTTTCGTAGAAACTGCAGTCAATCTGCTGTTTCTGACCGGCGGCCGTACAAACGGACATCTGCTCTTGTTTACAAAAATTGGTTTCCGTATGAGCCATCACATTCACCTCGCGCTGTAGGATTTTTTCCTCCGAAGCCGTCTCCGATGTTGCCCCCTGTTTATATTATCGGCCGGCCCGCCAATTTCTTTATAGTCAATTGCAATATAATGAAGCATTTATTGTGCCAAAATGTAGATGCGGTTAAAAGGCCTTTATTTTAACTAGTTGCAGGATCGCCTTCTGAACAATAACTAGGTTTGGCAACGGCAATGCTAGAAAAAGTGTCAAACCGTTGGCAGGTAAGTCAGCGCCTGAGCATATGCCGTTGGATAAAATCCGGGATGGCGGATGCCCGCTTATATATTAGGGCGGCCGATGGCCTAAGCGTCCAGTCGGATCGGGAAAGAAACTAGCGAACATCGAACATCGAACGTCCAACATCGAACATCGAATAAATGAATTCTGTCTATTAATAAAAAGATTGAGCGGCTTGTCGGGTCGTAGCCGAAGGCGAAGCCTGAAGCGAAACCACCCTTCGAAATTCGACATTCGACACTTGTCCGCCGGAGGAGGATTCTGCAGTTATGCAGTTCGCTTTTTAAGGTCGTTTCCTATAAACGGCAGCCGCTGGCCACACGCGTCCAGTCTGATCGAGGAAAAAACTCTATGTTTTCACGCAAAGACGCCAAGGCGCCAAGATAATTTATAATATTAGTTATTCCCTTTGCGTCTTGGCGCCTTGGCGTGAAATAACTAGTATTAAAGGTTCATAGAAGTGTATCCCGGTGTGATCGGCCCGAATCGGCCGGCATGAATTAGGGGGGCTATTGGCGCTGGTTTCAAAAATATCCCGTTGAAGTCGGAATTAATCTGCTTATATTTACGTTTACCCGGCTTGATCGCGGGTCGGCAAGGTGCTACAAGGGCTCAACGCCATTAATCAGCTTCCAGATGCGAAAGATACCGATCCAATGCAAAAACCAAAAGAACTGTGGCTGGATGACGAATCGCGCCAAGAACAACTCGAGGATCCAGACAACCGGATCAAGCCGACCTATTTCGGTTATGAACGTGTGCCCCGGGATCAAAAGACGGACCGGGTAATCCAGCATTTTAATTCGGTGGCGCAGCACTATGATTTTATGAATTCCCTTTTAAGTTTCGGTATTCATCATCTCTGGAAACGCGCGGCGGTCCGAATGATGGGGCTTGCATCCGGAGATCAAATCCTGGATGTCTGCGGCGGCACGGCTGACCTGGCCCTGCTGGCTGCCAGAGATATCGGACCGGACGGCAATGTCATCGTGTATGATATAAACCGGGCGATGATTCTGGCGGGTCTCCACAAGGTTTCCGGCAAAAATGTCGCTTCTCGAATCGGATATGTGCAGGGCAATGCCGAATCCATCAGTTTCCCGGACCGGCACTTTGATGCCGCCATGGTTGGGTTTGGCATCCGCAATGTTACCGATTTTCAAAAGGGATTCGAAGAAATGTACCGCGTTTTAAGACCCGGCGGGAAAATGATGTGCCTTGAGTTTTCGAAACCGACTTTTGCGCCCTTTCGATGGTTGTACGATAAATATTCCTTCTATGTCATGCCTTATTTAGGGGAACTGATCGCCGGTTCCCGCAAAGCTTATACCCACCTGCCGGAGTCCATCCGCATGTTTCCCCTGCCTGACGATCTTTCCGATCTGATGACTAGAATAGGTTTTTCCCGGGTCAACTATCGCCGTCTGACCAACGGGATTGCCGTCATCCATCTGGCCATTAAATAGGAACGCGAACCTGTCCAACTGTAGCCGACCAGATCCTGGGCCCCAACCCCGTTATACGATGGATAATCCTAAATTCCAATATCCAAATCCCAAATATCAAACAAATCTCAATGACCGAAATTCAAAATACCAAGGTTTGGTTCATTGAAAATTGGAATTTGAGATTTATTTGTGCTTTGGTGCTTGTGATTTGGAATTTTAAGAATAGAAATATCGAATCAAGTTAACCGGCAGGTTTATCAATAGGTGACAACGAATTGAATTTATTCCTTGTCGACCGGAAACGTCATATGGGCCCCGTTCCAGCCGATAATCGTGACCAGAACCGACAGTGACAGGACCAGCACCAGGTAAATGCTGTTGAATCCCCGCAGCGAATCCATCACATCGGGTACAGTGATCCTCCAGATGAAAATGACGACGGCAACGGCCAGCATGATCAGTGACAGGGGTATTTTGATTTTCACCGGTCTGAGCATCTTGGCCATATAATTGAGCCACCAGGTATAGATCCCGGTCGATATAGCCACTACGGAAAATATTATTCCGCCGCCAAGACAGTGAAAGGCTGTGGTCTCAAATTCTTTTAAACCGAATATCAGGTACAGCAGGTTAAATACGGTGGTGGAAAACATGAAAACGATGGGAAAATGTACCGTCATGGGATGCGGATGGCGTCTGAGCATGGGGTAGCGGGTAATCAACCAGTCGATCGGCCACGGGATCTCACGCTCGTCGACCACCTTCTTCAAAGTGCCCACCTGGGGATAACGCTCCAGCACATCCTTTGTGTGAGGGGCCGCTTGAAGATCGGTCGTCAGGTCATGGCCGGCATGGTGACGTTTCACATGAACGCCGTTTCTCCACAACTTGCTTTCGGTAACGTCGTAGACTTTCCCGGCATGGGCAACATAAACCGGATTGCCGTTTTCACCGTTGAATTTTGCAAGTTCTTCCGCATCGAATTCTTCCATCCAAACTCCTTCCTAATCCTACTCACCCAACTTCACGCGACCTTAAACCAATTAATTACTTGAATGTTGCATCAAAATTTAAGTAGCAAATACAAATCATATCCAACACAATGTCAAGATGATTTATTCGATCCCATACTTTATTCAATTCTTATTGAATTTTCAAGTGAGTCTTGATACCTGCATTTTAGTACAAAACACCAATACGCAGAAAGGGGAAAATTGGAGGAACCGAAAAATCCCGAATTCCGAGAGGCCTACATTCGGGCTATGTGTAAAAATAAATATCTCCAACATTGAGGCTGGTCTTCAATTCGACCTCGACCGTTTTACGGTCATAATCTTCATATACAATCTCTATCTGGTAGTCGCCGCCGTTTTCCTCAAGATCATCAAATTTGAAGTCCCCGAAGGCATCGGTTACGGTTTCATCAACCTCTTTGGCATCTTTGATCAGCGTTACCCGCGCCCCTTCGGCGCAATCGCTGATGCCGTCGATGTTAACCGCCACACTGCCGCCGATAAAACACCGGCAATAACGATACGTATTCTTATAATACACACGCGGCGATGTGTTGTATTGCGGTTGCCAGACTTCAAGTATTTCAGATTCGATAATTTTTAGCACCTCAGCGTTCTCAGCCTGCACAACCTGCAAGGCTCCCGTCGGACAGGCCTGCACGCAGCGGGGTTCTTGCCATCCGTCATCCAGCAAATGGGCGCAAAACGTGCATTTTTGCGGTATTTGATGTTCTTCGTTCCACCAGATCGCCTCATACGGGCAACTCTTAATGATATCCCTTTGGCCCCGGGACTTGATCGGATCAATGATGACGATACCGTCATCTCTCTTGTGAACCGCCCCGTCCCTGGCAGCTTTGATACAGGGGGCATTATCGCAATGCATACACGGAACCGGCAAATAAGCCACATCAATAACCGGGTATTGTCCTCTTTCCTTGCGCATGATATTCATCCAGCGCTGTCCGTGTAAGGGCTGCGACACCGCATAGCCCGGCCAGTCATTGTCAACATGCTCGTCTTTGCAGGCCAGGAAGCAATTATTGCAATCTTCACATTTTTCGATATCGATAATCAGGTTCCATTTACTCATGGGTTGAATACACTCCCTTTTGTTCCCATTTTTCGATTTGCACCAGGCACGAATTGCAGGCAATGCCATGGGATTTTTTGATGATGGTGCGACTCGGCGTTAAAATATTAATGCACCCCCCGCGATCCGGCGACTCGCCGGGTTCGCCGATCGGATCGTAATCGGCCGCCGACTCATAGGAGTGAGCCGAGCCGGGTGAAATTCGTTCGGTAACCTGGGCCGCACAAATGACAGCACCGCGATCATTGAAGACTTTCACCAAATCATTAGGGCCGATGCCCCGGTGGACGGCGTCCTGCGAGTTGATCCGTACAATCCAGTAGTAATATCCGTCTATCAGCACCCGGTGATCTTTGACATCGTTGACGATACTATCCTTGCCATCGCCCATGGTATGAAAGCTGAACCGCGGATGCGGCGATATCAGCTGCAATGGATATTTTTCATAAAGCGCCGTGGTATGATGGCCTTCCCAGGCCGGTATATATTTACTGATCGTCGGCCGTTCCGGATCCTGGGGGTCAAACCGTTTCAGGCTGGAACACTCAAATTCGAGTTTGCCGGATTGGGTTTGAAGCCCTTGGCCGAATTGCTCGGTGTAATCCGCGGGCAAGGGTACCAACTCGGGGGTATCCTTGGGCCGATCCTCGGCAAACCATCGAAAGGATACCGGGGCCCTGAGATTTTCCGGCGGAGGCGGAATGACGTAGTATCCCTTTTTGAGGAAGTCTCGCCAGGAAATGTGGTTGGGCAGGTCCGTGGCCTCAAACAGTCGTTTGCACCAGTCCAATTCGCCCATGCCCTCGGAAAACGGGGCCGATAGCCCCAAGCGCTTGGCCAAATCCCAGAAGATCTGGTAATCGGATTTTGATTCGCCCAGGGGCTCGATGCACTTATGCTGCAGGACGGCAACGCGATGGTTGCACTGCGTAAATGAATGTTGGATGTATCCGCCGCAATTGGCAAATTCACTGATATCCCATCTTTCGAAGCTGGTGCAAGCCGGCAACAATACATCCGCAAATTTTGCTTCCCCTTCAAGCCAGATGGACTGGTTGACCACAAATTCTAAATTTTCAGATCGGTAGGCTCTGGCATATCGATTCGTCTCGGTCATGGTGCCGAAGTGAGATCCACCGTATTTATAATACATTTTTACGGGCGAATGCCCCGGGGTCGGATAACCGAATTTGAGAAATTGTCCTTCAATTGTTTTTGGATCAGTGGGATAGCCGTCACAATGTCCGTCCAAGATCGCTTCGGGTATTTTCAACCGGGGAACGCGTTGATACACTGAGTTGACGGTGGGAAGCTGGGGCATCCGCTGGTACATATTGACCGCCATGGCGGTGCCCTGGAGGTCACCGGACAATCCGCCCTCAGCATAACCCGGAAAGTAAAACTTGGTATCAACCGGGGTGCCTTGCTGCAGACATCCCATATTCACACCGGGTTTGCCCAACCCCTGCATACCCATTAAACAAACCATAGAACGGGCCCATTCATTGCCTGTGGCACATCGGCAGGCGCTGCCAAATCCCTGCAGCCCCCCGGCGGCCAGATAGGTCTTTTGGGATCCCCACTGCCGGGCCAGCGCTCTGACGTCCTTGGCGGCAATGGCGGATTCAGACTCCTGCCATTCGGGCGTTTTGGGTACCCCGTCGTCTTGGCCCAGGATATAATCTTTCCACTTGTCAAACCCGACCGTACGACGGGCGACATATTGGCGGTCGTAAAGCTTTTCGGTGATCCAAACATAGGCAATCGCAAGGGCCAAGGCATTGCCGGTCGCCGGTCTGGGGGCCAACCATTTGCCGCCCATCAACGCGGCGGTATGGTTATAAAATGGATCGATATGAACCATTTTTATTCCCAATTCTTTCAACCATTGGCGCCGGATGGTACCCTCAAAGGCACCGTAAACCCCACTGGTGGATTCGGGATCACTGGACCAGAAGACAACCATTTCACAATGCTTCAGACAATCTTCCACCGTACCGTAGGTCTCCGGTGCCCCGAGACGCGAGCTGTGCCCCCAATGATGCATGGCCCCCCAGTACCATCCCTCCCAACTATCGGGATTGTGGACCACCGGTGTAAAACCGATCGTATTAAAAAACCGAAGCCGACTGCTCAGCCAGTAGCCGAGATGTCCCCAGGTATGGTGCGAACCACTGCCGTTTAATATGGCGCCGGGGCCATATTCTTTCTTGACGCGCCTGATTTGATCGGCAACAATTCCAAGGGCCTCGTCCCAGCTAATTCTCTCATAGCCGGATATTCCTCTGTTTTGGCAGTTGCGCTCACCGTGGGGATCAAAATCCACCCGCTTCATGGGATACAATAACCGGTCCCGTGAATAGACCATGGATTTCCAGGCCAGGGTATACGGATTAACCGTGGTTTTGCGCGGCGGCCTAAATTCTTTGCCCCGGGCCGTGATGGTCCAGGGTGCGGCATCGCTGTCATCGAATTCAACCGGCGTAATGCGGATGATTCTGTTATCTTTCACATAAACAAAAACCGGTCCGCCGTTGGTGTTGCTGGTGTAGCGCTTGACGCCGTTGCCCGCATCGATGCCGTATTCCATGCCGCTGGTTAAAATTTGATTGAGGGTCTCCATAAACCACATGGTCAATTCATCCGGTCCCTGAATGCCGATTTGAAAATTTTTCATGGCATTGATCATCGCCAGGTGGTCTCTGGGCGGCATGAGCAGCCTAACGGCCAGTTTGGCGTCTTTGAACATCAAACAAATATCGGGACTGGCATGTATTCCCCTCCTGGAGAAAATCTTACCATTGTCGAAGGTGAAATACCTGCCAACCGAATCATCGACAATTTTTATCTGGGCCGTGAAATTTTTCTCTTCCAAACGTTCTTTAAAGGCGGGATACTTTTGGGCCGTACGATTGATTGCCTTTCCAAGGCCGAAAAGAATGGTGGCAAACTGCATCTGTTTAAAGGTCATAACTTCCTCGCTCAGGATTCTGCCTTAAAACGCTACTTGGTCAAGCCCCTTCAATCCCAAAACTTTTCTGGCTTCCGCCGGGGTGGCCGGTTCGATACCCAACTCTTTTGCAATTCGGATAATTTTAGCAACCTGTTCGGCATTGCTTTTGGCCAGCACCCCTTTTTCCAGATACAGATTATCTTCCAACCCGACCCGGGCATGGCCGCCCATAATAAGCGCTTGGGTGCACAGGGGAAATTGAGCACTGCCGGCGGCACAGACCGAAAACTCAAAATCACCGATCTGCCTTCTGGCGGTTTCATACAAATGCACCAGGTTTTCCGGGGCGGCAGGGATGCCGCCGAGGACTCCCATAACAAACTGCAGGTAAACCGGTCTCTTTGCAATCCCTTTTCGAATCAAAAAAGCAAGATTATTAATCATACCCGTATCGTAGATTTCAAACTCCGGCTTGGTTTGGGTTTTGTCAAAAATTTCTAAAAATTGCCCCATGGTTTTAAACGTGTTCGGAAAGATAAAATCATCGGTGCTTTCGAGATAGGATTTTTCCCAATCGAATTTCCACTCCCTGACTTTATCAACCACGTGAAACAGTGCAAAATTAAGCGAGCCGGCATTCAAGGATGCCAGTTCGGGTTTCAGGGATGAGGCCACCGCAACTCTCTTTTCCACCGCTTCTCCCAGCCGACCGCCGGTGGTAGTGCACAAAATAATGTCACAGTGCTTTTTGACTTCGGTGGCGATTTCCCGGTAGCTACCCTGATCGGCGTTCGGTATCCCGGTTTGCTGGTCTCTGACATGCAGATGGGCTACCGCACCGCCGGCTTCATGAACCGCCAGTATTTCATCAATTAGCTGACGGGTGGTGATCGGGAGGTAGGGCGACATGCTGGGGGTATGGATTGAACCCGTGAGGGCGGCCGTGATGATGGCTTTTTTCATCGAACAACTCCTTATTGAAATAGGGGCTAGGCTTTGCAGGTCACATCCAAAAGATATTCCACCAGGGCTTGGCGCGATTTTTGGGCATCTTCGGCAGACCACTTTTGAAATCCTTCGCCGGATTTAAAGCCCAGTTTTCCGTCTCCCACTTTTTTTTGCAGCAGGGGCGAAGGGTGCGGCGAACGTTCCAGATGTTTTAAAATGTAGTCATGGATGGCCAGTGTCAGGTCCGTTCCGACCATGTCCGCGTTTTCCAGAGGACCCAGGGCCGGCAGCCTCAGGCCGAAACCGTAACGGATACACTCATCCACGGTTGCCGCATCGGCGATTCCGTGCTCTACAATCGAAATGGCTTCGCGCCACAGGGCGTGTTGCAGCCGGTTGCCCACAAAACCCGGCGTATCCTTATGCACCCGCACCGGGTGTTTTCCAACGCCCTGCAACAGATCAAAGGTTCGCTCGACAGCAGCCGGATCCGACTCATCGCCGCGGATAACCTCAACCAGAGGAATCAGATAGGGTGGATTCCAGAAATGGGTTCCGACAATCCGCCCCCGCTGTTTCGATTTTTGAGCTATCTCGGTAATACTGATCACCGAGGTGTTGGTGGCCAAAATGGTATCCGGAGAGCAGAGCGTATCGAGATCGCGAAAAACCTTCTGCTTCAGGTCCAATTTTTCGAGGACGGCTTCGACCACAAATTGCGCCCGGGACGCGGCTTGTGCCAGATCCGTGGTGGTTCTGATCCGTTGAATGGCCGGCTCAATCTCTGCTTTTGAACCAATTCCCCTTTGAGCCATTAAAGCTAGATTGGCACGTATACTCTCAACGGCATTTGAAAGTAGCGTGTCTTCGAGATCCATCAGGAACACGGGATGGCCGTGCACGGCAAAAATCTGGGCAATGCCGTGTCCCATCAATCCCGCACCGATTACGGCAATATTTTCTGGTTGCGACATGGTCACCTCTACCCGGCGGTATACCCACCGTCCACACAAACAACGGCGCCGGTCATGAAATCGGATGCTTTAGAAGAAAGATAGATCAAGGTTCCGATAAAATCCTCGGGTTCGCCCAGACGTCCGATCGGGATGCGTTTTAAAAAATTCTTAAAAAAGGCCTGGTCATCAAACATCCATTGGGTCAAGGCCGTACGGAAGACCGTCGGCGCGATGGCATTGACATTGATCTGGTGGGGTCCCCATTCGCAACCCAGGGCTTTGGTCATCAGATGAATGGCGCCTTTGGAGGGGCTGTAGGCCGTGTAATTCGCCATCCCGAGCTTGCCCCGGGCCGAACCGAGTAAAATAACTTTACCGCCGCGGCCCTGTGCAATCATGACTTTGCCGACTTCTCTGCAAAACAAATAAGTGCCTTTAACATTGGCGTCCATGATCATATCCCACTCTTCAAGGGATTGTTCGGTGATCGGCCCCGGCTTGTTGACACCGGCGGCGGTGATCAAAATGTCGACACCGCCAAATGTTTCCAGCGTTTCATTAACCACGCGCTTAACATCTTTATATACGATCGGCGACCCCGCGCTGCAAGCCGCCTGACCGCCGGCGGCTTTTATCTCGTCGACCAGCGGTTGCAGGGTTTCATCGGAGCGGCCGGTGGCCGCTATCTTTACGCCGGCCGCAGCCAAACCCAGACAAGCCGCACGACCGAAACCGCCGGTGGCCCCGGTGATGAGGGCCACCTTGCCACTGACATCGAAGATATCTTGGATATCGGGTAAGCTCATTTTTAGACCTCGCTTGTGGGGTTAAAAGAAGGCCGGCCGAACCTGCAAAAAAGTGTCCGGCCAGAAAATACGACCGGCCTTTCGTCTAGACCAGCAGGCCATGCCGGCACTCTTTAATCGTAGCTATAGACAACCAGCATGCTGGCCGGAAGATTGGTCCGGTTTATAATCTCGCGACCCTCTTCAGGACCGATGTAAATCAGGTCATTGGGCTTCAAGACAATCTCTTCATCCGGTGACTTGATGGTTACTTGACCGTCAAGAACAAAATAAACCTTCTCCCCCGGCGGAGCAGCAAACTCGGCCCCGCCGCCCGGCAGAAAATGAGACAGCCCAACCCAGAATTTGGAGGCGCCGGTTTCCTCTTTGCCGTGCAATCGCATAGCGGTCATGCCGAAATGCCCCGGAGCCTCGTAAGATTTTAGATCTTTCAGCTCTATTTTCTTCACCGTACCCGTCCTCCTTGAAGTGGAATTGTTTTCGAAAGACAGCCGCTGGGCAGAACTACTGATCCCCTTGGTCGACAATGGCAACCAGCCGAACGATAGATCCGTCGCCCTTCTCCCATCGGATCGGAAAGCCGGCCAGGGTGACCCGCATCCCGACAACCTGCTCGATGTCGCCGCCGACATTCTCATAGCCCATGATGTCGTGGCGCAGCAGAAGGTGGTGACAGGGTTCCCACTCAGGAAAATCTTCGATCACATCCCGCCCGGTTTCCTGCTTATACTCGGCACAAACGTCGGGCCGCAGGGGACCCGATCCATGGGGCCCGATAGCGGTGCCCAGAGGATGATCCAAGGCCTGCTGATCGACGCCGACCGCTTTCACACCTTTTTCAACAAACCATTCGCCGGCCTCTTTGTATAGCCCCGGCGAATAGCAAAAGTACTCCGTGCTATCCGCGTATTTCTTGTGCCAACCCGTATGAACGATGACAATATCATCCTTTTCAATTTTAGGCCTGGCATTCTCCAAATCCTCGGGCGTAATGACGCCCCATTTTCCTTTGGGTATATCCACGATGACGCCGGTGCCGTAGTACTTGTCCAACGGAATCTGATCGGTGTACATTCCGCCTTCAAACACATGCGCCGGAGAATCCGCGTGGGTAGTGCAGTGCATGGTCGTGGTAATGATCTGGGACAGCACGCCTGATTTGGCATGGTAATGCAGGCGCTCGATTTTTACATCGGCGAAATATGGCCACAGGGGACACTTGTCACCAAAGGGTTGACTTAAATCAACGAGTTTGACTTTACCCATAATTTCCTCCTTATTTTAGAGCGTATCCGGTAAATACCGGGCAGTTTTTGGATGCTATAATTTATCGGTCAAGCGAATATTCTGTCCGGTCCCTATAACTGGTATCCCACTGGCGCGCGCACGGATGCATGCGGCCGGCCGCACGGCAGATAGCGCCGGCCTCGCGCAGGCAGCATCAGCCATTGGTCCCGACCGCCGCCTTATCTAAGCGCAGACACCTTCCCGGTCAGCGGGATGTTGGGATGCTCCTGGTTGTAGACAATTTTAAGATCCCAGGGAAATCTTTGCCCTTTGACCCATTGACCGCCCACCAGTGGTGTCCGGCTGTAATTTTCCTGGTTGAACTTAATACGGCCGACAATGGTGTTCAGGTCGGTGTCGGCAACGGCCCTGCGCAGGGCTTCTTTTTCAAGGGTGCCTGCCCGTCGCAAGACATCGGCTGCAATTTCATAGCCGGCATGCTTGTATCCTAAGGGCTGAAGCCATTCCTTGCTGGTAGCCTTGGTCCATGCATCGCATAGATCCTTGGCGCTTTCGCCGGTCAGGGAACTCTTGAAGGGATGGTGGGGGCTCCACCAGACTTCGGTAGTGAGACCTTTGGGCAGATCGCCTCCCAAAGCCCCGACGGCCGAAGGGAAAAGGATCGCCTTGCCGATGGTGGCAACTTTGGGTACGAAACCCTGTTGATGGCATTGTCTCCAGGCTGTCGTAAAATCCGGTGGGATCATGTTTCCGAGTAAGATTTCGACGTTCTCCTTCTTCCAACGGTTGATATGCGTGCTGAAATCCTTGTTGAAATAAGGAAATCTCCCCAGATCAATAACTTTGTACCCTTTCGGTTTCAGCACCTTTTTGAAAACGGCCGACCAGGAGACACCATCGGGATCATTGGGCATCAGGATACCCACGACCTTGTTCGTCTTAACCTGTTCCCACATACCGATATAGTTTGGAACGATGTCTTTTTCCACCGACCAGAAGGAATGAAAAGTCCATTTGTAGGGTCCGCCCTCCAACCAGGGTTCCAGGGGAGAGTCCAGAGAGATTCCGGGAATTTGGTACCTTTCGACCATACTGGATACCGGATTGACTGTATCCGGTGTGTGGTAAAAAACCATCAGGTCAACCTTATCCTTCACAATTAGCCTGGAGGCGATCTCGCCGGCTTTGGTGGGATTGCTTTCGGTATCAACGATTTTTACCTTTACGGGAACCTTCTTGCCGAACTCCTTGATATAGATACCCCCGTCCTTGTTGATCTCAGCCAGTACCCGGTCGTCTACCCAGGGCGTCCCCTCGCCGAAAGAAGCCAAAGGTCCGGTGCCGGGATTGGGCCGGCCGATTAAGATATGATCCCGCTTGGCAGCATGTGCATTTTTTGCGACACCGGAGAGCGTCAAACCTGATGTCACAACGGTCCCCACCGCCATGGCGCTTTTCTTCATAAACTCTCGCCTGCTGACACCACCTTGTTTCGTCTTCTGCTTCTTTTCCTTGTCCATGATTGCCCTCCTTTTTTTCAGAAGTTGGAGTTATGTGACCGCATTTGGTCCACCTATGTCCGCCGGGGCGACAGGATCGTAAATCCGGTCTTGTCCTGGATGGTTCCCATGATTCCCTTCGGTGCCAACAGCATAATCGTGATGGCGATCATGCCCAAGAGGAGCATGCTGATATGGCCGTAGTCGGCCAGCCACTGGGTGAGCAAAACGTAGAGAAAGCTGCCCACAATCGGCCCTTCGATGGTGCCGATCCCACCGATGATAACAATAAACACCAGGATGACGGTCCAGTCGATGGCAAAGGCTTTGTAAGGCTGGATAAAGATCTGGAACACGTATAATACTCCTGCCGTGGTACCGGTGATGAAGGCCGCCACCAAAAAACAGAAAAGTTTGGATCGAAAAACCGCCACGCCGATGGTCTCGGACACCTGCTCATTATCGCGCATGGCCATGAGCCCCAATCCGATTTTGGACCGTAGAATCAGATACACGACCACCAGAGAGCCCAGAGCCATGCTAAAGGCAGCATAAAAAATCATTACCATCGAAGGGGGCGTGGCGGGCTTGATAAATAATCCCGTGCCATACTTTACATATTCCCAGTTGCTGAACCACAGCAGCAGGATCTCGGCAAAAATCCAGGTGCCGATACCGAAGAAGATCCCTTTCATTCTAAAGATAAAAAGAGACATAAACAGGGCCAGCAAAACCGAGAACATACCGCCGGCCAATACACTCAGCCAGACATACACGCCGTAATAGTTGGTCAGAACCGCCATGGTATAACCGCCAAAGCCGATAAAGGCTTGTTGGCCCAGGGATAAAAGACCGGAATAGCCCACTAGTAGATTCCACATCTGCGACATGGCCATATAGAGGCATAATAAAAGGCCAAAAAGAAGAATGTAATCCGAACCCCAAAGGGGAATCGTACCCAGGAGCACAAACAGGAGGCCTAAAAGGCACCATCTGTATTTAAAAGGTCTATCTGCCATAATACCCCCCGACGCGGAAAACATACTGGACTGTAAGGGGACTGTTGCGTGTTCCGTGTTACGGATTACGGGTTACGGATCTTCAATAGGATGATTTTCTTTTTTTAACGCGCAACCCGCAACTCGCGACATCCTCTTTCAATGCAAAAAAAGATTCTGTCTGAGATCGACAACAAATTGCCAATATGACGTTATTAAGCGCCTAAGCTTTGCCGAATATTCCCTGGGGTCTTATTCCCAATACGATGAGCAATACAAGATAGCCGCAGAGAAGCTGGTAACCCGGTCCGGTGAAGTGGGCACCCAAAAGCTGGGCTTCGGCCAGAATGATCCCGCCCACGAGACACCCGGCCATGCTGCCCAAGCCGCCTATTATCATGACACCAAAGGCAATAATCAGATACTGCGGACCGGTATGCGGGTAAAATGTAAAGGTCATTCCCACCAGGACACCCGCCACGGCAGCCGTCATCATCGCAACTCCCATAGCGTAGGCATAAATGTTTCTGGTGTTGATCCCCATCAAGCGAGCGCCGACCTCGTCGTCCGACGAAGCCCGAATGGCCCGGCCCAGATATGTTTTTTTAAAAAAAAGATGAAGCGCCAGAATGACCGCACAGCCTAATACAAAATCTACGAAGTACAATACCGGCAGGTTCAGCGAACTGCCCAAAGGAATTGTCTTAACCGATAAATCTGTCATCAGGCTGCGTGCATCCGGGGTGAAAACCAATAGTAGAGAGTTTTGCAGAATAATCGAAAGTCCGAAGGCAACCAAAAGGGGCGGTTCCATTTCCTTTCCCAGGACCCGGTTCAGAAGAAATCCCTGAATCAAAAAGCCGACAACGAACATAACCGGAACGACTGCCAAAAGAGACCAGAACGGATCGAGACCCAGCCAGGTGATAAAAACGAGACTCAGGTAGCTGCTCAAAATCATCAAATCGCCATGAGCAAGGTTCACCAATTTTACAATCCCGAACATGGTGTTCATTCCCAGAGCTATGACCGCATAGAGCCCCCCGAGCAAAATCCCGTTTAGAATCGGTTGTAATAAATCCTGCATGTCAGCTCCTGCGGATATATTGAGCCGCCCGGTCTGCTTGGCCTCCGTTGGAATGGCCAGGATCAAGCCGGGTTAATACCGAAATAGGCCTTCTTGACCTGCTCTTCGGTAAGGGTGGATGGTTCCCCTTCCAAGACCACTTTTCCTTCCAGCATGATGTAAGCCCGATTGGCCACTTTCAGGCTGCGCTTTATATCCTGTTCCACCAGCACGATCGTGATACCATCCCGGTTGATCTGCCTCAGGCGCTTATAAATGTCTTTGATGACAACCGGTGCCAAGCCGAGAGAAATCTCATCGCATAAAATGAGTAGCGGCTGGGACATCATGGCCCGCCCGATGGCCAGCATTTGCTGCTCCCCACCGCTCAGTGTGTTGGCCATCTGACGGCGGCGCTCCTCAAGGATTGGAAACAATTCATAGATTTTGGCCAGCGTCTCGTCCTTTTTGGCTCTCATTTTCGGTGTATAGGACCCCATGAATAGATTCTCATAAACTGTCAGCCGGGGAAATACTCTTCTACCTTCGGGCACCAGGGTGATGCCACGCGGTACCGTCTCATGGGGAAGCAATCCGTCGATTCTTTCGCCGCAAAATTCAATGGTACCGCGAGATGGCGCCAGGAGCCCTGCAATGGAATTTAAAAGGGTGGATTTGCCTGAACCATTGGCCCCTATGATTGAAACCATCTCCCCCTTATGGACCTCGAACGAAATATTCCACAAGGCCTGGAAATCCTTATAATGCGCGTCTAAATCACTGACTTTCAGGGCGAGGGGTTTGGGCACTAGTCCTCCTCGGTTCCCAGGTAAACCTCGAGAACCTCCTTGGAGCCCATGACTTCACTTGGATGGCCACACTTAAGCCAGCGGCCCTCGGATATTACCAGTAATCGGTCTACGCCTTCGGACATCATCATCATGATATGCTCGATCCAGATGATTGAGATCCCCCTTTTCTGGATTTGCTTTACAATTTTCAACACCTGTTCGGTCTCGACTTCGGTCAATCCACCGGCCACCTCATCGAGCAAAATAAGATTCGGCCGGGTAGCCAAGGCTCGGCCCAACTCCAGCCGCTTCCGATCCAGCAGCGGTAGTCCACCCGCAAATTCATTTTTTTTGGCGAACAATCCGATCATATCCAGATTATCGTGAATCTCGGCCCGGGCCTGCCTCTCACGCAGCCCCCCGCCGTGCACAGCTGCAACCAGGAGATTTTCGAAGACGGACATCTTATCGAAGGGTTGGGGAATTTGATAGGTTCGCCCCAGGCCCATATGGCATCTGCTTGACGGTGATTCATGGGTAATTTCTTTTCCTATAAAAGTGATGACACCGCCATCGGGTTTGATTACACCCGTTAGAAGATTAAACACCGTCGTCTTGCCGGCACCGTTGGGACCCATCATACCCAGAATTTCGCCTTCTCTAACCTCAAAGGACAGGTCATCCACGGCAACCAGTCGGCCAAAACTTTTTTGCAGATTATTTACGACCAGTATATCCGCCATATTATTACTTGGTATCTGAATCTGCTTGCGGAATTGATTTCCTATAATATAGCCGTGCTGAAATCTTTTGCGCGGTTTGTTTTAACGCGGAAATCATCTCTAAACTGTTGTTGGCTGTGATTCGTTGGGACGGTCCAGCGATGACAATACCGGCGACCGGTTTTTCCTCGTGGTTAAATATGGGGGCGCCAATAGCGCTGGTGCCCTCATCGATCTCTTCTAAATCGAAAGAGACGCCCAATCGTCTTATCTCTTTGAATTGTTCGAGCAGCACGACTCGCTCGGTGATGGTATGCTCGGTAAAACGGTGCAAGGTTACATCAAGAAGTGCGTTTCTGACGTCTATACTGGAAAAAGCCAGAATGGCTTTCGCTCCGGCAGCGGCATGAATCGGGATCCTGTCTCCAATGTTGCCGGCCAGACGCACCAGCCGGGGCCCCTCGGCGATACAGGCTATCACGGTGGTCTGCCCTGAGAGCACTTCCAGAATGACGGTCTCTTTTACCTGGTCACGCAGGTCATCAATATATGGCTTCGCAATTTGAACTAGATTGTTGTTGATGGATTGATGGACCGCCAACCCAAGATTAATGACCGTATGGCCTAACCTGAATTTCTTCGTTTGATTGTCGCGCTGGAGGAAGCCGAATTTGGTGAGAATCAGTAGGATTCGGGAGGCGGTTGCTTTATGAAAACCAAGCTTCTTGCTAATTTCAATCGTCCCCATTCCTTGGTTGGACGGCGTAAAAGCCAGGAGGATTTCCAGGGCTTTTTCGATGGAATTGGTTTTCTTGGCGGAGAGTCTCATATTATGCAACCGCTGTATTATAATGTGAGACCTTCTGTGTATATTTTTAAAATCTCCCTGTCAAGCTTTTTCTTCCCGTATAATTCCGCTGCTGAATTTCCGGCCGGCCTGATCGGTACGACCATTAAATAAAGATCGTGCCGAAATTTACACTGGCCTTCAAATCGACACGCAACTGCTTTTTCTTATAACCGGCAAGTTCTATGGACAGGTGATACTCGCCGCTGTTTTTTTCGAGACTGTCAATCATAAAATCACCATAATTATTCGTTTTGGCGGCACCCATCTTCTTTTTGGCGTCTTTGATCAGGATCACGCTGGCACCCTCGGCACATTCGTCCTTGTCTTTTAATGCCACGCTGCCGGCGATGAAACACCTGGTAAAACGGTAAAGGTTCTTGAAAAGGACGCGCGGTTTGGTTTGATACTGCGGCTGGTAGACCTCGAGAAGTTCGGATTTTTTAATTGTCTGCATTACGGAATCTTCAGCCCACACCACGGTTAAAGCGCCGGTCGGACAGGCCTGGACACACCTGGGTTGTTTCCATCCGTCTTCCAGAAGGTGCACACAAAACGTGCATTTTTGAGGCACCCCCGTCGCCTCATTCCACCAGATCGCACCGTACGGGCAGGTATCAACAATATCCTTGCGGTCCCTTGCTATCTCCGGATCGATGATGACAATTCCGTCTGGGCGCTTGTACACCGCTGCGTCTGGGGATTTGCTGATACAGGGAGCATCATCGCAGTGCAGACAAGGCAGGGGCAAATAGGAGACATCCACTTTAGGATATTGCCCCCGCTCTTTCCGCCTGATGTTCATCCATCTTTGGCCATGTCTGGGCTGGGCCAAAGAGAAAGGCGCAAAATCATTTTCGAAAAATTCGTCTTTGCAGGCCAGAAAGCAGTTATTGCAATCGTGACATTTGGCCACATCGATAATCAGGTTCCACTTTTCCACTTTTATTTTTTATCCTCCTTTAATTTTTCAATTTGAACGAGGCACGAATTAGGGGCCATGCCGCAGGCATTCTTGGAAATGTAACGTCCCGGTGTCAACAGATTAATACAACCTCTGCGATCCGCCGATTCGCCGGGTTCGCCCGTTGGGTCATAATCTGCGCACGATTCGTAAGAGTGAACCGTGCCGGGCGGAACCCGCTCGGTGATCTGGGCCGCACATATGACGGCACCGCGGTCATTGTAGACTCGAACCAGATCATCCTTGCCGATACCTCTTTTGGCGGCATCTTCGGTGTTGATCCGTATGATCCAATAGTAATAGCCGTCTTGCTTGAGAACCCGATGATCCTTGATTTCGTTTATCCAGCTGTCTTTGGCATCACCCATGGTGTGAAAGCTGAACCGGGGATGGGGCGATATCAACTGCAGGGGGTACTTTTTATAGAGTGCCGTTGTATGGTGTCCCTCCCAGGAAAAACGGTATTTGGGTATCAGGGGCCTTTCTTCATCGTCGGGATCGAATTTCTTGAGACTGGAAGACTCGAACTCGATCAAGCCCGACGTTGTCTGAAGTCCCTTGCCGAACTCCTGCTGGGATTCCGGATGGGGCCCCCAGTCCGGTGTGTCTCTTTTACGATCCTCGGCGAACCAGCGCAAGGCCGGTGTTGATTCATAATCATCAGGCAGGGGAACCACAAAGTAACCTTTCTTGAAAAACGCATCCCAGGAGATGTGATTTGACAGATCACTGGCATCAAACACCCGTTTGGTCCAATCGAGTTCGTCTAAACCACCTTCGGTGTAAACATCGTAAAATCCAAGTTTCCCGGCCAAAAAGGAAAAAATTTCATAATCAGACTTCGATTCTCCCAAAGGCTCGATGCATTTCTTTTGCAGGCTGATGACCCGGTGGTTCACCTGGCTGGTGGAGTCCGCAATATATCCGTGACAACCGGCAAATTCGCTGATATCCCAGCGTTCAAAATTGGTGCAGGCCGGCAAGATGATGTCGGCGAATTTAGTTTCCCCCTCAAACCAGATGGACTGGTTGACCACAAACGGCAGCCGCTCGGTTCGATAGGCCTTCACGTATCGGTTGGTTTCATTCATGGTGCCGATAAATGAACCGCCGTAGCGGTAATACATCTGGATTGGCGGGTACCCGTCAGCCGGATACTTGTATTTATGAAACTGGGCTTCAATCGACTGGCCGCAAAATCCTTTGCCGCGCCACTCAAACTTTCCGTCCAGGATGCACTCCGGGATTTTGAGCCGGGGGATGTGCTGCCCCATGGGGGTGTTTATACTGGAGCGGGTCGGCTGTTTGTGCATGCGATAGACCCAGCGAAAACCGGCGGCTGAATTGTCGACATCGCCGGACATTCCGCCCTCGGTGTAGCCGGGAAAAAGAAACTCCGAATTGTGGGGCGCTCCCTGGGTGGTACTCCAAATATTGATCCCGGGTTTGCCCAGTCCCTGCATGGCCTGCAGGCTGATCATAAGACGCGCCCAGTCACTGCCGGTCGCCGATCTGCAGGCACCCCCCCAGCCGCCTAAGCCGCCGGCGGCCAGCATGGTCTTTTTGCTGCCCCACTCCCGGGCCAGGGCCTTGATCTGCCGGGCCGGGATGGTGCTCTCTTTCTCGGCCCACTCGGGCGTTTTGGGGACACCGTCCTCTTGGCCCAGGATGTAATCCTCCCATTCGTCAAAACCCACCGTTCGGGTCCGAATATAGTCTTTGTCGTAAAGGTCTTCGGTCATCCAGACGTAGGCAATGGCACAGGCCATGGCATTGCCGGTATCGGGCCTGGGGGCGAACCATTTGTCGGCGAACAAGCCGGCCGTGTGATTGTAAAAAGGATCAATAAAGATCATTTTAACCCCCAGATCCTTTAACCAAAACCGCCGGCCAGTGCTTTCGAACGCAGAATAAATCCCGTGAGTGGTCTCGGGATCGCTCGACCAGAATACGATCATCTCCGTGTGCTTGAGGGCATCTTCCAGAAGATCATACTGCTCCGGAATGCCCAGCCGGTGGCTGAAACCCCATTGATGCATTCCGCCCCAGTGCCATCCCTCCCAGCTATCCGGATTGTGGTCGGCGTAAGTATAACCGATAAGGTTCATAAACCTGAAGTAGGCGCTATGGCGGTAACCCATATGCCCCCAAAGGTGGTGTGATCCTGCGGTAGACATGATAGCGGCCGGACCATATTCGCGTTTGATGCGTTTGATCTCGCCGACCACAATATCCCCGGCTTCATCCCAACTGATCCGCTCGTAACCGGATTCCCCCCTATTGGTGCAGTTACGTTGCCCGCTGGGGTCGAAGTCGACCCGCTTAAGAGGATGTAACAATCGGGTGGGAGAATATACCATGGAGCGCCAGGCAAAGGAGTAAGGAGAAAGAGTGGTTCTGCGGGGTGGCGAGAATACCCGGCCTCTGGCTTCGATATTCCAGGACGGGGCGTCATCTTCGTCAAATTCCATTGGGGTGATACGAATTATCCGACCGTCCTGAACAAAAACAAAAACCGGACCGCCGGTTGTTCCGCTGGTCAACTTTTCTACTTGTCCCATCTTTTTTCCCCTGATAGAAGTGGTTTCAAAACCTCAGATTAGGTTCAAGGGAATATCTGGTCCTTGGCTATTCCCATAAGCGCGTAACATTTCCCATTTATTGAGTCAACGAATTTGAATATAGCAATGGAGAAAAAAAGGTATGGCCGGTCTATGTTTTAGGCGGATCATTTTATCGCAAATGATCGTAAACAAAATGGGAAGGGAGTCATAAGACTCTGAAAACAATAAGAATTAACAGCGCCAGGGGATAATAACTGGCTTTATTGAATAAGGCCATGGCGTCCGAAGGTTTAACAGTTTTGTAAAGATTCACTGCCGGCAACAATAGCAGGTAAACGCCTATGATAAGGGCAATGTTGATGACAAAAAGCCCGTTGTTTGCCGGTGAAAAATAAAAAAGCAGGATACTCGTGCAAAGCGTCAAGAGTATCGTTGCCAGCGTAATTCCACGGGCAACATTAAAGCCCCATAGGATAGGAACGGTTTTGGCATCTATACGACAATCGTCATCGCAGTCCGACCAATCGTTGGGAATGTTCTGACCACCGATTTCCCAGAAAAAAAGTAACAAAAACAAAAAAATCAGATAGGCCCCGGAAGGATTTGGATCCACAGCAAAGACGGCGGCAATGGCACCGGAGGCTTTTACGGCACCGCTGACAACGGTGCGAAACGGGCTGACCCGCCACAACATGCAATATACTGCTTCCAGGGTGCATCCGGCCAGAAAAATAAGGACGCAAATTGGATTCAGTACATAAGCGCCGATTAAGGCCACCAATCCCCAGCCCAGCGCCCATATCAAGCCCTGCTTGAAACTCAGCAGGCCCTGGGCCATGGGATGACGGACGATTAAACTATCAAGATCGCTCTGTGCATTTGAAAAACAGCCGGCGGCGGCCTTCTCTTTGTCGGTTTCATAGTCGATGACATCGTTGAGGGCATAAACGGCGGTATAGCCGGCAAAGGTCGTAATCAACCCGACAACGATCACGTATAGAGGCGGGAAATGCCCCAGCCACAGCAGTGCGCCAAAGGCCGGGGTACACATGTCCAGCAAGCCATGGGGAGTTCGCGACAATGCGAAATACAATTTCAGGCGTGAAAGACCGGCGAAGCGGCTGTTCGTTGATGTTTGGGAAACCTGGTTCATCCGATCTGCAGGATACTATGCTGACAGGCTGTGGTTAATAAATTTTCAGCATCCAAATAATATTCAGGACCGCCGAAATAACAAAGACCTAGGTTAATCGGTTCTGCGTTCAGGGTTCTGGGTTGAAAAACCCTGGATACCCTAATTGAAAAGGATTTCGAATCAATAGTGACAGCAAATTCATTACACCCAATAGGTTAAAGCCGTAAATCAGGGCATCGTGCCGAAATGCAGGCTTGTCCATCGTATACGGCCTTTGAAACCGTGACCCAGAACCCGGAAGCGCTCAATTTAGAAAAGCGAGATGTTTAACAAGTGACCGATCTGTACGTCAATCCCCCATCTGACACTCCTTGTCCCACTCCGGGCAGGCGGTCTTCATTTCTGCGGTATACTTTTCCATGCATTCGCCGCATTCCATATCGAAATTCGGCACATGCCCGTAACGCTCTTTCATTTCCTCGTCGCTGAGCACCTGGGACCGGCTGCACCCGCATTGCGGACAGGCCGTTTGAACCGTGTAACGCTTTCTGGCCATAAAAAACCTCCCTTGTGGATATTCGCTGTGAAGTTGACTATGGGACCTATGCCTTTCCGGTTTTCCATTCGCCCGCCCACATTAAAGAAGCAGGCCGGCCGGGCAGGGTTTGCGTCCATGCCTTTGTCTGTCATCAGGGGTCCTGACTGACGCAAAGGTTTATAACCGAATTCGAAACAAATGTAAACCTGATGAGGGCCGCTGTCTGCCGGATTAGCCTCGCAGCAGGTCGTCTAGTTCATCTGAAGGAACAATACCTTCCTCCCTGACGACCTCCCGGATGGTTTTTGCGCTGGTGTAGGCTTTTTGGGCTATGGCGGCCGCTTTATCGTACCCGATTTTCGGCACCAGGCCTGTGACCAACGCCAGGCTTTTTTCGATATAGGCGGCGCAGGCTTCCCGGTTGACGCTGATACCGGCAATACATTTTTGTGCAAATATGCCGCTTACCGCTGCCAGCAGGGCAATGGACTCCAATAGGTTGTGGGCGATCACCGGCAGCATAACGTTCAACTCAAAATTACCGGCTTGACCGCCCAAGGTTATGGCGCCGTCGTTGCCCATTACCTGGGCGGCCACCTGCAGGACAGCCTCGGGAATAACGGGATTAACCTTGCCGGGCATAATCGAAGATCCCGGCTGCAGGGACGGGATGTTTATCTCGCCGATGCCGCAGCGGGGGCCGGACGCCAGCCAGCGGACATCGTTGGCGATTTTAACCAGGCTGACCGCTAGGGTTTTCAAGGCCCCGCTGGTTTCAACAGCCGCATCCTGGGCGGCCTGAGCCTCGAAATGATTGACGGCCTCGCAGAAAGGCAGGCCGGTGTGGTCCGAAATCCGGGCGATGACCCGGCGGGCAAAATCCGGGTGGGTGTTCAAACCGCTGCCGACGGCGGTTCCTCCCAGAGCCAGCTCCGCCAGCCTGGGCTCGACCGATCGGATACGTTCGATCGCCAGCTCAATTTGCCGGGCGTAGCCAGAAAATTCCTGTCCGAGGTAAATCGGGACTGCATCCTGAAGGTGGGTGCGGCCGAGTTTGCGAATATCGCTAAATTCTTCAGCCTTGTCGGCCAACTCCTTGGCAAGGGCCTGGAGAGACGGAATCAGACGTTGATGGATCGACAACGTTGCCGCTATGTGAATCACCGAAGGAATCACATCATTACTGGACTGCCCCAGATTGACATGATCATTGGGGTGGACCGGCGACTTGCCTCCCTTTTTGCCGGTGAGGATCTCATTGGCCCGGCTGGCGACCACCTCATTCATATTCATGTTGGTGGATGTGCCGGAGCCGGTCTGGAAAATATCCACCACAAACTGATCGTCATGTTTTCCGTCCGTGATCTCCCGGCAGGCCTGGACAATGGCATCTGTCAACTCGGCGGGCAGCAGACCGAGATCGTTGTTGACCCGCGCCGCACAATGCTTTACCAGAGCCAGGGCATGGATAAAGACCGGCTGAAATTTGAGGTTGCTGATGGGAAAATTGTCAACCGCCCGCTGGGTTTGAGAGCCGTAATATGCTTCAACGGGTACTTTTACGGTACCCATGCTGTCTTTTTCTTCACGGTATTGCATTGGTTTCTTTCCTTCATGTCGTTTAGGAAATATCAAATCACAAATCACAAACAACAAACAAATTCCAATGACCGAAATCTCAAATTCGAAACTTGTCAGTGACTTCAGATGTCAGAATGACTTCTATCCTCTGTTCAGATGTTTTGGTCATTGATTATTTGAATTTGGAATTTATTTGTTATTTGGTGCTTGATGCTTGAATATTGTGACTTTTTAATAGGTTGCCAACAAATTGTAAAACGTCACTTCAAGTGAGCAAATAGGATGACGTTTGAGATCTTTCGAAGGAATAAGATAAGACTCCTGGGTCAGTTGGCAAGAAATTACGGTAAGGGGAGAAAGCTTGGTTAACGTCCGGTCTTCTCCATCCGGATAAAAAACATGAGCAGGGCCGGAATCACAAATACGGTAAAAATCGTGGAAACCGCCAGCCCACCGAGCACAACGCTTCCCAGCCCCCTGTAAAATTCGGATCCCGGGCCGGGAACCAAAACCAGGGGCAGCATGCCGCAGATGCTGGTGGTGGCACTCATGTAAATAGGCCTCAGGCGGGTGCGGGTGGCCTCGAGGACGGCTTCACGGTAGGGCATCTTGCTGACACGAACATTGTTTAACGACTGATGCACGATGAGGATCGCGTTGTTGACCACCACCCCGATCAGAATCACAAAGCCGAGCATGGTCAGGATGTCGAGGGCCTGCTCGGCGACCAGCAGGTTGACCAGTTTGAGACCCAGCAGCCCGCCCACGGCGGCAAGGGGCAGGGTGAACATAATGATAAGGGGATAGATGAAATTGCCGAATAAAGCAGCCATCAAAAGGTAGGCGATCGCTGCGGCCAGCACGAAGTTCCACTGCAGGCTCTGGCGGGTTTCGGTGAGCTTGGCGGCGACACCGCTTTGATCGATATCCAGCCCCCGCAGCATGCCCTGCCCCGTCATTGGTGCCACCACCTTGGCGTCGATGATCTCCATGGCCTCCTGCAGCGGCAACGAGGAAGGCGGTGTGATTTGCAGGGTGATCGTGCGCTGCCTTTCCAGATGTCTGATCTGGGTAATCCCGGCGGTCCGCTCCAGGCGGGCAAGGGATGATACCGGCACCACCTTGCCGCCCGGGATGGCCACCAGAGAGTCATACAGCTTCTCCGGGGTGGATATATCTTTTTCAGAGGCCTTGAGGATCAGGTCGACTTTTTTCTGGCCCGCCTGTTTGAATTCCCCGATTTGTCTGCCGTCCATGAGCACATCGATGGCCAGGCCGAAGTCCCGGGCGGTCATGCCCGCGGCTTTGACGCGATCGCGCTCGGGGATGATTTGAACCTCGGGAAAGAGCAATTCAAGGGAGGGCACGGGCCGGATCTGGGCCTGGGGTATCTCCTTTTTAATGGCCCCGAAAAGCATGCCGGCCCCCTGAACGATGCGGTTCATGTCATCACCGCTGACATTGACCTCGATCGAGCGTCCCCCGCCGAGACTGGTCTGAAACACGCCGGCCTGAAGACTGATGCCGTACATCCCCGGAATGGAGTAAATCGTGCGCATCATCAGCGGGATCAATTCGCCGGCGCGCTGTTCATGGGTGCTGATGATCCCGAACAACATGATCTGCTCGGCCCCGACATAGAACATCTGTTTGATCCCGGGAAAACCGTTGTGGTCCTGGCCGAAATAAGGCCCATTGGCCCGGTAGATATGCTCGCCGATTTCCTTTCTTTCCTCGAAAGACAAACCGGGGGGCGGGATCAGGATATTGATGATCAAATTGCGGTTGCCCTGGGGCAGGTACTCCGTCTTGGGCATCAGCAGATACGCGCCGGAAATTGAAAGGGTGCTCAAGCATATCACCGTTGCCAGCCGCATGGCCCAATTGTGTGTGGCCAGCCTGACCAGCCACATGACGGCTTTTTCAATCAGCAGGCCGCCGGATCCAAGCACTGATTTGGATCTTCCTTCGCGTTGTTTGCGCCCGCTCATTCCAAATAGCTTGCGCGAGAACATCGGGATGACCGAGACCGAAACGAACAGGCTCAAGCCGACGGCGGCGGTGACGGCAATGGCGATATCCCTGAAGAGCTGGCCGGCTTCTTCCTGCATAAACACCACCGGAAGAAACACGGCGATGGTGGTCAGGGTCGATGCCAGGATGGCGCCCCATACTTCCCGGGTGCCTTCATAGGCGGCCTTAAAGGCGGATTTACCCATATTGCGATGCCGGTCGATATTTTCCAGCACCACGATGGCGCTGTCGATCAGCATGCCGACCGCAAAGGCAATGCCCGCCAGGCTGACGACATTCAGATTGCGGCCCATGAGTTTCATGAAGATAAAGGTGCCGATGATGCTGATGGGAATGGCGGTGGCGACAATGATAGTCGAAGTAAAACTTCTCAAAAATATCAGCAGCACCGTAACGGCCAGTGTTCCGCCCAGCAGGATGTTTTGCCGCACCAGGGAAATGGCCCCGCGGATATAGCGCCGCTGATCATATACCCAATCCAGAAATATCTTTTCGGAAGCCAGTTTCTCGCTGTTCAGCCAGTTGACGACCTCTTCCAGCCGATCCGACAGCTCCAAAATATTGGCATCCGGTTCAGGCTTGATGCCGATGGCGATGCCTTCCAAGCCCATATGGAGCATGGCGGCGTTAAGTTTTTGAAACCCGAAGTTTACCTCGGCCACATCCGACATCTTGATGCGCTGGAGCCCGGTCGACCGGATAACGATATCTTCGATATCCTCGGGAGATTGGAACTCCGCCACGGCCCGGATGCGATAATCCCTGCGCCCGACACCCAGTGTGCCGGCGGAAATGTTGATGTTTTCCGACCTGAGGGTATCGATTAAATCCGGAATGGTCAGGCCATAGGCAGCCAGTCTTTCTGGCTTGACGATGATGTGCATCTCCTTCTCGATGCCGCCGCCGATAAACAGGTCGGCCACGCCTTCGGTGCGCTCGAGGTATTGCCGGATATTGTTTTCAAAATAGGTGCGGTAGGTATAGGTCGAATTGGGATTGCCCTCCAGGGTTTTCAAGACCATCCATATGACGGGCGAGGTCGCGGCTCCGGTGGCGGAGATAAACGGTTTGTCGACATTTTCAGGGTAGGCCCGCACTTCATCCAACTTGTTCGACACTCGCAGCAATGCACCGTCGACTTCGGTGCCGATATTGAATTTCAGGGTAACGGTTCCGCGGCTGTTGGAGGATGTGCTTTCCATCTCCAGCAACCCCGGAATGCCCTTCAGTACCTTTTCCTGCTCTTCGATAATTTCCCGTTCGATCTCATAAGGGGTTGCTCCGGACCATGTGGTCGTGACGGTAATCTCGGGTTCTATCACCGTAGGGCTTAGCTGATAGGGCAGACTTGTCAGACCGATCCATCCAAAAAGGACCACAAGGATGATACCGACGATGACTGTCACCGGTTTGTCGATAGAAAACCTGATGGGGTCCATATCGTGTGTCTCTGGTTACTGGTCTCTGGTATCTGGTTGCTGGTCTCTGGTTGCTGGTTGCTCAGCCGCCGCTCTGAGGTTCGCAGTTACCAGGGACCAGAAGCCAGGGGCCAGTGACCTAGGTTTGCTTTCACCGGCCGTATTCCAAACTCCTAACCTATTTTGCCCCGGGTCGCGGGTACGCGACCGCCTGCCCGTTGCGGAGGCGTTCGTTGCCTTCGACGACCACCAACGTGCCTTCCTCCAAGCCCTCTGCCGCGATACCGGCATCAAGGCCGTCGAAACCGATGATCTGCACCGGCAGCATGGCAGCCTTGGCGTCAACGGCGGTAAAGACCACCGTCTTGCCGAATTTTGTTATGACGGCATCCCGGGGAACGATCAGAGCTTTTAACGCCTCGCTTCTGGGCAGGGTTACCCTGGCCGACATGCCCTCGATCAGAGCGAACTGATTGGGCGTCCTGATTTTGACCGGGAACGTGCGGGTGCTGACATCCCCCCGGGGGACGATGGCCGCCACCGTCCCGCTGAAATTGTGGCCGTTGGCAGCCGCGTTGACCGGCATGCCGATCTTGACGTAGGCGATGATTTGTTCCGGCAGTTCAGCAACAAGATCGATGACGTCGTCTTTGCCGATAACCGCCACGGTTTCACCTTCTGAAATCCATTCGCCCCGATCCACGTGCCGCTTGATCACCACGCCGTCAAAAGGCGCCCGGATCGTTTTTCTTTTAAGCTCGATAGCCAGCTGGCCCACTTCGGCGTTGAGAGAAGCGGCCCGCTTTTCCGATCCGATCACCAGATACCGGTTTTCATCATAGGCCTGTTCCGAGATGGACTTTTTTTTAAACAGCTTTTCTCTTCGCTTCAGATCTATCTTGGCGATCTCCAGCTCGGACAAGGCCTGCTCATAATTGGATTTGGCCGCCCGCAGCTTTTGGCGCAGAATGTCGGAACGAAGCACGACAAGGACTTGTCCTTTCTTGATGCGTTGTCCTTCCTCGAAGCGGACTTCCGTGGCCAACCCGCTGGTTTCGGAGGCGGTCTCGGATATTTCCTGATAAAAAACAGTCGCGATGAATTCACTCTGGGGCGCGACCATGCCGGTTTTTACTTGCACTACCGACACGCTGGCCGGCGGTGGCCCCTTGGGTTTTGTCTGGCTCCTCAGAGAGGATGGAAGCAGTGCCGCAAACAGGCTGAAAGCAAGCAGTATTTTAAAGAAATAAATTGATCGCAACACCATGGTGCTCTCTCCGCAAATGGTTCCTAAACGCGATTTTTTAACCTCAGGCAACGTTAAAAATTCCGCCAACACCGGGCGGGCTGGATTGGGTTATCAAATTTCGCCCCAACCGGATGCAACGTCACCGGAACAAATACCAACAGAAAAGCGAATGTTCAACTAAAATATAAGGTCGATTACTCGCAGCACAAGCTGCCCGGACGCAGCGGACTGCGATGGTGCCTTGGCGGGTAGATGTTAGGGCGAATTTTTAATGGATTGCGATGGGCCAGCAGGAATTGCGGCCGCTGCCGCTAAAGCGCAGGCGTGGCGCTGTATCATTGCGAGCCGGCTATGGGCGTTTGTCTGGATGGAGAGTTTAGAAAAGGTGGCCGACATCCGCAATAATGGATTTGATCTCCGCGCCGATTTCCTCGATCTCTTCGGGCTCCAGTTTAAGTATTTGGGCGGACTGCAGCGCGGTAAAGTCTATTTCCTCTTCGAAAAGGCTGTAGCCGATCCGGCGGGTCAGCATATTGGCAAGATGAACGACCAGAATCTCGTCGACGGTGTCCGGGCTGTATTCTTCATCTTCATGGTGGGCGACCACGTTGATGAGTTGCGCATCGAATCCCCAGCGTTTGAGAAGCATGCTGCCCAGCCCGATGTGAGCCTCCTGGAGATTGGTTTGGATCGCTTCCATATTCAATGTCCGACCCTGGGAGACTTCGGAAAAGGCCTTCAACAGCAGCGCCTTGCCGATATCGTGGGTCAGGCCCATCAGGAAATACTGTTCCGGGTCATCGAGTTTTAGTTTCTGGGCAATCAGCTTGGACCCGTAGGCGCACGCCAGGGAATGCACCCATAGTTTGTCCATCAGGATTTTGTATTTGACGTTTTCGGTTTCATAAAGGTTTTTGTTGGCGATGGCCTGAACGATACTAAGGGTTTCTTTGAGGCCCAGCCGGGGGATGGCCGTGGCCACATTGCGGATGGCGGTAATGCCGCGATAGACGGGGCTGTTGGCAACGGAAATCAAGCGCAGCGAGATGGTCGGATCCTTTTCGATGGCGCTCGATAGTTCTTCCGGTGTTGACCGGGGCTGTTTAATCACGGTTTGCATCTCCCGCACAACCTGGGGCATTACCGGCGGATTGATTTTCCCGGACTTGAATTTGGACAGAATTTTGGCAAAGATCTCCCGCATCGTATCGGCCTGCCGCTTTTGCAAAAAATCTACGGATTTACCGCCGTTGGCAGCCGCAAAGGCGGAGAAATTCTCAACCAGACTCTGATCGAACAGCTCTCCGGCCTTGGATTTGATTTCGGCCAGGGCAGCTTTTACGCTCAGGGCTTTTTCCGAGAAGCGGGGAAACACCAAATTGTCCAGATAATTGAACAGGCCGACAACTCTGGCGCCGATGGGAATTTCATCGGCTTTTAGTCCATCCGGATAACCGAAGCCGTCAAAGGCTTCATGATGGTGGCGGACGATAGGCAGCACATCTTTGAGAAAATTCAGGTTGCTCAGAACTTTTTCACCGCTGACGGGGTGTTTCTTTATCAGGATCATCTCCTCTTCGCTAAGCGGATCGGATCTCTGCAGTAAATTGACGGGAATGGCGACAATACCGATATCGTGCAGCAGCGCGGCGAAGTAAATGTTATCAAGTTCCCGCCCTTCGAAAATTTTATATTCCTCACAAAAATTGGCGCAATTGTCGGCCACGCGCCGGGAGTGTTTCTTCAGAAAGGGATCCTTTTCCTCGAGCAGGGCGACCAGCGTTTTGACAACATCTAGGACGAAATCATTGAATTCAGCTTCATTTTGGGGAACTGCGTTTTTGGCCATAACAGTATCATTTTAAAAATCCGGCCGATTGTTGTCAAGCGAAACCGTGCGGTGCTGGTCGTATGGAGCCCGGTTCGATCAAACAACTCCGACGATTGCATGGACTGCGGTTGAAATTGTGACTATTCGACTTATTATCTATAGCAATCATTAATAAAAACGCATCAATACTATTTGACACGCAAACGTCTTTTCCATATTATCCGGATTATCTGAGTTGGTTTCGACCGCACGTCTCCGGCCTGTAAAAGCACAGCGCAACCTGACGCCTGGCAAAGGCCCATCCTGGTCGGAAGAACCGGTTTTTCAACGTTGCACCAAGCGGGTATAACGGCTATGAACCTTACGGCAGCCTGGAATGCTGACTATATCGATGCCCAGTATAAACGCTGGAAAACCGATCCGCAATCTCTCTCCCGCGAATGGCGCTTTTTCTTCGAAGGATTCGATCTGGCGACCTCGGCTGTCAGGCCGGCCGGAGAAGCAGTCGATGAGGAAGATTTGCAGCGCCAATCCCGGATCCAGGCGCTGATTTACCGCTACCGGGATCTTGGCCATTTAATGGCTTGCCTGGACCCGCTGGCCGCCTGTCCGACCGATCACCCTCTTCTAAACCTGGAAGCATTCAACCTTACACCGCAGGATTTGGATCGCAAATTCTTTGCCCACCGGTTTGAAGCAGCCGAACGGCTGCCTCTGGGCGAGATTATCCGGGCCCTCAAGGAAACCTATTGCCATTCCATCGGGGTCGAATTCATGCATTTGCAGGACCCGGAAGAACGCCGCTGGCTGTTGAACCGCATGGAACCCGTGCGCAACCGGCTTCATCTGCCGGCACCCGCCAAACGGCGCATGCTGGAAAAGCTTTTCCAGGCCGCTTTGTTTGAACAGTTCATCAACAAAAAATACCTCGCGGTGACGCGCTTTTCCCTGGAAGGTGGGGATGCGCTCATCCCGGCTCTGGACAGCCTGGTCGGCCATGTCGCTCAAAAGGGATGCACCGAAATTATTCTGGGTATGGCCCACCGCGGCCGACTGAATGTCCAGGCCCATATCCTGGGCAAAACCTATGAGGACATTTTCGGAGAGTTTGAAAATTGCTACAACCCGGATGATCTGACGGGATCCGGCGATGTAAAATATCACAACGGGTATCTGGCCGACATACAGACCGCCGGCGATCAACATCTGCGTATCTTCCTGATGAACAATCCCAGCCATCTGGAGTCGGTCAATCCGGTAGTGGAAGGATTCGTCCGCGCCCGGCAGGACATCACCGCCGACCGGCATCGCCACCGGGTGCTGCCGCTGCTGATCCATGGGGATGCCGCCTTCGCCGGACAGGGCATCGTCACCGAAACCCTGAATCTGTCCCAGCTGGAAGGCTACCGGACCGGCGGCACGATTCATCTGGTGATCAATAACCAGATCGGATACACCACCCTTCCCGAAGACGCCCGCTCCACTCGCTACAGCACCGATGTGGCCAAGATGCTGATGGTGCCGATCTTCCATGTCCACGGGGAAGATCCGGAAGCGCTGGTGCACGTTTTTCAGCTGGCTGCCGATTACCGCTGGGAATTCGGCAAAGACGTTGTTATCGATGTGATCTGTTACCGCCGCTACGGACACAACGAAGGCGACGAGCCTTACTTCACCCAGCCCCAAATGTACGAACAGATCCGGCAGCGGCCTTCACTACACCGGATCTATGCCGACCGGCTGATGGAAGAAGATGTGGTTCGGCAAGGCGATATCGAAACCATCACCAAAACCATCAACACCCGCCTGGATGAGGCGTATGAAACCGTTCACGGCAGCGAATGCCCGTTTCCCTTTCCCAGGTTTTACGAACAATGGCAGGAAATCGGGTCCGATTTCAGCCACCGCCCGGTCAATACCGGTGTGAAAAAACAGACCCTGGTCTCGCTGGCCCGACAACTCAACACGGTCGCCGCAGGCTTTGCCATAAATCCCAAGCTCCAACGGCTGCTGCAAAGAAGGCTGCAGGCGGTGCAAAACGGGTATGGCCTGGATTGGGCCGGCGCGGAAGCGCTGGCGTTTGCTTCCCTGGTCATCGAGGGCCTGCCGGTGCGCCTCAGCGGCCAGGACAGCGGACGGGGTACCTTCAGCCAGCGGCACAGCGTTCTGACCGATACCCAATCCGGCCGCAAACATGTGCCGCTCAACGCCTTGGACAAAAAACAGGCCCCTTTCTCGGTCTATGACAGCTGTCTTTCAGAAGCCGGCGTGCTCGGTTTCGAATACGGATATTCACTGGCCCAGCCTTACGGACTGGTACTCTGGGAGGCCCAGTTCGGCGATTTTGTCAACAATGCCCAGGCGATTTTCGACCTGTTTATTGCCAGCGGCGAATCCAAGTGGCAGCGTTTGAGCGGTCTGGTATTGCTGCTGCCCCATGGTTTCGAGGGCCTGGGCCCCGAGCATTCCAGCGCCCGCCTCGAGCGCTTCCTGCAGCTGTGTGCCGCGGATAATATTCAGGTTTGCAATCCAAGCACTCCCGCCCAGTATTTTCATCTGCTGCGCCGTCAGGTAAAAAGCAAATTTCGCAAACCCTTGGTGATGTTGACTCCCAAGAGCCTGCTGCGGCTTCCGGCGGCGGTTTCCACCATTGATGAACTTGTCAAGGGTCGGTTTCAGACGGTTATAGATGATACCAACACCGTTAAAGGTCCCTCAAAAGTCCTGCTTTGCAGCGGTAAAATTTATTATGAGCTGGCTGCCCGGCGGTTGAATCTGGAAAGCACCGACATCGCCATTTTGCGGCTAGAGCAGTATTACCCGTTTCCGAAGCAACCGCTGGGCAAGGTGGTCAAACGCTATTCAGGGGCCAAACACTGGTACTGGGTCCAGGAGGAACCCGAAAACATGGGGGCCTGGCAGTTTATCCGGCCGCGCATCGAAAACGTTGTCAAACAACCTCTGATATATATCGGCCGGGAGGCGGCCTCCAGTCCGGCCACCGGCTTTCCGGCCATTTTCAGACAGGAGCAAAATGAAATTATCGCAAAAGCCCTGGGGCCGCCCAAGGGCGGCCGCCAGCAGGCGGAAGTGAGCTAGAGCGGGTTGCGTGTTACGGGTCTCTCGATTGCGGATTTTAGATTTTGGATTTCAGATTGAAAATGCGTTACACGGTACAGGTTTGTGGACATAGCGCATGGGGCGTGGAGCATAGGGCAGAGCGCTTAGGGCATGGGGTTTCAGGTTAGCGGTTTATGGAACAATTACGAGCATGGGTTTCGAGGCACTCCTTGATTTCTTTAAGATACATGTGTCATCCCGCTCAGCGGGGGCATTCGGCTTTGGCCGCACGGGTCTGATATCCGGCCACTGCCTGCCGCGGCGACGTGTCGTGGCGTAGTTTTAACGAAGCCCGAAGTCAAGCCTCGACCTGACGAGACCGGTCCTCTGTCTTCTGACATCTGTCTTCTGTTGATGGGTTGCGGGTTGTGGGCGTCAGAAGACAAATGGTTGATAGTTTATTGCATGGAGCTGATGGTTTATTAAGTTGATTAGTTGACTGGTTGATTTGGAAATAATGGTTGAATATCGACAATCGAAGGATGCATTCCCTTCCGTCAAGGGCCTCTGGATTTAACGGTCGATACTTCCAATACAAAAGACAGAGCGCAGCGATTCCATCCTTCGGAATTCTGCGGTTCGACATTCGATATTCTGCGGTTTGCGGTTCTAAAAGTTTTCAGAAAATAACTAAAAGATCCTAGTTGTCTATTAAGGTGCAGGTATGTTGATAGAAATAAAAGTCCCCAGCGTGGGAGAGTCCGTTACCGAGGCGCTGCTGGCGCAATGGTTTAAAAGCGATGGCGATCCGGTTAAAAAAGATGAACCTCTCTTTGTTATTGAAACCGACAAGGTTACCCTTGAAGTGGTGGCTGAAGCCGACGGTGTGCTGACGATAAAAGTGCCTGAGGGGGAAACGGTGGCAATCGGTGCGGTTGTCGGCACATTGGATTCAGCGGGCGCGGGCCAGGTGCCGGCGGTTGAGCGGACAACAGCGGTCAAGACGGATGCCACCGCGCCCGGCGAACGGGCGGCGGCACCTCCGGAGCCTGAAATTGAAAGCCCGCCGGCGGACCCGGCGGCAGAACCAGTTCAACCTGCGGGACCGCCGCCGGCGCCTGAGGCGGAAAAAACCCCGACGCCTTCAGACAGCACAAATCAACTGGCCCCCTCGGTAAGAAGACTGATAACGGAAAAAAGCCTGGATGCTTCCCTGATACCGGGAACCGGGCCCGGTGGACGCATTACCAAAGGGGATGTGATTTTGTTTTTGGAAAGCGGGCAGGCGGCCGACTCAGGAGCCACCCCGGGCCCGGCCGTCGTTGGGGCGGCCGCAGCGGTGTCGCCGGAAACACAGACGATCCCATCAACCGGGACCAAGGAGCGCATCAGCCGCAAACCCATGAGTCCGATCCGGCGACGCATCGCCGCCCGTCTGCTGGAAGCCAAACACAGCACGGCCATGCTCACCACTTTTAATGAAGTTGACATGACGAATCTCATGGCCATGCGCCAACTGTACAAGGAGCGCTTTAAAGAAAAATTCGGCGTTAATCTGGGAATGATGTCATTTTTCATCAAGGCCAGCGTCGAAGCCCTCAAGGAGCAGCCTCGGATCAATGCATTTATAGACGGAAACGATATTATCGAGCATCACTATTATCACATCGGTGTGGCGGTGGGTTCTGACCGCGGCCTGGTCGTTCCGGTTATCCGCGACGCGGACCAGTTGAGTTTCGCCGGTCTGGAGCAGGCCATCGTGGATTATGTCAAGAAAATTCGGGAAAATCGGCTCGAAATTTCAGATCTTGAAGGCGGCACATTTACCATCAGCAACGGCGGCGTTTACGGCTCATTGTTGAGTACGCCGATCTTGAACACACCACAGAGCGCTATCCTGGGTATGCACAAAATCGAAAAGCGGCCGGTGGTGATCGATGACGCCATCGTCATTCGGCCCATGATGTACGTGGCCTTGAGCTACGATCACCGCATCGTGGACGGCAAAGAGGCCGTCACTTTTCTCAAGCGGATCAAAGAATTTGTCGAAAACCCGGAGCGAATGATGATGGAGATTTAATATGGCCAAACCTGCAAAATATGATGTTGTCATTATCGGAAGCGGACCCGGAGGATACGTCGCCGCGGTCCGTGCCGCCCAGCTGGGTATGAAAGTCGCTTGTGTCGAAAAGGAGCCGCGCCTGGGCGGCGTGTGCCTGAATGTCGGCTGCATACCCAGCAAAGCGCTGCTGGATTCGAGTGAATACTTCCATCTGGCCAAAGAGCAGTTCGCCGCCCACGGCATTAAAACCGGACGGGTGAGTTTGGATCTGCCGACCATGATGGCGCGCAAGGACAAGGTGGTCCGGGATTTGACCGAAAACGTCAGAAAACTTCTTGAAGGGCACAAAATTGAAATCATCCACGGCTCCGCCCGGCTGGCCGGTCCGGACCGTGTCGAAATCGAGCCAAACGATGCCGAGTCCAAAAAAACCGCCCGTCTGGCGCTGCAAGCCCAGGCCATCGTACTGGCCACCGGCGCAGAACCGGTGCAGATGCCGGGTCTGGAGTTTGACGGCCGCTATTTAATCAGTTCCCGGGAGGCCTTAAACCTGAATGCCGTCCCCAAACATCTGGGCATTGTGGGCGGCGGCTACATCGGATTGGAGCTGGGTTCGGTCTGGCTGCGCCTCGGGGCCAAGGTGACGGTGGTTGAAGTGCTGCCCAAGGTTGCCACCACCGTGGACGCCCAAGTGGGCCGCAAGCTTCAGCGGGTCCTCAAACGTCAGGGAATGAATTTCCGGATGCAAACCAAGGTGACCTCCGCCAAAATATCCAACAAATCGGTGCGGGTGGCGCTGGAAACCAAAAAGGGGGCGGACAGCTTCACCTGCAATCGTCTTCTTGTCAGCGTCGGCCGCCGCCCACGCTCCAGTGGCCTGGGCCTCGAGGAGATGGGCATAAACACCGATCCCGACACCGGACACCTGCTGGTGGACAGCGCCTATCGCACCAACATTCCCTCGGTCTATGCCATCGGCGACCTCATCGCCGGTCCGATGCTGGCTCACAAAGCCTCGGCTGAGGGCATCGCCGCGGTCGAATGCATTGCCGGCAGAGCCGGAGAAGTCAATTATGACGCCCTTCCTGCGGTGATCTACACCTGGCCGGAGGTTGCCGGTGTGGGTCTCACCGAAGAAGAGGTCAAAGCGCGAAAAATCGATTATGGTACCGGTACCTTTCCGTTCGCCGGTGTCGGCCGGGCACGCTGTATGGGCGACACTGAGGGTTTCGTCAAGGTCATCGCCCACAAAAAAACCGATCGCATCCTGGGAATTCACATTATCGGACCCCGCGCAGCGGACATGATCGCCGAATGCGTCCTGGCCGTTGAGTTCGGGGCCAGCTCTGAAGACATCGCGCGCACCGTTCACGGCCATCCGACCTTCGCCGAAGCCTTGCAGGAAGCTGCCATGGCTGTTCATAAATAATCGCTCTATGCATCCTGAATTTAACAATTTCTTGACTTTTTGATCAAGGATAACATAAGCTTCGGGAAAATGCTCACGCCCGGATTCCAGCTCAACCGCACGCGACCAGCCTAGTCGTTCGGGGTGTTGCGGCCGGCAGCGGCAATCCTCGTCGGGGCATAGTCGGATACCAGCCAACCCACAAACGGAGGTTTTTCACCGTGGCAAGAAATCTTCCTGTAAAATCAGTAGGATGGGGAGTTGCTGGATTGGCTGTCCTGATTCTGGGGCTGCTGGCTTTTTACCAAATGATTCCGACTCCGCCAACTTCGCCGCACAAGAACGCGGCGACCGTATCTGTGTTTCGCGCTAAAATCCCGGCTATCGCGGATTCCGCACCTCCTGAGTTCGTAAATCGGGTGACGGCAAGGGCCGAAGAGCCGACTGCCCGGCCAGCCCCGCCGCCGGCAGTAGAGAAGCCGTCGCAGGCTGCAGAGCGACCGGCGGTTGCAAAAGCGCCGGCCGTACAGAAACGGTCACAGATTGCAGAGCGTCCGGCAGTTGCTGAGAGGGCGCCGATCGCGGAGCGGCCACCGGCTGTGGAACCGCAACCGGCCGTGAAACGGCCGCCGGATAAGAGCGAAACTCCGCCTGACAGGATCGTCCAGGCGAAATTAAAACCGCCGCCTGACAAACCGGTGGCGCCAGAAAAAGCTTCCGCCCCAAAAAGCATATACCGCGAAAGCTGGCTGCTTGATCAGGATGCCAGCTTTTACACCCTGCAGGTGCTGGGTGTTCGCAATGAAGCATCGCTTTTGAACTTCATTAAAGTTCACAAGTTGCTGCAGAAGCAAAATGTCGCCTATTATAAAACCGTATACAAACAAAAGCAGTGGTATCCGCTGTTGTACGGTGTCTATCCGACCAAATCCGAAGCGGCTGACGCCGTCAAGGAGTTGCCGGAAAAAATCCAAAAATCGATCCCCTGGATTCGCAGAATGGCCGCCATTCACAAAGAAGTTCAGGCCGAGGCCAAAAGATAGGAGCCGTCTGATGACCTACCGTTTTCACCACATGCATTTGATTTGCCGGGATCTGGAAAAAATGATCGACTTTTTTGAAGAGGCGATCGGCGCCAAACTTGTTGAACGCCGCAAATTCGGGATCGCAGACGGTGCGACGCTCGACCTTCGGGGGGTTGTCATCAACCTGCGGGTTGCCCGCGAGGATGAAGAAATCGGGCAGAACCTGACCCCTTCGACCTATGGGTATGATCACATCGGCCTGCAGGTCGACGACGTTCAGGCGGCCTATGATGACCTGTGCAAACGTGGCTATTCTTTTTTTATGCCGCCCGCCGAACGCGCAGGCAATGTGGTTGCGTTTTTCAAGGGGCCGGAGAATATCACCATCGAGTTGGTTCAGCCATTGGACTAGTGTCTTGTCCTTTAAATAATTTCCAAAACTCGAATGGATTATTAAGTTGTTCCAGTTCCCGAAATCAATTGTTTAAATCCCAAATCACAAAACTCAAATCACAAATCCGCCTCCGGCGGACCAAATCACAATATTCAAATTCGAAACCGATCACCGAAATTAGTGAATCCGATAAATAGGATGCATTGGATACATGGGATCAAATCAGTCCGGCTTCAATTTGAGTTGTATCACTCCAAAGCCCGCGACTAAGGCTAAAAGGATGTTTGGGTCATTGGAACTTGGAATTTGGTCCGCCGGAGGCGGATTTGCTATTTGTTATTTGGTGTTTGGAATTTGTTAGAATCAAGGAAACCGACAGACCTAAAACCAAAGTTCAAATTTTATAATATATTTCTGGGATGCAACACTAACAGCCACTGCTAGTCTTTCAACGAGACATACTTGTCCTTCTCCGCGCCCAGCATTTCTTCGGTTTCCATCCACATCACGTTAATGATGCCGAACGCGCAGGCCAGCAGCACGCCTAAAATCCACGCAAAGTACCACATGATAATGACCTCTTTAAGACCTAACCTATTAAGTGCCTAAATTTCCTGATACTGGATACTCGTTTCTCGATACTCGATAAAAACGTCTGATATTTCAGTTTTTCATCGAGCATCAAGGATCGAGTACCCAGCATCGAGTATCAAGTTCTACCTGTGACCGATAACCAGCGACCAGTAGCCAGTGGCCAGTAACCAGCGACCAGCTGCTAATACACCGAGTGCGTCTCCTCTCTGACCTTCTCCTCGGTTATCTTCCCCCGCAGCACCCGGTAGACCCAGGAGGTATATCCGATAACGATCGGTAAAAACACGACCACCGCCATAAACATCAAGTTCAACGTTCGGTGGCTGGAGGTGGCATCATACACCGTCAGGCTGCTGTTGGGATCGGTGCTGGATGGGATCACAAAGGGGAACATGGCAAAGCCGGCCGTCAGGATGACACCGGCCAGCGCCGCACCGCTGAAGACGAAAGCCGTGCCGGGCCGGTTGAACCCTGACAGCAAAATGGCCAGAACGCCGCCCCCAAAAGCCATGACCGGAGCAATGACGGTCCACCCGCACGTTGAGTAGTTCTGCATCCAGGCGCCGGGGACTACCTCCACTTTCTTGGCCAGAGGGCTGAACGCGGTGCCGGCATCCGGCATCGATATAATGCGGTAGCCGTCTATGCTGAATGCCTGCCAGATTCCGGCACCGGCAAAAGCCACCAGGAACAGAAGGCCGAAAATACGCACGGCTATCCTGGCACGGGCGTGGATGTCGCCTTCGGTGCGCAGCTGGAGATAGATCGCCCCGTGCATTACCAGCATGGTCACACTGACGATGCCGGCCAGCAGCGCGAACGGATTCAGCAGGCCCCAGAAACTGCCGGTGTAGCTCGGCCGCACAAACTCGTCATATTGCAGGGGAACACCCTGCAGCAAATTGCCGAAAGCGACGCCGAATACCAGGGCCGGCACAAACCCGCCCACAAACAAGCCCCAATCCCAGGCACTGCGCCAGCGGGGGTCGGCCAGTTTGCTGCGGTATTCGAATCCAAGGGGTCTGAAAAACAGGGCAAACAAAACCAGCAGAATCGCCCAGTAGAAGCCTGAAAAGGCGGCCGCATACACCAGCGGCCAGGCCGCAAACAAGGCCCCGCCGGCCGTAATCAACCAGACCTGGTTGCCCTCCCAGGTAGGGCCGATGGCATTGAGCATAACGCGTCGCTGTTCGTCGGTTCGGGCGACGAAGGGCAAGAGGGTGCCGATCCCCAGGTCAAAACCGTCCAGCAGGGCAAAGCCGATCAGCAATACGCCGACGAACAGCCACCAAATTATCTTAAGTGTCAGATAGTCAAATAACATGCTAAACACTCCTGCATACTGGATGAGTAAAAGTCCGAATATCGAATATCGAAACAAATTCGAATAAACGAAAAAAGAAATTTTCCCTCATGAAGCATAATGCTCGTCAAGTAAGAAAAATTGAAACATTCGGAATTAAGATTTGTTTCGGATTTCGTATTTAACCTTTCGTCCCACTTAGGTGCCTTTTGCTCTCCAATAGAGGGTTTTACTGAGCAGCCCCATCCTGTTCAAAATGATACCTGCCGGTGTGCAAACTGCTCGGTCCCAATCGCACAAATTTTATCATCAGGTACATTTCGGCAGCCAGAAACACCGTATACAGCGCAAGCATGGCGATCATGCTGCCGACAACATCTCCGAGGCTCAGATTTGATGTCGAAAGATAGGTGGGCAGCACCCCGCCGATGGTCCAGGGCTGCCGCCCGTACTCGGCCACAAACCAGCCCAGTTCGATGGCAATCCAGGGCACCGGAAGGCTGATGACAAGCAATTTCAGCAGCCACCGTTTTTGATCGAAAACCCGTTTGGCACAAAAAAAGAAGCTGAGTGCTATCAAGATCAGCAAGTAGAATCCCACACCCACCATTATGCGGAAGGACCAGAACATGGCGGCCACGTTGGGAATGGTATCCAAGGCCGCCTGTTTGATCTGGCTGTCGGTCGCATCCACCACCCGCGGGGTGTAGCGTTTGAGGAGCAGACCGTAGCCCAGATTTTCCTTATGGCGACTAAACCACATCTTGTTAGCTGCGGATTCGTCGCCCCTGCGCAGCTTTTCCAGCGACTCGTATGCAATCATGCCGCTGCGAATACGCTGTTCATTTTCGGCAATCAATTCCTTTATGCCGGTCACGGGGGTGTCGAGAGAGCGCGTTACGATAATTCCGCCGACCCACGGTATTTTGATTTCGGCATCGGTTTTTTGCGCTTCCTGGTCCGGGAAGCCGAAAAGGGTGAAATGGCCGGGAGGGGATTCGGTCTCCCATTCAGCCTCCATGGTGGCCAGTTTGACCTTCTGGACCCGGCCGACAACGTAGCCGGTTTCATCACCCAGCACTATCACCGACAATATCGACGCCAGCCCGAATCCGGCCGCCACTGCGAATGAACGCCGGGCAAAGGCCAGATCCCGGCCCCGGAGCAGAAAATATGAGCTTACGGCCAGAACAAAAACCGAAGCGGCGACATATCCGGCACCAACTGTATGCACAAATTTAACCTGGGCCACCGGGTTGAAGAACAACTCCTTGAAACTCGTCAGTTCCATACGCAGGATACTTATCATGGCCTTCTTCGAAAACAAGGAAGGCGAGTACCATTTAAATCAAAGTATAATTACCAGTTACCCGCAGCAAAGTTGCCTGTGCTCCGACGAGCTACGCAAGGGCCCATTCTCGC
>Ga0209052_1000036_pt1 | contig 84157 bp, 68 predicted proteins | sample WorMetHEROISLAND_2_FD_187409 | JGI IMG/M metagenome (GOLD analysis project Ga0209052, IMG submission 187409) | Marine gutless worms symbiont microbial communities from Max Planck institute for Marine Microbiology, Germany - Olavius sp. 4 HERON... | ecosystem: Host-associated > Annelida >...
CATTATGAAAGTAAAGAACCGGCCAGCTTTTCGTTTTAAATATGCGTTACAATGGGTTTTTCCTGTACACAATTTTCGATATGAAACAAAAACAAGTAGTTCTCATCAATTTCGTGCAACATCCGGGCTAGCTTCGTCACCATGGTGGGCACGCAAATGAACAGCGGGCCTGCGAAGAGAGAGGGATGTGAACAAAGCGGAAAGAAGTTTGAGCATTATTGATAACGGCGGGGATAGATCCGGCAAAGACCGCAGGCAGATTGCAGGGATATTTCTCGGCAACGATAAAAGATCGGGCCATGATCGGCGACAAGGTAAGGATCGGCGCAGCGGTCAGAATCGGCGCCGGTCGCCCGCAAATCGTCGTACAAAATTTTACTGGGACGGCAGCCGGATCGAACGCCGTGATGCCTTCAGAAAAAATTCCGAATTCTTTTCGGTGCCGTAAACCGGATTAAGTTATAACAGCGACATAGTCAATTTCGGCTGCAAGCCAGTCAACCAAGCCCCTCCAGGCACCATCCGGATGGCAGCTCCACCGAGCACGGGCCTTGGCCGCCTAATTACCTGACCATCCGGATGGTGCTTCCCTTATCTAACGCACCTCGCGCTTATCAGCCTATCATTATTTACGCGGGAGCCAACCGCCCATATGGCGTCAGAAAAAATCATACCGTTGTTTCCGCTGGGATTGGTGCTGCTGCCGCAGATGCCGCTGCCGCTGCATATTTTTGAAGAACGCTACAAATTGATGGTCGGTCAGTGTCTGGCGGCCGGCACGGCTTTCGGCATTGTCTTTCTAAACGGAAGTGATCTGCAGACGGTCGGCTGCACAGCCGCCATTGTAGAGGTTCTCAAACGCTATCCCGACGGTCGACTGGATATCCTGACCCGGGGGCAACTACGTTTCGCAATCAAAAACCTATACGACCGCAAACCATATCTGGAAGGCCGAGTGACTTTTTTTGATGACCAGCCGGAAGAGGACACCCAGGCCAGCATGGATTTGGTCCGCAGCGGGATGGCGCTGTTGAAGCAGTTTGCCCCCATCGCTGAGATTCAGGACGGATACGGCGATATTGAAAAGCTGAATACCAAGTCGATATCGTTTGCAATCGCAGGCTGCGAAGGCTTCAGTCAAGAGGAAAAGCAGCGGTTTTTGGAAATGACTTCCACCTTTACACGTCTGAGAAAAAGCGTGGGCTCCCTGGAGAAGATAATCGATCGAACCAGGATTACAGCGGAAATCCGCAGTATCATCGGCGGCAACGGGGATATGGCGCGATTTTTTTCGACATCATTCAAACAGCAGTAGCGTATCCTCCCACCAAGATACCATCGAACTCGAATCAGGTTTGATGTCAAGCAGAGTCTTTGTATTTTTCTTTGAACATTTGCCTTCGTTCGAGTTTTTTTCTGGCCTTCAGGTTCTGCAAAAACCTGCGATCGCTGCCGCTGCGGCGATGCCGCAGGTTTCTTCTTTCTGGAAAGTGATCTGATGAGGAAAATTGGCGGCGATCCGCCAGGCGGCGCCGTCCGCCGCGGTCGAGGGAATCCTCCGCATCCGCATCCTCTATTCCTGCGTTACTCTGGTAGTTTTTGTCAACCATTCGCTTTTCAGTCGCTAATTTTTGTGCAAATAATTAAATATTCGAGTCATTTTAGCGTGTTATTGTGAATTTTGTCAAGACCGAACCTCTCCCCCGACGGTATTAATCCGCATTCCGGACGGCAGCCCTATTGCCAAGGCCGCAGAAATGGCTAATTTGTTCCTGTAAGCAAAATCCAGCGCAAACGACTTAGAGTTGTAATAAACGTGCACCACAGTCCCGGCTCTGCCCGCGGACCAGAACCGGAAGAGTTCGAAAAATGTTGAAAAAGCCATCTATTTTTGCAGCCGTTTTATCTGTTATTGCAATTGCAGCTCCTGTCGGGCTGAGCTCTCAGGCGACAACGGAGCTGACGGTCGACCACGCTGTGTACGCCCAATTGCTCCAAAAGCATGTCAGCGGCGGCCGCGTTAACTATGCCGGATTCAAATCGGATGAAGACCAATTGGACCGCTACCTCGAGCAGCTCGCCGAAGTCGATTCTGCAAGCCTTTCCCGCAGCGAGCAATTTGCCTTCTACGCCAATGCATACAATGCCTATACAATAAAATTGATCTTAAGCGGCTATCCTGGTGTCAAATCAATAAAAGATCTGGGCGGGTTATTCCAAAGTCCCTGGAAGAAGAAATTTGTAAGAATTGACCGCCGTATGCTCACACTGGATGACGTGGAACACACGATCCTCAGACCCCGATTCGGCGATCCGCGGGTACATTTTGCGATCAACTGTGCGGCCCTGAGCTGTCCGCCCCTGCGCTCGGATCCCTATCGCGGTGATATTTTAGAGCAGCAGCTGAATGACGCCACCCGTTCCTTTCTAAACAATCCGGCAAGCTACCGCTTGGAGGGCAATGTGCTTTATGTCAGCAGGATTTTCAAGTGGTTCGCTGAGGATTTCAAGGAAGGCGTGCTCGAATTTTATTTTAAATACGCGAGCGGAGATTTAAAACAGGAGTTGGGGAAAAACCGGGGCAACATCACGGTGAAGTACCTCGCCTATGATTGGGCGCTGAACGGGCAATAATATTGCTGGAATCTTGGCGTAGCGAAGCACTGCAGTATTGAAAAAGGCCTGACCTCGGCAAAAAGATCTGCTTCAAATTCAGCCCTGCGACACGGCATAGCGGCCTTTTTCCAGCACTGGTAGGCCGTTCAAGGATGAAGTGTTTGCATGATGAAGCTGACAGATTTCCGGCAACTTAAGACAGGATGTGTTTTCGGAGGTGCTAATGGCAGACTATGATTATGATATCGGCATCATCGGCGGTGGGGCCGGCGGCCTGACGGTTGCGTCCGGCGCCGCCCAGCTGGGCGCCGGAACCCTGCTGGTTGAATGCGAAAAGGAACTCGGAGGTGACTGCCTGCACTTCGGGTGTGTTCCCAGCAAAACCCTGATAAAAACCGCCCATGTCTACCACTGGATGAAGAACGCCGAGAAGTTCGGCTTGCCTGCCATAGATGCACCGCCGGTGGACTTCCGGGATATATCAAGCAGAATTCGATCGGTTATCGGCACTATCCAGCATCATGATTCGAAAGAGAGATTCTGCAAGCTCGGTGCCTGCGTCGAAATCGGCCGGCCTGCTTTTATAGACGCGCACAGTATCCGACTGAACGGGGATACCTATTCTGCCAGAAACTGGGTTATCGCAACCGGGTCTTCTCCCGCGGCCCCGCCTATCAAGGGCCTTGATAAAACCGACTATATCACCAACAAGGAGATTTTCTACCTGGACCACCTGCCGGCGTCCATGATCGTGCTCGGTGGCGGTCCTATCGGTGTCGAGATGTCCCAGGCTTTCTGCCGGCTGGGTACTAAGGTGTCCGTGATCGACATGGCACCTCAGATTCTGGTGAAAGAAGATGCCGATATGGCCAATGCGGTCAGGGAGATTCTCACAGCGGAGGGCGTCAATTTTTATCTCGACGCTGCCATTGAAGAAGTCATCGACCTGGGCGCAGAAAAAGAGGTCAGGATTCGAACGAGCCAGGACCGCACCATCAGCCTGAGGGCTGAAACCATCTTCGCGGCTCTGGGCAGAGAGGCCAACACCGATGCTCTCGGGCTTGAAAAGATCGGGATAGACTTTTCGCACCAGGGTATAAGTGTCGACCGGCGTTTGCGGACCAGCCTCAAACACATCTATGCCGCCGGCGATGTCAACGGCGGCTACCAGTTTACCCATGCCGCCGGATATGAGGGCGGTATCGTCGTCAGCAACGCCATCTTCCGGCTTCCGCGCAAGGTCGACTACAGTTTTATACCCTGGTGCACCTACACCGATCCTCCTCTCGGCAGCATTGGTATGAATGAAAAACGTGCCGCGGCAGCCGGAATCAAGTATAACGTCTGGACCGAAGAATTCAAAGACAACGACCGCAGTCTGGCCGAAGGGGAGTTCAGCGGGAAAATCAAAATGCTTCTGGACGAAGGAGAAAAGCCGATTGGCGTCCAGATACTGGGGCCACATGCTGATAATTTGCTCAGTGAATGGGTGGCGGTTCTCAACGGAAAAGTCAGACTGTCCACTCTGGCTGCAGCCATGCATCCTTATCCGACCATTGGAGAAATCAACAAAAAAGTGGCCGGCACCTTTCTTTCACCGAAAATTTTCTCGGAAAAAGTCCGCAAGGGCTTGAAGTTTTTCTTCCACCTCAAGGGCAGGGCCTGCCCTGCGGATTCATGCGGCGAATACTAATTGAGGATAGGACTTCGGGTTAATTTAATAAGCAAGCTGGGAATGCCATAGCTAAATTCCAATACTCAAGCACCAAATTACAAACAAATAACAAATTCTAAAATCCAATGATCGAAACCGGAAAACAAGCAGACGCGTAAACAGGCTTTTGTTTCGAATTTGAAATTTTGGTCATTGGGTATTGTTTGTTTTTTGCGATTTGCTATTTGTGATTTTCAGATCGTGCGAATTAGGACTTCCCTGTGACAAAGATTACTTCCGATCAAAATTCAAAACTCGTGACAACAGCAACGGTCAGCACGCCTGACCTGGGGAGCGATCGTGCAAACTGTCTGACCGTTGAACCCGGCGATCCGTGCACCCTTGTCATATTGGGCGCCACCGGCGACTTAACCGCCCGCAAACTGATGCCGGCGATTTTCAACCTTTATCGGGAAAGAGGACTGCCCCGGCGATATCAAATAGTGGGCTGCGGACGCACCAAGCTGAGCAGTGAGGCTTTCCGGGACAGGATCGAAAAAGCATTAAAGCGGGCCGATATCCTCGATCAGAGCTACTGGCCGACCTTTGCCAACGCGATCCACTATCAGGCCATTGAATATGACGATCTTCAATCCTACCTGAGTCTGAAAGATACCCTTTCGGAGCTTGACGTAAAATACAATACCCGGGGCAACCGGATTTTTTATGTCGCCCTGCCTCCGGAGCTTTACCGGCCCGTGGCCCGCAGGATCGGGCAGGCGGGCCTGAGCATTGAAAACGACAAGGACCAGGGCTGGTGCCGGCTGGTTATTGAAAAGCCCTTTGGGACCAACCTGAGCACCGCCCGGGAGCTGGACCACAGTCTGCACAGTCATTTTAAAGAACATCAGATCTATCGGATCGATCATTATTTAGCCAAGGAGACCGTTCAGAACCTGCTGATGTTTCGGTTTGCCAATTCATTGTTCGAGCCGATATGGAATCGCAGATACGTTGACTACATTGACATTGTGGCCACCGAAACCCTGGGTGTGGAGCACCGGGCCGGCTATTATGAACCGGCCGGGGTCCTGCGGGATATGTTTCAAAATCACATGATGCAGTTCTTGGCACTGACGGCTATGGAGCCTCCGTCCCGGTTTGAAGCCGATGTTGTCAGAGATGAAACCGTCAAGGTATTCCGGGCGCTACGACCCTTTGACCTGGAAAGAATTCAGAAGCATCTCACGCTGGGGCAATACGCAGCGGGGGCTGTCAACCGGGAGCCGGCCAGGGCTTATCGGGAAGAGCCAGGAGTGAAAGCCGGTTCGTTGACCCCCACCTTCGCCAAAATGAAAGTGTTTTTAGACAACTGGCGCTGGCAGGGCGTTCCCTTTTACCTGACATCGGGCAAACGAATGGCTGAAAAGATCACCGAGATCGTCATCCAGTTCAAAAGGGTCCCCCATTCTATGTTCCGTCGCACGCTGGACGAAGCGATCAGCGCCAATCGCCTGACCATGGGCATTTATCCGGATGAAAAAATTGTTCTGACCTTCCAGACCAAAAATCCGGGAGCGGCCATGTGCCTGCGCACCGTAACCATGGATTTTGAGTACCAGCAGAATTATACGGGCCCGGTTCTCGATGCCTATGAAAAAGTTCTGATAGACTGCATGCTGGGGGATCAGATGTTGTTTTGGCGCCAGGATAGCATTGAAAAAAGCTGGTCGTTTTTAACCCCCGTTTTAAACGAATGTGAAGGCTGCGACGATCGGACCGACCGGCTCCATTTCTATGAGGCCGGCAGCAGCGGGCCGGTTGAAGCACAGGCATTGATCCAAACAGCGAGGAGCGAATAAATGATATCTAGCTGATGTAAAAAAACAGTTCCGTTATCCAAGCGTGTCGGAACGTTTTTTTATGCAACCGCTAATACCACCTTTTAAGTAATTGAGGGATCGGGGAGTTTTTCAATCCCTGCTATGTCCTGCCGGGGTATGCGCTCGCCCCAGCCGTAACAATATGACCGCGCAACTTGGGTACGGCAGCTATCCCGCGTCGATCGGATCCGGACGAGCCCCAGAAGACAATCTTCACGGAGAAGCTGATCGTCTCTGCCTTTCCGGATCCGGCGCAGGGGATTGGGGGCGTGTACGGAGTCCGTTACTGATTTGTTACGGCTGGGGCGAGCGCATACCCCGGCAGGACACCGCGTCAGATGGCGCAGGGCTACGAAATGCTAACGTAGACTATAGGGGAGAAACTCCCCGATCCCTCAACTATTTCGGAACACTTTTTTGAATAGCGGAATAAATGGCAATTGTTGAGAAATTCCCCGCTCGTTCAAACGACTGATAAGGTCCGAGTGAGCGCTTATCGCGTAACCCAGCTATTCCAGCTATTCCAGCTATTCCGGATATTCCGGATATTCCGGTTAGCCAAGATATTGATCGAAGACACGGAGTGCACCCAAATGGAAGTCAGCGCAGCGCAATCATCCACCAATCGCAACAAGGCTGTCGTCAAGGCAATTGCATTGTTAGTCTTTGTCGCAGTGGCCGTCGTAGTCGTCCGCTTTTCGCCTGCAAAAAATTATTTCACCGCTGAAATCCTGGGGAGTTTTCTGGAGACCGCCGGATTTTGGGCGCCGCTGGTCTTCATCATCATCTATGCGGCAGGCGTCTGCTTGTTTTTACCGGGAACCCTTCTGACCGGTCTGGGGGCTGCGATTTTCGGGGCCTACTGGGGATTTGTCTATGTATGGTTCGGCGCCATGGCGGGCGCCAGCATAGCCTTCTGGATCGGGCGGACGCTGGGAAGGGAGTTTGCCGCCTCTCTCATCGGCGACCGGCTCAGAAAGTATGATGATGCCATTGAACGTAAAGGCTTTGCCACGGTGTTGTATCTGCGCCTGGTGTATTTTCCTTTTACGCCCATGAATTTCGGCATGGGATTGACCAAAGTCCGTTTCCTGGACTATTTTTTCGGCACAGGACTCGGGATCACGGTCGGAACCTTCATCTTCACTTTTTTTATCGATACCCTCAAATCGGTCTGGGTATCTGGCAACTGGTCCGAATTGATATCCTTCAAAGTGTTTTTCTCCATCGGTCTTTTCGTCTTCTCCTTTTTTATCCCCAGGATTATTAAGCGGGTGAAAGGGGAAGAAAGGCCTGCTCAGCCGGAGAAAAGCCTATGATGATCCCTGCTCGCTGAGAAGCCAAATCCATTTAGTCCAGCGAGAGAGTGATGACCGCCGGCAGGGGATCGTTGTAAGACCCCTTAGATCAGATGCCGGATAATATTTATTTGAGGGGTCGGGGAGTTTCTCCGCCATGGTCTAAACTATCATTTAATCGCCCGGCGCCATCTGAGGCTGTGTCCGTTCGGGGTATGCGCTCGCCCCAGCCGTAACCAATTCGTACCGGACTCCGTACACGCCCCCTATCCCCTGCGCTGGATCCGCAAAGGCAGAGACGATAATCGTAGGCGGGGCAGAATGTCTTTTGGGGCTGGCACGGATCCAATCGACGCGGGATAGCTGCCGTACCCAAGTTGCGTGGTCATATGGTTACGGCTGGCGCGAGCGCATACCCCGGCCGGACATAGCAGGGTTTGAAAAACTCCCCGACCCCTCAATTATTTCACGCAAAGCCGCCAAGGCGCCAAGGTCTCAAGATTTTTCTTTGCGTCATTGCGTCTTTGCGTGAGAAGTTACAGAACTTCTTATCATACTTCGGGTCCCTGTCGCCATGCGCCAATGCTGCCCGGCAGCGGAATCCCCGAATTTGCAGTGGACGATTTATGACATTGGTGCTATAGCAAAAAAGTATTTCAGGTGCGCACTGCAATAATAGTACCGCCGAGACACCTGCAGCCGGAACTAAACCCGCGCTCTCTGTTGCACAGTGCGGCACCGGGGATAGATGACGCGGTCCACGGCATGTACGGGTCAAGAATCATAGGAGAAAATAGCATGTCAAAGCTTGCAGAGCTCGAAAAATTGGGACAGTCTGTCTGGTTTGATTTCATCCGCCGTTCGCTGATCACCTCGGGGGAGCTCCAAAAACTGATTGACCAAGGCGTCAAAGGAATTACTTCCAATCCGGCCATTTTTGAAAAAGCGATTGCGGGAAGCAGTGACTATGATGACGATATCAAGCAACTGGCCCGTTCAGACAAAAGCGTCGATGAGATCTATGAATCCCTCGCCTTCGAAGATATCGGCCGGGCCGCTGATCTGCTCAGGCCGTGCTACGATACTACCGGCGGCGTCGACGGCTATGTGAGTCTCGAGGTAAACCCACATCTGGCCGACGATACCGGCAAAACCATCGAGGAGGCCACCCGTTTGTATGAAACCTTAAGCCGGCCGAACGTTATGATCAAAGTGCCGGCGACCGCCGCCGGCATACCGGCAGTCACCGAATTGATCGCTGCGGGAGTGAATGTAAACGTAACCCTGATATTTGGACTCGAAAACTACAAAGCGGTTGCGGGCGCTTATATTGCCGGTCTGGAAAAATTGGCGGCCTATGGCCCGACGGCGGCTTCCGGGCACCCCGTGAACGCGGTGGCGTCGGTCGCCTCTTTTTTTGTCAGCCGGGTGGATTCGGCCGTCGATAAAGCTTTGAATGATCTAAACCAGACCCAACTGATGGGCCAATCGGCCATCGCGAACTCGAAAATGGCCTATGCCGAATTCAAGCAGATTTTCAGCGGTTCCCGCTGGCAGCCGCTTAAGGATCAGGGTGCGCGTGTGCAGCGGGTATTGTGGGCCAGCACCAGCACCAAAAATCCGGAGTTGGCCGACACGCTTTATGTGGATGAACTCATCGGTCCCGAGACCGTCAACACCATTCCCCCGGCAACTCTTGAAAGCTTTCTGGACCATGGCAAGGTTGCGGAAACCCTCACCATGGGCTGGGACCACGCCCGGGAGCAACTGGCGAAACTTGCCCAATTGGGCATCGATCTGCAAGCCGTAACCCGGCAGCTGCAGGATGACGGCGTCGTTGCGTTTGCCAAGCCCTTTGATGCCTTAATGCAAAGTATTGCCGACAAACGCGAACGCCTGCTGGGGCAAGGAGCCTAGCGCAAAGCGCATGGAGCATAGGGCAGAGCGCAGAGGGTAGAGCGCAGAGGGCAGAGGGCAGAGGGCATGGAGCATGGGGCATAGCGCAGAGGGTGTGGGGCATGGTGCAAAGGGCAGGGGGCTAAGAACAGAGTGCAAAGAGCATAGGGCATGGGGTAGCGAGCACCGGCTGTGGACCTTAAGCTGGTAGGGCGCCGGCCCGATTCTAACCATCGATCGCGGTCAGCCACATCTGATGAATCATACGCTTTGGGCCAGGTCCCAGGAGCCAATTGCTCCGCCCAACACACTATGCTCTCTGCGCTAGGCGCCCTGCCCGATGCTTTGAGTCCTCTGCACATTTCGCCGGCCTAAAAACCCAATACCCACCAGTTGATTGAACCAAACACCGAGGAGGCATCTTTTGGCAGCACAGAATGAACTGAAAAATAAGGCCGCTGTCCACGCGGTGGAATTGATTGAATCCGGTATGGTTGTCGGACTGGGAACGGGGAGTACGGCATATTTCGCTATCAAACGGATAGCCGAAAAAATGCAATCCGGAGAATTGCGCGATATTTTGGGGATTCCCAGCTCTGATCGCACCGAAACACTGGCCCGCGAACTTAATATTCCCCTGACTGATTTGGACACCCACCCCGATATCGATTTGACCATCGACGGTGCCGACGAATTCGACCCTGACTTGAATGTCATCAAGGGCGGTGGGGGGGCGCTTCTACGCGAGAAGATCATCGCCCAGGCCACTCGGCGCAATATCATCATCGTCGACGAAAGCAAGGCGTCCCCCCGGTTGGGTACAACCTGGGCTGTGCCCGTCGAAGTTGTACCCTTCGCCCGCAGGACGGAACAGCATTACCTCGAATCCCTCGGCGGTACGGTTACCCTGCGTGTTGATGAAAACGAAAAGGTTTTTGTCACCAATCAGCGAAACTTCATATTGGATTCTGATTTCGGCCAGATCTCGGATCCCAACGATCTGGCGTCCCGGTTGAATACACGGGCGGGGATCATCGAGCACGGACTCTTTTTGGGACTGGCCACCGATATTGTCGTGGCGGCTGAAAATGACATCCGACACTTGAGACGCAGTAAAGGATGAGCGGGCACAGCCGAGGTCCCAATTGAGCGACTTGCCGGGATCTAGCCGAAGGCGACCTGTGTGGTCGTAGCTCGCAGAGCGAAGCCCGAAGCCCCAAGCCCCAAGCAGGAAGCGAAACCACCCTTCGAAATTCGTTACTTACAGTCCGCCGGAGGAGGATTCGATATTCTGCGGTTCTGCGGTTCGCTTTTGATGTAGTTTAATATAAGCGCAGCCTCCGGCAAAAGGACAGCCGGTCTGATCGCAAAACAAACTGTTTATTCTCACGCCAAGACGCCAAGACGCCAAGACGCCAAGAAACTTTTTATATTAATCATTTCCTTTGCGTCTTTGCGGCTTTGCGAGAGATAGATTTTCCGTAGTTCAATATTGGCTGTATGGAGATCGGTTTCCAATGAACTCGCGCAGGTCTTTATTTAAGATAATATTTCACCTCACAGCCGGTCTGCTGATCTGGTTGAACCCGCTTTTTGTTTTCATTCGACGGGTTTATGCGCAGTCTAAACGGGTTCTCCTGCCCAAAGGCACAAAAATGACCAGCCTGGTTGATAAGAATCCGGCCGAGTTGGATGCACGCAATCTGGACGTAATTCCCCTGGCACAATTCGAGACCATGGGATTGACCGATCACGTCACCGATCTGAATACCTGGCGTCTGACCGTGAGCGGTTCCGTCCAGAAGCCGTTGAAATTAACCTACCGTCAGGTCCTCGAACTGCCTTCCATTGAAAGGAATGTCCTCTTGATTTGTCCCGGTTTTTTTACTAATCACGGTAGGTGGAAGGGCATCTCCGTATTAGAGCTGTTGAAACTGGCACGTGCCGAAACCGGAATTACCCATGTCACTTTCCGGGGCCCTCCGGGACGCTATGAAAAAGCGGACAGATTCCCGATAACTGAGATTGCCGAACAGAAAGTATTCCTGGCCTATCAGGTCAACGGTGAGGCTCTGCCGCGCAAACACGGATTCCCCTTGCGCGTCGTGGCGGAGGATCACTACGGTTCTGAGTGGGTCAAATACGTTCACGAGGTCGAAGCTATCAAAGCAGCTGGCTGAGCCGAATCGAAACGCTTGTTACGCGCTGCCTAAGATGCTTTTATAAAGCTTTACCATTTCCAAATGGCTTTTACCCGGCCGGGGTGAAAGGAGCAATTGTGGAAAGAAACGAATTTCGAAAAAATATATCGGTCGGCGGCCAGAACTACCAGTTTTATAATATCAACCGCTTGGAGGAAAAAGGGATTGCATCCATCGGGCAGCTGCCCTATACGATCAAAATTCTGGTCGAAAACCTGCTGCGCAAGCTCGATGGGTATGCCGTCAAAGAAGCGGATTTGCTCAATGTGGCCCGGTGGCAGAAACGCTATGAGACCCCCTGTGAAATTCCCTACCATCCCGCCCGGGTGCTGATGCAGGATTTCACCGGCGTGCCTGCGGTTGTCGATCTGGCGGCCATGCGCGATGCGGTCAAAGACCTCGGCGGTGATCCGGCCAAAATCAATCCCATGGTGCCGGTCGACCTGATCGTCGACCATTCCATCCAGGTGGATCACTTCGGCACACCCGACGCCCTTACCCAAAACGTTGCCAAGGAGTATGAACGCAACTCCGAACGCTACACTCTGCTGAAATGGGCCCAGGAGAGTTTTGACAACTTCAACGTGGTGCCGCCCAATTCCGGAATTTGCCACCAGGTAAACCTCGAATATTTGGGCCGGGTTGTTATCACGGAATTGGGCCACGGACTGCTGACGGCCTACCCGGATACCCTGGTCGGCCTGGATTCGCACACCACCATGGTCAACGGCATCGGCGTCATGGGATGGGGCGTCGGCGGCATCGAAGCCGAGGCAGTCATGCTCGGACAACCCTACTATATGTCGATTCCCGAGGTCATCGGGGTGAAAATGATCGGTGAGTTGCAGGAGGGCGTGACGGCCACCGACCTGGTGCTGGCTGTCACCCAGATGCTCAGAAACCACGGGGTGGTCGAAAAATTTGTGGAGTACTTCGGACCCGGCCTGAAAAACCTGACCATCCCGGACCGGGCGACTATATCCAACATGACACCCGAATACGGCGCTACCCTGGGATTTTTCCCGGTGGACGAAAAAACCATCGACTACCTGGTGATGACCAACCGGGAGCAGCAGGCCGATATCGTCGCCGGCTGCGCCAGGGCCATGGGACTCTTCTACACCGGCGACGCTGACCCCGAGTACACCGAAGTACTACAGATGGATTTGAGACGCGTGGTGCCTGCGGTGGCCGGTCCGGCCAGACCCCAGGACCGTATCAGTCTCACGGACCTGAAAAGCAGTTTTAACACCATCCTCGGGTGCGAATATGAACGCGATGCCGACGTCAGCCATATTTCCAAGTATCACGAAGAATCCGGCAGCCGCGCCAACCGGCAGGGAGATTGTCTCCCCAAAAAGAAAGTTTGCGATCTGACCTACAATGGCGAACAAATCCGGCTTTGCGACGGCAGCATCGTGATCGCCGCCATCACCTCCTGTACCAACACATCGAATCCCTTTGTCCTGCTGGGGGCCGGACTGGTCGCCCAAAAGGCGGTCGAAAAAGGCCTTGAGGTGCCGGCCTATGTCAAGACCTCCCTGGCACCCGGCTCAAAGGTGGTCATCGACTATCTTAAGGACGCCGGGCTCCTGTCATCCCTCGAAAAACTAGGCTTTCACCTGGCCGCCTTCGGATGCACCACCTGTATCGGCAACAGCGGCCCGCTGCCGCCCGAAATCGACGCGGCCGTCACCCAAAACGACCTGACTGTGGCGGCGGTGCTTTCCGGAAACCGCAATTTCGAAGCCCGCATCCACCAGCGCGTCAAAGCCAATTTTCTGGCCTCGCCCATGCTGGTGGTCGCCTTCGCCCTGGCCGGCAGAATCGATATCGACCTGACCACCGAACCCCTCGGCATGGGTCCGGACGATGAACCGGTTTATCTTGCCGATATCTGGCCGAGCGGCCGGGAGATCGAAGACCTCATCCGGCGGCATGTCAAACAGCAGTTCTTCAAATCCGAGTATGAGCGAATTTTCGACGGTGACGAATTCTGGCATAGCCTCCGCGTCTCGGCCAGCACGACCTATGATTGGGATGAGAACTCCACCTATATAAAAAAGCCACCCTATTTCGAGGCATTTTCCCTGCAGCCGAGCCGGCCCCAAAGTATTCGCAACGCCAAAGTTCTGCTGATTCTGGGAGATTCGATCACCACCGATCACATATCTCCCGCCGGCGCCATTCCTGAAAGCTATCCGGCCGGAAAATATCTGGTGGAGAAAAATGTGGCCCCGCGGGATTTCAACTCTTACGGAGCCCGCAGGGGCAACCACGAGATCATGATGCGCGGCACCTTCGGCAATATTCGCGTAAAGAACAAAATGGTGGGGGAGAAGGAGGGCAGCTACACCGTCACATACCCCGAGGGCCGCGAAATGTTCGTCTATGATGCCGCCATGGCCTATCAGGGGCAGGATACCCCGCTGGTCGTTCTGGGCGGCAAGGAGTACGGGGCAGGGTCGTCCCGGGACTGGGCCGCCAAAGGCTCCAGCCTGCTGGGCGTCAAAGCCGTCATCACCCAATCCTACGAAAGGATTCACCGCAGCAATCTGGTGGGCATGGGCGTTCTGCCCTTGGTTTTCATTGAGGGCCAAAGCCGTGAAAGGCTCGGATTGGATGGCTCCGAAAGCTTTTTTATCAGCGGTGTGGAAGACATGACACCGCGCAAAGTGCTGCAAGTCGAAGCCGTCAAACCTGACGGGCATACGGTAACATTCGAAGCCGTCGCCCGCCTGGACACCGATATCGACGTGGCCTATTTTGAAAACGGCGGCATACTGCCCTATGTCCTGCGTAAAATGCTGAGCGACTAGGCTCGAACCTCGATACTGGTTGCGCGTTAATTTCCGCCGGTGACTGGATCCCGGCCGCCGGGCCGGCCAAGGTTGTCCGCCACCGCGGGGTAGCCGGTTATTTGCGAGGTTTTTTTGAACACAACTTGAAAAGGAAGGAAAAAATGAAAACTGAAGGAATGATTACAAGAAATGACGATGGATCCCTGAATGTGCCGGATAAACCGATTATCCCTTTTATCGAGGGTGACGGCATCGGCGCGGATATATGGCGGTCCGCCAGCCTGGTGATGGACAGTGCCGTTGCTAAAGCATTCAGCGGCAACCGCAAGATCGACTGGCTGGAGGTTATGGCCGGGGAAAAAAGTTTTCAAGAAACAGGAATCTGGCTGCCGGATGAAACCCTGGATGCCATTGAGCGCCATGTCATATCCATTAAAGGACCGATGACCACACCTGTGGGCAAGGGCATCCGCAGTCTGAATGTCGCTATCCGGCATAAGCTGAATCTCTACGCCTGCGTGCGCCCGGTCAAATACATCGACCCGGTGCCCAGCCCCATGAGGCAGCCTGAGAAAATCGACATGGTGGTTTTCCGCGAAAATATGGAAGATCTGTATGCCGGCATCGAATACCAGGCCGGCAGCCCTGACGCCGCCCGGCTGCGGGATTTCCTGTCCGAGCAGATGGGCGTTTCCGTTCCGGCGGATGCCGGTCTGGGGATCAAGCCCATCAGCGAAAAGAACACCAAACGCCTGGTGGCCAAGGCCATCGGCTATGCCATTGAAAACGGTTGTGCCAGCGTCACCCTGATGCACAAGGGCAATATCTTGAAATTCACCGAAGCCGCCTTTGCCAAGTGGGGTTATGAAGTCGCCCGGGAAGAATTCCGCAATCAGACCTTCACGGAAAAAGAACTTTATGATGACTACCGCGGCGAAATTCCCGACGGCAAAGTCTTAATCAAAGACCGTATTGCAGATATGCTTTTTCAGCAAGTTTTGCTGCGTCCCGATGAATTTCAGGTCATCGCCACGCCCAACCTGAACGGTGACTATATTTCCGATGCCCTGGCCGCCCAGGTCGGCGGGCTGGGAATGGCGCCCGGTGCCAATATCGGAGATCGCTGCGCCGTTTTCGAAGCCACCCACGGAACCGCCCCCAAGTACGCGGGACAGGACAAGGTCAATCCAAGCTCCGTCATTCTTTCCGGTGCTATGATGCTCGATTATATGGGGTGGCGCGAGGCATCCGATTTGATCCGGCGTGCACTGCAGGCCACCATCAAAGCCGGCACCGTGACCTATGACCTGGCCCGTCAGATGGAGGGGGCCACCGAAGTGAAGTGCTCCGAATATGCCCAGGCCATCGTGGAGAACATGAACTGAGTGGTGTCGGGTGTCAGGTTTCAGGTGTCAGAGGTTTCCCGATTGAGGAATTGTGAATTTGGGGATTTAGGGATTTTAGGTATTATGTCCATTAACATCACACAGAGGACAATTCCTCAATTCCTGAATTCCTGAATTCCTGAATCGTTGAATTCCTGACACCCGACACCCGACACCTGAAACCATTCAATCCAAATTGTAAGGCAAACAGCCCACGCCCGACTGACCTTAAAGTCAAGGAGGCTCCCCTATGGAGACCTATTACAAACCCGAGGATCTGCCGAAGTTCGAGGAAATCGGAGAAGCGGCGCCCGAATTGGCGCGGAAGTTTTTTGATTATTACAGCTCCGTCTTTGCCGAAGGTGAACTGACCGAAAGAGAAAAAGCCCTGATTGCCCTGGCCGTTGCGCACGCTGTGCAATGCCCTTATTGCATCGATGCCTACACCCAGGCCTGCCTGGAAAAAGGCTCCAACATTGCGGAAATGACCGAGGCGGTTCATGTCGTCACCGCTATCCGGGGTGGGTCCTCGCTGGTGCACGGCATACAGATGCGCAATATTGCCAATAAATTGTCCATGTAACTATAGGAGTTATTGGTTATTTGTTAATTGTTATTAGGGGTAGCTGACGACCTCAATTCTTATCTTCAATGGTAGTTGAGGAATGTAAATAGATTTGCTTCCTCGTATACCGATAACTGATAACGAATAACTGATAACCGCCAATTATCATTAAATAATTGGGATAGAACCATGGAGGCTTAATGTTCGCTGCTGATTTGTCCACCGACACCGTCAATCCAAACCGGACGGAGGCCCCTGAGGGCCTGTCGTTCAAAACGACCCTAGCCCAGCATCGGCTCGAGCTGGTCCGCGCCGACACCCATACCCTGCAGATCAATCTGGGTTTGCTTTGCAACCAGGTCTGCCGCCATTGCCATCTGGATGCCGGCCCCGGGCGCCAAGAGAACATGGACGCCCGCACCGTTGATGCCGTCATCGCCTATGCCGCCCGCTGCAGATTCGAAACCATCGACATCACCGGGGGAGCGCCGGAACTCAATCCCCATTTGCCCCGTTTAATAGCAGATCTATCACCATACACCGACAGGGTCATGTTAAGATCCAACCTTTCGGCTTTGAAAGACAGGCTGTCTGATCTGGTGGGTTTATTGCAAAATCACCGTGTGACTGTCGTGGCCTCCCTGCCCTCGGTCAATATCACCCAGACCGATTCCCAGCGGGGCGCCGGAATTTTTCAGGAGAGCATTGCCGTCCTGAGACAGCTGAACCATCTCGGGTATGGATCCAGCGAGTCAGACCTGGCCCTTCATATTGTTTCCAATCCCAGCGGCGCCTATCTGCCGCCGGACCAGGAGCAGGCCGAAAAGCGGTTTCATCAAGTTCTGGAGAATCGCTGGGGGGTGGTATTCAACAATCTTTATAACTTCGCCAACGTACCGCTGGGCAGATTTCGTGAATGGCTGATAAAAACCGGTAATCTGGAAAGATATCTGGCTAATCTCTTATCCAGTTTCAACGCCTGTGCCGTGGAGGGACTCATGTGCCGGTCTCTGGTATCGATCGGATGGGACGGATACCTCTACGATTGCGATTTTAATCTTGCCAGGCGGCTGCCCCTGGGAGGTCGCAAAATCCATGTGTCCGAAATGGACGGCGCCCCGAAACCGGGCAGCCTGATTGCAACTGCGGACCATTGCTATACCTGTACGGCCGGGCCCGGCTTCACCTGAGGCGGCGCTATAGACGCCTGAGTTCAGGCCAATCCGGTCCTGTTCACACCCGACCGGGATCACCGCAAGGCCCGGAGCGCATTTTGGAGTTGACAACCCGTTGGCCGCTCGCATAATATGGCCCCGGCTTGGGTGAGCGAGGCTGCGGCATCCGCACCCGAAGCCTTCCCGGGCCGTATTCGACACCTGCGAATAGCCGCGGCGCCGGGCTGAAACTAGATAAAAAAAATAGCCTGACGGGTAACAGTAAGCATATGATCACCAATTTGAATGACCGAACGGTTAAGATAATCCTGCCCAATATCTTGGGCTATGAGCGCATCGCCATGGCATCCTCGGCGTCATTGGCGAAAATGTTTGGCTTTTCCCCCGGGCGAATCGAAGATCTGAAAACGATTGTGTCCGAAGCGGCTATTAATGCCATGCAGCATGGCAACAAGGGCCGCCCGGACTCAGAAATAACGGTGACAATACGATTCAAGGACGACGCTATCCATGTTACGGTAGTTGATCAGGGAGAAGGAATCGCAGAGGTTTTACCCAAACCGGATATTAACCAGATTATGAACGATCTGGATTCCGGGATCGGCTTTGGTGTTTTTTTAATCCAGGAACTGGCTGACGAGGTTGAATTCAACTTAGATACCGAGAGCGGTCATTGTGTCAATATGGTTGTCAGAAAAGAGTCCGAATGAGCGCGAGGTTGCTATTGACAGCCGCTCCGGCCCTTGTGGTCGCAACACCATTGGGTTCTTCGTTGGAAAGCGCAGGTAGACGATGCAGCAGGAAAATGATATAAGGCTTGAAATACAGGGTGACGTAACGATTATGGATATCAAAGGCGATATCACAGCCTTCTCCGATCCCTTTTTGAACACTGCCTATCAGGAAGCCAACAATCAGGGCGCCCGCAAGATCGTATTGCAAAGTCATAAGGATGCTTACATCAACAGCGGCGGAATCGCCTTGCTCATTCAGCTTCTGGCCCAAACCAAAAGAAACGATCAGCGGGTTGTCATCGCCGGCATCTCCGACCATTTCAAGAAAATATTCGGTATGGTGGGCATCACCAAATTCGCGCCGATCTGCGACACCCGGGAGGACGCCCTGCAAAGTTTAGCGGCCGAACCCGATTAGCGCCGTACGCCGTTTTATAACTCTTTTCCAATCAGCGCTGCACCAACCCCGGGATGCCTCATCCGGGCAGCAAGCACGCCTTGCCCCCGCACACCCAGCGATGCGCTGCCTGCCACCAACCCTAATCACGGATAAAGTCCGTCGATCCGCCTTCGGGCAAACGCTGTTAGAGACGCTAAACCGGTAACGCGGCTGGGAATTCTCCGCCGGCACTGCTTTCCACCACCGCTCGGCAAATGTGCGCCCATCTTGACATCTTCAAGCCTTGCCGGTACGATCATACCTCCGGTCTCAGCGTTGTGAACCTCCTGCAGTAGCCTACCGCCCTGCCGTATTTCGGATTCATATTCTGGAAAAGCGATCCAAACTTTCCACCTGAATACTTAGTAGTGCAAGCCCCTTCCGTTATGCCCAACCCGGCTGTTGGAATAATGCTATGGAAATGTAAAATGAACAAAAATCATATTGACAAACACCTGATATAAGTTGTACATAGCCATATCAATTATAATCCGCTAAATAGCTTCCATCTAATTTTATTATATATGCAACCGGTCAGTTACTGAATTATGTTCATAAACCTGTCGCCATTGGCACTTATTTGTTAAAAGTTTGTCATTCCTTTCATTTTTATTGCAAACCATAAACAGTTAAGGGGGTACTCATGGCAGAAAAAGAGGTTATCGAAACATCAGAAGCCGAAATTGCGGTACATTGGGGGGAAGAAGAATATTATCATCCAAGCGCCGAGTTCATTGCCCAGGCCAATCTGACCGATCCCACCGTTTTCGACCGGTTCAGCCTGGAAAATTTTCCGAACTGTTTCAAGGAGTACGCCGATCTGCTCGACTGGTATGAATACTGGCATACGACCCTTGACACCAGTGATGCGCCCTGCTGGAAATGGTTCGTCGGCGGCAAGGTTAATGCCAGCTACAACTGTGTGGATCGCCATCTGGCCAAAAACAAGAACAAAACCGCCATCCACTTTGTCCCCGAGCTCGAGCAGGAAAAAATCGAACACATCACCTTTCAGGAACTCTGGGTGCGGGTGAATGAATTTGCCGCCCTGTTGCGGGATTTTGCCGGATTGAAAAAGGGCGATCGGGTGACTCTGCATATGCCCATGTCGGCCGAGTTGCCAATTACCATGCTGGCCTGCGCCCGTCTGGGCGTCATCCATTCGGAAGTGTTCGGCGGTTTCAGCGGCAGGGCCAGTGCCGACCGCATTGTCGACTCCCAGAGCCGGGTGCTCATCATTATGGATTCCTACTATCGGGCCGGCAACCTGCTCAATCACAAGCAAAATGCAGACATCGCCTGTGAACTGGCCGAAAAGGACGGCCAGAAAGTGGACAAGGTGTTGGTCTGGCAGCGCTATCCCGGCAAATACTCGAGCGAAACCCCCATGGTCGAGGGCCGTGATTATTTCGTCAACGACCTGCTCAAGGATTATTACGGCCAGCGGGTGGATCCCGAACCCATGCCGGCCGAAGACCCGCTGTTTTTAATGTACACCAGCGGGACCACCGGCAAGCCCAAGGGGTGCCAGCACAGCACCGGCGGATACCTGGCCTACGCCGCCGGAACTTCCAAATACATCCAGGATATCCATCCGGAAGACGTTTACTGGTGCATGGCCGATATCGGCTGGATTACGGGGCATTCCTACATTGTCTACGGGCCGCTTTCGCTGTGTGCCTCGACCGTGATCTACGAAGGCATTCCCAATTACCCGGATCCCGGCCGCCCATGGCGGATCGCTCAGGAACTGGATGTCAACATTTTTCACACTGCGCCAACCGCCATCCGGGCCCTGCGCAAGATAGGGCCGGACGAACCGGCCAAGTATGAATATAAATTCAAGCACATGACCACAGTGGGCGAACCCATCGAGCCCGAAGTCTGGAAATGGTATTACGAGGTGGTCGGCAAAGGCCAGGCTGCCATCGTCGACACCTGGTGGCAGACCGAAACCGGCGGATTCTTGTGCAGCACGGTACCCGGGCTTTCACCCATGAAACCGGGAAGTGCCGGCAAGGGTGTGCCGGGCATTCACCCGATCATCTATGACGATGAGGCTAAGGAGATCCCGGCCGGGGCCGGCAAGGCAGGCAATATCTGCATCCAGAATCCCTGGCCGGGCGGCTTCCAGACCATCTGGGGCGACCGCGACCGCTTCGTGGACACCTACTATGCCCGCTACTGCAAGGATCCCAACAGCAAGGACTGGCGCGACTGGCCCTATATGACCGGAGATGCCGCCGTGCAGGCCGAAGACGGTTACTACCGTATCCTGGGCCGCATCGACGATGTAATCAATGTTTCCGGCCACCGCCTCGGCACCAAGGAAATCGAGTCGGCTGCTCTGGTGGTGGAAGAAGTGGCCGAAGCGGCCGTCGTACCGGTGGCCCATGAGATCAAAGGCAAGGAGCCGGATCTGTTTGTATCGCTCAAACCCGGCTTCGAGGCCTCCAAGGAACTGGAGCAGAAAATATCCGATGCCGTCAGCCGGGAGATCGGCAAGATCGCCAAGCCGCGCAAAGTCTGGATCGTGGCGGATATGCCCAAGACCCGCTCCGGTAAGATCATGCGCCGGGTGCTGGGGGCAATTTCCAACAAAAAGGATGTCGGCGACGTCACAACCCTGGCTAATCCCGAAATTGTCGAAGAAATTAAAAAGATGGCCGAAGAAGGCTAACCACTACCAAATCGGGCGTTGCACCGCGCCGGGGTGTCGTACCCCGGCCGGGGTGCGACCAGGAGTTTACCCATTGTGCTGACAACATCATGTCTGTGCACACAACCGCCAATCTAAATTGGACTGCCGTCCGGATTCAGGGCAGTAGCCGGTCTGAAACGATAGGCTGCGGATAGGTTGGACTCGGTGGCGTGAGGATTGGCAGAAAGGCAGTCCAACAATTTGTTAAATGCTCAAATTCATGTTCGCTGAATGAGGAGGTGATGCCGTCCCGCATGTAAGTCTAGTGTAACCGTAGACGAGGAAATGGATGAAGCTGTTGTTACCTGAAACATAACTTTAAAGCGAAAGGAGACTAGCATGGGATCTCATGTATACTGGCTATTCTTTTTCGTCCTGGTTTACTGGGGATACTGCATTACCATCGGTATCACCGGTTACCTGAAGGCCAAAAAAGGAACCGACTACTTTATTGCCGGTCGCCAGCTCAACATCTGGGTATTTGTGCTGGCAGCGACCGCAACGTCGTTTAGCGGCTGGACCTTTGTCGGTCATCCCGCCTTGATCTGGCGTGACGGGATACCGTACGGGTATGCATCGTTTTACGTCCTCACGATTCCATTTACCGGCGTGCTTTTCCTGAAACGCCAGTGGCTGATGGGCAAACGCTACGGCTTTGTTACCCCGGGCGAAATGTACTCGGCCTACTTTGGGTCCGAAGCGATGCGTATCCTGACGGTCGTCGTGGCGCTGTTTTTCAGTATTCCTTATCTCGGCATTCAGCTGCGGGCGTCAGGCGTGTTGTTCAACATTCTAACCGACGGCATGTTCTCGGTCAACGTGGGCATGTGGATGCTGGCGGTCGTCGTGCTCTTGTATGTGGCCCTGAGCGGTCTGCGCTCGGTGGCCTACGTGGACACGGCCCAGTGCATCCTGCTGTGGGTGGGAATCGTTACCCTCGGTCTCATCGGCGTTAATTTCGCCGGCGGCTGGGAAGGCATGACCTCCAAATACGGAGACATCGTCGCCTGGATAAACAGCGGCGGGGCCAACGTGCCCGCCTGGGCGGACCCGGAGGCGGCCAAAGTATTTCTGGCCAACAAGAAGGCCATTTTCAAGATTACACCCGACGGCTACAGCCATTTCGTGGCGGTGCCCGGTGTGATCCAGTTCGTGCCGGTCGGCCCCAAGGCCGTCGGCGGCACCTGGACCGGCATCATGGTCCTGACCTACATGTTCGCCCTGATGGGCATTCATGCCTCACCGGCATTCTCGATGTGGGCCTTTGCCAACAAGAATTCCCAAGCCGTTTCCGCTGCAGCAGGTGTGGGCCTCCACCCTGGGCATCGGTTTTGCCCTGTTCATCTTCACCACCATGCAGGCCATGGGCGGCTGGGTCATGTCGCTGTTCAAACCGGCCGGCGCAGCCGAAACCATTCTGCCCCTGGCCAACCTGGTCGGAGGCAAACAGGCCAACCTGGTGCCCTATCTGATACATCTGCTGAAAGATACGGCGCCCTTTGCGGTCGGCCTGCTGGCCATCTGCGCCCTGGCTGCCATGCAGTCCACCGGTGCGGCCTACATGTCAACGGCCAGCGGCATGCTGACCCGCGATATCGTCAAAAAATACATCAAAAAGGATATGACCGAAACCCAGCAGACCCATTGGGGGCGTATCACCGTTCTCATCGTGGTCGGCTCGGCCCTGATCTTCGCCTCCATTGTGCCGGGGGCCATCGTCATGCTCGGCGGCCTGGCCGTATCCTACGGGTTTATGATGTATGTGCCGCTGATCGCCACCCTTTACTGGCCGTGGCTGACCCGTGAGGGCGTGGTTGCCGGTCTGTTCTGCGGCATCATCGCCGTGACCCTGACCTTCACCTTCAAGCTGGGTCTGCCGTGGGGGGCTTATCCCTGGACGATTCACTGCGCCGGTTGGGGGATTATTTTCAACCTGCCGATAGCCATCCTCGTCAGCGCCTTCACCCAGCCGAAGAAAGAGGAATACGAGCGCCGCTTGTCATACCACACCTTCATCCGGGAGCATACCGCGCTGCCCCCGGAAAAGCAGGGTCTGGTCAAATGGGGCTGGATCATTACGGTGACCTGGTTCTTTTTTGCCATCGGACCGGGCTGCGTCATCGGCAACACCATCTTCGGCGATCCGCTGAAACCGGCTGAATGGATCAACGGGATGCCGTCGATCTGGATCTGGCAGATCATCTGGTGGATTTTGGGTATCGGCATGATGTGGTTCCTGGCCTACAAGCTGGAGATGTCCACCAACATCACCACGGACTTCGAGGCTCTGAAACATGACATCTATGAAGAAGAGCCCGGAGTGGCCGAAGGATCATCACGGGGACAGTCAGGGGTCTGACATTTAGGCCAATAACCCTGACCAATCCTTAGGTCCATATACCAACGGTGAGGAGGCGCCTGCGTCTCCTCACCCAATCTTCACTGTCATAGAAAGCCTGCTTCCCACAATATGAAACGACTGCTATTAATTTCGCTGATTACTTTCTTTCTGGCCGCCGGATGCGGTGTCGGCGTCTCTGATTACGACCACGCGGTTCTGGACGGCGTCTCCAATCTGAACTTGAACAAGCCCGAAAAAGCGTTGCAAGACTTCAACCGCGCCATCGAAATCGATTCGCAACGGGTCGACGGCTATGTGGGACGGGCCAATACGCTCAACACCCTGGGACGCTATGAGGCCGCTCTGCAGGACTACAACCGGGCTCTTGAAATCGATCCGGAACTGGCCAACGCCTATGCCAACCGGGGATCAGCTTACAGTCACCTGGGCCGGTACAAAAAGGCCATCGCGGATTATGAAAAAGCCCTGGCATTGGATCCCAAAATCGATGATCCGCCGGGTTTTATCAAACGCCTTTTCAGCGACGAACCCGATACCGACAAAGGTATCCGCAAGCATCTCGAGTATTTGAAAGCGAAGGTTAAGGATCAGCAGTCGTAAAATCTAACCTGAACGGCCGGTGTCCCGCCGTCGCTCTGCGAGCTATGGCGGGCGGGCAGGTTTCAAGGAGGCGATGATTTAGGAATTGATGAATTAAGGAATTTTTCTATAAATGATTGGGATAAACGAAATACCTATACCACAAAGGCAGATGTGGCGTATGAGGCGACAGCGGTTCAACCCAGCTTTATAATCCCTAAATTCCTGAACTCCTAAATCCCTGAATTATCGGGTTTATGAAACCCGAAACCTTACGCCCAACAAGATCAAAAAAGGAGGATATTCATGACCAACCCTTATGAAACTGCATATCAGCAGTCTATTCAGGATCCGGACAGCTTCTGGGGTGCCGCCGCCGAGGACTGCCACTGGTATAAAAAATGGGACAAGGTGCTCGATGACAGCAATAAATCCTTTTATCGCTGGTTTACCGGCGGCGAAATGAACACTTGCTATAATGCAGTGGATTTTCACGTTGACAACGGCCGGGGCGAGCAAAATGCGATTATCTACGACAGTCCGGTGACCGACAGCATTCGCAAGTATACGTACAATCAGCTTCGCGACGAGGTCGCCCGGTTCGCCGGCGCTCTGGCCGGCCAGGGCGTGGCCAAGGGCGATCGAGTGTTGATCTACATGCCCATGATTCCGGAGGCCTTGATCGCCATGCTGGCCTGCGCGCGTCTGGGCGCCGTGCACTCGGTCGTGTTCGGAGGTTTTGCCGCCAAAGAACTGGCCGTGCGCATTAATGATGCCAAACCCAAAGTTATCGTGTCGGCTTCCTGCGGTATCGAAGTGGCGCGGATCATCGCCTACAAACCGCTGCTGGACGAGGCTATCAACATCGCGGATTTCAAGCCGGAGCGCTGCATTATCAAGCAGCGGCCGATGGAGGCGGCCGCCATGCAGGATGGCCGCGATCTGGACTGGGATGCGGTGACGGCGGCCGCCCAGCCCCACGACTGCGTGCCGGTAGCCGCCACCGATCCGCTCTATATTTTGTACACCTCCGGGACGACCGGGGTGCCGAAGGGGGTTGTGCGCGACAACGGCGGCCACATGGTGGCCCTGAAATGGACCATGGGCAACATCTACAATGTCGACACCGGCGATGTCTACTGGGCAGCCTCCGACGTCGGCTGGGTGGTCGGGCATTCCTATATCGTCTATGGCCCCTTGTTCAAGGGATGCACCACCATCGTATTTGAAGGCAAGCCGGTCGGCACGCCGGATGCGGGTGCATTCTGGCGGGTGATATCCGACCACAAAGTTAAAGTTCTGTTCACCGCCCCCACCGCCTTTCGGGCGATCAAACGCGAGGATCCCCGGGCGGAATTGATGAAAAACTACGACCTGTCTGAATTTAAAGCCCTGTTTCTGGCCGGTGAACGCACGGACCCGGATACGCTCAAATGGGCCGAAAACAGCCTCAATGTTCCGGTGATCGATCACTGGTGGCAAACAGAGACGGGCTGGGCCATTGCGGCCAACTGTCTAGGTTTGCATCATTATCCCATTAAGGAAGGTTCGCCTACCAAAGCGGCGCCGGGTTGGGACCTTCAGGTGGTGGATGAAAACACCAATCCGGTAAAGGCGGGTGAAATCGGTGCGCTGGTGGCCAAACTGCCCCTTCCCCCGGGGACGCTGCCGACCCTCTGGAACAACGATGAGGGATTTCTGGCGGCGTATATGGAAGAGTTTCCCGGGTATTATAAAACCGCCGACGCCGGTTTCATCGATGAAGAAGGCTACGTCTTTGTCATGAGCCGCACAGACGACATTATCAATGTGGCCGGGCACCGGCTTTCCACCGGTGGAATGGAGGAGGTTCTGGCCGATCACCCGGACGTGGCCGAATGCGCCGTGCTGGGTGTCGACGATCAGTTGAAAGGGCAGGTCCCCATCGGCTTCCTGGTCCTCAATGCCGGGGTTGAACGCGATGCGGCCGAGATTGTCAAGGAAGTCATCCAGATGGTCCGGGATCGTATCGGGCCCGTGGCATCGTTTAAGACTGCTACCGTCGTCAAGCGGCTGCCCAAAACCCGCTCCGGAAAGATCCTGCGGGGTACGATCCAGAAAATAGCGGACAACAAACCGTTCAAGACCCCGGCCACTATCGACGATCCGGTTATCCTGGACGAGATGGAGGAAGCCTTGAACAAAATCGGGTACGCCGGCTCCAAGAAATAGATCGGATTTATAAGCACATAGCCGATTTTTCGGAGTGAGGTTGACATTTTTTGTGATGGTCGCATTTTAGTAGGTTGGTGTCAGGTGTCAGAAGACGGTAATTTGGGAGGGAATAGATAGCAGCATAATCGATACGGAATGAAGGGAAGTTGTCAGCGCTACGTCTCTGTTCAAACCAGACCGGAACCGGATCATTCCAATTCTGACACCTGACACCCGACACCCGACACCGGTGCAATCATGTTCACCATCAACGAATGAAAGACACCGTTCATGCCAAAAGAAATCCTGATAGTGGATGATGAACCGAGCATTGTCGTCCCCATCCAGTTTCTGATGGAGCAGCAGGGCTATAGCGTCCTGGTGGCCGAGAATGGTGAAGATGCCCTGGACGTAATCTACAAATACAAACCGGACCTAATCCTGCTGGACATCATGCTTCCCAGAATTGACGGATACGAGGTTTGTGAAATCGTCCGTCTGAATCCTGATTATCGCGATATCAAAATAATTTTTTTGACCGCCAAGGGCCGTGAGGTAGAAATCGCCAAAGGCTTGGCCCTGGGAGCAAACGCCTATATTACCAAACCCTTCTCGAATACCGAACTTGTTGCAAAGGTCAAAGAGCTGTTAGATAACACCAATGAAAATTCCGGGTAGTAAATTCTGGGGGATTATTGCTCTTGCCCTTGCATCCCTGCTCATCATCATCGCCAGTTCCGCCATCTGGTTCAAATTCCAACTAACCTCCGCCGAAATTGATTTTTTGATCGATCTTGTGAGCCGCTTTATCGGTCCGGTTCTGATCGTAGCGCTTTTGTTGCTGGTGGTATGCATCTGGTCCCTGGAGTCCGTATTCCGCAATTACATCCGGCCAATTCCCAAACTGGCCGAAATGGTTACCCTGATCAACGCCTCCAACCCCGCCTACCGCCTGCCCGCAGAGGGCGGGGCCGATATCCGCCGGCTCTGTGATCGCCTCAACGAGGTGGCGCAACGCTATGAAGCCCTATCGGTAAATGTAGAAAAAAATGTTCAACGGGCCAGGGCCGACTCCGAACAGGAGAAAAACACCCTGGCAGCCATCGTGGCCGAATTGCCCGAGGGCGTGCTGATCTGCAACCCCGAAGGCCGTATTCTGCTGTATAACAACCGTGCCAAACTACTGTTGACCGGCGTTCAGAGCGATCCTGACACCGGTCGCGATCCGGAGCCCGGCGGCTCCGGACGTTATATCGGCCTGGGCCGCTCGGTTTTTGGAATCATCGATGAAAATCTCCTCGGACATGTTCTGGATCAAATCACCGAAAAATTGCAGCACAATGATCCAGAAGCGGTATCGTATTTCGTCGTTCCCGGCGCCGATGACCGGCTGCTGCGGGTGGAGGCGGTCCCCGTACTGGATCCCGGCCGGCAGTTCACCGGATTGATTCTGATACTCTACGATATCACCCGCCAGCTGGAAACAGACAGCGATTTAAACCTGGCGCTGCAGGCCGTCACGCGAGGATTCCGGGCTTCTCTGGCAGGCATACGATCGGCAATCGAAACCATCATTGCCTATCCGGAGATGGAGGTGGCCCAGCTTGAAGCCCTGAAAGGCATCATTCACCGGGAAACCCTGAGCATGGGAGAACTCCTGGAGAGCAATTTGAGCTTTGACGGTCAAATCGGAATCGGCCAGTGGCCCCTGACAACGGTGTCGTCGCAGAATCTGACGGACCTGTTGCGGACCCGAATACGCCAAAAACTCGACGTTCAGGTCGAGATGGAAAGCGCGGATCAAACCCTTTGGGTTAAGGTCGACAGCTATTCCTTCCTGCTGGTACTGCTCTTTGCCGTCGAAAAATTGCAGCCCCTTACCGGTGTGCGGGAATTTACCTGCCGGCTGTCCGACCTGGACTGGTATGTCGGTCTTGACCTGATATGGCCGGGTGCGCCCATAAAGATCGAAACCCTCCGGGAGTGGGAACAGACCCCGCTGGTGTTTGAAAAAGAAGGCTGGTCGTTGACGCTGCGCGAAATACTCGAACACCTTGGTTCCGATATCGGGTCTTATGCATCCAAGGGGCAGGAGGGTAAATCCTATCTGCGTTTCTTTTTGCCGGTTGCCGAAGTATTCGAACCGCAGGAGAGCCGATCCCTGGCCATTTTACCGGAGAGTCGCCCGGAGTTTTACGATTTTGACCTGTTCGATCGCGCCGAGCCAACAGCCGAACTCGAAAACCGGCTATTGACGGAGTTGACCTATACCGTATTCGATATGGAAACCACCGGGTTGAATCCTTCCGGAGGAGATGAGATCCTGTCCATTGGGGCCATCCGAATTGTCAACTGTCGCCTGCTGCGTGATGAACAATATGAACAGCTGGTGGACCCGCTGCGATCGATCCCCTGGGAATCGGTGCAAATTCATGGCATTCGTCCGGAGATGATTATCGGGCAGCCGACGGTCGACAAGGTGCTCCCCCGGTTTCAGCAGTTCGCTGAGGACACCATCCTGGTGGCCCACAATGCCGCCTTTGACATGCGCTTTTTACAAATGAAAGAGGAGCAAACCGCGGTTCGATTTATCAATCCGGTGCTGGATACCCTCCTGCTCTCGGCGGTGGTTCACCCGGCCCACGAGGATCACAACCTGGAAGCCAGCGCCCAGCGCCTCGGTGTCCGGATTCTCGGCCGCCATACGGCCATGGGGGATGCCCTGGTTACCGGAGAGCTGTTTTTAAAGCTCCTGCCGCTGCTGGCCGAAAAAGGCATCTACAGGCTGAAAGATGCTCTGGAGGCTTCCAAACAAACCTATTATGCAAGGATGAAGTTCTGAAAGATTCGCCGCCGGCGAATCAGGTTTCAGTGTTCAGGTGTCAGGTTTCAGGGGGTTGTCGGGCAAAGGGTTTCAGGGAACCCAAAACCAAAAAAATGTCATAGCTCTCTAATTCTGTAAAATACGGTGTCCTGCGAACAGGGATATATAGATACATTAAAGAACGCATACCACTTACCATATCCTGATAGACGTCCTGGTTGCTGACACCCGACACCTGAAACCTGAAACCAATCTGAAAATAAGTATTTGAGCGAAAATCTGATTTGAGAGGGAATTGCGAACGATAGAAAGTATGGTCAATCAATGCCCGCTGGCCAGTGGAATGGCCGGGGGCTCAAAGGCAAAAATCGTTCCCTTGCCCGGTTCACTGTCGACCCAGATGCGGCCATGATGAAAGTCGATAATGCGCTTGGTGATCGTCAATCCGATGCCGGTGCCGGTCGGGCGACCCAGGGTTGGGTTTTTGATTTGGCGAAAGGGTTCAAAAACTTTGGCCTGGTCTTCGGGTTTGATACCGATGCCGTTGTCCTGGACCTCAACCCGCAGGTGATGGTCTACCGCCCGCAGGCGCACGACAATCATTCCTTGGTCGGAGTCGCAGAATTTGACCGCATTGGAAATCAGATTGACCATTACCTGGACCAGACGGTCGCGGTCTCCGGATACGGTGGGGACTTCTGAGGGAAGATCCAGGTCAATGGTGATCTTTCTATCAAGGGTCAACTGCCGGGTACTGACGACGGCGTCATTGATAACCTCTTTGAGATCAAGTGATGCGATCACCCATTCCAGCTTGGCCGACTCTATTTTCTCGTAGTCAAGGATTTGGCTGACAAGCCGAATGAGCCGCTCGCTTTCCTTGATAATGATGCTGGTAAAATTTTCAAGCCTGGCAGCATCGATTTTGGGGTTGGTATGAAGAATTTCGGCCAGGGATCTCACTGCGGTTAAAGGGGTTCGCAGCTCGTGGGTCACGGTGGATATAAATTCGTCCTTGAGACGATCCAACTCCTGCAGCCGGATATTGGCTTCTTTCAGTTCGGATGTCGCGATCTCCAGTTCGCGGCTGTAGGCAATTACCTGGCGGGTTTCATCGAGGATGTTCAATACCTCTTCGATGCCCAGAGGCTCTTCTTTGACAACCGAAGATACCATTATGCGGGCTGAAGCCGAGCCGACGGCACCGGTCAACAGCTTTTCGGCATGTCCCACCAGGTCGGCATCGGCGGTGGTGTTGTCGTCCCAATTGATATTGTGCTTTTGAGCATAGCCGGACAGCTCGGCATCCGCTTTGGTTTTGCCGAGAAATCGTGACAGCAGTGATCGCAGATCCGGCAGATTGACAGTTCCCCGCCGGAAGAGAGAATCGCCGGTTTCGCCGGAGTACTTGAAAACATCGACGAACAAGGCGGCCTGGGTATGTTCGAATGCCCGGGGGCGGCCCAGGACCGAAACCGCGATATAGATGCCGACATTGGTCAGGATGCTCCAGAAAGCGGCGTGGGAGATCGGGTTGAAATGCTGCAGACCGAACAGCTGATAGGGTTTCATCAGCTCGATACCGAAGGGACCCGCGGTTAGAAACGCCTGATCGATCACACCGATCTGGACCAGTGACGGCAGGAAAATCGTATACGTCAGGACGGTAAATCCCCCGATCAAGCCGCTGATGGCGCCTGAGCGGGTGCCGCCCTTCCAGAAAATTCCGCCGATCAGAGCGGGTGCGAATTGGGCCACAGCCGCAAAAGACATCAGGCCGATGGAAACCAGGGCATAAAACCCGCCCAGGTAATGGAAATAGGCATAGCCCAGCATCAAAACGAGGATAATACTTCCGCGGCGGATAAACAGCAGCAGGCCGGTAAGCTCGCTTCGGCGGGAGATGGCCTGAATCGGCAAGCGCAGGAGCACCGGCATGACCAGGTCGTTGCAGATCATCGTACTCAGGGCGATGGTTTCGACGATTACCATGCCGGTAGCAGCGGAAATTCCCCCGATATAGACCAGCAGTGTCAGCATTTGCTGATTGCTGGCCATCGGCAGGGTTAAAACGAAAAGATCGGCATCGATGCTGCCGTCGGCAAATTGCAGCATGCCGGCAAAAGCCACCGGCAGAACGAAAATATTGATGGCCAGCAGATAGAGGGGAAAGAGCCAGATGGCCCTGTTCAAGTGCTCCTCGTTGACGTTTTCAACCACGATCACCTGAAACTGCGGGGCAGCAGGAGGATGGCCATCATCGACAGGAATGTGTACATGCACCAATCCGTGTAGGCGAAGCGACCGGTATTCAGGGTCAGAAGCTCTTCGAAGAAAGGCTGGTTTTGCTGCGATGAATTGACGGGCCAGGCGCCTTTTAGATCGGAGAAGCTGCGGGTTTTCTCGAACAGGTCGGCCAGACCTTCATAGAGGCCGTAGGTTACGAATAGGCCCACCGCCAGGAAAGCCACCAGTTTTATGATCGACTCGAAAGCGATGGCGGCCACCAACCCCTCGCGGCGTTCGGCGGCGTCAAGATGGCGGGTTCCGAAAAAAATAGCGAAAACGGCCAGCATCAAAGCGACATAAAAGGCGGTATCGCCCAAAACCGGTATGTCGGCGAACGTTGATGCTACCGAGATTTGAGGGTACTGGTTGATCAGAAAAAAGGTGGTCGATATGGCTTTGATCTGTACGGCAATATAGGGGATGACCCCCGCGACGGCAATAATGGTCACAACGCCGCCCAGGGTCGGGCTTTTGCCGTAGCGCGACGCAATAAAATCGGCGATCGAGGTGATTCGGTGAACTTTGCTGATGCGAATAACTTTTCGCATCACCAGCCAGCCCAGGGTAACCATCAGGGTCGGGCCCAGATAAATGGTAAGAAAGCTCAAACCGCTGCGGGAGGCCAAGCCGACACTGCCGTAAAAGGTCCAGGCCGTGCAGTAAACAGCCAGCGAAAGGGCATAGATATAAGGATTGCTGATGATGCTGCGACCGGCATCCGCCCGCTTATCGCCATAATAGGCAATCACGAAAAGCAGGCCGACGTAGCCGAAGGAAACAAATAGAATGATTCCGGTCTGCAGCAATTAGCGACCTCCCTCGTCACCGGAATCGATGCCCCGCTGCCTGGAGCGAAACAAAGTTGCCAGAGCCGTGAGGCTGATCAGCAGGCACCAGGCACCAAAGATGTAGACATAAAGCAGGGGCAGGCCAAATATCTGAATTTCGAGGTTGGCCAGAGACAGGATCGGGTAGTTGAGCAGCACACAACCCAACAGAAATATGGCGACCAGGCGTTTATTTAGTTTGCTGTCACGCGTCATAGATCGTATTTCTCCAGGCTGCTTAACCGGAAGCTGTCATAGAAACAGTTGCTACCATAAACCAATCGTGTCCAGGTGTCAATTCAACCGCCTTAGGATTTGCTTTAACCTTGCCAGGGGATGTGGTATTCTGGCAGGGATAACCCCAATCGAAGAAATTTGGTGATATCATGAAAGATGAAATATTACAGTTTCTGGCGGAATTGCCTCCGTTTTCCGAGTTGCCGGAGAAAGTACTGTCGGAGGTGGCTGACAAGGCTTCCACCAAATTCTACCCCCAAAAAACGATCCTGTCCGTCCAGGGACGCACGATCCTGGATCATGTCTACATTGTTAAAGAAGGCTCCTTGGAGTTGTTTTACGAGACCGGACATGAGAAGACCTTGAGCGCCTTCCTGCAGCCGGGTGAAATCTTTGGCGGGATCTATATCCTGATGAATGCCGGACTTTCGGTGCGCACCGTCCAGACCATCGATGAGGCCACCCTGTACACCTTGCCGCAAAAGACCTTTTTGGATCTTTGTACGCGCTTTGATTTTTTCTATGATTATTTTGCCGAAAAGTTTCGCGAGCGGATGACCAATGAAGCCTACGCCTCGGTGGCAACCTCGGGACAGGTCCAGCATCTGTTATCCCGGCTGGTCCCCTTCTCGTTTCTTCCGGATGAAGAAATCGACCGCATCGCTGCGGCTGTCTCGGTTATTTACCATCCCCGGGGCACCGTGCTGTTTAACCAGGGGCAGGGCAGGGTAGAGCACCTCTATATTGTCAGCAAAGGTGCGGCCGAGCGTTATTTTGAAGAAAATGATGAAAAAAGGCTGCGCGGCCTGTTGGGTGAAGGCGACATGTACGGCGGGATTTCCATGCTGCTGAACAAAGGAGTTCCCATCCGAACGCTGAAAACCACCGAGGCATCCCAGTTTTATCTGTTAGCCGAAGATATCTTTTTTGACATCTGCCAGCAGCACGAAGCCTTTTCCGACTATTTTACAGACACTTTCGGCAAGCGCATGCTGGATCGTTCCTATGCCGAAATCATCAGCAGCAGTGCCCGGCCGCGGGAGGATGCCTCTCAATTTTTTAACCTGCCCGTTGAAAGCATCTATAACAAGGAACTGGTTGCCTGCGACCGGGATTTGCCCATACAGGCGGCAGCGGCAATCATGACCGAACACAACTCGAGCTCGATATTTGTTCGCGAACCGGGTGCCGACCTGGTGGGCGTCGTCACCGACAATGACCTGCGCAAAAAGGTGACCGCTACCGGATTGGATATATTAAGCCCGGTTTCCGAAATCATGTCTTCTCCGCTGTGCACGATTTCGTCCAATGCCCTTGTGTTTGAAGCCCTGATGGAGATGATGCAGCGCAACATCAAGCATTTGGGCGTCCGGGATGCCAGCAACCAGGTCGCCGGTGTGATCACCAATCGAGACCTGCTGCGGGTCCAGGGACAGTCGCCCGTGTTCATCGTGCGGGAAATTTCCGGGGCCAAACTGATCAACCAGATCGTGCAAATCCGCCGGCAGGTACCCCGGCTGATCGAAACCCTGATCACCACCGGGGCCAAGGCCCAGAACATCACCCGCTTTTTAACCACTGTTTCCGAAGCCATTTTAGACAAGATCATCGGCTTTGCCCTGGACGAAATGGGCCCGCCGCCGGCGAAATTCGTTTTCCTGGTGCTGGGCAGCGAGGGACGTCAGGAGCAAACCCTGAAGACCGACCAGGACAATGCCATTATCATCGAGGATGTCTCCGGCAGTTCTGCTGATGACGTTAGGAGCTATTTTTTGTCCTTGGGAGAGAAGATCTGCACCTGGCTGAACGAGGCCGGCTATGATTTCTGCAAGGGCGGCGTTATGGCTCAAAATCCCCAATGGTGCCAGCCGCTGGCCCGGTGGAAGAAATATTTTTCGGAATGGATCCACACGGCCGCGCCCGAAGCCCTGCTGCAGGCCAGCATTTTTTTTGATTTTCGGGGCGCCTATGGGGATATGGGACTCGTCGACGAATTGCGCCAGCACCTGTTCGCATCTTTGGACGGATGGCCGGGCTTTTTCCGCCACATGGCCGAAAACGCCCTGTATTTTACACCGCCGATCGGATTTTTCCGCAATTTTCTGGTCGAGTCCAAGGGCGAACATCGCGATACTTTCAACATCAAGGCCGCCATGCAGCCGGTGGTGGACTATGCCCGCATCTACGCCCTGCAGCATAAAATCGAGGCGACCAACACCTTCGAGAGAATCAATCGACTAATCAGCCTGGGGAAAATCTCAGCCCAGGAGCATGATGAGTTGGTGACAGCCTACAGCTACCTGATGCAACAGCGCTTTGTCACCCAGGTAAATACGGCGATGGCCGAAAACGGGCAGCCCGACAACTATATAAATCCCAAACACCTCTCGCGCATCGAGCAAACCATGCTCAAGGAAATCTTCAAACGGATCGAAAAATTCCAGGCCAAGCTCAACTTTGATTTTACGGGGCAAGTTTAGGTATTGGGTTCAGGATTCAGCGGTTTGGGAGGGAGCATGGACTTATAGCCCCAACCGGGTTGAAAACCAACTGGCAGTTATTTGTTATTCGTTATTGGTTATTGGTCTAAAAGGATCGAAATCTGATCTTCTATATCACGGGTGATAGTATTATTAAATTAGGTTGCGATCCAATCCTAGTAACAATTAACAAATAACAGATAACGTCCAATCTTACTTGTTTCGCCCAATCTTTGTTTTAAATCGGTAGACTATCCTTCGAAATTTGACGCTTATTTATCGGCGTCCGTCATCTTTTGGCGCAGTTCTTCCTTCATGTTGATTTTGGAGGCAACCATCTGGTAGGCAATGTAATATTTAAAGATGTTGCTGACATATTGAACCGTTTCCCGGCCGATCTCTTCAGCGGCCGCCACCTCGACGTTGTGGAACCATAAATTGGGGTCCAGTCCCATGGCGGCCGCCTTCCTGCGAAGACCTCTGACTCGGGCCGGTCCCGCGTTGTAGGAGGCAAACGTGAACAGCGTCTTATTGAGCTCATCCATCGGTTCGTTCCGGTAGTAGCGATTGAAAAGAAACCGCAAGTATTTTGTCCCCGCGTGGATATTTTGTTCCAGTTTTTCGATTTCGGGGATGCCGACATTGGGATCGGCCGCCGTGGACGGCAAAACCTGCATCACACCAATGGCTCCCAGATGGCTGCGCTTGCTCTGATCGAGGCCGGATTCCTGATAGGCGAGGGCCGCTAACATGAGATGATCGAAGCCATATTGACCGGCGTATATTTGGAAGAATTCCACCATCGAGTTGAACTTCTGCAATTCTTTCTCACTCACCGAGTTTTTGACATATTTGGTGCTTTTCAGGTAGCGCTTGAGCAGGATATTGCCGATCAGGGTTCCCTTTTTATGTCCCTTGACGAATTCATTGACGATGGCTTTGAGTTTGGGGCTGTTTTTGCGGAACGCCCAGGCAATTTCGCCGCTCTTTCTGACGGCTATGTCATCGTGCACGCGGATTTTTTCGAAGATTTGAGCCCAGAAATGCGCTTTGTGGCTGTCCATTACGATCATCGGGATCAGACCGGCATTGACCATTTCGAGAAGGTCTTCATCCTCGAAGTACTCTTCTGCCGGCACCAGTTTTATTTGGGATTTGCCGCTTTTCCTGAATGAAGCGTTTAAAGCGGTCAGGCTTTCATAATAGCTGCTGGACTTGCGCACGTGAATTTCCCTACCGGCCAGATCATCGATGCCGTTGACGGCCGGCGCCGACGGACCGGTTACCAGCAGTTCCTTGACACCGGTCTGCAGGGGATCTGAAAAAGCAACCTGTTTGAGGCGATCGGGGGTGATGGTCAGGTTGGCGACGGCGATGTCGCCCAGGCCCTCAACCAGGTTGGGAATGAGTTTGTCGCGCGGGACCGGTAAGTAGACCACATGTACCCGCAGCGTTTTGGTCTTATGTCTTTGATTGACAAACTTTTCGAATTCCTCGAGCAGATCATAGGAGATGCCCCGCTGGCGGCCGTTTTGAAGAAAATAAAAGGTTTTGCTGTACGTCACCAAGACGCGAATTACCCGATCTTTTACCATTTCATCCAGACCACCGGTAAATTTGGGGTTGATTTTCGGCCTATGCACCGGATGAGCCTTTTTTTCAGAACCTTCGGCAGCAGACCCGGCGGTGAGAATCAGCGCCAGCAAAAAAAAGATCAGGAGATGTCTCAGAATCGAGGGGTGGTTGTGCCTGCGGCGTTGCCCAAGGTCTCTAGTATTTGAGCGAAACATGCTGGACCTCCATTGGTTGAATTGACACGTTTGCTTGTGGAATTACCATAATAATTGTCGGTCTGCAAATTACCTGCTATGCTTGGCGCTAATAAAAGCGGCCATCGGGCATGAACGCCCGAATTCACCAATAATTATAAGCATTTTCAGTTAACTGAAGGCTCGGGGAGTTTCTCCGCAAATTTCTAAACTATCATTGGCTCTCCCGTGGCCATCTGACGCGGTGTCCGGCCGGGGTATGCGCTCGCGCCAGCCGTAACCATATGACCGCGCAACTTGGGTACGGCAGCTATCCCGCCTCGATTGGATCCGTGCCAGCCCCAGAGGACAGTCTGCACGGCGTTGCCGGTCGTCTCTGCCTGGCCGGATCCAGCGCAGAGGATAGGGGGCGTGTACGGAGTCCGGTACAAATTGGTTACGGCTGGCGCGAGCGCATACCCCGGCCGGACATAGCAGGTATTGAAAAACTCCCCGACCCCTCAGCCCCAGTTAAATAATAACCGGAAAAAGTCGATGCCGGACCTTCTTCGCAAACGCTTGATCATTTTTACCCGCTACCCGGAGCCGGGCTCCACCAAAACGCGGCTGATACCGGTGCTGGGAGCTCAGGGCGCTGCCGATCTGCAGCGCGAGATGACCGATTGTCTGGCGGCCAAAGTAAAGGCGGCCGCCGGTCGGCTGCAATTATCCGTGGAAGTTCGCTTCGACGGTGGCAGTGCCGGACGATTGCGGGAATGGCTGGGCCCTTCGTTTTCCTATCGCCGCCAGGGTGATGGGGATATCGGCCGGCGCATGCTCAAGGCGATAATAGAAGGATTCCAGGACGGGTGCACGTCGATCATCATCATCGGTTCCGATATACCCGATATTTCGAGCGCAATTATCCAGCGCGCCTTCGAAGAATTGCGCAAAACGAACCTGGTGCTGGGCCCGGCCGCTGATGGCGGCTATTATCTCATCGGTCTGCAAAAAATGGATCCGGATCGCCTGGCCAGGAAATTGTTTCAAAACATTGACTGGGGAACCAGCCGGGTTCTCGCCCAGACCATTGCGGTTGCCGATAAAATTGGAATCGGGTATGCCTTGTTGGAATCCCTTGATGACGTCGACCGACCCGATGATCTTAAGATCTTCAGGCACGCCGTGCGGTCCAATTTCGATTCTGCCGCCGCAAGGCCCATATCGATCATCATTCCGACTCTGAATGAAGCCAAAGTTATCGCGGAAACCATCACCAGCCTGCTGCCGTCCGGACAGTCGGAAATCATAGTGGTTGACGGCGGCAGCCGGGACGGCACCGCCGAGGCGGCCCGGAACCTGGGTGCCCGCGTGCTGTCGACAGAACCGTCAAAGGCCGTTCAGATGAACGCCGGCGCTGCCGCTGCCAAGGGAGAGGTGCTGCTGTTTCTGCATGCCGATACCCGCCTGCCGGATAAATTTGAAGAGAAGGTTCTGACGACGATACTGTGCAATGGGTATTGTGCCGGCGCTTTCACCCTGAGAGTCGATTCCGAGGATAAGGGGCTGCGCCTCATCGAGCGCGTCGCCAACTGGCGGGCCCGGTATTTTAAGCTGCCTTACGGCGATCAGGCTCTGTTCCTCTCCCGCAAGCTGTTTGACGACGTCGGGGGATTTGCGGATTTTCCCATCATGGAAGACTTCGAACTGATTCGCCGTTTGAAGAAAAAGGGCCGCATCGCCATCCTGCCGGAGTCGGTCAAGACGTCACCGCGGCGGTGGCAGAATTTGGGTGTCGTTAAAACCTGGTTGTTAAATCAAATAATTGTCGCGGCCTATTTTGCCGGAATTCCACCCCGGCAACTCGCGAGGTGGTACCGCCGGGAAAAAGGCAGAAGCGGCAGTCGAAAATAGGTTCAGCCGTTTTGTCCCACGCCTTCGGCCCCCCAAAATCGATCCTCTCCGCAGATTTCACTAAAGTTTTTCGGAAGCTTCCCGATAACCCTTGTTAGTCGGAGAACCTGGTATCGGCAAATACAGCCGGTATTCGGCAGCACCCCCTTTACTCCCCACTTTAAAAAAAGGATTATGAACGGGTACAGCTCTCGCAAAATACGGTTTGAAAGACCCGATCTGGACGAATTGCTCACGCATTATGTGGTGGTAGACCTTCATTTTCATTCCAAATATTCGGATGGAAACACAACGGTGGGTTCCATCGCCAAAAGGGCCCTCGAATTGGGGATCGGCATTGCCATCACCGACCACAATGAAATCAAAGGAGCCGTTGAAATCGACCAATACCAGAATTGTTTCAATATCCCCGGCATCGAAGTCACTTCCAGGGAAGGTACCCATCTGCTCGTTTACTTCTATGACATCGGGAGCCTGAAACAGTTCTATCAGAAGGATGTGCGGCCTTACATGGGTCACGATATCATGAGTTCAACCCGTTTGGAGATGGAAGACATTATCCAACGTGCCCGGTCCTTCGAGTCCGTATTGGTATTTCCCCACCCCTACAGCGCCACCTTTACCGGAATTCAGAACACCTATTTTTCGGAAGAAAGACTCGAGCGAATATTCGAGATGGTCGACGGAATCGAGGTGATCAACGCCGAAAACCTCAACAAATGGAATCTGCGCAGTGCCATTTTAGGATTCAACCTGGGCAAGGGGATCACGGGCGGCAGTGACGGACACCGCTTACCCCAGATGGGAAGGGCCGTATGTTACGCGTCATGCCAGAAAGATCGGCGGTCCTTCCTGGATGCGATCAAAGGCGGGCAAACCCGGGTGGTGGGCAAAGAGATTGATATCATTCGCAAAGTCAGATCCAACGGGGTCAAACTGCGCACCAATATGAAAAACTACCCGGATCTGGTGGAAAAAAACCTCAAGTACAGCTACTCGGTCATCAATTCGAAATCCAGGACCATCAAGGACAGTGTTAAACGCAGCTTCAGCGGAAAGTTCAAAGAAAGGCGCAAGAAGTTCAGGATGGTCTAGTGTGTTGTCTCCGCTGTAATCTATCCAATTCGAGTTGCTGTCGAAACCATTCCGGTTCCAGGATTGTATTTTTTAAATCCCAAAATACAAATCCCAAATCCGCCGAAGGCGGATTTGGGATTTGGTGCTTGGGATTTGTTTGGTTCAAATGCGCCGTTTGACTTAAAATGCCGGTTCAAGGTCGTTAATATATTTTGGGGCCGTCTTTTCTATGTGAGGGTCCCACTTTGCCTGAACGAATCCAGGCTTCTTTTCTCGATGAGGATTGCTCTGTTTTCACGCACGGATCGAATTTGGTCAAACTCGATCAACTGGTATACGACTTTGCGGCCAACACCTAAATATTTGGCGGCTTCTCCCACCGTCATTAACGGGAAGTGAATGTAGTTGTCTGATTTCATTGTCTTCTAATATACCTCTTTGGCTATAACGGTTGTCCTATATTTGTTCCGATTGCCGGATTGCCTGACATGCGAACATATAGAGCATAACGGATCGAAGCCGTTTCAAACACGACAGCCGTTATGTAATTATTTTAATGAAAAAATCTGAATATATCCGCAACGATGTTTCATTTTTAATTAATGCCACGGCTTTTGCGGATTACCGCATCGAATGTATTTTAGGCTGTATCAGCGGTCGACAAGCGGCCCAGGGCATAACTTAAAGCAGAATTGGTGGTTGACAAGAACGGTCGAAGAATAATCTTATTCTTAGCAACCGCTATAAAAGAATTTAGCGCAATATGTTGACATTCGGTTCCGATGATGCTTAAAGAATTGCGGGGGTAAACCTTCCTGCGACTTTGCGGTGCTGGCGATCCGAACATCAGAGCTCCTTTCTTAACAACCCTCTCTTCGTTAAACGATTTTTCTACCGTCCGCTATTCTTTGGCTGCACCGGATGAAATGTTCAGGCGGTAAATTCACTGAACGCTCAATTTGGTGCATGGGAATGGAACTGTCAGATTGGCTAACCAAACATTCCAAAAAGGAGGTAAAAATGAAAGGAAAAAATCGTTTCTTCGCAACACTTCTCTTTTCTCTTCTCGTTGTGGGTCTGGTTCTAGGCGCCGGGGCACCGGATCGGGCCGCGGCCAAGGTCAAGATCGTCTACATGACTGCCGGTGACGTCAATATGCTGGCGTTAGGGCAAAATGTCGTCGGTCCCCAGTTCTCGCAGAAATATCCCGATGTCACCTTGATGACCGTCCACACCGGACCCGGCAATGCCGGCTCCCAGAGAATCTTCGAAAAAATACTGGCCGAGAGCGAATCGCGCAAGGATGCCTGGGATGTGGATGTGGCTATGGTTCACCAGATATTTCTGAAATGGGCGATGGAAAAAGACTTGCTGATGCCCTATGCCAAAGACATCGACACCTGGAAATATATCGATTCTCCCTTTGCCAAATCGTCCCTGGGGGTCAACGTCGAGGGCTATGTGATGCCCATGTTCCACAGCCAGACTGCCCTGGCCTACAATCCCGACCATGTCAAGGATCCTCCCCAAAGCTATGATGAGTTGGTTGCCTGGGTCAAGAAGAACCCCGGCAAATTCGGCTACAATGGTATCAAGGGCGGGATGTCGGGTGTGTCCTTCACGGTGGGCTGGATTTACTGGAAAACCGGGAAATATGAGAAGTATGCCGTAACCGGTCCTTTCGACGAATCCGAGGTTGCCACATGGGAGTCCGCCTTCAAGGACTTGGGCGAATTCAACAAGAACATTACCTTTACCTCCGGAAATGTCGGCACCCTGGATGCCCTCAACCGCGGCGAGATCTGGATGGGTCCGGTATGGGTGGATATGTTTTTTACCTTCATGAACGAGGGCAAATTGAATCCCAAAACGCGGATGACGTTGCCCGAACCCGGCATGCCCGGGCAGCCCATGTATTTTGTCATTCCCAAAAAAGCCGCTCACCCCGAGGAAGCCAAGAAATTCGTCCAATTTATCACGAGTCCCGGCGTCCAGGCGACCGAAATCGTGCAGCGTTTCAACTGGTACCCCGGGATCAGCGGATCCCATCTGAAAGGCTCGATACCGCCGGAGATTTTCGACAAGATCTATGGGGACGTTACCCCGGCTGATTTGGCCGCCAAAGGACGGGCCTTCCCCCTGGCCGATTATTTCAGCGCCATTCTCGAAGGTTACGAAAAGTGGGTTAAATAAGCAATGGGATCCAGAAATTCAGTAAGGAGGGAACCCCGCTTCCCTCCTTACCTTCTCCTGCTGTTTCCGGCAGTCACCTTCATGCTGCTGATGTATGCCTACCCCTTTGTCTCGTCTTTCACCAGAAGCATGCTGGACGCCGACGGCAACTGGACTTTTGCCAACTACGCCAAGACCTGGGAGCTTTATCTCAAAGATATCGTCTTTACCTTCGGTGTAACCGTGTTCAGCACGGCGGTAACCGGGGTCCTGGCGATCCTGATGGCGGTTTATCTGCGCTTTCGGCAAAGCCGGATTTCCGCCATTTTGTCCGGGCTCTACAAGCTGCCCATATTCATCCCCTTCGTGGTGGTGGCCCAGATGATGAACAGTTTTCTGGCTCCCCACGGGCTTTTCAACGTCGCCCTGGCCCAGCTGGGGCTTGTCGATATCAACCAACCGCTGCAGCTGTTTAATTTTTCCGGACTTTCGTTTGGCTTTATCTGGAAAATGGTGCCCTTTTCCGTGCTTATCATCCACGGCGGCTTCCAGATGATCGACAACAGCTATATCGAGGCCGCCCGCAGCGCGGGCGCCCGGCGCCTCAAAGTCATTGTCAGGATCCTGATCCCCATGAGCAAATCGAGCATCATGGTCGCTCTGGTGCTGGTATACTCTCAGATCGTGGGCACCTTTACCCTGCCCTATATGCTGATCGGCGGCAAAAGTCCGACCACCATCACCGTGGATATCGCCCACCGGGTCAACTACTTTCGGGACTTCGGGGTCGCCAATACCCTCGGCGTTTTTTCGTACTTTCTGGTGTTATTCACGGCGCTCTATTATCTGAGGTCCAACGTCAAGAAGATGGCCAGCACCTAACCCGGACAAGCCGGAATTGAAGATTGAAGAATGATCCGCCGGAGGCGGAGTTGATGTCGCTTCGCTCCGTCTTTTACAAGAGAGAAGATGTCCATAGCCAATTTATTTTTACACTGGAACCAATGAAATAACTTTTAAGTGTCAAATCAGCCAAGGAGCAGCTATGCCAGGCAAACGTGTTTTGATCGTATCCCTCGAGATTATTCTCCTGGTTGTGGTCTTTCTGGTTATCGTCTGGCCCATGATGAGCCTGTTCATCTGGTCTGTCGCCGAAACCTGGTACTGGCCCAACGCGCTGCCCCAGAAAGTCGGTTTCGACTACTGGCGTCAGGCATTGGGCCTGCAGAAAAGCCTGGCCATCGGGGCGGTCAGTATTGTGCCTGCCTTTTTCCTGAGTCTGGGCATTGCGGTGACCGTCGTGGTCATTTCGATGGCCATCGCGATTCCGGCCGGCTATGCCCTGGCAAAATACCGCATCCCTTTCGGGGGCTTCATCCTGTTTTTGTTTCTGATGCCCAATGCCTTTCCCCAGCAGCCGATTTTTGTAAACCTGCTGCATATTTTCACCAAGCTGGGGCTTTCGGGGACCGTTCCCGGGGTGATCCTGGTCCATATTCTGGTCGGACTGGTGTTTGGGGTCTGGATCACCAGCGCAACCTTCAAATCGATTCCACCGGTTTTAGAGGAGGCCGCCAGAAGTGTCGGGGCCAGCAGCGCCAAGGCTTTTTTCAGGATAACCCTGCCACTGGCCGCACCGGGCCTGCTGGCCAGCGCCGTCTTTGTATTCATTACCTCACTGGATGAATTCACGGGCACGTTTTTTGTCGGGCTGCCCTTTGTCAATACGCTGCCCATGACGCTGTACTCGTCCAGCGGCTATAACATGCAGTTTGCCTCGGTGATCGCCATTGTTCTGCTCATTCCCAGCATTCTTTTCATGGTGCTGATCCAAAAAGTGCTCAAAGCCGAGTATGTCGGCGGGATGGGATAAATAACCGGCGAAAGCCGAATAACTGGAGGACTTGCATCCATGCCCAATTTGCGGTTGAGCGATATTGTTAAAACGTATGGAAAAACGACGGCAATTGACCACCTGAACCTGACGGTTGAAGACGGGGAATTATTGACCCTTCTGGGCCCATCGGGATGCGGCAAGACCACGACGTTAAGGGCGGTGGCCGGGTTTGTAGAAGCGGACAGCGGTGAAATTCATATCGGCGATCGCAGGATTTCGGATGTATTGCCCGAAAAAAGGGGAATTGGGCTGGTATTTCAGAACTACGCCTTATGGCCCCATATGACCGTTTTCCAGAATCTGGCATTCGGTTTGGAGCTGAAAAAAATGCCCCCTCGCCGGATCAGGGAAAAAGTGGCCGAAGGCCTGGCCATCGTCAAGCTGGAGGAATTGGGCGACCGTTATCCCCGGCAGCTCAGCGGGGGACAGCAGCAGCGCGTCGCCCTGGCCAGAGCCCTGGTGCTCGAGCCGGACATCCTGCTCTTGGATGAACCGTTGAGCAATCTGGACGCGCTGTTGCGGGAGCAGATGAGATTTGAAATCGCCCAGCTGCACAAAGAATACCGCATCACCACCATCTACGTGACCCATGACCAGACCGAGGCCATGGTGATTTCAGACCGGATCGCCGTCATGAACAAGGGCAAGCTCATTCAACTGGGCATCCCGTCAGAGATCTATTCCCGCCCGGTCAATAAATTCGTCGCCGGCTTTATGGGTACGACCAACTTCATCCACGGGCAGGTGGCAGACATATCGGATGACTATACCCTGGTGAGAGCCCAGGATAATCTATTGTTATATGGCTGCGGCAGCGGTCTGGAGAAAGGCCAGGAAGTGGATGTCGCCATCCGGCCTGAGAACATTGAATTTGTGACGGACCCCGACACCCCGCGATCTCAAAACACCCGCAATATTTTCGATGCCCGCATAGAAAGAGCCACGTATGTGGGCGAGTTGATGGATTACCAGCTCAGTCTGCATGGCGCCATCATCAGGGCCAAGGGCAGGGTTCGCCGCAAAATGGCAGCCGGCGAGACCGTCAGGATTCACATTGACCCTGATCAGCTGTCGGTGCTGCGGGAATAACCCCATGAAACTCATTTTTTTCGGAACCACCGGTGCGCTGCCCACCAAGGATAACGCCAACACCTCGTTTGCGGTTGTCCGGGGAGAATCCGCCGTCCTGGTGGATGCCTCGGGAAATCCCTTCCAGTGCCTGTTGAGAACAGACCCTGGAGTTTCAGGTTTGGAAGCTGTGATCCTGACCCATGCGCACCCGGATCATATTTACGCCCTGCCGTCCCTGATTCAAAACCTTATTTTGGTCAATAGAAAAAAACTCCTGTATATCATCGCCAACGAACACACTGCCGAAAAGGCCAAACAACTCCTGGCCGTTTTTTCCCTCCTATCAAACAAGGAAATTTTTCCGATAAAATGGTTGTCCGGCGAAAACGTGCAAACCGATCACATTCCGGGCTTGCAGATCAGCCTGTTTCCGGTCAATCATCCGATTTCCACCTCCGGTGTGAGAATCATCACTGCGGCCACGTCCGTTGTCTACTCCTCCGACACCCTACCGTCTGAAAGGGTGGTTTCGGAGGCTGCAGACGCCCGGGTGCTCATCCATGAGTCCACCGGCAGCCATATAAACCGGGAAAAATTAAATCAGGATGGCCATTCCAGCGCCCGGCAGGCCGGAGAGATCGCCGCAAAGGCCGGCGTTGAAAAACTGTTTTTGTGCCATATTGACTTCGGCCGGTGTCCGCCTCCGGACGAGTTGAAGCGGGAGGCCAATGCAGTTTTCAAGGGGACAGTGATCACCCCTGAACTTTTCCGGCTTTACGAGGTCTAGATCTGTCCCGACCGCCAATTGGTCTTATCTATTCCAACAATGAAAACGTGGTCCTCCCTTAAGAAGTTGACATATCATGATATGACGCATTGATGGCAGTTCAGCTAAATTCTTAACCTGAAACTGTAAAATCCAAATCCTCATCTCAGATATTACTATTCACCCTCTAAAATACCTTGCTGTATCCACTTGAAATATGTATTTTTTACCGAACTGTGCTCGCGTAAATTCCTTGCCTGTAAATGGGGTTGTTTTTTATTCGATTCCCGGGATTATGGTTATACCCCGGGGAGGGCGGACAGGAAATTGAGAAAAACGATTAACGTCAGTTATGTGTTGTTCTTGATTCCGATACTTGTTTTTCTTTCCGGTTGCTTGGAAAGAAAAGAGCCGCCCCGGGCGGTGCAGGGGGTGATGGATCTTTCGGGGTGGGCCTTTGATGAGAACGGACCGGTCGCTTTAAATGGAGAATGGGAGATCTACTGGCATAAACTTCTGACCCCGGATGATTTTTCCAGTCCTGTCCGGCCTGAGCCCACCGGCTTTATTCCGGTCCCCAATAAATGGGTGGGCCAGGTCATAAACGACATCCCCATTACCTACAGGGGCCATGCGACTTTCAAGCTGAAAGTCCGCCTGCCTGCCGACAACTTTCCCCTGGTCATCCAAATCAACAATGGAATCGGCGCCCGGAAAATCTGGCTGGACGACGAACTGCTAGCGGCAGTCGGTGAAATGGGCACCAATGCAGAAACGGTGCGTGAGGGCATTGGCATCCCGATCATGCACGCTGCAGGTACGGTGGATCAGGTTCGGCAATTTGTCGTCCAGATCGCAAATTACAGTTTATATCCCCATTTCGGCTCTTTTTTTAAAATTTCCGTCGGGGCATATGAAGATTTGCGATTTGCAAACACCGTCCGGGCGGGTATCGATATCTTCATATTGGGGGCCCTTTTATTTATGGGGCTCTATCACGCCATTCTCTATCTTTTCCGGAGAACGGACCACTCGAATCTCTACTTCAGCGTAATCTGCCTCCTGTATGGATTCTGGTCGGCCCTCAACGGGTTGGGCCGGATTCAATGGAAAACGATCATCATGAACGGCGATGCATGGCTGAGCGTTTATTACATGACCGATATATTATTTTATCTCCTGTTGCCGGCCTTTGTCATGCTTGTACATACTCTTTTTCCCCGTGAGTGTTTCAAAGCCGCCGCACGGATGAGCCTGGTGGTCGGGGCTTGCTGGTGTGCGGCCAAGATCCTGGTGCACTATTGTTCCGGGATTCGGGCCTTCGAGATCCTGTTCCGGGCAATGTACCACCCCGCGTGGCGACCGTTTGAAATCATATTTATGGCATTCTTGATCTATATTATCGTCATCGTGATTACGGCCGCCATCCGTAAAAGGCCCGATTCTTTTTTTATGCTGGCCAGCCTCATGCTGCTTTTTCTGTGTGCTGTGCATGACTGGCTGCAGGTCACCTATTTTTATTCCACGACCCGCCTGCTGGGGATCGGCTTTTTTAGTATGATCGTCTGCCAGTCATTTATGCTCGCCCGCCGCTTTTCGCGCTCCTTTTTCGAGGTGGAACGGCTTTCCCGGGAACTGGGCGAAAAGAATATCGCCCTTACCCGGATGGATAAAATCAAAGATGAATTCCTGGCCAACACTTCCCATGAGCTGCGTACGCTCTTAAGCGGCATCATCGGGATCTCGGAGTCGCTCATCGACGGTGCCGCCGGCCGGCTTACCGAAAAGGCGCGCTTCAATCTTCAAACGATCGTCTCCTCGGGAAGGCGGCTGACAAACCTCGTCAACGACATTCTCGATGCTGCCAAACTCAGGCACCAGGACATCCAATTGAAGGTGCAGCCCGTGGATATTAAATCCCTGGCCGACAGTGTGCTGGCCGTTTCAGCCCAGCTTGCCGATCGCAAGGGCCTCGAGCTGGTCAACGCTATCCCGGCCGGCATTCCCTATGTCCTGGCCGACGAAGACCGGCTGCATCAGATTCTGTTCAATCTGGTCGGCAATGCCATCAAGTTCACCGACAGCGGCGAAATCCGCATATCAGCCGGACAAAAGGATGCATTGGTGGAGATAACCGTTGCAGATACCGGCATCGGTATACCCCGGGATCGGCTCGATATGGTTTTTCAAGCATTTGAGCAGGTGGATTCCGGCGATGCCAGGTCTTTCGGCGGCGCCGGGCTCGGTCTCAGCATCACCCGGCAGCTCGTCGAACTGCACGGGGGAAACATTGCCGTCAAATCCGATCCCGGGAGGGGTTCGAGGTTCAGCTTCGCCCTGCCGATCAGCCCCGATCCGCCGGAAACAGAGCACGACCACACAATTTCAACCGTTAAAATCGACGCCGGGCGGTATCAACCCGCAGCGGGGCGGGACGATCCGGATTTACAGCGGTTTGAACATGAAACAACTCCGGATGCAAACTTTCAGGTGCTGATTGTGGACGACGATCCCGTAAATCTCAGGGTAGCATCCAACTATCTGGCGCTCAGTGCCATTTCTTCAAGGGTCGTTTCCAACGGGATCGATGCGCTTGGTATGATTGAAATCGGTCCGGTGCCCGACCTGGTTCTGCTGGACATCATGATGCCCAAGATGACCGGCTATGAAGTCTGCGAAAAGCTGCGCCAAAAATATGGTCCATCGGAACTGCCCGTCATCATGCTGACGGCCAAAAACCGGACATCCGACCTCCACCAAGGCTTTGAATCGGGGGCAAACGACTACCTGGCCAAGCCCTATTCCAGAGAGGAGCTCGTCTCGCGCGTTCAGGCACATCTGCAAATCAGGGAGGCCTATCAGACGCTCATCAAAAAGCAGCAGCTGGAAAGGGAGATCATCCACCGCAAAAACCGGGAGGAAAAGGCCCTGCATCAAGCTGAAAAAGCGGCTATTGAAAAATTGCGCTACCAGCTCAATCCCCACTTTCTCTTCAATGCCCTGGCATCCATTCGCGGGGCCGTGCTGAGGGAAAAAGAAACGGCCCATGCGATGGTGTCGCACCTGGCCGAATTCTGTCGCCTCGCCCTCTCGCAGGCGACCATGGACAGGCTGACCCTCGCCCGGGAATTGGAGATCAGTCGCCACTATCTCGCCATGGAGCAGATGCGCTTCGGCGATTACATGAAAGTATCCATCGACATCGATCCGGAGCTGCTTGATCTGAAAATCCCGGCCCTGGTGATTCAGCCGCTGGTCGAAAACGCCGTCAAGTACGGCAGCCGCACCAGCCCCGACAGTCTGGAGGGTGAGCCTCACGGCCAAAAAATACGATAGAGACGCCTTTAAACTCGCCATAACCAACACCGGCACCTGGGCGGAGCCGGATGATGCCGGCAGGAGGCGTTCCACCGGCACCGGACTGAATAATGTCAAACAGCGGCTGGAGCGCTATTACCGCGATTGCTACGGATTCGAGCTGCATACCGGCAACGGGAAGGTCAGGGTGGCGTTGACCCTGCCCCGTTCGATGCCCTGATGAAAGGGAAAAATGCCTTTAAAAGCCATGATCATCGACGACGAACCTTTTGTTCGCGAAGACATCAAGGCGATGCTTTCCGCCCACCAGGAGATCCGGGTGGTGTGTGAAGCCGGCAGCATTGCAGCGGCGCAAAAACTGTTGAAGCAAACCCGTCCGGACGTCGTTTTTCTCGACATCCAGCTGCGCGGCGGGACCGGCTTCGACCTGGTGCCCTTTATCGACCCGGCGGTGCACATCATCTTCATCACCGCCCACGATACCTATGCCATCCGGGCCTTCGAGGTCAACGCCCTGGATTACCTGCTCAAGCCCGTCCACCCCGACCGCCTGGCGGAGTCCATCCGCAGATTGAAAGACGACGCCCCCGCGGGTGCGAAGAACGTCTCCGGGCAGCCGGCGGCCTTCAAACCGGGCGACCGGGTATTTGTCAACACCGACAGGGGGCGAATTTTTGTGGCCCTGGACAAAGTTGCCGCCGTTTGTTCCCTCGGGGGTAATTATACGACCCTGAGGATGGATAACGGGGAGAAGATAATCTCGCGCAAAACCATGAAAAGCTGGGAAGCCCTGCTTCCGGACCCGACTTTTGTGCGCATTCACCGCGCCACGATTATCAACACGGGTAACATCGAACAGGTCCTGAGCGACAAAACCGGTTCCTACTTCGTCCATCTCGCAGAACAGGACGACCCGTTCAAGGTCAGCCGGCGCATGGCCCCCCGCCTGAAGCACCTGGTAAAGAAACGTTCGGTATGACGAAAACTGCCGTTTATCACATTTTTCCGACCGTTTGTCACAAAAAGCTCGCCTTTTCAACCCGATCATGCAAACAAAGCTGCCGTCTGTCATAACCGGCGCCGGCGGCATCCGGCATGACAGGCGGAAATCAAGCCGGTGGCAAATCCTGCTGAAAGGGATGGTTCCCCATGCCTCTAAAGGCCATGATCATCGACGACGAACCCTTTGCCCGCGACGACCTGCGCTACATGCTCGCCGGGCATGCGGACATCGAGATCGCCTGGGAGGCGGGTAAATTCGATGAGGCCCAAAAGCTTTTGACCGAAAATCGCCCGGATGTCGTTTTCCTGGACGTCCAGCTGCGCGGCGGCAATGGTTTCGATCTGCTGCCCGCGATCCGGTCCGCCGCAACCCGCGTCATCATCGTCACGGCCCACGACCGCTATGTATCACAGGCACTTGAGTCCGGCGCCGTAGATTGTCTTCTGAAACCGGTGTCCCCATCTCGTCTCGATGATGCCCTGACTCATCTGAGGCAGTGCATAAAAATGGCATGATCGCAGCAGCTGAGCATGACCCCCGGCACGTGACATTTTACTTCTGTCATCCATCGGAAAAACGGCCGCCATCAAATCTCATCCTTCCGACCGGCGTATTTTGGGCTAAAAAGTGAGGTGAAATCCCCAAAATCCGCAGTTTATCACAAATTTCCTACCGTTCGTCACTAACCTGTTGAACATGGTCCACCTGAACTGCTTATCATCGATGCACAGGTCCGATCCATATCCATGGGCATAGCATAATAACCAAAATTAAAACCATTAAAGAGAGGAGGGCAAGATGAAAAGGATAATTTTGGTTAGCTTGATTTTTATCTTCTCTTCATATCCAGACCCCAAATAAGAATTACCTGAAGAAAGGAGGCGAGGATGGAGAAATTGCAACGCAGATACCCAACATTTGTTGTTCTTGTTTTTGGAATGGCGGTTATCGCATGTGTATCCATCGCAGCGAAATGGGCTGATACACCGTCAGGTCAAGACACTGCTATTACAGAAGCATTTGTAAACTTCGAAACTGACCCGGTAACCGTTAATATTTATGGTCAGAATTTCGAGTGCGAAAACCTTAACGTTACCCTCGGCGATTCCGGATCACTTGACGTCATATCGTGTTCACCTCACCCGGATAATCAAATAATTGTAGAACTCCCATCCGATATACAGGCAGGCGACTATCTCATAAATATTCAAACCGGCTCATCCGTTCATCAATTTGACGCGTTCAATTTAAGTGTCGGTGCTGCCGGCCCCCAGGGCATTCAGGGCGAACAAGGGCCACAGGGTGAACGAGGAATACAAGGGCCGCCAGGATCTCAGGGGCCGACTGGCCCAACAGGACCAGCAGGGCCGACCGGCGCAACAGGACCACAGGGACCAATAGGGCCGCAGGGGCTACAGGGGATCACAGGGACCCGCTTTAAATCCCGGGAAGTGTCAAACCGGTCATGTGATGATCGGTTTTGACGGGAACGGGAACATCATATGCGATTGACCGAATACAAACTCAGAATCCTCCACGGTTCCCGTGATGAAGACGAAGACGGTTAAAGGAGGAAAGGAGGAAAATATGAAACGCAGATACCTGATATTTGTAGTTCTTGCTTTTGCCTTGACGTTGGTCTCATCTATTACAATAGCGGCGAAATATGGTGATACTCCATCCGGACAGGACTGTGCCATCACTGAAGCATTTGTAAACTTCGAAACTGACCCCGTAACCGTTAATATCTATGGTCAGAATTTCGAGTGCGAAAACCTTAACGTTACCCTCGGCGATTATGGTCCACTTGCTGTCATATCGTGTTCACCTCACCCGGATAATCAAATAATTGTAGAACTTCCATCCAATATACAGGCAGGCGACTATCTCGTAAATATTCAAAGCGGCCCATCCGTTCATCAATTTGACTCATACAATTTAACTATCGGAGATGTCGGACCCCAGGGGGAGCAGGGCGAACAGGGTGACAAGGGTGAACAAGGGGTACAGGGGCCGATCGGACCCCAAGGGCCGATGGGCCCAACGGGCCCGGTAGGGCCGACCGGCGCGACAGGACCACAGGGATCACAAGGACCGCAGGGTCCACCGGGACCACAAGGCGACGGTCCAAACCCGGGCGTATGTCCTGACGGTCAGGTCATGTTCGGGATTGACGAAAACAGGGACATCATCTGCGCGTGCATCGATACCCGAGCGGAACCGCCCAAGTGGTACCAGGATGCCGACGGAGACGGATACGGCAATCCAAACCTGACAACCCTGGCCTGTGTGATCAGCCGGCGGGTTATGTTGCCGATAACACGGATTGTGATGACTCAAATGCGTCAGTTTGGACTGTGACAATGTGGTATGTTGACATAGATGGAGATACTTTCGGAGACCCAAACCTCTACTACACGGCTTGTCAGCAACCAGTGGGATGGGTGCGGGACAACACGGATTGCGATGACACCGAGCACTTATATCACGAGACGCTTACTTATCACCCGGATATGGACGGGGACTCATACGGAGATGAACTGGCCCCCACGATCGCTTGCGTCCCACCCGCGGGTTACGTCACCGACGGCCAGGATTGTAATGATACGGATCCCGCGATCAATCCCGGCGTGTGGGAGTCGCTCTCCAATCAGATTGACGACAACTGCAATGACCTGGTAGACGAAAAGAGCGTTTTCGTTACGAGCAACACTTACACTGGTAACATGGGCGGGGTATCAGGCGCAGACGCCATATGTCAGATGCACGCCGACGCCGCCGGCTTACCCGGCCAGTATCAGGCATGGTTATCGAATTCGTACCTGTCGGTCTTGAATCCGTATTCTCCAAACGAGGATTTCCCCCATGATCAATCACCGTATGTTTTAGTTGATGGGACGCCGATCGCATACGGATGGAGTGATCTTACCGACGGAGAAATATTACACCCCATCGACATGGACGAAAACGGCGACCAAGGTGCTGCGCCGGTGGTATGGACAGGAACAAGTAATAGAGGATTGCCGGATTTGGAGACATGTTTCGACTGGCAGAGTGAAGTCGGATTCGGCGCCACCGGATGGATAAAAGATACCAATAACCCTTGCAGCACCCAGCCGGCTGGCCGTGTATGGACGAGCCACTGGGATTGTAACCCAGCGGTTATATCGGAGTGCACAGGATGCCATCGCGCCAATCACCCGTGCAGCTACCCCGCACGGATCTACTGCTTTCAGTATGACTGATTTGGATCCCAGCCCATCAGACATCTGATTACTTGTTTGACCGGCTAACGCTTAGAATATTTGTGACCTGGCCCGTTTTCGATCCTTGATCAATGATGGCTCTCGTCCACCTGACCCACCGTTGCACCTACAATCCGAGCCGGGCGGAGGCTATGGCCTCCCCCGGCCCTTGCTCGTAAAGCCGGATCGCGCGGGAGAAAACCTTTTCTATGGTCTTTCTTGCCATGGTTAGTCCATCAGGCTCAAAGTGATAGCCGAGAAAATCAAAGCCCCGTTCTATCCCTCCGATCAAGTCTTGTCCGGGTGCTGTTCCAGCCGCAGCTCGTTGAAAGTCCGGTTGAGCACCCGGATGGCTTTTTTCAACTTCCACCTTGTGGACGCCTGTATCAGGATGTCGTCCATATAGCGAAAATACTTCACCTCCAGTTTCTCCATCCTTTTGGCCAATATCAGAAGATAGACGGCTCCCGGAAGGGGCGACAGCGATGATCTTCTTGGGATTTTTTCCCTGAAATCCTAAATTGGGGTCCTGAAGCTGCTAATTTCAAGGCTCATCGGTGCCAAACGTTGAGCAGGCCATATCAACAACTTATTGAGTTCTGATGGCCTGTTTTCTGATACAAAATCATCCTTCTTGACAATTTATTAATATTTTTAATATATTGTACGGACACTCATATTGATTTTTTTATTTTTCAGTAGAAGTCGCGAGGCGAGATGGATGCCGTTTCAACCATAGCCGGGATTATAAATAAACAAATTGCGGATGGCGAGAGCAGTACGTTTATTGTCGCCGTTTATTTATTTGGATCCTGTTTAAGCGGCGGTGGAAGCGAAAGCTCCGATATCGATTTGGCCTTTTTGCTCGAGGAAGAGTTCTACAGATCAGATCCGGTTGTCGCGATGTCGCCTGCTTATTTAATTGCAGCGCAGATCGGCAAGAAATTTGATAAAGAGACGGATGTTACCATTTTAAATTCGTCATCGCTGGAAATAGCCTACGAGGTGGTCACCTCCGGTAAATGTCTTTTTGAAATTGACCCGGAAATGAGAATGGAATATGAACTGAAGATCAAGGGTATGTACTTTGATTTTCGGCCGTTTCTTGAAGAATTACGCGCTAAAAGCCTATCCCGGCTGTGAATAACAGGTAGATGAATTGAAGACCATAGAAAGAAAGATAAATGTTATTTACGGAGTGCTTAAACGGCACCTTGATGACTTTGGCTTTTTTTTGAGAGAAATAATAGACAATTATCTAACAAAATAAAAGCCTGCAACACTCTCCTTTCCCTTTAGTCCCATCTCGATTGATTCTATACAAATATCCTTTTCATAATATCCCCTTCAATACGTCCTCTTTTTTACTTTAACGCCCATAAAATTACGGTTCTATGAACCAAAATAAGGCTGTCTTGATTAACGTGAATTCTGGCTTGAATCGTAGGTTGGGTTGAGATCCGGACGTGTTTTGTTGGGTTTCGTTCCTCTACCCAACCTACTAAAAACGATCCATTGTGGTCATTACGGCACTGGGATCGAAACCCAACACATGGCATTCGACCAGATGGCATTGATCCTTAATATTGTTTATAGGCCCGTAAAATTATAATTTTTATCTTGTAACTGCTAAGAAAGTTTTAATATTATGGGCGTCCCAGAAATTCCGGAAATTCCATTTGCTTTCCTGCTAAGTCAATGCGAGACTGACTTTCAGAGCAGCATCAACCCTTTTCATAATATCCCCAGCAAAACGTCCCCTTTTTCGCACTATCCGCGATTTGTCCAGGCTTTTTATCTGGTCGCACTGGATGACGCTCTTCTTACCCAATCCACCGGCACCCTTATCGACAAGAACAATGACAGGATAAGGTTTCTTGATGTGCTCGGCGCCCCTGATGGGCGAAACAATCACCAAAGGGCTGTACTGGTTGCCGATATCATTTTGTACAACCACCGCCGGGCGGGTTTTCCGGATTTCGTGTCCCCGAGCTGGATCAAAATCAATGTCTATGACGTCGCCTCTTTTAATCTGCATTACATGCCGTCTCCCAGGGTAAAATCCCACTCTTCACCACTTTCCTTGATGAATTCGTAATTGGCCATGTAGCCTTCTTTCATGGCCCGCTCCATTTCCTCTTTCTCTTTTTCGGCCAGTTTTTCGGAAATTAACCTGCGGATCAATTCGGCCCTGCTGGATTGAACCCTCCGGGCCAGGTTGTCCAACCGTTCAAGAATATTGCCGGGTAGTTCAATATTGATTCTCTTTTTGGTTTGAGCTGCCGGTGATGCCATAATCTGCCCCCTTAATTATGTATTATTTATTAATGCTAATAAATAATACCTGAAACAGACATCTTTTTCAAGCATAATTTTGAACCTCACCTGCCTGTCAACCAATACAATGCCTCTGTATTGGCCTTTACAGACGAAGGCTTTGCAGACACCGACGGTGATGGCACGGCCGATTACGTGTCTTTGCGAAAATGCATCATGTAGTTGACGTGGGTGTTGCCGCCAATGGAGTATTTTTTGGTAAACGGATTGTAGTGCAGCCCGGTCAGGTCCCGGAGCTCCAGCCCGCTCGCATTTCCCCAGGCTTCCAGCTCGGCCGGTTTGACGAATTTGCGATAGCTGTGGGTGCCTTTGCGGACCAGTTTGAGGATATATTCGGCCCCGATGATGGCAAACAAATAGGATTTCGGATTGCGGTTCAGGGTTGCGAAAAAGACGTCGCCCCCCGGTTTTACCACCTCTTTGCAGGCCGCCACCACCGAGGACGGCAGGGGTACGTGCTCCAGCAGTTCCAGGCAGGTCACCACATCGAAACGGTTCCTATGGCCGGCGGCATATTCCTCGACCGTTGCCTGGCGGTAATCGATCTTGAGACCGGATTCGCGCAGATGCAGCCGGGCCACCTCCAGCGGGGCCCGGCCGGCATCGATTCCGGTCACTTCAGCTCCCAGGGCGGCCATGGCCTCGGACAGGATCCCGCCCCCGCACCCCACGTCCAAAACGGTTTTGCCGGCCAAGGGGGCGTGCTGATCGATGTAGCCGACCCGCAGGACATTGATGTCGTGCAAAGCTTTCTGGACACCGTTTCGATCCCACCAGATGGGCGCCATGGCCTCGAATTTGGCCACCTCGGCGGTATCGATATTTAAATTACTGCTGCCGTTAGTGCTCTTGGTCATATCATAAAACCTGATGGTTATTACTTTGGATGAAATCCGCAATCCCTGGCCCAGACCCGGTTTATACCAATTGTCCCAAAAGGCGGCGAATTCCTACACATACCCATTATAGTGTTATTAAATCGAGGCCGTCGCACCAGGGCAGGCCGCAATCTAAAATCCAAAATTATCTAACTTTGCCCCACAGCTGGGAACACAGCATCCCGCTGAGCATGAGGCCGCACCCCATCAGCCCTCTCGTGGTCAGGACCTCGTTTAAAAGCAGCCAGCCTCCGATGGCCGCGAACACGGCTTCCATGCTCATGATAATGGCAGCATGGGAAGCATGGGTGTGGCGTTGTGCGATTACCTGAAAAGTGGAGGCAATCCCGCTTGATAAAATGCCGCCGTATAAAATCGGCCAGGTTGCCGCTATCAAAGCATTCCAGGATATCGATTCCAAGGCCAATGCTGTTCCAAGGCTGAGTGCGGCACACACCACGAACTGGGCAAAGGCCAGTTTAACCGATTGTATCCTGGGTGACAACCACCCGATGATGAGAACCTGTCCGGCCCAGAAAAAGGCGCATAAAAATACGAGCAGATCGCCGAATTCCACCGTTAGCCCTTCTTTGACACTGAGAAAATAGAGCCCGACGGCCGCCAGGGCAGCTCCGACCCAGGTGCCGGGATTGGTCGATTGTTGCCAAAAGAGCGCCAGAACCGGTACGATCACAACGTACAGGCTGGTGATAAAACCCGCTTTGCCGGCGGTGGTGTAAACCAGGCCAACCTGTTGCAGGGACATCCCCATAAACAGCATGAAACCGGCTGAAAACCCGCCCAATACAATCAATTTCCTGCTCGGTCGGGGCAGGATATTAGCCGATGCCGGACGTTCGTTATGGCTGATAAACACAAGCGGCAGCAGCGAAAGCGTCCCTAAAGTAAAGCGTGCCGCGTTGAACGTAAAAGGCCCCAAATATTGCATGCCGACGCGCTGGGCCACGAACGCAAATCCCCAGATTGCAGCAGTAATCAACAACAATGCATTGGATCTGACGGTCTGAATCTTCATTCCCGGGTGCCTGACATGCAGCGTTATATGGTCACGATTCGGGACCATATAACTCAGCACTATCAGAGTCAAGCCGCCGCAGGAAAGAAAATATTGACAGTCTATCTTTTTTTTGAAACCTTCTGAGACTTGGACAACACCATCTTAAATCGGATTTGTCTGTACTTCAGAAGACGATGGTGAAATACGGCAACCCTGAACCGCTTATCTGAAACTACGAAAAATCTATCTCACGCAAAGCCGCAAAGACGCAAAAGAAATAACTAATATTATGATTTATCTTGGCGCCTTGGCGTCTTTGCGTGAAAATATACAATTTCATTTCCGATCAAACCGGCTGTTTTTTGGGCCGGCGGCGGCGCTGAACCCCGAACCCTGGAACCTGAACCTCTGAACCCGGAACCTAAAACCCAGAACCCCTACATTCAGGAGAATACCAATGAATTTAGCCCAATTTCCGCGCAGACGGTACACCGCCGGACAGACACCGATCGAGAAGCTGGGACGGTTGTCCGCCACCTTGGGAGGCCCCGAGATATACATGAAGCGCGACGATTTACTCGGCCTTGCCGGCGGCGGCAACAAAACGCGCAAACTGGAATTTTTGGTTGCCGATGCCTTGGCCCAGGGCGCCGATACCCTGATCACCTGCGGGGCGGTGCAGTCCAACCATTGCCGCCTGACCCTGGCCGCCGCCGTCAAAGAAGGCTTGAAGTGCCGGCTGGTTCTGGAAGAACGCGTAGCGGGCAGCTACAATCCGGAAGCCGGCGGCAACAACTTTTTATATCGATTGCTGGGCGTCGAGAAAATCGAGGTGGTGCCGGGCGGCTCGGACATGCTGCAAGCCATGCAGCGGGTTGCTGACGAAGTTGCCGCCGAAGGCCGCAGGGCTTACGTCATTCCCGGGGGTGGTTCCAACCCGATCGGGGCTACCGGGTATGTGGCATGTGCACAGGAAATTCTGGGCCAGATGTTTGAGCAGAACCTCGAGTTCGACCGCGTGGTATGCGCCAGCGGCAGCACCGGAACCCACGCCGGATTGATCACCGGCTTTGCCGGCAGCAGCAGCAACCTGCCCGTCATCGGCATCAACGTCAGCCGTCCCAAAGCAGAGCAGGAGGAAATGGTTTACGACCTGGTCAGGCAGACTGCAGCCCATGTCGGTGTATCCTTCGAGATTTCCCGGGAGGCGGTTTTGTGCTTCGGCGACTACGTGGGCCCGGGCTATTCCCTTCCCACCGACCAGATGGCTGAAGCGGTCCGGATGCTCGCCCGGCTCGAAGGCATCCTGATGGACCCGGTCTACACCGGCAAGACCATGGCCGGGTTAATCGACCTAGTGCGCCGGGGCTATTTTGAAAAACAAGAAAAAATTCTCTTTGTTCATACCGGCGGGTCACCGGCCTTGCATGTGTATATGTCTGACATACTGGATTAGGCGGCATCCCGGCTGCATTGAACAAGGCCTAAACCCCCTCCCTGCACCTGATTCGCTAAATAGTAGGAGTCGTATATGCCTGAGGACAGCATCGAAGAATTTCAAAAACAAAGGGAAGCCTTGAACCGGCTGGTGATGGATTACGCCGGGCAGGGAACCAAGCGCTTTTACAGCCTCGATTCACAGGCCTATCGTGAGGGAGCGCTCTCATCCGGCGTCAAAGAACTTCTGGGGCTGGTGGCTTCTTTTGTCTTGCGGTGCGACGACTGCATCAAACACCATATCGTGCGCTGTTTCGAGGAGGGCGTCAGCGATGAGGAACTGGAGGAAGCTTTGTTTATCGGACTGATCGTCGGCGGCACCATCACTATCCCCCATCAGCGCCGGGCCATGCAGGCCTGGGATGAATTAAAAAAGGTAAAAGGCCGGACGCCGGCTGATTCGAGATAGCTTTTAGTCGGCTGACGACGATTCCCGGGAAGCCGCCCGGTCATCACTTAAACGGAGCTCTTCCTGGCTTTTGACGAGACGGGCCTTGTCGAGGGGATCGCGCATCTTGTGGACAAGCTCGTCGGCAACCTGATCGGTCACTTCTCGAATAACCCCTTTTTCCGGCTCCTCCCCGTTGTTGCCGGAGCACCCCAACAGGCAGATGGCGGCAATCCCCAAGGCCACCCCTATGTTTAAAATTGTCGTTTTCAGGCGTCGCCCCCATTTGAATTCTGCATAAAAGCCAGGTCCTGTCGGCTGCGCTCGGCCATGCGGGAGTCGACGGCATCCCTTTCCAATCCCATCAGGATCTTGTAAACATTATACTTGGATTTGCAAAAATAAATATCGAACGGATCCTTTCGGTCGCTGCCGCGAAAAATACGGATGCCGGGGACCTCGTTTTTTTGAATATATTCATTATCCGCGTTGATCAGCAGCGGCTCCACATCGTATTTATTGAGCCAGGGGATGCAGGCACCCTTCATTCCGAGGGACGGGTCCATGATCGAACGGAGCTTCTCGGTCACACCGCCAACCGCCAGAATAATATCTCCGGTCAGGGAACCGGTAACCCCGTAACGCTGATTGACCGGCTGCTTGATGTAATCCGACACCAGAGCGATATCCATGGCCACCGATGCGCTGTCGCCCTCCACACCGCCGTGGGCCTGGATGTATTCCACATACATTTCATACCCGACATAGGGTGCGCCGATTTTGTTCAGCACCTTCTTGATGGAGGCCCTGACGTTCTGGGCGGCTGCTTTGGCAATATCACCGATCTTGCCGGGGGCCACCACCGTATCGGCGGTGCCGACATTTACCTGGCAGTGAATCGGCAGCGGCTGCCCGTACATCTGCCCGCTTGATTTCGAGTGTATAACTGCGAGGCCGACGACATAACCAATCGAATCGGTCATCGAACCGATGTATTTTTTCAGATTGTTTTTGTGTTCCCCGATTTCCTTTGACAAACCGCCTTCCAGGCTCAAGTGTTCTTCCAGGGCCTGGCGGACATGTTTGGGTTCTACCAAAGTCGAATCTTCCAAAACCGCTTCGAACTGCGACGCTTTGATCACGCCATTGATCGGCCGCAATATACTGCTGAATCGGCCGTCCGAAGACCGGCAGCGCAGTTCTTTGGCGATCTCCATAACGGCACTGCGGCTGAATTCGCGCACAGTCGGCCGGAAATTCTGGGGAAGACGCCGGCCATAGATGTGTTCACTTCTTTTTCTGACGCTTTGCCAGCCTTCTTTTTTGATGACCTCACCCCAGGCTTCTTCGAATTCGTCAGCCAGATTGATGATTTCCTGCTTTACATACTGGGCGATCTGCTTGACGGTGGCCTCCTCCTCAACGACGGCGCTTTCCATGTGGATGATTTCACCTTTGTCTTCGATTCTGCTCAGAAAAGCCCCATCGCCTTCTTCCTGAAGGTAGGCCAGGGTGTCGTGGTTGCAGCAGGCCACAATGATGTTGTCGGCCTTCAAATGGTTTTCGGAACGATCGGCTGCCCCGCTGCCGGTGCTGCGGCCGCCTTCGAGGATGTACTGCTTGTTTTGCATGATCTCGAGTAAATCCGCCATGTATCCGACCTTGACCAAGGTTTTGAGCTCGTCGATATAGATAATCGGGGCTTTGGGGTGCGCTCCCAGATAAGCCCTCAGATGGCAGGGCGTCTGGAGGTTACCGGACTGGTAGGGGTCATGGCGGAATCCGCCTTTCATGTTGCGGGAATTGGGTTCGGAAACCCTGGCCATCAGTTCGCTGTCCCTGCGGGGATCGTGGAGCACTGCCGGAACCATATCCTGCAGATGCTTGACGTCGTTTTTAGCTCCGGCAATTGTTTCGCGTTGGATTTTTTCCTGGGCCCGGTGATTGTTTTCCTGGATGTACATAAAAATCGAGCCCATACCGGTCAATCCTGCCGCTATGAAGGCCGGGGGAAAATAAAACCCGGCGGCTGCGGCCAGACCGGTGGCGATGATCAGAGCAATTTTAACTTTGCGGGCAGACTGGATCTGGTCGGACAGACTGAATTGATCCATATTGTTGCTTGCAGTTTCAATGGCGGTATTTAGATCCGTTATGATTAAATCAATCTTGGCCGGGTGTTCATAGGCAAAGCGGATATGATTCCGATCTTTACCCGGATAGGCCACGATTGATTCCGTGGGTCTTAAATAGTCGCCGATGGACTTTTCCAGGACCTCTTTAAACATGTTGGCCAGCATGGACTTGCCGGTGCCCGGCCTTCCCACCATGAGTATATGGCCTTTGTTCTGGGCGATCTTTCGGATGGCCCTTTTGGCACGATCCTGGAAGATAACGCGATCGATAGGGTCCGACGGCAACTCGATTTGAGAGGTGTCATCAAATTGACCCAGTCGTTCCTGCAGAGTTGCGGGATAGTCCAGCAGTTCTTTTATCCAGCGATAATCGTTTTCGTTGTAATCACACGACATTGCTATAGCCATTGATGGTGTCGAGCAGATAATATCTGCCCACTTCCGAACTCAGTGCCCGTTCCACCACGGCGGAATACACCTGGGGCAGATTTTTCCGCAGCGGCTCCAGCGCCCTTAAGTCGTGCAGGACAGAAATGTTGGTATGCAGTCTGTCCCGGTGATAGTCGGAAAGCAGAAAGTAACTGAGCGACACCCCGATTTGCAGATAATTCAATATCGGTTTGATCAGGTTGGTTTTATTGAAATCCAGGTTGAGCGTTTTAAAAACATCCTGATAGATATCAGGCAGCGCCGTTTTGGAGTAATCGATTTCAAGCCTTTTATTAAAAAACAGTTTGACAGGTGTTGCCTGCCCGTCACGGCAAAGGTTAAAAGCCTGCTCCAAGCTTGGGTTTGATTTCAAGGACTGCTCGAGCAAAAGCAAAAATCTTAAAAGGCGGCAGTCCATTAGATAAAAATCGACTTTGTCGTTTTCCGTCAATACACAGGCCTTTTGATTGCCGTTGTTATTATAGGTTATGAGTTTGTAGGTTTTGGCCGGGTCATAGGATAAAAAGTCATATCCCCTCAGTTCAAACAGGCCCTCGGCAATGTACGCCTTGTTCAGAAGGACACCGACGTCCTTGGAGATATGGCTGCCCAGATATTTAATCTTCTCTTCGATGCTGCCCTGCAGCTTTAAATAAGAGTAGTTGCCGCCTGCATCTTCACAGATCCCGACGATTTGAACTATCTTGCGCGTATCCAGCCGGGCTAATTTTTTGGCGACCGAATCATAGGGGGCCAGCTGGTCTGCAACTTGGTTCAGGTGGGCCTCGAGATGGGGGTCTTTGAGGGGCGGGATTTGCAGCTTATAACGCGATACGATCACCTCCGGCGGATAGAGCGGGGAGCGTTTCAGGCGCTTGGCGGCACCCGGCAGGATCCTGCTGACGGCCTTGCGGATCCGCTTAATCGGCCCTTGTTTGAAGTGGATTTCTCCGCCGACCAGTTTTTTTTTGATCTCGATCGGATTCGGATTCAGCAGGTAGCGGCCGATTTGCGAAATATTGTACTCCCTGTAGGGCCTGGACGCACCGCCTTCAACAATGCAGTCCAGGTCCAGATCCGAAATCCGACCCTTCGATATATTCCACACCTTGCGATTGTTACGAAACATAGCACCAGCACCGCGAGTTTAAAGCCCTATCTTGAAAAAAGCCTAGGTACTATATCGGTAATTTTTTAGCTAAGTTGAGCTGTTTTTACGCGCATTCGCCGGTCTGCACTTTTTAATTTGGAAATTAATTCCTAAATATGCTACTAGAAGCCATCTCAAGTGATCCGGCGGCCGCGAGGCCAAGGTACCGATTCTGCGGGCGGATTTTACCTGTTGAAATAATAAACTGCGAATTGCAGAGGGGCTGCCTCGGCGGATGTCGAATGAACACGTCTGCATCGCGGAACATCTATTTTGACAAGCGCGCAAGAATGGCCATTTAAGTTGCAGTAATTAATCGAAAATATTCAGATCTTTGTTGGTATGGCAGAAATCAGACCCTTTAGAGCCTGGCGCTACAATGACGAACTGCTCAATGACATTGGTGAGCTGACCTCCCCGCTGTTTGACGTAGCCTCCGAGAAGCTAAAAGCCGCCCTTTACAGCAACCCCCACAATAGCATCCATCTTTCGATTCCCTGCGGGGAGTGTCCCTCGGAAAACGCCTCTAAGATACTGGATCAATGGAAAGAGGACGGTTCTCTGAAGCAGGACGACGAAGCCGGTATCTATGTTTATTACCAGTATTTCAAACTTCCCGGCGACCCAGCCCGGTACTGCCGCAAAGGTTTCATCTGCAAGATTCGGATATCCGACTGGAACGAAAATATCATCCTGAGGCATGAAAACACCATGCCCGGATCGGTCAACGAGCAGGTGGAGTTGCTCGCAGCAACCCGGTTAAATGCCAGTCCGACCCACGGCCTTTACACCGATGAGAATTTTGAGCTGGAAAAATTAATGGATGCCAGCATGCAGGAACCGATCTGTGCAGCCGACGATTACCAGGGCATCCGGGATGTGCTGAGTGTGATTCGCGATCCCGATATCATCAGGCGCTTTGTGGACATGATGCGGGAAAAGCAGGTAATTTTAGCCGACGGCCACCACCGCTACACCGGATCGCTGGCTTACATGAAGCAGCAAATGTCCGCCAATCCGGATCATACCGGCGACGAAGGATACAATTTCCATTTAATGTGGCTGACAAGCACAGATGCCGGTGACCTCAAGATTTTACCCACTCACCGTCTGGTTAAGGATCTGCAGGATTTCGATGAAAATTCCATCATTGGCAAGTTTGAGAAATACTTCACGGTCAAACCGGTGCCCAATCCGGACATCATGCCTGAAATCATCGCCGGCAAAGCGTGGACTTTCGGGCTGATCTTTGCCGAGAATGCCTTTCAGGTCCAGCTCAAGCCCGAGGTGCATGCCGCCATGTCCTGGAATTTTCCGGCTGATATCAAAACGCTGGATCTGACGGTGATGCACTATTTTATCATCCAGGAGATCTTAGGGATCAAGGGGCGGGATCAGAGCACTTCAGCCTGCATCGAATATGAGCGCAGTTTTGCTTCCTGCCTCGCCAAAGTATTGCGCGGTGAGGTTCAGCTGGCCCTGATTACCAACGAAATATCGATTTCAGAGGTCAAAACCGTCTGCAGCAGCGGGCACACCCTGCCTCAAAAATCCACCTATTTCTGGCCCAAGGCCATCTGCGGGTTCGTATTCAGTGCCCTGTAATTGCGGCCTTCAGGAATCGTACACCTGAGAGTCTTCCAGCATGATCTCCATCCTGGCGAGATCCACTTCCGACACGTTGAGAATTCCGGCTTCAGCGGCTACCGCCAGCACCAAGGCCGGATCCTTTTCCAACCCGATGCCCAATTTGCAGCAGGCCTTGTCCGCCAGACGCACCAGGGCCATCAGCAAGTCGTGCGGGTCGCATTCTTCCTGGTGGTGGTCGCGGGCTATTAGACTGTACTTCGGGGGCAGGTTCCAGTGTGACATCAATGAGTGCCCGTGACTGGTGTGCAGGGTGTCCATGGCTTCAACGAGCAGGGCATTCGACGGCTGAGCCTCTAACCCGTTGTTGTGTTTGAGATCGTCGATAACGGATAAAATAAACAGCATCCCGACGTCATGCAGCAACCCTGCAAAAAAGGCTTCATGCGCCAGGGAATGCAGTCCGCATTTTTTGGCAAGCCAGTTGGCGCCCATGGCGCAGCCAATCGAGTGCTGCCAGAGCTTGCGCATAATCCCATGTACAAATGGATCTTTGGAGCGAAAATTGTTTTCGTGGGTGATGAGCATAACGATATTGGAGACTTCATTGATACCCAGCCGAACAATGGCGTTGCGCACGGTGGCAACCTGCTGGAGCCCCTTGTAAAAAGAGGAATTCGAAACGCTCAGAACCTTGGCGGTCAGGGACTGATCGCTGACGATCAGCTTTTCGATCAGACGCACGTCCGGCTCCTCCTTGGCGATCTCCTGCTGAATGCGCAGGGCTGTGGTGTTAAATACGGGAAGCCGGGTGTCGCTTGATGCCAGCTGCTGGTCGACGAGGTCTATAAATGATTTTTCCTGGTGCATGGTTACCCTTCCAATAGACGCTGCAGTTCAGGCAGCGGTCGTGGTTTTTGCAGACGCGGCAGACAGCGCAGCACCTCTTCCATGGACGTGATCCCGGCCGCCGCCTTTACCAGGCCGTCCTCGAGCAGGGTGACCAGACCGGTGGTTTCGATGCTGATGGCGCGAATCTCCTGACTGGTCTTTTGATCGATGATGGCGCCGCGGACCTGTTCGTCGAGAACGAGGAGTTCAAAGACTCCGACGCGGCCCTTATAGCCGGTGTGCTGACAGTGGCTGCACCCGGCCCCTTCGCGCCAGTCTCCATTCCTGGCGTCTTCAATGCCGTAGCCGATGCGGCGAAGGTCTGCCGGCGTGGGCTTGTAGGACCTGACGCAGCGGGGGCAGATCTTTCTCAGAAGCCGCTGGGCCATCACGCTCACCACCGTCGATGAGATCAAAAAAGCCTCGATGCTCATGTTGAGCAAGCGGATAAGGCCACCGATGCTGTCCTCGGTGTGAAATGTCGTCAGTACCTTATGACCGGTCAGCGCGGCCTGAACGGCGATTTCAGCCGAAAATTTATCCCTGATCTCGCCGATCACGATAATATCCGGATCCTGGCGTACAATGTGCCGCAAGGTTTCTTCGAAGGTCAGATTGATCTTGGGATTGATCGAGCACTGGGCGATGCCGTCAATAATATACTCGACCGGTTCCTCGGCCGTGATAATGCTCGTCTGGGGGTCATTGATGTGGTTGATGCAGCTGTAAACCGTGGTCGTCTTGCCGGAGCCTGTGGGTCCGGTTATGATGATGACACCGCTGGGAACGTACAGGGCGTCCTGTTTGAATCGGGCCAAAACCCGCCCGGACAAACCGATTTCGTCGATAACCAGCAATACGCCCTTGCGGTTCAAAAGACGCATGACGATCTTTTCACCGTGAACGGTGACATAGAAAGACACCCGCAGGTCGATGTGGCCACCGGGATAATCATAATAGAACCGGCCTCCCTGGTGGCGGCGCTTTTCGGTGATGTCGACATCGCACATCACCTTGATGCGGTTGGTAAGCGGCGGCATAATTTCGGACGGAAACTCCTGGAAGTGAATCAGCACCCCGTCCTGACGGAATCTAATCCTCATGTGGTTTTTCAGCGGCTCGATATGAATATCACTGGCCTCTCTTTCGACGGCGGCGCGCAGGATATCATCGGCCAGACGGATGATGGATTTCTCGTCGGAGGCCGAAAGGCTTTTTCGGAGGCTGCCGCTTTGACACTTGCTGACGGCACGTTTGATCGCTGTTTTGCCGGCCAGGCCCGGGATGTATTTGTCTCCGAAAATTTCTTTGACCGCTTCAATATCGCGGGCGTCCAGCGGATCGGCAAATGCAATCAACACCCCGTCGGCTTGCTTTTGGATCGGGATGACATCATGTTTTTGATACCATTTGGCTGGAGCCCTCACAAACAGCTTCGGATCGATTTCGGTGAATTCAGGTTCGATCTGGGGAAATCCCAGCTGCAGCGACAGCACCTCGTACAACAGTTGTTCGTCGATGAGGCGATGTTCCAGCAGGATTTCTCCCAGCTTGCGGCTGTGACCTTCATCTTCCTGAATTTTCAGGACACGCTGACGATCATCGGGCTTAAGGTAGCCCAATTCTACCAGGATGTTGCCGATGCAAATGGCAGGACGGGCGTTTTTAACGGCCTTTTTTATCTCTTCATCGCTGAGCAGTTCCAGCTCTTTTAATACTTCCAGCAAAGCCCGCGGTGTTTCAAGCTTGGTCTGAATCCGGGTGGCATATACAACCTGTCTGGGATTCAGGACCTTTTCCTTCAGAAGAAGATCCAAAATCGGTGTCGGGCTGTCTTCACCGGCGAGGAACGCATCCGCACTGGGAGATGGATTGATTGCCTGCATGGGTTATTTACCTTATTATTTCAAATTATTATATTCTGGTATGGAATCGCGGCTCAGGTAGTTAAACAATAAGCTCGAATATCCCGAACGCTTTTTTTACAACCGCAAATTTCTTCATTAGGGATAATATCGGTCATTTAGGGGGTATCTTTAGGTTAAGAGGAAGGGATCATGGAAGGCGGGTAAACCATTCGGCCTTTCTTGACATATTTCGGGAACGCATCCTTAACGCTTCAATGTCATCCGGAAAAGGAAGATATTAATATCCTCGCTGTCGGATTTTAGTACTTTCTTGAAAACCCGGATGTCAAACATCGTTTCCAGGGCCTTGTAAAAGTCTTTGCTCATCTTTCGCATCTCCCCCGCCAGTATCACTTCTCCGCCGGTTTTAAGGCTGTTTCCGAAAAGCGTCAGAAGCGGTTGAATATCCTCATGCCGATATGACACTTCGGATGCCACGATGTAGTCGAATTGAGCCATCGGCCGGGGACGGTGCCAATCCAGCCGCCGGATGCTCAGCTGGGGGCATTCATTGATCAGCGCATTGGCCCGGGCGAATTGAAGCGCGTCCGGGTTATATTCGGTCATGGTGATGCGATGTCCGAAAGCGGCGGCGACGATGCTGACCAGACCAGTGCCGCCCCCGATCTCCAATAAAATTTTCCCTGCCGCAGCCGGCATTTCAGCCAAATAATCTGCAGAACCCAGGACGCCGGCCATATTTTGGCCCACAACGGGAACTCATGCATGACGTCATCGGGGTTGATAAATTGAGACAGATCCTTGGGCAACAGTATGGTAAATTGGTGACCGTTAACCACGATATCGGTGGCTTCGGTTTCATACTGCCGGTAAAATTCTTCCAGGGAGAAACGCTTCTGCATAGGGTTGCCTCCTGATGAATTTGTCCGATTGCCAAAAAAACGGCCAGTCTGATCGAAACAAGAAACTAACGAACATCGAACATCGAACGTCCAACATCGAACTTCGAATGATGTATTCTGTCTATTCTATAAAAAAGCTTGAGCGAAGCGAATCGATCCTTCGAAATTCGTTATTCGACATTCTGCGGTTCTGCGGTTCTCTTTTGATGAAGCTTCATATAAGATAGCGTTCACGGCTTCGATTTTCGATATTGATCCAGGCCAAGGCATGGTTCGAAATTAGCTGCTGTTTTATTTCCTTGAAATAGCATCTTTTCCTTATACAGATGGTCTGGCATTTTTTGATGAGTAAAGGGTTCAACCGGCAGCGGCGGTAATACACCTGCGGACATCCCCGACATCACAGGTCAATCTTTTGAAACACGCAGGGCAGCTTCGTCCCGACTTTCAGGGTCGGCCTCGGCGACGGCAGGTTTTCGTGACTCCCGATGATCAAAAGGCCGCCCGGGGACAGGCTGCCCAAAATGCTGTTCAGTATATTCTCCCGGGCCGCTTGACGGTAATAAGTCAAGACGTTGTTGCGCAAAAATATTATATCGAATCCTGTTCCGGGCGGTGCGGTCGACAGGTGGTGAATTTCCCAGCGGATACGGCTTTTTAGATACTCTCTTATCACAAACTGGCGGCCGCCTTTGCGGCTTTCAAAATAGCGCTCACGGCAATCCGGATCGACTTCTGTGAGGCTGCTGCGGTTGTAGGCCCCTTTGCGGCCCCGCTCAAGATAGCCGGGATGCCTGTCGCTGGCCAACAAATCCAAGGGCGGCAAATCCGCAAAATTCATCCTCAACCGCTCCCAGACGATGTTGAAGCTGTAAACTTCCTCTCCACAGGCGCAGCCGGCCGACCAGACCTTCAGCTGTGAGGGCTCATCGGCGATGATGTCAGGCAGCCAGTGCTTTTCGAGCATCTCCCACAGCCGTCGATCCCGAAAAAAACGGCTGATGGATACAGTCATGAGCAGTTCACACTCCTGGTGTGCGGCCGGTTCGAGGTCCAAAACCCTAATATAGTCCTTTACTTGACGGCAACCCAGCCGCTGCATATGGGCTGAATTCTTTTCTTAACGCCTTTGCGCACCCTGCGATAGCCCGTCCACGAATACTGCAGGTAGTCGAGCAGAATCTGGAACTGGTTGTCGTCCATGACTTGGCCTTGAACCATCTGGGGATGAACGTTACTTCTGGTTACTACAAAGCCGGTCTGATTTCAATGCGCCGTCACGGCGCTTCAACCGGGCAGCCGGATTTGAAGAGCAGGCCGGATTTATTTTCAATAAAGACTTGTCTGGGGTAAGATCGGTCGTTATATTATCACATTTGAGATGACTTTATATAACGTTATACTGCTAATTGAGCGTTTTGTGCTCATTTAGGGCTGGAGGATACGCATGCCGGATACCGAATTTTACGATTTAATCATTATCGGCGGAGGGCCCGGGGGGCTGTCAGCAGGTATTTATGCCATGCGGGCAGCTTTAAAAACGGTTCTGATCGAGATGGGGGCTCCGGGCGGTCAGGTGAACAACTCCGATTCGGTCGAGAACTGGCCCGGTGAGGAGCACATCGGCGGTGCCGAGCTGGCTATGAAATTTGCTCTGCATGCCCAGTCCTACGGCCTGGAAGTGCTTTCAGACGAAGTGGTGGCCCTGGAGCCGGGGCTGGATTTTCATACGGTCAAATTGGCCGGCGGTACTTCCCTGAGTTCCCATGCGGTCATTCTGGCCACCGGCGGCAATCCCCGCAAATTAGAGGTGGCGGGAGAAGATGAACTTTACGGTCAGGGCGTTTCTTACTGCGCGGTGTGTGACGGGTTTTTCTTCCGCGACAAGACCGTGGTGGTGGTCGGCGGCGGTGATACGGCGGCGGAAGAAGCCCTTTACCTGGCAAAGCTGGCCAAACAGGTTTATGTCGTCCACCGGCGCGACGCCCTGAGAGCCGGCGCCCTCCTGCAGCAACGGGTGAAAGCCGAATGCAAAATCGAAATCCTCTGGAATTCGGTGGTCACTGAAATCAAGGCGGGTATCGAGGGGGTCGCGGCTGTGAACCTAAAAGACACTCAAACCGGCGCGCAGCGTGAGCTGGCCACAGACGGTGTGTTCATTTTCATCGGGTTTGACCCGAACAACGCCCTCGTTCCGGCCGGCACCAAAATGAACGCCGACGGCAATGTCGTTACCGATGAAAAATGCGAAACCAATAGCCCCGGAATTTACGTCATTGGTGATCTGCGCGAAAAATATGCCCGCCAGATAGTTTTGTCCGCGGCCGACGGTTGTACGGCGGCGCTGGCCGCCGCCCATTATGTTGAGACGCGCAAGAGCTCTGAAACCTGCGAGTTGCCCGCGGAGCTGCAGGATCTGGCTTCGTAAGATTGTCGAATGTTAAATGATGAATGATTAATTCAGGTATTCTATCTTTTTCGATATTTTTCATATAAAAATTGATGAATCCTTAATAAACTTTAAATTACGGTTATTCCCATCACACCTGGAGCTCGATCAAGAAGCCGAGGTCAACAGGAATCCTTAATTTAACCTTTGACATTCGTCATTCTTCATTTAAAGATGCCCGGAATCAGGTCCTTTCTGGTAAAATTCTTTTCTCTGGCCGGCATGCTGCTGGGCCTGCCCCTGCTCGGTGTGATGGCGGCCGGCTATCCGGTCGACAGATATCTGGAATTTCCGCCACGAACCCGCTACGTTGCGCACGCCCCGTTCTCATGGCCTGCCTTTGGGCTCATCGCCGCCATGGTTGTGGCGGTGGTGCTGCCTCTGGCGTTGGGTGGATTTCGAGCCTACAAAAAGACAGCTTCCCGGAAAGCTCGATCCTCACGGCATGTTTTTCCCTGGTGGGGTTGGCTGGGCCTGGCTTGCGGGATGGCCTCCTGGATATTGGCCTGGAGCCGATTCGCATGGTTCGATGCCTATCAGCCGCACACTTTCAGCCCGTTGTGGTTTTCTTACATCCTTGTGATTAATGCGGTGTGCCAGGCTCGCACCGGACATTGCCTGATGACGGACCGCCCGGGTTTTTTCCTGTCGCTGTTTCCGGTCAGTGCCGCTTTCTGGTGGTTTTTCGAATACTTAAACCGTTTTTCCCAAAATTGGTATTATAGCGGTGTCGATTTCGGTCCCTGGGCCTATTTCTGGTACGCTACGCTGCCCTTTGCGACTGTGCTGCCGGCGGTATTGAGCACCCGCCAGTGGCTGCTTTCCCTGGACTGGGTCCGGCGGGCCTTCGCTGACTTCAGGTCCTTGAAGATTGCCTGTCCCCGTGCCGTCGCCCTAACCTTCCTGATCCTGTCGGCTGCCGGGTTGGCAGGAATCGGTATCCGGCCGGATTATCTGTTCCCCCTGCTGTGGGTATCGCCGCTGTTGATCATCATTTGCCTTCAGGCGCTGCGGCGCGAGCCCCACATCCTGACGCAATTGAGCGGCGGTGATTGGAGCGGTGCGGTGGCAGCGGCGCTGGCAGCCCTGGTTTGCGGCGTATTCTGGGAGATGTGGAACTTTTTCAGCCTGGCCAAATGGGAGTACAGTATCCCCCTGGTTCATCGCTTCCAAATATTCGAAATGCCGCTTCTGGGCTATGCCGGATACCTGCCTTTCGGTTTGGAATGCGCCGTCATCGGCGCTATGCTCGAAAACCTTTTTGCACATTCCAAATTCAGGACGAAATATTCGATGTTTTCCTGATTTCTCTTGACAGCCACGGCCAGATTATTTAAATGCTGGACGATCTAGATGTCACCATGTGGCATGAATCCGTCGGACCGGCCCTGGTGGTGCCTGCCAGCAGGTGTTACGATCCGGATAGATTGAACATGAATTTCACTTTTCAGCGGGATCTAACTTCGAGCGGTTACAGAATGATTAAAAACATCGGATTCGTTTCCACACGCTTCGCCGGCACAGACGGGGTGTCTCTGGAATCCAGCAAATGGGCCGATGTATTCGAGGACAACGGTTTCAACTGCTACTGGTTCGCAGGCGAGTTGGATCGAGAATCCGATAGAGCCTTTCTGGTTCCGGAGGCCCATTTTCAGCACGATCAAAATCTTTGGATCAACCACCACGTTTTCGGCAGGCAGGGTCGGGCCCAGCCGGTCACCCAGACCATGCACGACATGCGCACTTTGCTGAAACACAAGCTGCATGAATTTATCAACCAATATAAAATTGACCTGTTGATCGCCGAAAATGCCCTAGCCATTCCGATGCACGTGCCCCTCGGATTGGCCTTAACGGAAACCATCGCGGAAACTCAGCTGCCCACCATTGCTCACCACCATGATTTTTACTGGGAGCGGGTGCGTTTTTCGGTCAACGCTGTTGGCGATTACATCCGGATGGCCTTTCCCCCTAATTTATCCAATATCCGGCATGTGGTGATCAACTCCGAGGCCCAGGAGCAGCTGGCCCTGCGGACGGGCATCTCCTCGATTATCATTCCCAATGTGCTTGATTTTGAGAATCCACCTGAACTCAGCCCCCGCCGCACGCAAATCTTCAGGGAATCCATCGGATTAAAGCCTGATGATCGCATGATCCTGCAACCCACCCGGATTGTTCAGCGCAAAGGAATTGAATGGGCCATCGATCTGGTCAAGAGCCTGCGAAACGACTGCAACAAATTGGTTATATCCCATGAAGCCGGTGATGAAGGACTCGAATATGCCGAATGGCTGCAGGACTATGCCTGTGAATTCGGCGTGGATTTACGGCTGGTTTCGATTAAGATTGCGGACCCGTTGAGGAAAAATGGCAACGGCAAAGGCAAATACTCGCTTTGGGACGTGTATCCCTATGCTGATTTTATTACCTATCCCAGTATTTATGAGGGATTCGGCAATGCGTTTTTGGAAGCGATTTACTTCAAAAAGCCGATTCTGATCAACCGTTATGCCACTTTTGTGCGGGATATCGAACCGCTTGGATTTGATCTGGCAGTGATGGATGGATTTCTGTCCAAAAGGACTGTAAAAGATGTTCGGCAGATTCTGGAATCATCCCAACGAAGAAAAGCCATGGTGACCAATAACTACCGGATTGCCACCCGCCACTATTCCTACTCTGTTTTGCGCAATCAACTTACGGCCATACTCAAAACGTTTTTCGGCGATACCGTTGTTGCCCTGTCGGCCGGGGCCTCCTATCCCAAGCCCGAGATTTATGAGCACATCGATCCACAAGTGGTGCTGCACAGGCATGCCGGTGATGCCTGCCGCATATAGATCCGGCAGGTGCAGCGCCAGGGAGCCATCATGCCATATGTAGCCTTGCCAGGGCTCAAGGGAAAAGTCTATGTCCCCGACGAATCCCAGCCAGGTGCCAAAAAGCATCCCTGTCAAGATTGCTATTGCTGCCAGCAATGCAGCGAAGACCGCTGCCGGGTGTGCCGTGGTGCAAAGCTGTGTTGCGATAGCAAACAGGCTGAAAAAACAGTCGGGAATCCTTAAAAGTAATTCAATAGATTCTAAAAGACAAAAAATTTCAAATCCCAAGTACCAAATTACAAATAAATCTCAAATACCAATATCCAATGACCGAAAAAGATGCCGCAACTGGTCCAAATCGCTTCCTGTGCAGTCTTCTGACGATCATATATCCTTGAGTGCATCTAATGGCGAAATGGTTGGCTGGTTTTTTGAATTTCGGTCATTGAGATTTGTTTGATATTTGATTTTTGGGTGCTTGGAATTTACACGATATCTTTTAAGGGATTAACATCCCTAACTTTAGTAAAATCCAGATTGGGGGCCGCAAGCTTGAAAACAAATTGACCGTTGCGCCAAAATAGATTAATCTCAAGGCCGGCAAATGAGCCGGCCGTTTTATTTGGGTCACTGCCTGTCAAAAACTTTGAATCAAGAGGCTATCCGTCATGGGCGATTTGAACCAGCAGGACAACAATTGCTGCTCCGGCGACGCATGCAGCGGTTTATCCAGTATCCAGACCGGGCTTCAATCGTTTGAGGAGACCCTTCAAAGTGAGGTTTGCTGTGGATCTCCTCCGGGGCCGCCAAGCAGTGCAGGCGAGAGACCGGGCTACAAAATGCTCGGCTTTGTGAAAGAGTTCAAGGGAACACCGGGCGGGCCGGTTCCGCAGGTGAAGACGGAGCTGACCTGGACCGATCATCTGGGTACACTGATCGCCCGCCTCGGAATAAATAGAAGCCAGTATAAAATCGCTCCCGGACTTTACTGTGTGGGAAATCCCGGGCAGGATTCACCGGTATTGGTCACCGCCAACTATAAACTCAGCTTCGACAGCCTGCGCCGCGAGCTCGCTGATCTGAGTGCCTGGCTGCTGGTGCTCGACACACGCGGTATCAACGTCTGGTGTGCGGCCGGCAAAGAGCTCTTCTCAACCCGGGAAGTGGTGGAGCGGGTAAAGCAAACCGCGCTGAATAAAGTCGTCGGCCATCATCGGATTATTTTGCCCCAGCTAGGCGCCACCGGCGTCTCCGCGCACCAGGTAAAAAAAGGCTGTGGCTTTGAAGTCATCTGGGGGCCGGTCCGGGCGAGGGACATACAGCGGTTTATCGCCGCAGGCGAACGGGCCGACAGGCCGATGCGGCAGGTGACCTTTTCGGCTTGGGAACGAACTGTGCTCATACCGGTAGAGCTCTCGCATCTGCCCAAGCCGACGCTATGGGTGTTGTTGGCAGTATTTTTGCTGTCGGGAATCGGAACAGAAATTTTCTCTTTAAAGGATGCCTGGTACCGGGGGCTGATGGCATTGACCGCCTATGCGGGCGGCATTTTCGCCGGCGCAGTGGCGGCACCGATTTTGCTGCCCTGGATTCCGGGAAGGGCTTTTGCGCTCAAGGGCGCCATTGCCGGTGGTGTTGCGGGAGCTGCCGTGGCGCTGCTTTTCCACAGCGGCCTTATCTGGCTGGAGACGATGGCGCTGCTGCTTGTCACCGCAGCCATTGGCTCTTTTCTGGCGATGAATTTTACCGGCTCAACTCCCTTTACCTCCCCTTCGGGAGTCGAAAAGGAAATGCGCCGGGCCATTCCACTGCAGGCCGGGGCTGCGGTTATTGCGCTCCTATCGTGGATAAGTGCCGCCTTTATTAAATAGAAGATCCGCTGTTCTCAGCCTGCGATTATCGATACTCGATGTTCGATACTCGATTCTCGATGAAAATCTGAACCGTCTGACATTCAGTATCAAGTATCGAGCATCCGAGCATCCAGCATCGAGCATCATGTATCAAAATACCGGATTGCCGGACAGATGCGAGGTGCGCAAACATTAAACTGAAAATGAATAAAAGGTAGCCACATGGAAAGCTTCAGATATATAGAAGGGGTGACAACGCTGCAGCTGGACCTGCAAACCTGTGTCGGCTGCGGTGTGTGTGAAACCGTTTGCCCCCATGCAGTGTTTCGGATGAACGGCAAGAAAGCCGAAATCGTTGATGCGGATGGATGTATGGAATGCGGCGCATGCGCCCAGAATTGCGCGGCCGGCGCCATCCGTGTCACGCCGGGGGTCGGCTGCGCTTCCTATATCATTCAAAGCTGGATCAAAGGCAGGGACAGCGCCGCGTGTTGCCCCTAAGGAGGGATTGAATAATGTAGATTGAAGATTGAAGATTTATGGTATCGCTTCAGGCTTCGCCTTCAGCTACGATCCGACATGCCGCTCTGTCTTTTTTCTATAGCCATAAAATGGGTCGATAATTCAATCTAACTATCCTTATTCAAGTTCACATTGCACGCGCAATTGCAGACTTATCATCCTCTGTCATCCGTCTTCCGACCTCTGACCTCTGTCTTCTGTCATCCGACCTCTGTCATCTGACCTCTGTCTTCCGTCCTCTGGTTTCTGCTACCTGTCGTCCGACAACCGATCCCAGGCCGCCTTGGCGTTGGCAGCTCTTCTGTCGCCGGCGGGTTTGACGTGGCCCTTTGAGGAAGGGGGGGCGCCGCGCAAACGTGCGATTCGTTCTTCCAAGGGTGGGTGGGTGGAAAACCATTTCGTCAGATTGCGCCCGGACAGCGGATTGACGATAAACATGTGAGCCGTAGATGGATTGGCGTCCATGGGCGCTCTTTTGGAATAAGCCCCCAGTTTCTCCAGCGCTCCGGCCAGCCCTTCGGGATTTCCAGAGAAGCTCGCCCCGGTGGCGTCTGCCAGGTATTCCCGGGAGCGAGATATGGCCATTTGAATGATCATGGCGGCCATGGGGGCAATGATGGACATCGCGATCAAGCCGATAACACCGGCGCCGCCTTCATCATCCTGGTTGCCGCCGCCGAAAATTGCCGACCAACGGGCCATCGTGGCCAGAATCATGATCGCCCCGGCCATTGTCGCCGCGATGCTGCCGATCAGTATATCCCGGTTTTTCACATGAGCCAGCTCGTGGGCCAATACCCCCGTGACCTCTTCATGATTCATCAGCTTTAGCAGGCCTTCGGTAACCGCAACGACGGCATGTTCCGGGTTGCGACCGGTGGCAAAGGCATTCGGGGTTTGCTGGGGGATGACATATAATTTGGGCATCGGAAGTCCGGCACGCTGGGTCAGACGTTGAACCGTGGCATAGATCTCCGGGGCTTGCCCGGGGTTGATTTCTTTGGCACGATACATTTTCAGCACCAGTTTGTCCGAATACCAGTAGCTGAAAAAATTCATCCCGGCAGCAAAAATCAGCGCGATTACCATCCCCTGTCGACCGCCCAGCAGCTGACCCACCCAAATGATAAGGGCGGTCAAAACTGCCAGTAATATCGTTGTCCTGATCTGATTACCCATAAATCTAACTCCTCCCGCAGTGTCTCAGTGTTCGATTGATGCCTCTGCTGTGATTTTCGTTTCTTGCAGATTTCAATATGCGTGCATTTTGCCTCGAACCAATACGACCTGTCACGAAGCGCAATGGATTGATAGATCACCCTGCCTAGAATTGTCAAACCGACCTTTATCTAATTGTTGGTCGATTAGAGTCAAATATAAATCCGATCCCGGCAAAAGGCAACATCAGGCGCTCAGATTGACTAGATCGCCGAGCCGGCCGATCGGCACTCCTCTCTGCAGGCACTATCTTCTTTCAGTTTATGAATTCCGGTCAACACAAGCGTTGTGGATACTTGTCGCCATCTACCGAAAGAAGAGATATGCTGTTTATAAATAAAACGATATTCATTAAAAAATATAAATTCATAATTCGGAACAATCATTTGCTAAATTCAATTTAGTAAATTATTTCAGTTTTTTAGAAGATATTTGTTGACTAAGTCAGCATGATATTCTACAGCAATGCATATAGTAAAATAGTTGAATAGTCTCTGTAATTCGTGTCAAATCGGATCCAACAACCTCAACCTGACCGGCATCTATAATCCATAGCTCCGGTTCCCAAACAATAGCATTCATAATACTAGCCGGCGTCACCGGCTACCTCTTAATCGCTGCGGCGGGGTCGAATTATGGGAAGTGTTAATAACAATCTTAAGTTGATTGAAATGCGCGCTGCCGCCAGCGCTGGGGAGTGGGAAAACACCATCACAACAGTTCTCGCTGACAATGACGCAGCCGCCCCGCAAACCGCCGATGCCGGCACCGTGGCCGACCGACAATCCTGCTTTGAAAATGCAGACGCAGCCAAGGAGATCGGCAGAACCGAGCTGATCAATAAGTTGAATTTTATAAATTTCCAGGACGGCACAGTCCTCATCAACTTCAGACACCTCAAATACGACAAGGCCGTCACCCTCCAAGCCACACCCCAGCCGTGCATGGGCAACCTGATTGACTGCCTGTGGCTGGAAGGGGAAAATATCGCCCCGATCATTCAAAATTTCAAATTTGAGAACATCCTCCTTACCAACGGACAAAAGCTGGTCAAAGTAGAACCGGAGCTCGTCAGGATCGACGGCGAGGGTATCAGCCTTCTGCTGCCGGAATCATGCCGAGAAATCAGCTCCCGCAGGACGCGCCGCTATCCCTGCAACGGCATCATTGTGCAGCTGATCCAGAACAGCACGGTTTTTTCCGGCGCGTTGATGGATTTCAACGGCTTCTCCATCAGAGCCAAATTTTCCGCTGCCCCACCCCAGACATTCGACTGGATCAATCCCGAAGATTCGGTTAGCGTGGTTATATCGGACGCTGCGGTCACCATCTATACCGGTGAATGTAAAGTTATCAGACACACGCGGGGTCATAATACCAGAAACTATATCTTGGAGCCGCTAAAAAATGCGATCCAGCGATTCAAACAGAAAGAATTTCGCAGCGAACGCTATACACTGACGCCAAGCCCCAACATGATTGCGCGGCACCCGTTTACCGCCAGAAGGGTTGACCTTAAAGTGGTGGATCTTTCCGGTTCCGGGTTTTCAGTGGAAGAAGACCAATACAACACAACGCTGTTGCCGGGCATGATTTTTCATGAGCTCGAACTGAGCTTTGCAGACAGCCACAGAATCAAATGCAGTGCCCAGGTGGTTTTTCGCCGAGAGATGGTCGATCCGAACGGGGAAAAGTGGATCAAGTGCGGTCTGGCGTTGCTGGACATGGACATTCAGCATCACCTCCAGCTCGTTTCCATGCTGCATCAAACCAAAAACAAAAATTCCTATATCTGCAGCGATGTGGATCTCGATGCGCTGTGGAATTTCTTTTTTGAAACCGGCTTCATCTATCCGGACAAATACGCGGCAATACAGAAAAACAAAAAGCAGATTAAGGCGACCTACGCTAAAATTTATACCCAAAACCCGCACATTGCCAGGCATTTCATCTATCAGGAAAAAGGAACCATCTACGGCCATATGGCCATGCTGCGCTTTCACGAAAACGCCTGGATGATTCATCACCATGCTGCCAGAAAATCCGCGCTGAACAAAGCGGGGTTAATCGTCCTGGACCAGATCGGGCGCATGATCAATGATTCCCACCGCCTGTATTCCCTCCACATGAAGTATATGATGTGCTACTACCGGCCCGACAACAAATTTCCCAACCGGGTCTTCGGAGGCGCTGCCCGCAACATAGGCGATCCCAAGGGGTGCTCCCTTGACGGCTTTGCCTACCACCATTTCCACAATCCGCCCACTTCAAAATCGGCTATGCCGGAGGGCTGGCAGATATCTGATTGCCGGTCCGAAGATCTTCACGAGCTTGCGGTGTTTTATGAACATACTTCGGGCGGCCTGATGCTGGATGCCCTGGATTTAAGACCGGAGAAATTAGGCAGTGCGGAACTGAGCCGGGAATACGCCCGGCTGGGTTTGATAAGACAGCGTCAGCTTTATTCTTTAAAATACCACGGTCAACTCAAAGCTGTTTTTCTGGACAATCAGTCAGACGTCGGTTTGAATCTATCCGATATCACCAATTGCATCCAGGTATTTGTTACGGACTTAGAGGGTCTGAGTGCAGCGACGCTGCAGGCCGCCATCTCCTCGATAGCTGAATCGACTGGAAAAAAAGACTTCCCGACCCTTATTTATCCTGCCGCCTTCGCCCATGAAAGGAATATCGCGTTATTATAAAATTTACAACCTCTGGATCTGCAGTCTGCAGTGTTCGGATGCTTATTTCAGGTATTTGAAACGACTGGTACGATTCATCTAACGCTCTTTGCCGGACATATTTCCAAAATCCGGATGGATCGGATAAATTATTCCTTCCCAATATAAGATCGTTTAAATCCCAAATCCCAAATAAATTCCAATCTTCAAATCACAAATTCCAAACGGAATAAATTGAGACAAATTGATTTGCCTGTCTATAAGGCATCCAAATAAGATCTGTTTAAAGTCTGCCCGTGACTAAAAAAAGGTGTGTAGAAGACAGGCTGCAAGTACCGATCCGTTTGGGTCATTGGAACTTGGGATTTTGAATTTGTTTGTTATTTGCGATTTGATGCTTGGAATTTTTGAGATTTAAAAATGCCTGCACCCCAAAAGGACTGGGAATTTTATAGATGAGATTATGGTTTGCGACTATAACGGTTTCCGTCCCCGGCCGATAGGCGGATGGCCGAAGGCCAAGCGAGCTTTAGCTCGCGGTCCGCCTATCAATGGTGTGTAATAGAACACCCGCGGATCGTTAAAAAAAATCTTGACCTCTTCTATAAACTTGTCAAAGTCCCCATCGTATTCTTCAAAGGGATAACCTGAATTTCGGCCGCCGATTTCCGCCTTTTGCATGGAAAACCGCTTTTCATTCTCCTTTAGCGTGCCGTAAAACATATTGTGCGCGCTGAGATTCACATCGATTTCCTCGAATCCCAGATCGTGGAGAAAAGAATACAGTTTGACCCCGACATAGGGGTCAAAATTGAACTTTTTCTCCAGCCACTTCATAACCCCGGCGGTGGCTCGAGCAAGCCGATCTGGCAGGCCGAAATGGCGCAGGCAGTTGCAATCCAGATCGATCAGGCACATTAAACCGCCGGGTTTCAGGTTCTTGGCAATATTTTTTACCATTTCGAAGCTGCCGTTGAGATAATACTCGAGGACGAAACGGATCCAGACAAAATCAAATTGTCCGTATTCTTCAAGCGGTTTGCGGACGTCAGCGACGACATATTTGATTCCATCACCGCTGTAGTGGGTTTTGGCATATTCAATCCGCGGCCGGGCGATGTCGAAACCGACGGTCTGCCCTCCCGGCTGCACCAGCCGGTTCAGATGAAAGGTTGTCTTGCCCCGGGCCGCACCCGCAATCAGCGACGCGCATACCCGGTTCGATGCCGGCCCACACGGCCTGATTTTCGACGACTGCGGGGTCCGTCTTCAGATCCAGCCGCGCAGCCTCCCGGTCGTCTTCCATCAGGTATTCCGGATGATTTTTCATTCAAGCTCCTGGTGCTGGCTTTGCCGGCCAAAGCTACCCATCAAGGGCAACAATTCGAATTGGTGCGCAAACCTATTACAATATGGGATTATTGTCAAACGATTAACAAATTGCGCCGGGCCGTAAAAAAACAGCCATCATGCGGGTAAAATATATCCTTGAAAATAGTAGGCACCCCTGATAATTCTGAAATCGAGCCGCGGCTTTTTCAGATTGCCTGACCGGCAGTTATATTGAGGCCTGTGCAATGCTTTCCGGATTGGGAAAAAGACAGATCCCATGCCAACTATTCTTGGATGGCTTATTGTCGCTCTGAATCCTTGGTTTTTGTGATAAAAACAAGACATAGCGGTTGTCATGCTTATATTGCCTTCAGGGGGGCGGCAGCGAGATGTTCTTCTGTTTGGCTACCCGGCCAGCCGAAAATATCCATGGCACACGTTGGAACCAATTGAGGGATCGGGGAGTTTATCGGCAATTGTCTATGCTGTCAATATATGGCCCGGCGCCATCTGACGCATACCCCGGACGGACTTAGCAGGAATTGAAAAACGCCCCGACACCCCAACTAGTTGACCCCAAAGGAGCAGTCAAATCATGATCGATACGACAGACAATGAAAATGGTGAAGAGCAGGAAGAAAGCTTTGCCGCCATGCTGGAGGCTTATGGAACCGGAGAGGGTTCCGACCTCGGCGTGGGCGACAAGATTCGCGGAAGAATTGTGTCCATCGGAAGGGAATCTGTTTTTGTCGATACCGGCACCAAAATGGACGGAGTCGTAGACAAGGCTGAACTGCTCGATAAGGACGGTGAACTGACCCTTGCCGAAGGTGACACGCTCGAACTGTACATTACAGCCCTGTCCGATGAGGAGATCAAGCTGTCCAGAGCCCTGTCGGGCATCGGCGGCTTGAACATGTTGAAAGAGGCGTATGAAAAGGCGGCGCCGGTCGAGGGCAAAGTCAGTGAAACCTGCAAAGGCGGCGTGCGTGTCGAAATTTTGCAGCGCCGCGCATTCTGCCCGGTAAGCCAGTTGGATATCAATTTTGTCGAGAATGCGTCCGATTTTGTCGGCCAGACGCTCAACTTTCTAATCACCGCCTTTGAGGACAACGGACGCAATATCGTTGTTTCCAGACGCGCGCTTCTGGCGCGCGAACAGGAAGCGGCCCGCAAGGCGTTTTACCAAACCCTGAGTGTGGACGCCGTCATGGACGGCACCGTTACGCGCATAATGCCCTACGGCGCATTCGTGCAGCTGTCGTCCGGAGTTGAAGGGATGGTGCATGTATCGGAAATGAGCTGGTCGAAATCAACCGCCCCCGAAGCCCTCGTCGATACGGGTGATACCGTTCGGGTAAAAGTAATTGGGATCGAACCGGATCAACGACCGGGATTGCTGAAAATCAGCCTGTCAATGAAACAGCTGTCCGAAGATCCCTGGCTCAGCGCCGGCGAGCGATTTAAGGAGGGTGCCAAAATCCGGGGAACTGTAACCCGCTGTGCCAATTTCGGCGCCTTCGTGGAGGTTGCCCCCGGCATCGAAGGCCTGGTCCATATCAGTGAGATGAGCTACAAAAAGCGGGTGTTGAAACCCGAGGAAATAGTCACCGCCGGCGAAACCGTATCGGTCTTGATCAAAGAAGTGGACCTGGACAAACGGCGCTTATCGCTGAGCATCAGGGATGCCGAGGGCGATCCATGGATCGATGTTGCCGATAAGTACAAGATCGGGCAGACTGCAAAAGGCATTTTGGAGAAAAAGGAAAAATTTGGCTATTTCATAAATCTGGAACCCGGCATCACCGGACTGCTTCCGAAATCAAATTTCAGCAAAGCCGATAATCCGGCCGAACTCGAAAAACTCAAAGACGGGGATTCAACACCCGTCATGATCGAAGCTGTCAACGCGGGTGCCAGGAGAATCACGCTGACACCGGCCGATGCGGCTGACGAGCAAAACTGGCAATCGTTTTCCGAGGCTTCCAGCACTTCGTTAGGTGCCCTGGGTGAGAAGCTGCAGCTGGCTCTGGAAAAGAAAAAGAGCGATTGATACCATGAGCGTTGTCGAAGCCAAAAACATAACCAAGACTTACACCATCGCCGACCGGGAGATACGCGTACTGGACAATGTGTCTCTCTCGGTGGGCGAAGGAGAATTTTTAGTTGTGGCGGGCAGCAGCGGCAGCGGCAAAACCACTTTGCTGAGCCTGCTGTCCGGGCTGGACAAACCGTCGTTCGGCCGGGTGCTGCTGGAAGGTCGGGATATCACGCATACCAGCGAGGATGATCTCGCACCGCTTCGCAATGAGATAGTCGGATTTGTTTTCCAATCCTTTCACCTGGTGCCGTCGTTGACCGCCTTGGAAAATGTCATGTTTCCGGCCGAGATCAAACGCGATCCCAGAGCCCGGAGCAAGGCTGCGGATCTGCTGAAGCGGGTCGGGATGCATACCCGCAGCACCAATTATCCGCACCAGTTGTCAGGGGGCGAGATGCAGCGGGTGGCCATTTGCCGGTCTGTGATCAACGATCCCAAAATTATTTTTGCCGACGAGCCCACCGGGAATTTGGATTCTGAAAACGGCAAATCGGTTTTGGAGCTGTTGCTGGAGTTTCAAAAAGAACGTCAGACCACCCTCGTGCTGGTGACCCACAGCGCCGATATTGCAGCGATCGCCGACCGTGTGATCGTTCTCAAAGATGGACGCATCTAGCCTGAATATTTCATAAAAAAGAAGCAAAACCTCCTATAATTTGTTATATATCAATTGCTTAGATTGAAAAACAAAGGAGGTTTTGCCGTGACAAAATGTAACACAGAAACCATCGAATTTACAAGCT